>Ga0126314_10000004_pt1 | contig 334960 bp, 333 predicted proteins | sample Plot105B_FD_92535 | JGI IMG/M metagenome (GOLD analysis project Ga0126314, IMG submission 92535) | Serpentine soil microbial communities from UC McLaughlin Reserve, CA, USA - Plot105B | ecosystem: Environmental > Terrestrial > Soil > Grasslands | place: USA: UC McLaughlin Reserve, Lake... | reverse complement strand
CTTCCAGTCGACCTGCAGGGCGCCGGCGGCGACGCCTTGACCCACCAGGGCGTCGGCCACGGCCTTCGCACGACGTTCCGACAGGCGGACGTTGTACTTGGGCGAGCCCGAGCTGTCGGTGTGACCCACAACCACCACGCGGGTGGCGTTGCCGCTGGTCGCGTACTGAGCCGCTTCCGAAACCACCGTCTGGGCTTCCGGCGTCAGGACGTACTGATCGAACGGGAAGTAGACGATGAAGTCGCGCGCTTCATACGCCGGCGGGGGCGGAGGAGGCGGCGGCGGGGGCGGCGGCGGGGGCGGGGGAGGAGGCGGCGGCGGCGGGGGCGGGGGCGGCGGCGGAGTGGCGCCGAACGTGTACCGCAGGCCGAACGTCACCGAGTGATCTTCGACGTTCGCGGTCAGCGGCCCGGCAATCGAGTTGCCGCCGTTGTCGAAGTCGAAGTCGGTGGTGCGGAAGTAGCGGTAGGTGAAGTCGCCGCGCAGGTTTTCGCCCAGCGGGAACGACGCACCGGCCAGCAGCTGCCAGGCGAAGGTGGTGTCGCTATCGCCGGTGTCGACGATCACGGGAACGGTCGGGGTCAGGATGTTGGCCTGGCCACGGGTCGCGCCGACGCCCGCGCCCACGAAGGGATCGAAGCCGAAGGCGTTGAAGTCGTAGATCAGGTTACCCATGAAGGAATGGGTGCGGAAGCGACCGTTTGCGCCGTCTTCGTCGATGTCACCCGGACGGGTGCCAACTTCGAGTTCGACGCGCCAGTTCGGCGACAGCTTGTAGCCGAGACGGGCGAAGCCAGCGAGGTCTTCGACGTCCAGCTCACCCAGGTTGCCCAGGTTTTCGGAATCAATATCAACAGTCGACCAGTGGTAGCCGATGTCGAAAGCGCCGTACCAGCCCGTGTCTTGGGCGTACGCCACCGGTGCAATAGCCATGGCGCTAAGGACAGCGCCAAGCATCAATGCTCTTTTTCTCATTTTGAGCCCCTCACTCGTGTGCCCGCGCCAATCGCCTGGCATCGAATTTCAGACGAGCGGCGAACCGCCCAGGATAGTTATTGGGGGAACCCCCAGCCGTCGACGCCCCCAACCGAGGAGACCGCGACGATGCTCCAACGCCTTCGCGTCGGGCAGGTTCCGCCATCGCTTCAAATCAACGGAAAAAAGCCGAAGATCGAAACCACTGGCGGAGACTACAGGAACTCCATCGGGCTTTCCACCCTGCGGCGATACCTGCGGTTCTCCAACCGTCAGACGCCGTCCTCTAGATCAGGAACGTTAAGGTCTAGTTCCGAAAGCCAGGCCTGCGACTGCGCGTCGGAAGGCATTCGCCAGTCGCCGCGCGGGGACAATGCTCCACCGGAAGAAATCTTCGGGCCGTTCGGCACGGCGGATCTTTTGAATTGATTGGCGAAGAAACGGGTGAGGAATACCCGCAGCCAACCCTTTATTTCCTTGAGATTGAAGGCCACGCGCTCGGCCGGTGGCACAGCCGACGGCCAGCCGCCGGCGGCCGCGTCGCGCCACGCCGCATGAGCCAGGTACGCGATCTTGGACGGCGCCATGCCGTGCCGCGTCATCAGGTGAAGGTTAAAATCCTGGAGCGCGTATGGCCCGACAATCGCCTGGGTTGACTGGGTTACGCCGCTGGAATCCGCCGGAATCAGCTCCGGAGAAATTTCGGTAGCGAGGATATCGCGCAACACCTCCGCGGCGGCCTCGGAAATCTCGCCCGACTGAACCACGAACCTTATGAGGTGCTGGATGAGGGTCTTGGGCACCGAACCGTTCGGATTGTAGTGGCTCATGTGATCGCCGACACCGTAGGTGCACCACCCCAGGGCCAGTTCCGACAGGTCGCCGGTGCCGACCACGAGTCCGCGCCGCTGATTGGCGATCCGGAACAGATAGTCCGTCCTCAGGCCGGCCTGGACGTTCTCGAAGGTCACATCGTAGACCGGCTCGCCCCGACCAAACGGGTGGTCGAGGTCGGCAAGCATCTGTTTGGCCGTTGGGCGGATGTCCAGCTCCGCCGCCGAGACGCCGAGAGCGGTCATCAGCGTCCAGGCATTGCCCTTCGTCCGGTCGGAGGTGCCGAAGCCGGGCATGGTGAAGGCCAGAATGTTGGTGCGCGGCAAGCCGAGCAGATCCATGACCCTGGTCGAGACCAGCAGGGCCTGAGTCGAGTCGAGCCCACCGGAGATGCCGATAACGAGGTGCTCGAGGCCGGTGGACTTCAGTCGCTGGGCGAGCCCCTGAACCTGAACGTTGTAGGCCTCGTTGCAGTTTTCGGAGAGCTTGGTCTCGTCGTCCGGCACGAACGGGAAGCGATCCACCGCCCGCTCCAACGCCAGCGGCGTGGTCGGGGCGTCGAGGACGAAGTCGCGGATCCGATAGGCGGTCTCGGCCTGGCGCGCCGCGACGCTGTCGCCGAACGAGCCGGTCCGCATCCGCTCCTGCCGAACCCGGCCGACATCGACGTCGACCACGGCCAGCGTCGGCTCGATAGGGAAACGCCCGCTCTCGGCGATCAGGTCGCCCAGCTCGAAGATCGAGGCCTGGCCGTCCCAGGCGTTGTCGTTCGTGGACTCGCCGACGCCGGCCGCCGAATAGGCATAGACCGCCTGGCAACGCATCGACTGCGAGGCGCACAGCAGCCGTCGCGCCTCGGCCTTGCCGATGACGATATTGCTGGCCGACAGGTTGAGCAGGATTTCGGCTCCCGCCAGCGCGGCTTGGGTCGAAGGCGGTTGCGGCGTCCAGATATCCTCGCAGATCTCGGCGTGGAAGGTGAACGACGCGGTGCCGGTGGAGCGGAACAGCAGGTCCGCGCCGAACGGGACTTCGCGTCCGGCAACCGAGATGGTCCGGCCGATGACGCCCAGGCCGCTCGCGAACCAGCGCCGCTCATAATACTCGCGGTAGTTCGGCAGGAAGGTCTTGGGCACGACGCCCAGGATTTCGCCCCGGTGGATGATCACGGCGGTGTTGAACAGGCGGCCGTCAAACCAGAGCGGGGCGCCGACGGCGAAGGCCGGGAACAGGTCGCGACTGGCCTCGACCAGACGGCCGATGCCGTCCTGAACCGCCCGCAGCAGCGCGTCCTGCAGCATCAGGTCTTCACTCGAGTAACCGCATAGCCCCAGCTCGGGGAAGACCATCAGCGCGACCTGGCGCTCGTGCCCCTGGCGCAGCAGAGCAAGGGTCTGCTCCACATTGCCGTCGGGATTGGCCAGCGCGATCTGCGGGACACAGGCCGCCAGCCGCACGAAGCCGTGACGGTAGGGCGACAGGAAGGGAATGGGTTCGCCCGAGGATGTGGGCATCGCGCGCCTTTATTTACCTTGGCCGGAGAGGCGAGTTAGCAGGCCCGACCCTGTCGGCACAAGCAAGGCGACGTCAGGCCTCGGCCCGTTCTCGCGGTTCCGAAGAGGCGCCGGGTCGCGCCGGGGTCGCTTCCGGAGTGACCGCGCCCATGCCGCGACGGTCGGAGGCGCGGCGACGCGGGGCGTCCGGGGCCGAGGCGGCGGCGATGCGACGCTCGATCCTCAGGGTGCGCTGGCGACGGGAGACCATCGCGTCCTCGGCGAGCAGGCCGAGCAGGCGCCACGGCTCCACGCAGTAGCGATGAAACAGCCGCCTGGGATCGACGGCGAGCCGGAATAGCCACTCAACGCCGAGACGGCCCATCCAGCGTGGTGCGGCCTTCTGTACGCCGGCCTCATAGTCGAAGGCGGCGCCGACCGGCATCACCACGCAGGGGTGCAGCCGGTCGTAGGTGCGGTGGATCCAGATCTCCTGGCGCGGCATGCCCATGCCGACCATCAGCACGTCCGGGCGGAAGGCGTTGATCTCGGCCAGCACCGCCTCGCCCTCGGCCGAGCCGGGGGTCATGTCGAAGAAGCCGTCACGGACGGCGATATTCAGGGCCGGCCGCGTCTTGCGCAGGTTCTCGACAGCGGTCGCGGCCACGCCGGGCGCCGAGCCGAGATAGAAGACCCGCCAGCCATGCACGGCGGCGATCTCCCAGAAGTCGTCGCGCCAGTCGAGATAGGTGCAGCGATGGAAGGCCTGGCTGTTGCGGCCGGTGAGCTTGGCCCACATCAGCAGCGGCCGGGAATCGACCTCGACCAGATCGGCGCGGTCGTAGAAGGCCTGAAGCTCGGCGTTGTCGCGCAGCAGGCAAAGGCTGTGGGCGTTGTGGTTGGCCACGATCGCGCGTTTGCCCTGGGCAACGTGGTTGGCGACGAAGTGCAACACTTCCTCGGGCCTGACCATGTCCATGATCTGACCGAGCAGAACGACGCGCTCCTCGGGACGGCGCTTCAGGCGGTAAGCGCGGCGTGGCCCGGACGTGGCGGTGTCAGCGCGCAATCGCTCCGTGCCTGCCAGCATTGAACCCTCTCCCGACGGCGGACAGTCCGCCCGCGAAGGCTCAGGTTCTAGGTCTTCACGCTTAAGATCGGGTTGGGGAGCAAGGTGAATCCTTTGACAACACACCCCTCCGGATGGGCTATCTTGGCTCGGGCGGAGCCACCAACCCCAGGATCTCCAGGATACCCTGGAGCTCTTCCTTGGCGGCCTTGCGAGGCAGCGAGATTTCGGCCGGCCGAAGCCCGAAGGACAGGTCGGCGACGGTGAGGCCAAAGGGGAACATCTCGCGATAGGTGACGCGGTCGCGCAGCGAGGGTCCGACGCGGAAACCGATCTGCGCCGCGAGGGTTTCGAGCCCCTCCCCGACACGTTGACGATTGCGCGTGTCGCTCAGCGCCATGCGATTGCGCAGCACCACCCAGTCGAGCTTCCGACCATACTCGGCGCGTCGCTTGCGAGCGTCGTGGACGACCTTCGAGTAGAGGCTCGGCCTGAGCAGCTTGAGCGTCACCGGATCGACGATGCCCAGCATGTCGAAGTCGACGAAACTCTCGTTCATCGGCGTCACCACCAGATCGGCCTGGAGGTGAGCTGACCGCGACAGAGGCGTATCGCCTCCCGGGGTGTCGATCACGACGATGTCCGCCGCGCCCATGGCCAGGGCGACCGCCCGCTCGAACAATCCGACCATGGTCGCCTCGTCAGCCCGCGCCAGCGCGGCGGTGTCCTCGGTGAGCTTGTACTCCATGGGGATGGGCGCCTCGACGCCGGCCGCGGGCAGCCAGCGTCGGCGATTTTCGAGGAAACGGCTGAGCGACTGCTGTCGAAGATCGACATCGATCACCGCGACCTTGGCCCCATGGTACAGCATGGCCGTCGACAGCAGGGCGGCCACCGTGGACTTGCCCACGCCGCCCTTTTCGTTGCCGATCACCACCACCCGCGCCTGGGTTTGCGGCGCCCGCGGCGTTGCGCGGGACGGCTCCGGACGACGCCACAAGCCCTTCATGGATTCCCCTTGGCGATGTGGACCAACCTCCAGCACCGGCGCGGCGAAGGTTGGTGAGCCCGCAATCGTTGTCAACACGACCTTGGACGCCTGGAGATATGGCAGAAATCCCTTACGAGTCGCGTCCACCGCCCCGTTCATTTGCGCGTCAGCCGCCAATCGCTAAGGTCGCGCCCTTCGCCAGCCTTCGTAAGAGCGTCCCGTGTCCCAGCCCGTTCTCGCCGTCGACGACCTCAAGGTCAGCTTCAAGACCCATGACGGCATGGTCGAGGCGGTGCGTGGCGTGTCACTGACCGTGGCCCCCGGCGAATGCCTGGGCGTGGTCGGCGAAAGCGGCTCGGGCAAGAGCCAGACCTTCATGACCGTGATGGGCCTGCTGGCCGGCAACGGCGTCGCCTCCGGCTCGGCCCGACTCGACGGCCAGGAACTGATCGGCCTGAAAGCCTCGGAGCTCAACAAGCTGCGCGGCTCGAAGATGACGATGATCTTCCAGGATCCGCTGACTGCGCTCACCCCGCACGTGAAGATCGGCGAGCAGATCGCCGAACCGCTGCGGCTGCACCTGGGACTGTCGAAGGCGCAGGCCGAGGCGAAGGCTCTCGACTGGTTGAAGCGCGTGCGCATTCCCGAGCCCGAGCGGCGAATGAAGCAGTATCCACACGAGCTCAGCGGCGGCATGCGTCAGCGGGTGATGATCGCCGGGGCCATGGCCTGCGATCCCAAGCTGCTGATCGCCGATGAGCCGACCACGGCGCTCGACGTCACGGTCCAGGCCGAGATCCTCGACCTGATGGCCGAGCTGATCCGCGAGACCGGCGCGGCCATGGTATTGATTACTCATGACATGGGCGTCATCGCCCGGCTGGCCGACCGCGTCTGCGTGATGAAGGACGGCGCCTACGTCGAGGCCGGTCCGGTCGAGGACGTCTTCTCGGAGCCCAAAACCCAATACACGCGTGACCTGCTGGCCGCGATCCCAAGGCTCGACCGCGACGATCGCGGCGGCCGTCCGACGCTGGATCCTGTCGCCGCCGACGCGCCGGTCGTGGTCGAGGGCAAGGACGTGAAGGTCTGGTTCGACATCCACGAGGGCCTGTTCGGCAAGTCCCGCAAGCTCCGCGCCGTCGATGGCGTCGATTTCCGGGTCCGTCAGGGCGAGACCCTGGGCGTGGTCGGCGAGAGCGGCTGCGGTAAATCCACCCTGGCCCGCGCCGTGCTGCGGCTGCTGCCGACGGGACAGGGTGAGCTCGGCGGAACGGTGACGGTCATGGGCCGCGACATCACCCACGCCGATCGCGAGACCATGCGCAACGCCCGCCAGGACCTGCAGATCGTGTTCCAGGATCCGTTGGCCAGCCTCGATCCGCGCGTGCCGATCGGCGATTCCATCGCCGAGCCGCTGCAGATCTTCCGCCCGGGCATGAGCCGAATCGAGCGCCAGGCGGCGGCCGCGACGATGATGCAGCGCTGCGGCCTGTCGCCGGACCTGGTCAATCGCTACCCGCACGAACTCAGCGGCGGCCAGAACCAGCGGGTCGGCATCGCCAGGGCGATGATTCTGCAGCCGAAGCTGGTGATCTGCGACGAGGCCGTCAGCGCCCTGGACGTGTCGATCCGGGCCCAGATCATCGATCTGCTGATCGATCTGCAGAAACAGTTGGGCATGGCGATGCTGTTCATCAGCCACGACCTGGCCGTGGTCCGCGAGATTAGCCACCGGGTGATGGTGCTCTACCTCGGCCGCGTCATGGAGCAGGCGGATCGGCAGCGGATCTACGAGAACCCGACCCATCCCTACACCAAGGCGCTGCTGTCGGCGGCGCCGATCCCCGACCCGAAGATCGAGCGGACACGCAAGCGGGTGAAGCTGTCGGGCGAGCCGCCCTCGCCGATGGATCCACGGGCTGCGCTGCGGTTCCTGCCGTCGCGGTTGACGGTCGACCCAACCGCGCCGGTCTACGTGCCTGAACTGAAGGAAGTGGCGCCGGGCCACCTGGTCAGCGAGTTCGACCCGGCCTGAGCGAGCAGGCCGGGTCGAAAACGACGCTGGAAACCTCAGCCTAGCTGAGTACGACGATCGCGACGCGGCGGTTCTGCGAACGGCCCTCGGCGGTATCGTTCGGGGCCACCGGCGATTCCTCGCCGTAGGAGATGGTCGCCATCCGGTTCAGCGCAACGCCGGACTTGTTGAGATAGCGGCGCACCGCCTCGGCCCGGGCTTCGCCAAGCTGCTCATTGTAGGCGGTGTCACCCGTGGCGTCGGTGAAGCCCTGGATCTCGAGATAGACGTTGCGGTTCTCGTCTTTCAGGCGCTGGGCCAGCTCGGCGAGCCGGGCTTCGGCTTCTGGCGAAAGGGCGTGCCTGTCGGTCGGGAACTTCACCGAGTCGTCGGACAGGACCACTTGGTAAAGGAACTTGCCCTCCGCCAGCCGGTGAGCCGAGGTAGCACGGTCGAGCGCCTGGCGGGCGGTGCCGTCGACCTGGGTGACGCGGCCATCAACCACCGCGACCTGTTCGTTGACGTAGCCCTTGGTGGCGCAGGCGCTGGCGCTGAGGCCGAGCGCCACAAGCATGCCGCCGGTCGCCGCCGTTCTGATAATTGATCTCTTCAAGTTTATTCTCCTCCATCCCAGACACATATCGAGCAACTGGGGACGCTTAGAACTGCGTGGCCGGTCTTGGCGAAATGATGGCGCGGCAGGGGCGATAAAACGGCTGCACGGCCGTCAAATCTGACTTGTGAATATTGTTTATATTTTTCGGGAACCAAATCGTTGCTTTAACGTTTTGGCGGACGATCGCGGAGATAACAGCGGCGCGGCGCCACGATCCTGACGCGGAGGGATGATTTCCAGGACAGGTGGTTCAGCCTGATCCCCCTCCCCATGCCGCTGTACGACGGCCCTTCCGATGGTCGCGACGGCGCACCCGCGCGGCGGTGGCCATCCCACTGACCGCGGCTCATGTCGCCCTGTTCGCGCTGCTGCTTGTCCCCGCGACCCCGCCGCCGAGGACGATCGACCCGGACGTTGTCGCGGTGACCATGATCCAGCCGCCGCCGCCAACGCCGCCGTTGCCGCCGCCCGTCGATGATCCCGACCCGGGCGGCGAACCGGCGGGCCCGCCAAGCGAGACGCCGACTCCGCCCAAGCCCACGCCGCCCAAGCCGGTGGTGGTGAAGCCATCTCCCCGCCCCGCTCGCACCCCGCCGCCCGAGGTCGCGGCCCTGCCGTCGAGCCCGGCTGAGGCCGAGCCCAACGTCGTCCTCGGTGATGCGGCGCTCGCCGGGGCCACGGTCGCCGGATCGGGCAGTGGCGGCGGCGGTCAGGGCGGTTTCGGCGGCGGTGAGGGTTCCGGCGACTGCGACATGGTTCGCCGTCTCCAGGACGCGCTGCGGGAGGATCCAGAGGTGCGGCTGGCCGTGACCCAGACCCATCGCTCGCTCGGTTCGGCCGGCAAGGCGATCCTGGTTTGGAACGGCGAGTGGCTGCGCAGCCCGGGTCAGGCCGGCAAAGGCCTGGCCGGCGTCCGCCAGGCCATCGCCATGGAAATCGCCTTCGCCCCGGCGGCCTGCAAGGCGCGACCGATGCGAGGACTGGCGGTGATCTCCTTCGCCGATGGCGCCGGCGCGCCCAAGCTCGCTCTGGGCGCGGGCGACTGGCGTTGGTCGGACCTGTTGTCGGCGCGTCGATAGTCGCGTTTATGTTTCCCCAGTTCATCGCTGGGGAAGCCTCCATGATCCGTCGCCTGCTGCTCGTCTCGGTCGCCATCGCGGCCATTTCCACGCCCGTGCTTGCCCAGACCACCGCCCCGGCCATCGAGCGGCGCACGGCTGGAACCCTGACCGTGGAGAACGTCCCCGTCGGGGCGCCCGAACTGCGCGACGGCCTTCGCCGCTACCAGAACAGCCGCTCGGCGGTGTTCCAGGACTGGCTGCCCGACGGCTCGATGCTGATCACCACGCGCTTTGGGCAGACCGCCCAGCTGCACCATGTGAAGGCGCCCGGCGCAGACCGCACTCAGCTGACCTTCTTCGACGAACCGATCGCCGGCGCTGCGGTCCAGCCGGGTACGGACCGCATCCTGTTCACCCGCGACACCGGCGGCGACGAGTATTTCCAGGGCTACCTGACCGGGCTCACGGGTCCTGAGGCCGCCATCACCGAGGCCAAGACCCGCAACCAGAGCTTCACCTTCTCGCGGGATGGCAAGACCCTGTACTGGAGCCGCGTCACCCCCGGTGATGGCAACTATGACATCGCCGCCATGACGGTGGGCGATCCGGCCAGCCGCAGGATCATCCATGAAGGCGAGGGCAGCCTCGGCGTCCTCGACGTCTCGCCGGACGGCAAGACCTTGCTGGTGCAGCGCTACATCACCTCCACCGCCAGCAAGCTGTTCACGCTCGACGTGGCCAACGGCACACTCAAGCCTCTGAACGACTCCAAGGCGGCCATCGCCTACGACGGCGGCGAGTTCACGGCCAACGGCCGGTCGGTGCTGGTGAGCAGCGACGAGGGCGGCGAATTCAAGCGGCTGGTCGAGCTCGACCTCGCCACCGGGGGGAAGACCTTCGTCACCCCCGCCGATCTCAAATGGGACGTCGAGACGTTCGACCTGACCGATGACGGCCGTGTGCTGGCCTACAGCGTCAACGAAGGCGGGCGCTCGAAGGTGGTCGTCCAGGACTTCCGCACCCGCCGAGCCCTGCCTCAGCCGGAGCTGCCGGTGGGCGTCCTGACCTCGCTGAAGTTCTCGCCGGATGGTGCGAAGCTGGCCATCGGCGTCAACAGCTCGACCTCGCCGGCCGACGTCTGGAGCTGGGACGTCACCGGCGGCGAACTGACGCGCTGGACCAGCAGCGAGACCGGCGGCCTCGACCCCAAGGAGCTGGTCGATCCAACCCTGGTGTCGTTCAAGTCCTTCGACGGCCTCAGCGTCCCGGCCTGGGTCTACAGGCCCAAGGCCGGCGGCAAGGCCCCGGTGGTCATCGACATTCACGGCGGCCCCGAATCCCAGGCGCGGCCCGGATTCAACAGCCGCTACCAGTACTGGGTCAAGGCGCTCGGCGCGGCGGTGATCGTGCCCAACGTCCGCGGCTCGGACGGCTACGGCAAGAGCTACCTGTTGCTCGACAACGGCGCCAAGCGGCAGGACAGCGTCAAGGACATCGGCGCCCTGCTCGACTGGATCGCGACCCAGCCCGACCTCGACAAGGACCGTGTCGTGGTCAGCGGCGGCTCCTACGGCGGCTTCATGGTGCTGGCCTCGCTGGCCGCCTACAGCGACCGCCTCGCCGGGGCGATCGACATCGTCGGCATCTCCAGCTTCACCACCTTCCTGGAGAACACCGAGGGCTATCGTCGCGACAACCGCCGGGCCGAGTACGGCGACGAGCGCGATCCGAAGATGAAGGCGGTGTTCGACAAGATCTCGCCGCTGAACCTCACCGCCCAGATGAAGAAGCCGCTGTTCGTGATCCAGGGCCGCAACGACCCGCGCGTGCCGTGGACCGAGGCTGAGCAGATCGTCGCCAAGGTCCGGGGCCAGGGTGGCGACGTCTGGTACATGATCGCCGCCGACGAGGGCCACGGCTTCAGGAAGAAGCAGAACATCGACGCCCAGCGGGAGGCCGAGACCCTGTTCCTGCACAAGGTGTTCGCGAAGTAGGCGGCTTCGTCGAAGAAGAGTCCGTTTTCACCGTGGAGGGGCGCGGCCGGCATTTGGCGTAGTGATACGGCGATCCTCACTGGCCGCCCTTCCCGGACGTGGCCGCGGAGGAGATATCCGGATGAAGCGTCTGGCGCTTGCCCTGTCGGCCATGGCCACGGTCTTGGGAGCGCCCGCGTTCGCGGAGCCGTTGCCGCGTCAGGCGACCCTGGGTGTCGCCATCGCCCCGTCCCCGAAGGCCGACGGTGCGCTGGTTCAGACCATTCGCTGGCCGGACGCCGCCCGCGCGTTCGGGCTGAAGTCCGGCGATGTGATCGTCTCCGTCAACGGCGTCGCCACCCCCTCCCCGACCAAGCTCGTCGAAGCCCTGGCCGGCAAGACGGCCGGAGCTCCGGCGAAGGTCGAGGTCCTGCGCGATGGCCGCGCCCGGACCCTGACCGGAACCCTCGCCGGTCGCCCGCCGGAAGTCTTCGCCAACGGCGCCGTGAAACTGTCCGCGGTCCCGTTCGAAGGCGGCCAGCTGCGAGAATTCCTGGTCACCCCGCCAGGTGGCGCAAAGGGTCCGGTGCTGTTTATCATCCAGGGCTACACCTGTGACTCCGTGGAGACGACGACCCCGGACTCGTCGCACCGGCTGCTCATCGACGGGTTGCTGAAACGCGGCATCTCCACCTACCGCGTCGAGAAGCCGGGCGCGGGCGACAGCCGGGGCGGCAAGCCCTGCCGCGACATCGACTACGAGACCGAGCTGCGCGCCTTCCAGGCGGGGTACAAATCCCTGATCGAGGCCCACGGCGTGTCACCCGACCGTATCTTCATGCTCGGCCACTCGCTGGGCGGCATCGAGGCGCCGGTGATGGCGTCGCGAGGTCCGGCGCCGCGCGGCGTCGCGGTCTACGGCACGGTCGCCCGCAACTGGTACGACTACATGCTCGACGTGTTCCGCTATCAGGGCTTCGTCGGCCGTGGCGGCGACCCGGCCGAGGGCGAGGCTCTGTCCGAAAGCCTGCGAGCACCACTGGCCAAGGTCTACCTCGACGGGCGCTCGCCAGACGCGGTCGCGGCTGAGGATCCCGCGGCGGGCAAGGTTCTGCGCGACGTCCTGGGCTGGACCGGCGGCGACCAGATCTTCAACCGCCATTACCGCTTCTGGGCGCAGCTCTCGACACGGCCGATGCTCGCGCCGTGGAAGGACACGAAGTCGGACGTGCTGATCGTCTTCGGCGAGAATGACCTCGCCGCCCTAGACGATCGCGACCACCGCCTGATCGTCGATGTGGTCAATCACTACCGGCCGGGCACGGCGCGCTTCGTCCCGGTGCCCGGCATTGGCCACGGGATGCGCTACGAACCCCGGCGCGCCGTCCCGGGAGTCGAAACCCCGTCCGGCGCCTTCAACAGCGACCTGATCACCATCTTCGGCGACTGGATCGAGACGACCATGAAGTCTCCACCGGTCGCCGACCGCCCGACGCCGACGGCGACGGCGGCCGCGAAAGGATGAGCCGGCGTCACTGGGCGGCCGGCATCGTCCTGGCCCTCTCGCTTCACGGTCTCGGGCATGCCCAGACCATCGGCGCCGGCGACGCCGCCGCGCCGCTGGCCGGCTGCGACACCGACCTCGTCCGGCTCAACCAGCTGACCGGCTGGCAGGTGCAGTGGCCTCAGGAACTGGCCGCCCTGGCCCGGCGCCCCGCCGCAGACCGCGCGGCGGCGCTGCCGCGCTGGCGGGCGGCGGCAGCCGGTCTCGACGCCGACATGGCGGCGCTGGAGCGTCATCGTCGCGCCGGAACCACCGCGCCAAAGGCCGTTGTCCAGCGCGTGCTGGCCCAGATCGACGCGCTAGTCGCGACCCCGGCGGCGCCCGGCCTTACCGACCCCGACTGGCGCGCCTTCCTCGACGGCGAGCTGACCCCCAAGGCGCGGGCCTTCGCCGACTACCTGCGCACCGCCTATCTTCCCGCCGCCGGCGAGACCAGCGACCTTGCGTCGAGCGAGACAGGCCGCCGTTGCTTCGAGCAGGCGGCGGCGCGCTGGACCAGCCGCTCGATGACATCGGCCGAGATCGAGGCGACCGGCCGGACGTTGCTTGCCCGCTACCGACTGGAACTGCAGACGCTGGAGGGGGTGGAAGCCGCTGCCATTCCCGCGACCCTGGCGCATCTACGCGACGGCGAGGGCCGACCCGCCGCAACACGCGAGGACATCCTGCGCATATCCCGCGACGCCATCGACCGCGCCGTCGCTGCCGCGCCCGCTTGGTTCGATGCCTCGCCAGCCCAGGCGCCGCTGGAGGTCGAGCCGATCGCCACAGCTCTGGAGGCGACGCTCCCCGCCGGCTTCTACGCCCAGGCCGCTGGCGACGAACCGGCGCGATACCTGATCAACCTGTCGCGACCGTCCGACCGACGACTGATGGCCGAGGTGATCGCTTTCCACGAGGCCGTGCCCGGTCACCATCTCGCCTTCAGCACCGCCCGCCGGCCTGGAACCTTCAACTCCGGGTTCGTCGAGGGCTGGGCGATCTATGCTGAACATCTCGCCGATGAGATGGGCCTCTACGGCGGGCGAGAGGACCGGCTCGGCATGGTCGCCAAGCACCTCTGGGCGGCCAGCCGGCTGATCGTCGAACCCGGCCTGCACGTCCACGGCTGGACGCGCGACGAAGCGGTCGCTTTCCTGCTCGAGAACACCGCGCTGTCCCGCGCGGAAATCGAGGTCGAGGTCGATCGTTATCTGGCGATGCCGGGACAGTCGCTGGCCTACATGATCGGCTACGAGACCCTGCGCGCGGCGCGTGAGCGGACCGAGGCCGCCCAAGGCGCCGCGTTCGACATTCGCGCCTTCCACGGTCGGGTGCTGGCGCCGGGCTCCCGGCCGCTCGACCAGCTGGCCGCCGAGTTTCCCTAGGCCGCGACCCGCTCCGACGGCCGCGCCAGCGGCAGGTCGATCTGGAAGCGGGAGCCCTGGCCCTCGACGCTGTCGACGCTGATCACGCCACCCATCAGCGTGACCAGCTCCCGGCTGATCGCCAGTCCCAGGCCCGCGCCGCCGTAGCAGCGGGTCGAGGAGCCGTCGAGCTGGGTAAACTTCTGGAACAGCTCGGCCTGGCGGGCGACGGGAATGCCGATGCCGGTATCCCGCACCACCAGTCGCAGGCCGCCGTCCCAGATGTGGGCGTCCACGCAGACCGCGCCTTGCGGTGTGAACTTGATGGCGTTGGATACCAGGTTGGTCAGCACTTGGCGCAGCCGGCCGCTATCGCCGACCCACTCGCCTGCCGCCTCGGGTGCGGTGCGGCAGACCAGGGCCAGGCCCTTATCCTCGGCCTGCGTCCGGAACAGGTTCGTAGCCCCATCCGTAAGCGTCTCGAGATCGAAGACGGACACTTCCAGCTCGGCCTTGCCGGCCTCGATCTTGGCCAGGTCGAGGATGTCGTTGACGATCAGCAGCAGCGCCTCGCCGGAGCTCTTCACCAGCGCCACCCGTTCGCGCTGGCTTTCTGTCAGCTCATCCAGCTGGATGGCCTGGATCATGCCCAGCACGCCGTTCAGGGGCGTCCGGATCTCGTGGCTCATGTTGGCCAGGAACTGGGATTTGGCGACACTTGCCGCCTCGGCGCGGTCGCGGGCGTCAGTCAGCTCGTCCATCACCCGGCGCAGCGAGCTGTCGTGGCCCCTCATGGCGCTGACCATCTCGTTGAAGGCGTCGGTGAGGCGGCCGATCTCGTCACCGCCCCCGGCGCTAAGGGACTGGTCGAGGCCCTGGCCGGCGCGAACGCGATCCATCGCCGCCGACAGCCGCACCACCGGCGCAGCGATCACCCGCGACAGCCATAGCCCGGCCAGCAGGGTCAGCAGCGCGGAGATCAGCACGCCGGCGATCAGCGTGATCCGCGTGGTCGCGGCGGCGCGCTTCTGGACGACGCCTTCCGCGGCGATCCGCGCACGGGCGGTCTGGATCACCGCGTCGATGGCGCGTTCGGCGGGCTTGATCGCGCGGTCGGCGACGCCGTCAGGCCGAACCAGATCAAAGGCCTCGAGCCGTGTGCGGGCGTCGCCGCCCAGCCGCTCGACAGGGTCCAGGCCCCGGAGCCGATACTCGGCGTAGGCCGTCGCGATGGCGTCGGCGCGCGCAAACGCGGCATGATCATCGCCCGCGAGCTGCCGCAGGCGGCGAACAGCCGCCGTGAACCGGGGCCGATGCACCGTCTCGAGGCGGTGCAGATAGTAGCGGTCTCCCGACAGCAGGTAGCCGCGCAGCGAGTTCTCCTGGCGGATCAGGCCGTAGGCCGCGCCCCCCGCCGCGAGCAGGGTTTCATTGGCGTCGGTCATACGTTGGACCGAGCGCTCGTGATTGGTGCTGTTGACGTGCACGACCACGCCGGTGATGGCGATGGTCGCCACCAGGGCCGCGAAGACGGCAGTCAACTTCGCGGGAATGCTGAAGTCCCCGAAGCGCATGGTATTCCCCCCCGTCAGTCCGCGGTCGTGTCGGCCTCCCCGCGAGCGCCGTCCGCAATAATGACGTTACAATCAGCAAGCGCTCCACAGCGTTGCGACGGAGTTAATTTTGAGAATGGGCTGTCTGGAGCGGCGCGGGCGAGACATCGGCCGCCGCCTCCGCTAACTAGCGGACCATGACCTACGCCGTTCCGATCCGTCCGCAGCCGGTCGTCCCCGTCGAGGGTTCGGACCGGGCTTTCCCGGTGCGCCGCATCCTCTGTGTCGGGCGCAACTACGCCGCGCACCGCCGGGAAATGGGCGGGGATGATCGCGATCCGCCGTTCTTCTTCGCCAAGCCGGCCGACGCCGTCGTGCCGCCGGGCGCGGACGTCCCCTACCCGTCCGTGACCAGCGACCTTCACCACGAGATCGAGCTGGTCGTGGCCATCGGCGAGGGCGGCGCCATCTTCGGCTTCGCGGTCGGGGTCGACCTGACCCGCCGCGATCTTCAGGCCGTCGCCAAGGCCAAGGGCCAGCCCTGGGACGCGGCCAAGGGCTTCGACGCCAGCGCCCCGATCTCGGTCATCAAGCCGTTCGACGGGACCATTCCACAGGGCCGCATCGCCCTGTCGGTCAACGGCGAGGTTCGTCAGGACGCCGAGGTCGCCGACATGATCTGGTCGGTGGAGGAAATCCTCATCGAGGCGGACAAGCTGTGGACACTCGAGCCCGGCGACCTGATCTACACCGGCACGCCGGAAGGCGTCGGCGCCATCCAGCGCGGCGACATGGTCACCGGCGAGATCGAGGGCGTCGGCCCGATCGCCTTCAAGGTCGTCTGATGGTCCTGAAGCTGCACAGCGCCTGGCGGGCGTCCGCGCCCTACCGCGTCCGGATCGGGCTGAACCTGAAGGGCGTGGCTTACGAGTACGCTCCGGTCGATCTCGTCGCTGGCCAGCAGAAGAGCCCCGCCTACCACGCCGTCAACGCCCAGGACCTGGTGCCGTCTCTGGTGCTGGAGGACGGCCGCGTTCTGACCCAGTCGCTGTCGATCCTCGAGTGGCTGGAAGAGACCCGGCCGGAACCCGCCCTGCTGCCGAAGGACGCCTTCGACCGGCAGATCGTGCGGGCCATGGCGACCATCGTCGCCTGCGACATCCACCCGGTGAACAACCTGCGCATCCTCAAGGCCCTGGCCGGGCTGGGGATCGAGGAGCCGGCGCGCAACGACTGGGCGCGGCGCTGGATCGGCGACGGCTTCACCGCGCTGGAGCCGATGGTGGCCGAGCACGGCGCCGGCTACGCGTTTGGCGAAACCCCGACGCTGGCCGACTGCTGCCTGGTCCCGCAGGTCTACAACGCCGCCCGTTTCGCGGTGGACATGACGCCCTTCCCGGCGATCGCCGCCGCCGCCGCCAGGGCGGCCGAGCACCCGGCCATCGCCGCCGCCCACCCGAACAACCAACCCGACGCGATCCCAGCCTAGAGGCCCTCCCCCATGCTCGACGATCTGAAGGCCAACAACCGCAACTGGTCGCTGAAGAAGACCGAGGTCGACCCCGAGTTCTTCAAGCGCCTCGAGAACCAGCAGAGCCCGGAGTATCTGTGGATCGGCTGCAGCGACAGCCGCGTCCCGGCCAACGAGATCGTCGGCCTCGATCCCGGCGAGCTGTTCGTCCACCGCAACGTCGCCAACCTCGCCCCGCCTCAGGACGCCAACTATCTCAGCGTGCTGCAGTTCGCGGTCGAGGTGATCAAGGTGAAGCACATCATGGTCGTCGGCCACTACGGCTGCGGCGGCGTGAAGGCGGCCGTCGATGGCCTGCGCCTGGGCCTGGTTGACCACTGGCTGCACCCGATCCGCGAGGTCTACGAGGCTCATCGCGCCGATCTGGACCTGCTCGAGGAAAAGGACCGCTGGGACCGCATGTGCGAGCTCAACGTCATCCGCCAGGTCCAGAACGTCGCCTCCGACCTGTTCGTGCGCGACGCCTGGAAGCGCGGCCAGCCGTTGTCCGTGCACGGCTGGTGCTATCGCCTGTCGAACGGCCTAGTGAACGATCTCAACGTCACCGTGACCAATCCCGGCGAATATCAAGAACTGGCGGGTCTGCCGACGGAGTAAGGGCGGGGCGGCCTAGCCGCCCTTGATGCGCACCTTGCTCCGCGCCTCGCGGCCCTGGCCGTCGATCACGGTCACGTCGTAGAAGCCAGGCGCCGACGGCCGCCAGACCGCCCGACCACTGACGGCATCCACCGGCAGGGGTCGGCCCTCGACGTACCAGCGCAGCGCCTCGCCGCCAGCCGCCAATACGAGGCCGCGCGACGACGGCCCGAACGCCTCGACCTGCACGGTCGCGCCATTGGGCGGGAAGATCAGGTTCGGGCCCGCGTCCGGTCGTTCCAGTGTGGCCAGAGCCGCCGGCGCGTCCTTGGGCGTGATGCGGGGCGCGGACGAAGCCGGCGCGGCGAGCACGTCGGCGGCGTCGAACAGCATCGGCAAGGCCGCCTCGCGTCCGGTCAGTCCGCCCCGCGCGCCGCCGTCGGCGCGACCGGTCCAGACGATGATCACGTAGCCGCCGACCACCCCCGCCGCGACCGCGTCACGGAAGCCGTAGGAGGTGCCGGTCTTGTAGGCCATGCCGGGTCCCCCCTGGGTCAGGGCCGACGGGATGCGCCCCTTGGGCGCCGGGGCCTCGCGCAGGATGTCGAGCACCTGCCGCGCCGCCTCGGGTCTGACCAGCCGGTGGCCGCCGCTCCGCGCCCGACGCCTGGCCTCCTCCTCGGTCCAGGCCAGAGGCTTGGCGACACCCTCGTCGCCGAGCGCGGCGTAGAGCACCGCGAGGTCGCGCAAGGTGACGCCCTCGCCGCCCAGCGCCAGAGCCAGCCCCGGCGCCTTGGTCTGGGCCTGGGGGCGGACCAACCGCACATCGGCCGCTTCCAGTCGGGCGAGGAAGTTGGCGGGGCCGACCCGCTCCATCATCGCCACGGCGGGGACGTTCAGCGAATGCGACAGCGCCTCGCCGGCGGTGACCTTGCCCCGAAACACACGGTCGAAGTTCTCGGGCTGGTAATCGGCGAAGCGGGTGGCGACGTCCTGGATCTCGGTGTCCGGCGCGGCGACTCCGTCGTCGAAAGCGAAGGCGTAGACAAACGGCTTCAGAGCCGAGCCCGGCGAGCGCAGGGCGGTGGTCATGTCGATCCAGCCGCCGGCCCGGTCCAGCCCTCCGGACCCGACCAGCGCCCGCACGGCCCGGCTCTCGATCTCGACCACGAGGATGGCGGCGGTGGCCTCGGGTCCCTGCTGCCGGGCGTAGACGGCGGCCAGCGGTTCGAGCCGCGACTGCAGCGCCGCGTCGATGGTGCTGTGCACCGTGGCCTGCGACGCGGGGGCCCTTCGCGCCAGCTCGCCGGCGGCGTGCCAGGCCAGGGACGGGAAGGGCATACGGCTCGGCAGCGGCTCGCTCTTGGCCTCGTCCGCCGCCGCGCGAGACGCCAGCCCGGCGTCGGCCATGCGGTCGAGCACCGCGTCGCGAGCCGCCCGCGCCCTCGCCGGGAAGCGGTCGGGCCGTCGGCTCTCCGGCGCCTGGGGCAGGGCGATCAGCAGCGCCTGTTCGCCGAGGGTCAGGGTCTCGGGCTCATGGCCGAACCAGCTGAGGCTGGCGGCGCGGACCCCTTCGAGATTGCCGCCGTAGGGGGCGAGGGTCAGGTACAGGGCCAGCAGCTCACGTTTGCTCAGCCGCGCCTCGATCTGCACCGCGCGAAGCATCTCGATCAGCTTGGAGCCGAGATTGCGCGGACGCGGCTCCAGCAGCCGGGCCGTCTGCATGCTGAGCGTCGAGGCGCCGGAGACCACCCGCCCCCGCAAGGCCGCCTGACCACTTGCCCGCATCACCGCGCGAGGATCGACACCCGCGTGCTGGAAGAACCGCTCGTCCTCGATGGCGATCACCCGGCGGACGAAGCTCGGATCGGTGCGCTTGAGGTCGGCCCGGATCCGCCAGCGCCCGTTCTCGACCGGCAGGGCGCGCAGCCACGCGCCGCGCCGGTCCAGCGTCACCGGCGACGAGCGCTCGGCCCGCGACAGGTCCGGCGGCAGCAGGGCGTCGAGGCCGATGATCACGACCTCGACCGCCAGCAGCGCGATCAGCCCAAGAACAAAGCGGCGCACGAACTACCGCGCCGCGATGATCGTCCGGCCGCCGCTGCCCCGCGCGTTGACGCTCGGGCGGTACATGTCCCGCACCTCCGGGGCCGGCAGGAAGAAGTCGCCCGGCGTCACCGCCCGGGCGACATAGGCCACCGCGAACGGACGGTTGCCGGCCAGATCGACCGCCGCGATGTAGCGGTCGTCCCGGGCCTCCTGCACATCGACGCCGGTCAGTTCGCCGAGGAATTTGAACGGTCCATCCTTGGCGTCCTCGGGGCTGAGGGTGGTCTCGATCTCCCAGCCGGCCGGAAGGGCGTCGTCGATGACCAGCGGCACGGTCCGGCCTTGAGCCGAGCGGCCCGAGACCAGCACGATCACCCGGTCGCCCTGGGTGATGGCCGCCGGATCGATGGACCCGCCGCCCATGCTGTAGAAGCGCTTGTCGACCGAGATGCCGCTCGATTCCGGATCGGGCGAGGCGATGGTGGTGCCGCGCACGGTCACCGTCCGCCACAGGGCGCCGGTGCTGCGGTTCACGAACCGCGCCTGAGCCAGCTGGCCGACCGACCACCGGGTCTGGCCGGCGGTCGGGATCGCGGTGACGCCGGTAGCGTCGATCTTCACCGCCCCGGCCGCCTTCAACATGAAGGACGCGGCCTGCAACAGGCGTGCCTGCTCCTGGGTGTTGAGGCTGTCCGGATCGCGGACCGCGCCCTCGAGCCTGCGTTGCAGGTCGCGGGCCATGACCAGCTCTCCGGCCTCATAGGCCATGGCGATGACCCCGGCGGTGTCGCGCAGCTCGCTCTGATACCAGTCCGCCTCGTCGCGATGGCCGATCGAGGCGACCGCTTTGCGCAGGGCCGAGCGGGCGCGGGCCTTGTCACCCATCAGGGCTAGGCCGGCGCCGACCTGGGCCTTGGCCAGCGGATCGTTCGACTCCTTCATGTGCACGTCGTGCCACCAGCGCAGCCGCGCCAGATCGCCCCGCCCGGCCTTGGCCAGGACGTAGAGGGCGTAGGCCGAGGCGCGTGAGCGCATCCGGGCCGTGGCCTTCTTGGAGTCGTCGGCGTTGCGGCCCCACCACTCCGGATACTCCATCCGGTAGGAGACGCTGGCCCAGCCGTCCGGACGGCTGATCTGGCGCATCGCCGACAGGGCGCGGTCCATGGCCGCCTGCGGCACCGGAGCGCCACGCAGCCTGGCTTCCCAGAGGAAGTCGGTGGCATAGGCGCCGAGCCAGGCGTCCGCCTCGCCGTCGCCGACCCGCCACAGCCCGAAGGCGCCGTCGAGGGTCTGGCGATCGAGCAGGCGTCCGACCGCGTCGTTCAACGCCGCCGAGCTGCTGCGCCGCTTGGGATCGGGGGCCAGTTCGCTGGCGTAGAGCAGCGGGTAGGCGACCGAGATCACCTGCTCGGTGCAGCCGTACGGGTAGCGTGACAGCGCCACCGCGATCGGTCCCGGATCGAAGCCCTTGAATGGCGAGTAGCTGACGTGGAGCGTGACGTCGCCCGCGGCCAGGCCGGTCAGCAGCTCGGCCGAGGGGGTGAAGCTGGTCCCGGGCTGCTGAAGCTCGGTGTAGGTGCGGGTGACCGGACTCCAGCCCAACCGGGTCTGGATCGGATAGTCCTTCGAGGTCGAGAAGTTGTTCGGCCCGGTGACCTTGAACCCGACCTTGCCGATGCCCGAACGGGTCGGGGCCAGGAACGGGATGCGCTCGGCGATCCGCTGGCCGAGCACCAGGGTGAACAGCTTCTTGAACACCATCTGGACCCCGCCCGACGACGAGGTCTCGGCGGTGTAGCCGCCGGCCGCGCCCTCGACGTTGTGAAGTTCCAGCGTCGCCACCGGACGGTCGCCCGGGGCCAGGAAGCGCGGCAGGTTGAGGTCGGCGATCACCGCCTCGCGCACCGTCATCGCCTTGGATGTCGAGCCGACGGCCTCGTCGGTCCAGGCCACGGCCATGATCCGCAGCTCGCCGTTGAACTCGGCGGCGGGCAGCTTGATCTTCGCCTTGCCGTCGATGCCGGTGTCGACCACGCCGGACCACAGCGCCACCGACTTGATCGGCGTCACCGTCAGCCCCTCGCCGCCGAGCTGGTCGGCGCCGAAGTTGACGTTGGCCGGCGCACCCAGGTTCGGGTCGAGCAGGCGGCCGTAGTCGTCACGGTAGTCGAGCGTCAGGGCCCGCTTGCCGAAGTACCACTTCACCGGATCAGGCGTGTCGAACTTGGTCAGCCGCAGGATGCCCTCGTCGACAGCGGCGATGGTGACCTTGGCTCGCTGGCCGAGACCCGCGCCCTTCACGGTGACCGGCACCTCGACGATCTCGCGGCTGTTCAGCTTGGTCGGCGTGCCGAGCTCGACCGTCAGCTTGCGACCCTTTGGGTCGAGCGGAACATAGAGCAGGCCCAGCGCGCGGCGCGGCTTGGGCGTCGCGGACGGGTCACGCGGCTGGATCACGCTGACCAGCACATAGGCCCCGCCCCCCCAGGAGGCGTCGGTCTTCAGCGTGACCTCGCCGCCGTTGGGGCCGACGCTGAAGGTCTTGAAGTCGATGACCCGGTCGGTGGCGACGGCCACCTGGGCCTCGCCCGCATAGGGCGCCTTGATGGTCAGGGTGACGCTGTCGCCCTGGGACTTCACCTGCGTTCCGGCGGTGATGCGCACGAAGTCGGGCGCCTCGGCGTCCTTGGCGGGCGCCCCCCAGCCGGCGGCGAAGCGGATGACGCTCTTGGCGCCGCCCGGTCCTTCGACCACGAGGCGATAATCGCCCCAGCCCAGCCGCCGCGCGATGCGCGCGGCCGATCCGGCCCCGACGTTCAGCGCACCCTTCTGGACGACCACGTCACGGCTGGTCCGTCGCCACTGCCAGCGGCCATCCTGCTGGAACCAGTCGTAGTCCCAGTTCTCGGCCACCAGGGTGTAGGTCGAACCCGGCGCGGCGATGCGCTTGCCGAGGCTGTCGACCGCGATCACGTCGAGCGTCACCGGCGCGGCCTGGCCGCCCGTGGCGTCGCCTTGCTCGACCTTGACGCCGAGATAGACCGGCTTGGTCCGCACCTTCAGGAACAGGCTCTCGCGCACCGGCCGGCCGCCGGGCTCGAACACCGAGGCCGTGACGGTGGCCTTCAGCGGCGCGGTGGTCTCGGGCAGGTCGCCCGTGGCCACGGACAATACCGCCCGGCCCTCGCCGTCGGTGACACTGGTCCCCAGCTCGATGAACTTCTCGTCGAAGGCCGTCTGCTGGTCGCCCCACTCGTAGTCCTTGTAGGCCGGGAACGGGTTGGTATCGGCCATGATCCGGGCTTCGCCCTGGGTCTGCAGGCCCGCGCCCGCCGCCCCGTAGAGGAAGCGCGCCATCACCGAGACCTGACGGGTCTCGCCGGCGGCCACCGGGACCGCCGCGCGGCCGTCGGTGTCAACCGCCAGCCGTTGCGGCGCGAAGTCCTCGACCGAGAAGGCCATCTCGCCGACCGGGCCCTTGATACCCTCGATCTCGAGGCTGGCCCGCCAGCGGCCGCGCGGCGCGCTCTTGGGCAGGCTGATGTCGGAGGTCACCGCGCCGCCGTCGGCGCGGTCGAAGGCGATGCGCTTGAACTCCACGCCCGAGGGACGCTTCACGACGATGACGCCCTTGCGGTCCTTCACAGCCTTGGACGCGCGGTCGCGGACGAGGGCGGCAAGGTGGACGGTCTCGCCGGGGCGGTAAATGCCGCGGTCGCTGTAGAGGAAGCCGTCGATGTCGTTGTCGAGTTTGCGGCCGCCGGTCTCCTCGCCATCGGAGCCGGGGGCGTTGCGGCCACCCATGCCCTGTTTCGACAGGTCGACCGGCGAACGGTCGAGGTCGAGCACGGCGAGGTCGCCTTCGCCGCCATAGGCCATCAGCATCTTCGGCTTCATGGCCCCTTCACCTTCGAGCAGCGGACGCAGGAAACGCACGCGGCCGGAGCTGTCGGTGCGGGCCTCGGCCAGGTCCTCGCCGTTGCGGGCGACCAGGGCCACGCGCACGCCGGCCTGGATCTTGGCGCTCTTGAGCGAGCGCACGACCACATCGAGCGATTCTGCCCCGTCGTAGGCGATCATCGCCATGTCGGTGAACACGATCCAGCGGCGGGCCTGGGCCGGCTGCGTGCCTTCGCCCTCATCGTCTTCGGTCTTCACGCCGGAAGAGGCGTCCTTGACCTTGATCACATAGCCGCCCGGCGACATTTCCTTGAGCACAGCGCCCAGCGGGAAGACGGTGGTGACCCGCTCGCCCTGGCCGCCACGCACGGCGACGTCGCCTTTCCAGATCACCCGGCCCTCGTCGTCGGGACTGTCATCGCCGTAGTCACTCGGCCACTGGCCTTCGCCCGTGGGTTCCGGCGCGCTGATCGACTTGCGGACCAGGTTTCGGTCGGTGACGCGCCAGACTTCGATCTGGATTCGCGAGACGTTGACGGTCTCGATGCCGACCCCGTCGGCGTCCTCGCGCGGCAGGATCACGCCGTCACCGGCGAAACCGACGTACGGGGGCTTTTCGCCGAAGGTGAAGTCGACGTCGGCGTTGGCCGCAAGCTGCTGGCCGCCGGCGCCCGGCAGGCCCTTGAGCAGGGTCACACGGCGCTCGGTCAAGCCCAGCCCGCCGATGCAGAGCTCAGCCCGGTTCTTCGAATTGACGCTGACCGCCGGCTGTCCGCCGGTGTCGGGCGAGATCAGAACGTAGTCGCTGTAGGCCTTGCCCGGGTCGAGCGGCTTGGACATCTCGATACAGGCCAGCGGCTCGGCGCGGGTGGTGTCGAGGCGTGTCTTCCAGACCGCGAAGCCGTCCGGCCGGGGAATGCCGCGACGAGGTGCGCCGGCCGAGCGCGGCTTGCCGAACATCGACCAGATCGAACCCTTCACCGAGGGCGATGACGCGGTGGAGCTGCTAGGGCCGTCCTGACCGCCGAAGCCGCCCTTGAAACCGTTGGCGGCGACATAGCCACCGCCGAAACCGACGATCAGGGCGGTGAGGCCGGTGGCGATGACGGGCGCCTTCCAGTCCTTCCAAAAGGCGCGCCGCCACACCGGCTGCGGCTTTGCGAGAGGTGCGGGAGGGGTGTCTGCGTCAGGGCTTGCGCCCGGTTCAACCGGCGTTTCGTCCGACGGCGCCATGACCTGCTCCCCACCCCTGCATTCAAGGCGGGATGTGAGCCCAAGGCCGGGGGCCGGTCAATCAGGCGACGAAGAAACGACAAGGCCGATCGTTCGTTGGCAAGATCGTGCTTGACCCGACGGCATCATCGGGACATTTCCCCGCATAACAACGTTAGAAGGAAACGACCATGCGCGTAGGCGTTCCCGCGGAGATCAAACCGGGCGAGCATCGGGTCGGTCTGACCCCCACCGCCGTCCGTGAATATGTCGACCGGGGCCATGAGGTTCTGGTCGAATCCGGGGCCGGCCTTGGCGCCGGCTACAACGACGAAGCCTTCATCCGGGCCGGGGCCCGCATCGCGCCGGACGCCGACGCCGTGTTCCAGGGCTCGCAGCTGATCATCAAGGTGAAGGAGCCGCAGAAGGTCGAGTGGGAACGGCTGAAGCCGGACCACATCCTCTTCACCTACCTGCACCTGGCGCCCGACCCCGCCCAGACCGAGGGCCTGCTCGCCTCCGGCGCCGCGGCGATCGCCTACGAGACCGTCACCGACGCCCGGGGCGGCCTGCCGCTGCTGGCGCCGATGTCGGAAGTGGCCGGCCGCATTGCCGTGTTCTCGGCCGCCGAGACCCTGCTCAAGCACAACGGCGGCATGGGCCTGCTGCTTTGCGGCGTGCCCGGGGTGCCCCCCGCGCGCGTGGCCGTCCTCGGCGGCGGCGTGGTCGGCATGAACGCCGCCCGCATGGCCATGGGTCTCAACGCCGAAGTCGTGGTGCTGGAACGCTCGATCCCGCGGATGCGCGAGCTCGACGACATCTTCATGGGCCGGGTGCTGACCCGCTACTCGACGCTCGATGCGGTCGAGGAGGAGATCCTCAAGGCCGACGTGGTCATCGGCGCCGTCCTCACCGCCGGCGCCGCCGCGCCCTAGCTGGTCAAACGCGAGCATCTGCAACGCATGAAGCCCGGCTCGGTGCTGGTCGACGTTTCGATCGACCAGGGCGGCTGCTTCGAGACCAGCCATCCGACCACCCATGCCGAGCCGACCTATGTCGTCGACGGAGTCGTCCACTACTGCGTGGCCAACATGCCGGGCGCCGCGCCGCGCACCTCCTCCGAGGCGCTGGGCCACGCGACCCTGCCCTTCGGCCTGGCCCTGGCCGACCACGGCCTCGACGCGTTGAAGCGGGACCCGCACCTGGCCAAGGGGCTGAACGTCCTGGGCGGACAGCTGACCCACCCGGCCGTGGCCGAGGCTCTCGGCAAGCCGTCGATCGATCCCTACGGCGTCTGGGCGAAATAGCCGTTCAGGCGGCGTCGCGCCCCAGGTCGATGCCGCCGCTTGTCAGGTCGAGCACGTCCTCCATCCCGAAGCCGGGATCGGCGGGATGCAAGGCGGCGTAGATCGAGCGGGCGAAGGCCAGATCGGCGGCGGTCTTCACCCGCCAGTCGAGCCGGGAGACGTCTTGGCTGTAGCCGAAACGGGCCTGGCCGAAGCGGCTGTCGGCGCGGATGGCGGCGGTCGGGGAGATCCGGGCCAGCGCCTCGCGCGGCTCGGCCGCCTTGGCCAGCAAGGCGGCGGCGGAAACCACCTCGACCTCCATGCCGGCCGGATGGCTGCGCGGATCGCGGTTGGAGACGTAATCGGCCTTGCTGGACAGAGCCAGTCGAACACCTTCGTCCACCAGTCGGGGATCGACGAAGGGGGCGTCGCCCTTGATCCGCACAACATGGCTGACCGGCCCGGCCGAGGTCACGCAGCGGGCGAAGCGGTCGAGAAGGTCGGTGGGCGCGCCGCGGAAAACGGCCTGCCCACGTGACACCAGCCAGGCGGCGAGGGCGTCGTCGGAGGCTTCGCAGCTGGTCGCCACCACGATCCGGGTCGGGCTGCGCATCGATCGCAGCCGCTCGAGCTGGCGCCAGATCATCGGCTGGCCGTGCAGCGAGGCCAGGGCCTTGCCCGGCAACCGCTTGGAGCCCATCCGGGCCTGGATAATGGTGAGGATCATGGCGCGACGCTCCTTCTGAGCCTGCGGCTGTTTTTCCCTAGGCGGCGGCCCAGCGTTGCGGATCGAGGGCGGTCGGGTCGTCGATGGCCATCTCGTCCCAGTCGAGGTCGGGCGGAGGGCTGGCGGCGGCCGCGATCACGGCGGACAGTTCGGCGGCGCTGGCGACATTGACCAGCACCGCGCTCGCCTCGGGGCGAGACAGGGCGAAGCCGAGCGCGGCCTGCAGCGGGTCGCTGCGGCCCTCGGCGATCATCCGCCGCGCGCGGCTGAGGCCGCTGGAGGCGCCCTTGAGGCTGTTGGGCAGGCGGTCGAGCGGCAGGAACAGCAGGCCGTTCAGGAAGATGGAGCGCATCTGCACCTCGATGCCCATGCCGGCGATCCGCTCCAGGGTGCCGTCGGCCAGCATCCGCTGGTCGAGCAGCGAGGCCGGGGCCTGGATCAGGTCGGGCTTGAAGCGACGCGACACCCCGACGGGGTCGTCGGTGGCGTGCAGGGCGACGCCGACCTTGGCGAACAGGCCATGGTCGCGCATCTGCAGCAGCCGGGTCCACATGGCGGCGCCGTGGGTGCTGAACAGGTCGGCGGCCAGCGGCACGACGATGGCGTCGGCGCGCTCGACACCCATCCGGGCCAGGCTGGCGCGCGCCTCGGCCTCGACATAGTCGGGACCACGGTCGGGCCGGACGCTGTTGAGGGTCAGGCGGAAGGGCACGGGCCGGGGCATCAGGTCGCCAAGCAGAATCTCGGACCGGCCATGAGCGCCAGAGACGTCGAACACGCCCAGCCCGGCGCGACCGGCGATGGTCAGGATGTCACGCACCTCGACCTCGGGCGCACGGCCGCCGCGCGCCGGCGTCGAACCGCCGGGCACGAACTGAGCCGACCCCAGGCCAAGCTTGGAAAGCAACGGATTCATACGAGTCCTTCTGGACGGGCGTCGAAGACGAAGTTGGCGCGCTGGACCGGCATCAGCGGACGGGTCTCGTCCACCATCATCGGCAGCAGGCGGGCATAGGCGGCGATGAGCCGGGCGAGTTGCAGTTCGTCATGGGCGGCGCTGAGCGCGTGCGGACCGACGACGCAGAGGCCGCGCCGGGTCATCTCGCGCAGCCACAGGCCTTCCAGCCACGGCGCGCCGAACAGCGGCGTCGGCAGGGATGGGTCGCCCGCGAGGCGGAAGCAGCGGTCGGCCCCGGCGGCCTCGGCGAGGCGCGTGACCTCCGCCTGAAGCTCGGCCCCGAGCACGCACAGGTGCGGAGCGACAGGCGCGGCGGCGAGAAGGGTCAGGGCGGCCGTCGCGGCGGCGAGCGAGTCCGGGCGCGGGGCGCTGAGGTCTTCGTCGTCGATGGCGGCGACCAGGTCCGGGTCACCGGCGATGGCCCCGAGGGCGCGGCCGTTGGCGATCTGGGCGCCGAACACGGCGAGGTCGGGGACGACGCCGGACAGACCCTGGGCCCCGCCGTCGTGGACGCGGAAGCCGGACACGCCTTCGTCAAAGATCAGCAGCGCGCCGATGGCGTCGGCGGTGGCGCGGACGGCGGCCAGATCGGTGGGATCGGCGCCGAGCGGGTCGAGCACGATGGCGGCCAGGTCGTCGACGCTGCCGAAGGCGCCGGAGCCGGGCTCCCAGACGGCGGCGCGGCGACGACCGGTGACGCGCCGGGCCGCATCGATCGCCGCGGGCAGGCCTTGCGACTCTTCGGCGGTGAAACGGACAGACGGCGAGCCGGGCAGCAGGGCTCCGAGCGCGGCCTCCGCCAGGCCCTCACGCGGTGCGCCGTCGGCGACGGCGGCCTCGATGGCGGGGTGGGCGTGGCCAAGGATGGCGGACCCGCCGGCCATGTCGAAATCGATGCGTTCACCCCCGTCGGCGTCCCACAAACGGGAGCCGGAGGCGCGCAGCTTGGGGCCCCCTCTGGGGGCCGGAGGTGAAGCGATGAAGGCGGCTCTGCCCATCGGTCATTTCCCGGCTTCATGGTGAAGTCAGCCGTAACCATGCAGCCGAGATACTTAAGGAAGCGGTATCGAGACTGTTGCCGAGGGGTTAATCTGGACCGATGGACACACCTCTGCCGGACTGGCCCCTGTATGGACTGTCGGACGACCAGCGCCCGGCGCTGCGGACGGTCTTGGCGACCGGACAGCCGGCGGTCCTGGCCACCATCGCCTCGCTCGACGGCGGCGGTCCGCGGCCGGTCGGCACCCAGATGGTGTTCGGCCGCGAGCTGATCAGCGGCTTCCTCTCGGGCGGCTGCGTCGAGGGCGACGTCGCCGGCCACGCCCGCGCCTGCCTCGTGGACGGCGAACCGCGACAGCTGGTCTATGGCGCCGGCAGCCCCTGGCCGGACATCCGCCTGCTCTGCGGCGCCCGCATCGAGATCCTGCTCGAGCGCATCTCCCCCGCCGACCCCGAGGTCGCCGAGTTGTTCCGCCGCCTCGACGCCCGACGGCCCGCGACCTGGATCAGCGACGGCCGCCGACGGCTGTGCGGCGATGGTCCTGTCGACTGGCCAGGGGCGGTGTCGGTTCAGTATGACCCGCCGTGGCGACTGGCGGTGCTGGGCGGAGATCCCACGGCCCTGGCCATCGCCCAGCTCGGCGCCCAGAGCGGCTTCGAGACCACCCTGATCCGCCCGCGCGGCCCGTCGGAACCGCCGCCGCTGGCCGGCGTCGCCTACAGCCGCGCCGAGCCGGGGGAGGCGCTGGCGGACATCGACGCCTGGACCGCGGTGGCGATCTGCGGCCACGACATGGATCTGGACCACGCGGCCCTGCTGGCGGCGCTGCCCTCGGCCTCACCCTATGTCGGCCTGCTCGGCGCGCGTCGGCGGCTGTCGGAACGGCTGGCGCTGTTGAAGGCGGCCGGGGTCAGCGACGGCGATCTGACCAGGCTGCGCGCGCCGATCGGCCTCGACCTCGGCGGCAAGGCCCCCTGGGAGGTGGCGGTGGCGACCATCGGCGAGATCGTCGCTGTCCGGCGGCTGGACCAGGCCCTGATCCCGGCCAGGCTGCGCGCAGTCTAGACTTCGAGAGCTTCCGCCCAGGCAAGCGCGTCGTCGGCGACCTCTTCCCAGCCAGGTTCGGCAATCAGCAGATGCGAGCGACCGGGGAACAGCTTGTAATCGGTCCGCGCCGGCGACCGCTGCTGGATGCGGTAGGCGGCCTTCGACATGTAGGGCGTGATCAGCCGGTCGGCGTCGCCGGCGGTGATCAGCAGCGGCGCGATGCGGCGTGCGGGCTTCACCCCGCTGCCGGCCCAGAAGGCGGCCTGGTGCACGACACGGCCAGAAGTCGGAATCACGTATCGCGCATAGGCGTCATCGATCTGGGCCTTTGGGGCCGCGTTGGCGTAGCGGCGTCCGAAGCGGGCGCGGGACATCGCGTATGGCCGATTCCAGCCGTTCGAGCGCGCGATCACCGGCAGCGCGGCGGTCAGGGTCGTCGGACCGTGAAGGATACCGGCGATCGGCGCGGGGTTGATGGCCACGCCCGCCAAGCCCACACCCCGGTCGAGCAATAGTTGCACGAACAGGCCGCCGAAGCTGTGGCCGATCAGCAGCGGCTTTTCCGGCAGGCTCTCGATGAAGGCCTGCTGGCGATCGACGATGGCCTTGAGGCTCAGGGAGCCGAGGGCCTCGGGCGACGCCGCGTTGATCTCAGCCGCCGTGCGCCCCTCGAGCAGTTCCCAGGTCGGGGTGTGAACCGTGTAGCCAGCCGCCTCGTAGCGCGCCTTGAACGGCGCCCAGCTCTCCGTCGTCACCCACAGGCCGTGGACGAGGACGATGGTCTTGGTCGCCAGGGCCATGACCGTCAGGCCGCCTGGATCCAGCCGAGCACGTCGCCGGCGACCTTTTCCCAGCCCGGCTCGCCGAGCAGCATGTGGGAATGGCCGGGGAAGAACATATAGTCGGTGCGGCCGGGGGCCTTCTTCTGGATGTTGTAGATCTGCTTGCTGACGAACGGGGTCACGGTGCGGTCGTGCTCCGCGGCGGTGATCAGCAGCGGTACGGTGCGACCCTTCACATCGACCTTGTTGCCGATGTTGAGCGCGGCCTGATGGAAGATCTTGCCCGAGGTCGGGACCACCAGCCGGTCGTACTCGCGCTTCTGAAGTTCGGCCGGCGCGCCGTTGGCGAAGTTCTTCAGGAAGGACTTCCACGGCAGGGTGTAGGGGCGATTCCAGCCGTTCCAGCGGAAGATCAGCGGGGCGGCGCCGGCCAGGGACTGCGGCCCGGCGATGACGCCGGCGATCGGCCCGGGGCTGATGCCGACACCGCCGGCGGTGATGCCGCGATCGACCAGTAGCTGCACGAACAGGCCGCCGAAGCTGTGGCCGATCACGATCGGCTTCTCCGACAGGGTCGCAATGAAGGCCGCATAAGAATCGGTGATCGCCTTCAGCGATAAACCGCCCAGCGCCTTCGGCGGATTGGCGCGTAGTTCCGCCGCCGTGCCGCTGTCGAGGGTCGGCCAGGCCGGGGCGTGACAGGTATAGCCGGCCGCCTCGAACGGCTTGCGGAAGTCGTCCCAGCAGCCGGGCGTCATCCAGGCGCCGTGGACGAAAACGATGGTCTTGCTCTGAATGGCCATGGTGAGGCTCCCAACCCGATCTGTTGAAGCCACGCTAGCGTGAACCCGCGTTCGGCGAACCTATACCTCGCGGATTTTGGACCTATACCTAGGGATTAGCGCGATCCTTGCGCACCCAGTCGCCCGACTTGCCGCCGGTCTTGGCCTCCAGTCGCACCGCGTCGATGATCATGCCTTTGTCGGCGGCCTTGAGCATGTCGTAGACGGTCAGGCAGGCAACCGAGACGGCGGTCAGGGCCTCCATCTCGACGCCGGTGGGACCGGTGGTCTTCACCCGGGCGGTCACGGCCAAGCCCTCGGCGTGCGGCTCCACCACCACCTCGACCTTGCTGAGCGCCAGCGGGTGGCAGAGCGGGATCAGGTCGCTCGTCTTCTTCGCCGCCATCACCCCTGCGATCTCGGCCACGGCTCGGACGTCGCCCTTCTTGGCGTCGCCGGACAGGGCCAGCGCGAGGGTCGCCGCATCCATCCGCACCAAGCCGGTGGCCACCGCTTCGCGGGCCGTGGCGGCCTTGTCGGAGACATCCACCATCCGCGCGCGACCTTCGTCGTCGATGTGGGTGAGCCTGCTCACCGCTCCAGCAGCCTCGGCATCAGCTCGACCATGTTGCAGGGCTTGTGACGGCTGTCGAGCTGGGCGGCGATGACCTTGTCCCAGCCGTCCTTCACCGCCCCGTTCGAGCCGGGCAGGCAGAAGACGAACACACCCTTCACGATCCCGGCCAGGGCCCGTGACTGCAGCGTCGAAAGGCCCACGGTCTGGTAGCTGACCAGATGGAAGATCACAGAGAAGCCGTCGATCTCCTTGTCGAACAGCGGCCGCACGGCTTCCGGCGTCACGTCGCGGCCGGTCAGGCCGGTGCCGCCTGTGGTGACGATGGCGTCCACCGAGCCCGAGGCGACCCAGGCGTTGATCTGCGTGCGGATGGCGTCGACGTCGTCGGGGACCAGGCGCTTTTCGGCCAGTTCGTGACCCGCCGCCTTCACCCGCTCGGCCAGCAGATGGCCGGAAGTGTCGCTTTCCTCGTCGCGGGTGTCCGACACGGTCAGCACCGCCACACGGACGGCCTTGACCGGCAGGGCCTCGTCGATCTTGCCGCCGATGGTGATGGTCATGGTGTCTCCCAGCGTTCGAGATCGGTCCTATCGCGGTCGCTCGGCTCGATCCAGCGGGCGCCGTCCGGGCCGTGGCTCTTCTTCCAGAACGGCGCGCGGCTCTTGAGGTAGTCCATCAGGAAGTCGCAGGCCTCGAAGGCCTCCCGGCGATGGCGCGAGGCCGTGGCCACGAACACGATGGCCTCCCCGGCCGGGATCAGTCCGATGCGATGCACGACCAGCCAGTCGATCAGCCCGAACCGTTCCGCCGCCGCCTCCCCGAAGCGGCCGATCTCGACATCCGTCAGGCCGGGATAGGCTTCCAGTTCCAGACTCCCGGTCCCGCCGCCCTCGGCGCGAACATAGCCGCTGAAGCTGGCCACAGCCCCGGCCTCCGGATGCCGCGCGCCGAAGGCGGTCAGCAGAAAGCCCGGATCGAAGGGCTCGGACTGGAGAACGACCTTCATCCGCCGCTCATCGGCGGCATGAAGGCGACTTCCGAAATGCCGGTCAGCGCCGCCTCGCCGCGCACGATGACGCGATCCACCGCCGCCTGGACGCCGGGTCCGGCAAGGGCTTCGGCGAGAACTTCGTCGGCGGAGAGCAGAGCGCGGACCTCGGCGAGGGTGGAGGCCTCGACCTCGCGCTCGCGCCAGCCGGCGACATCGGCCAGGCGGCCGAACAGCAGCACCCGCGCCATCCCTAGCCCCCGGTTGTCGACATGTGACGGCGGGTGGCGGGCCCCTGGCCGCGGGCGATCTGGAAGTCGTGGCCTTGCGGCTTGGCGTCGACGGCGTTGCGGATGGCGTCGATCAGGTCGCTGTCGCTGGCCCCGGCGCGGATCACCGCCCGCAGATCGCTGGCGTCCTCGCGACCCAGGCAGGTGTGCAGCGTCCCGGTACAGGTCAGCCGAACGCGGTTGCAGGCCTCGCAGAAATTATGGCTCAGCGGCGTGATCAGCCCCAGCCGTCCGCCGGTCTCCTCGATCCGCACATAGCGCGCGGGACCGCCGGTGTTCAGCGGCAGGTCGGTCAGGGTCCAGTAGCTCGACAGCTCCCGCCGCACATCGCCCAGCGACAGGAACTGGTCGGTGCGGTCGCTCTCGACCTCGCCCAGCGGCATGGTCTCGATCAGGGTGATGTCGAGGCCCCGGCCGTGCGCCCACTGGATCAGCTCGGGGATCTCGACGGCGTTGTCCTGGCGCAGGGCGACGGCGTTGATCTTCACCGCGATGCCCGCCGCTTGCGCCGCCTCGATGCCGGCGATGACCTTGGCCAGATCGCCGCCGCGCGTGAGGGTGCGGAACAGCGCCGGTTTGAGCGTATCCATGGAGACGTTGATCCGGCGCACGCCGTGCGCGGCCAGCGGCGCGGCGAACTCGGTCAGGCGGGTGCCGTTGGTGGTCAGGGTGATCTCGTCGAGCGCGCCCGATTTCAGATGCCGCGACAGCGCCGCGACCAGATCCATGAAGCCCTTGCGCACCAGCGGCTCGCCGCCGCTCAGCCGCAGCTTGCGCACGCCCAGGCCGATGAAGGCGCTGCTGATCCGGTCAAGCTCCTCGAGCGTCAGCACCTCCGCCTTGGGCAGGAAGGTCATCTTCTCGGCCATGCAGTAGACGCAGCGCAGATCGCAGCGGTCGGTCACCGAGACCCGCAGATAGGTGACCGTCCGGCCGAAGCCGTCGACCAGCGTCGGTTTGCCCTCGCCCGTCATGGGGCGTGGCGCCGGGGCCGGACTGGAGTCATACGGGGTCATGCGACTGACAAGATAGGCCGGGGGACGACGTGGCGACAGGGGGGAAGAGAGCGCCGGCGGCTCTGGACGCGATCGTGCTCGCCGGCGGTGCGGGCACGCGCTTCGGCGGCGCCAAGCTGACCACCGACCTCGGCGACGGCGCGCTGGTCGAGCGGGCCCTGGCTATCGCCTTCGCGGCGCCGGTGCGGACGGTGACTGTCGTGTGGGGCGCCGACCCCGCCGTTCTGGAGATCACCAGCCGCTTCGCCAGCCGCACGGGCGAGGCCTGGCGGCTGCGGCTTGAGCACGCGCGCGACCACGCCAAGGGCATGTCGGCGTCGCTGCGCGTCGGCATCGGCGCCTTGCCCCGCGACTGCGTCGGCGCCTTCGTCTTCCTCGGCGACATGCCGCGCGTACCGGTGGACATGGCCGCGAAGCTGGCCCCGGCGCTCAAGGCGGGCGCCTGGGCGGCCGCGCCGATCTGCAACGGCCGGCGAGGCCACCCGGTGCTGTTCTCGTCGAAGCTGTTCACCGCCCTCGGCGCCCAAACCGGCGATGTCGGCGCGAACAAGCTGCTCAACGCCCTCGGCGACGACCTGCATCTGGTCGAAACCGACGACGACGGCGTGCTGTTCGATGTGGACGAGCGGCCGTAGGGCTCGCCACGCCTGTCCCAAGTGTCTCACTCCGCCGTTTTCAGCCGGATTGGACGCCTGAAGGATTTTTTGTTCCGCGGCGTCATCAACGGGCTCACGGGAATGCGCGCCGCCGACTGAACGTTTGAAGCCCATGGCGACGGCTGAGTTCGCAGACGGGTTGGCCCTTGCCCTGACAAGGATTGAGGCCTTCGGAAGGGTATCGGCGGTGGCATTCATACGCCCATTATGAGCCCCGCCCGGCCAGGGTGGAGCAGATCCGTCCGGTCCCCCTCGGACGATGGGGTGCATTGTCTTGCAATGTCTCGCTTTGTCTCGAGAGTATCTGTCTCGAGAGTCTCGCTTTTGAGCACGGCTCAACGGCTGCCAATGGCCCGACATGTTCGGGCCAGTCATGCGTGATGACGCCAGGTTGGTGCGCGTGCTCTTACGCCGTCATCCTCGCCCTTGTAGCGAGGACCTCTCGGTCCGCCGCAGGTGCAGGGCAGGCCCCGCTCTGACGCGGAAGCTGAGCCAGGGGTCCTGGGCACAGGGCCCAGGATGACGGGTTAGATGAGCTATATTCGACACCATCCGTGTTCATGGGTGGCCCGAACAAGTCGGGCCATGACGGTTTGGAAGAGGACGCCCAGCTCACGGCTGGGCCACCGTTCCCCTAAACCGACCGCACGAACGGCAGCCGCGTCGTCGCCGGCTTGCCCGCGCCGAGCATGGCGTTGGCCACCGCCGGGGCGATGACCGGGGTGCCCGGCTCGCCGACGCCGCTGGGCGGATTGGCGGACGGCAGGATGTAGGTTTCCACCGTCGGGGCCTCGTTCATGCGCAGCACGCGGTAGCTGTCGAAGTTGGTCTGCTCGACCGCCCCGTCCTTCAGTGTGACCTCGCCGTAGAGCGCCGCCGACAGGCCGTAGCAGGTGCCGCCCTCCATCTGCGCCGCGATCTGGTCGGGCGAGATGGCGGTGCCGCAGTCGATGGCGGTAACCACCCGGCCGACCTTGGGATCGGCGCCGTCGACCAACTTCACATCGGCGATCTGGGCGACGACCGAGCCGAACGACTCATGCACGGCCACGCCGCGAACAAAGCCCGCCGCCGGGGCTGCGCCAGCCTTCTCGACGGCCAGGTCGAGTACGGCCAGATGCCGCTTGGCGCCCGCCTTCTCGTAGAGGGTGCGGCGATAGGCGATCGGATCCTTGCCGGTCTTGCGGGCCAGCTGGTCGATGGTGTGCTCCATCACGAAGGCGGTGTGGGTCGCGCCCACCGAGCGCCACCACAGCACCGGCACGCCGACGTCGGGCAGCGCCAGGGCCGCGTCCACGACCGGCGTGGCCTTGAGGTAGGGTGAGCCCTTGGTCCCCTCGACCGCCGTCTCGTCGAGCTCGGGCGTGCCCATCGGCGAGCCCTTCATGATCGACTGGGTGACGATGCGGTGGCGCCAGACGGCCGGATAACCGTCCTTGTCCAGCGTCACCTTGACCGCGTGGTGCACCAGCGGACGGAAGTAGCCGGCGCGCTGGTCGTCCTCGCGGGTCCAGACCAGCTTGACCGGCCGGCCCTTGGTCTTCTTGGCGATGTGCACGCATTCGACGACGTAGTCGGACTGGAAGTTCGTGCGCCGGCCAAACGAGCCGCCCGCGAACAGGGTCTCGATCTCGATCGAGCCGGGCAGCGCCTTGACCACCTTGGCGGTGTTGAGCTGATCGATCGACGGCGCCTGGGAGGCGAAGGTCAGCTTGGTGTGGCCGTCCTTGATCTGGGCGACGCAGTTCAGCGGTTCCATCGAGGCGTGGCTGAGGTAGGGGAAGTCGTAGCCGATCTCGACCACCTCGCCCTCGACCTTGGCGGCGGCGTCGCCCTTGCCGTCGAAGGCGGCCCACTTCAGGTCCGCGGGACCCTTGCCGGCGGCGATCGCGCGGAAGTCGGTCAGGATCGCCTCGGAGCCGCGCTTTTCGGCGTCGTCCTCGTTCCAGGTGACGGCGAGGGCGTCGCGACCCTGGCGCGCGGCCCAGGTGTTCTCGGCCACCACGGCGACACCGGAGGGGATCTCGATGACGTCGACGACGCCAGCGATCTTCTTCGCCTCGGCGGCGTCGAAGCTCTTCACCCTGCCGCCGAAGCGCGGCGAGTGGGCGACCATCGCCACCAGCAGGCCGTCCATCTTCACGTCCTGGGTGAAGCGGGCCGTGCCGTCGCTCTTGGCCTGACTGTCCTTGCGACGGACGCGGTCGGCGCCGATCAGGGTGAAGGTCTTGGGATCCTTCAGCGTCGGGGTCTCGGGCGGCGCGATCTTGGCCGCGTCGGGCAGCAGCTCGGCGAAGGTCGCGGACTTGCCGCCGCCGCTGACGACGCTGTCCTTGACGGTGATCTGGGCGGCCGGGACGTTCCACTTGGTCGCCGCGGCCTGGACGAACATCGCCCGGGCGCCTGCGCCGGCGTTGCGCAGCTGCTCCCAGCTGTTGGAGATCGCCGACGAGCCGCCGGTGCCCTGCGCGCCCATCATCTTGTTGGCGTAGAGCTTGGTGTTGGCGGGCGCCTGCTCGACCTTGACCTTCGACCAGTCGGCGTCGAGCTCCTCGGCGACGATGGCGGCGAGGCCGGCGTGGCTGCCCTGGCCGAACTCGATGTGTTTGGAGATCACCGTGACCGCGCCGTCGGCGCCGATCTTGATGAAGGGCCCGAAGGCGCCGACCTCGGTCTTGGCGCCGGCGCTGAGCAGGTCGGCGGGCGAGCAGCCGATCAGCAGCGCGCCGCCGGCGACCACCGCCCCGACGACCAGGACTTCACGGCGGGACGGGGCCTTGGGATCGATGTTGCTGTGCGCGTTCATCTCAGCTTCCCCTAGACCTTGACCGGCGCGGCGGGCGTCAGGCCGGCGGCGTCCTTGATGGCGGCGCGGATGCGCTGGTAGGTCCCGCAACGACAGATGTTGCCCGACATGGCGGCGTCGATGTCGTCGTCGCTGGGCTTGGGCTTCTCGGTCAGCAGTGCGGCGGCGCTCATGATCTGGCCCGACTGGCAGTAGCCGCACTGCGGCACGTCGGCCTTGACCCAGGCCTGCTGCAGCGGATGCGCGCCGCCCAGGCCCTCGATGGTGGTGATGGCCACGCCGGCCAGGGCGCTGACCGGGGTGACGCAGGCGCGGATCGGCTGGCCGTCGGCGTGAACCGTGCACGCCCCGCACTGGGCGACACCGCAGCCGTACTTGGTCCCGGTCAGGCCGAGTTCGTCCCGCAGGACCCAGAGCAGCGGCGTATCATCGGCGGCGGTGACGTTGACGGCGTTGCCGTTCACCTGAAGTGCTATGGCCATGCGCGGACGTCCCTCTCGGCATTATGGTGGCGGCGGGGCTGGCGCGACCCGCGAGCCCGGCTATCTTGACGTCGTTAAGGTGGGGTCGCGCCAGTGAAATATTCAGCCCCCCGGACGACAGTCAACGCCTTGCCCACAAGGACTTTGCGCATGCGAATTGTTATCACCATCGCCCTGGCCCTGACGGTCGCGACTCCTGCCCTGGCGCAGGACGGCGCGGCGCTGTTCAACACCCAGTGCAAGACCTGTCACAGCCTGACCGGAACCAGCTCCCCGGCGGGGCCGAGCCTGAAGGGCGTCGCCGGTCGCAAGGCGGCTTCTGCGACGGGCTACAACTACTCGGCGGGCCTGACCAAGAAGGGGGGAATCTGGACCGATGCGACCCTCGACGCCTACCTCACGGCCCCGGCTGCCTATGCCCCGGGAACAAAGATGTTCAACCGTGTGGCGCAACCGCAGGCGCGGGCCGCGATTATCGCCTATCTGAAGACCCAGAAGTAGGAAGCCCGAATGCGCCGCCTCGTCCTCATCACCGGTCTGGGTCTGATCCTGGCCGGCTGCGCCACCGTCGCACCCGCGCCGGGAACGGACAGCGGGCCGCTGACCTACCGCTGCGACGGCGGCAAGCGCTTCACCGCCGCCTGGAACCAGCCCGGGGACAAGGTCAAGGTCGTGGCCGGCGGCCTCACCAAGTCGCTGCCGCACGCCAGGTCCGGTTCGGGCGCCCGCTACGCCGCCGGCGACTACGAGATCTGGGGCAAGGGCGAAGGGGCCATGCTGTCCGGCTTCCCGGGCGGTCCCTACAAGAACTGCGTCGGGGGCTGACGGAGCAAGCGTGGACGTTTTTCCCGCCTTCTTCCCGCTGGCCGGGCGCAAGGTCGTCGTCGCCGGTGAAGGCGAGGCGGCCGAGGCCAAGGCGCGGCTGTTCGACGGCTCGCCCGCGATCCTGGTCCGGCTCGAAGGCCACGAGGCCTTCCTGCCGGGGTCCTATGCCGGCGCGGTGCTGGCCTTCATCGCCGGCGACGAGCTGTTTGTTCAGGCCGCGGCGGGCGCCGCCCGCGCCGCCCGCGCGTTGGTCAACGTCGTCGACCGGCCGCTGATGTCCGACTTCCACACCCCCGCGGTCATCGACCGGGGCGAGGTCGTGGCCGCCGTCGGCACCACCGGCTCGGCGCCGATGCTGGCCTCGCTGATCCGCAACGCCATCGAGGCGCGGGTGCCCGAGGGCGCCGGCAAGGTCGCCGCCCTGCTGCGCAAGCATCAGGAGGCGGTGCGCACCGCGCTGCCGGACCTGACCCAGCGCCGGACCTTCCTGCGCGAAATCCTCTCCAGCCCCGCCGCCGAGGCGGCCATGGCCGGCGACGCCGAGACCGCCAGCCGACTGCTGACCGAGGCGCTGGAGCGCGGCGGCCAGGCCGCCGGTCGCGTGCGCTTCGTGGCCGGTCGCGGCCCCGCCGACCTGATCACCCTGCGCGCCGGGCGGGTGCTGGCCGAGGCGGACGTCATCGTCGTCCCGTCCGGCGTCGAGCCCGGGATCCTCGCCATGGCCCGACGCGACGCCGGACGGCTGACCCCGGCCGAGGCCGGTCCCGATGCGCTGATCGCGCTCGCCAACGGCGGCCGTCAGGTCGCCTACCTCGTCACCGCCCCCCTCGACCCCCACGACCTCAAGGCCCTGGCCGAGGCCGGTGTGGCGATCGAGGTGCTGCTCGCCGCGCCGAACCCGTGAGCCTGCTGACCCCGGCGGACTGGGCGGCGGTGCTGCTGTCGCTGAAGGTAGCCACGGCGGCGATGATCGTCTCCATGCCGCTAGCCTTCTTCACAGCTCTGGCCCTGGCGAAGGGGCGGTTCGCGGGGAAGTCCCTGCTCGACGCCCTGGTCCATCTGCCGCTGGTGCTGCCGCCGGTGGCGACCGGCTACGCCCTGCTGATCCTGCTCGGCCGCAACGGGCCGCTGGGTGCGCCGCTGGCCGAGATCGGCATCGTCTTCGCCTTCGACTGGACCGGCGCCGCGCTGGCCGCCGCGGTGATGGCCTTCCCGCTGATGGTGCGGCCGATCCGACTGGCGATCGAGGCCATCGACCCCGAGGTCGACGAGTCCGCCCTGACCCTGGGCGCACGGCCGCTGATGCGGCTGATCAGGATCACGCTTCCGCTGGCGGCCCCCGGACTGATCGCCGGGGCCGTGATGGGGTTCGCCAAGGCGCTGGGCGAGTTCGGCGCCACCATCACCTTCGCCGCCGCCATCCCGGGCGAAACCCTGACCCTGCCGACGGCGATCTATCAGGCGGTGCAGATCCCGGGCGCGGAACAGAGAGCGCTGATCCTCTGCGCCATCGCCACGGCCATCGCCCTGGCGGCGGTGCTGGTCTCCAACGCCGTCAGCCGCGCCGTCGAGCATCGCGCCCGCGGCGTCTAGAGATCGGGCCCGACCAATCCGGCGTTTGGCGCCGGGTTGAAGCTGCGCGTCGTCGACGAGGCCATCCAGCGCGCGTTGCGCCGGGTGCGGATGATCTCGTGCAGCTCGTCCGCCAGCGCGAGAATCTGATGATCGGCGCAGAAGGCGGCGCCGTTCAGGACCTGCTGGCAGAAGGCGTCGAACGCGATCGGCGAAAGATGCTTATGCTGAGAACCCATGGATAACCCCGATATCTTCGAGGGCTGAATGCACCTCAAGGACGAGAGTTCCGAGTACTCGCGATTTTTGTTCTTAACGTCCATTAACGAATTCAGTCCAGCGGCCGACCCTTTGTTTCCGGAAGCAGGAACAGTGTGCAGACGACGCTGATCAGAGTGAACACGAAGGGGTACCAGAGCCCGGCGTAGATATCGCCCGTCGCCGCGACGATGGCGAAGGCGCTGAACGGCACGAAGCCGCCGACCCAGCCGGTGCCCACGTGATAGGGCAGCGACAGCGCCGTGTAGCGCACGCGCGTCGGGAACAGCTCGACCAGCGCCGAGGCCTGCGGGCCGTACAGCGCCGTCGCCGCGACCACGAACACCAGCAACGTCAGGAACAGGCCGACGAAATTGATCCGGTCCGGATCGGCCTTGGCCGGATAGCCCGCGTCGGTGAGGGCGGTTTTGAGACGACCCTCGAAGTCGGCCTTGGCGGCCTTGAGCGCGGCCTTGTCCAGGCCGGAACCCTCGACCGAAGGCACCACCGCGCCGCCGACCGTCACAGAGGCGGTTGCGCCGGGGAGCGCCTCGCGGTTCTCATAGGAGATGCCCGCGTTGGCGAGGGCGCCCTTGGCGATATCGCAGGAGGTGACGAACTGGGCCTTGCCGACCGGATCGAACTGCAGGCTGCAGGTGGCCGGATCGGCGATCACCGCCACCGGGGTGCGCGCCTCCGCCTCGGCCAGGGCCGGGTTGGCGTACTTGGCCATCATGTGGAAGCCGGGGAAGAAGGCGACCAGGGCCAGGGTCATCCCGCCCCACAGCACCCACTTGCGCCCGACCTTGTCCGATAGCCAGCCGAAGAAGACGTACAACGGCGCACTGGCGGCCGTGGCGGCCATGATCAGCAGGTTCACCGTCGCCGGCTCGACCTTCAGGAAGCGCTCCAGGAAGACCGGGATGTAGAAGAAGGCGCAGTACCAGACCGCCCCTTGGGCGAACATCAGCGCGAACAGCGCCAGCAGCACGATCTTGAGGTTCTTCCACTGGCCGAAGGCTTCCTTGAACGGCGCCTTGGTCTGCTCGCCGGCGTCCTTGAGCTTCTGGAACGAGGGGCTCTCGGTCAGCTTCAGCCGCATGAACACCGACACCACCAGCAGCCCGGCCGAGACCAGGAACGGGATCCGCCAGCCCCAGGCGGTGAAGGCTTCCTCGCCCATCAGGGTGCGGGTCACGAGCACCACGATCAGGGCTCCGAACAGGCCGAAGGCGGCCGAGGTCTGGATCCAGCCGGTCATGGTCCCGCGCTTGTTGGCGGGCGAATGTTCGGCGACGTAGATCGCCGCGCCGCCGTATTCGCCGCCCAGCGCCGTGCCCTGGATGATGCGCATCAGGATCAGTAGGATCGGCGCCAGCGCCCCGACTTGGCCGTAGGTCGGCAGCAGGCCGATGGCGAAGGTGGCGCCGCCCATCAGGATCACGGTGATCAGGAAGGCGCCCTTGCGCCCGGCCTTGTCGCCGATGCGGCCGAAGATCAGCGCGCCCAGCGGCCGGAAGAAGAAGCCGGCGCCGAAAAGGCCGAGCGCCGCCAGGGTGCCGGCGGTCTCGCCCAGCTCTGCGAAGAAGTTCTTGCCGATGATCGAGGCCAGGGCCCCGAAGACGAAGAAGTCGTACCACTCGAAGGCCGTGCCCGCGGACGAGGCCGCCACCACCGTGCGCATCGATGCTGGTTTCTCGTCAGCGCGCGGCTGTTCCGCCGTCGTGTCCGCCATGACCCGTTCCCCCGAAATGTCGGGTCAGGTCTAGCACGCTCGCGGACGAACAAAAGCGTTCAGGCGACGAGGGTCTCCGAACCGTCGTCAGTATGGCTCAGGCGGCCGATCTCGGTGAGCAGGGCGGCGGGCGAGATCGGCTTGCCGACCACCCCGTCCATCCCCGCGGCCAGATAGGTCTCGCGCTGGTGGGAGAGGACGTTGGCGGTCAGGGCCAGGATCGGCGTCCGCGCCGAGGGACCGTGCAGCGCACGGATGCGCCGCGCCGCCTCCAGCCCGTCGATGCCCGGCATCTGGATGTCCATCAGGATCAGGTCGAAGCCGGACAGCGCCGCCGCCTCGACTCCTGAGGCGCCGTCGACGGCGGTGTGGGCCGTTGCACCGAGGCTCTCGAGCAGGCGTACGGCGATGGTGCGGTTGGTGGGATTGTCCTCGACGACCAGCACCCGCAGGCCGTCCAGCACCGGCCCCGCGACATCCGCCGTCTCGACGCGCGCCTCGGCCGCCTGGGCCGCGATCTCCAGCCGGAAGGTCGAGCCCTGGCCGTGCACCGACCGGAAGTCGACCGCCCCGCCCATCATCTCGGCCAGCAGCCGGGTGATGGCCAGGCCCAGGCCCGAGCCGCCGAACCGGCGGGTGGTCGAGGCGTCGGCCTGGTGGAAGCGCTCGAACAGCCGGTCCTGGTCGTCCTGACGGATGCCGACGCCGGTGTCGCTGACCGCGAAGGCCAGCCGGTCGGGCGCGGGCTGATCGCAGCGGACGGTGACGCCGCCGGACAGGGTGAACTTCACAGCGTTGCCGATCAGGTTGAACAGGCACTGCCGCAGCCGCACCGGGTCGGTCCAGACCCAGCCGAGCGTCTCGGCGCCCTCGAGCGTCAGGGTCAGGCCCTTCTGGCGGGCCTGAGGCTCGAGCAGCCGCACGACGCTGCGGACAAGGTCCCCGGCTTCCACGGCCTCTTCGGATAGGTCCAGCCGGCCGGCCTCGATGCGTTCGAAGTCGATGACGTCGTCGAGCAGCGTCGACAGCATCGCCCCGCAGCTCAGCGCCTCATCGAGCAGCCTGCGGCCATCGGCGCTGACCGGCTCGTTCTTGAGCAGGTGAAGGACCCCGATGACGCCGTTCATGGGCGTGCGGATCTCGTGGCTCATGTTTGCGAGGAAGCGGGCCTTGGCCTCGGCCCCGGCTTCCGCCGCGCGCTGGGCCTCGACCAGCGCTAGTTCCTGGCGCTTGCGGGCGTCGATGTCGAGGATCAGCCCGACGCCCTTCCGGGTCGGTCTGTCGAGACGATAGAACACCCGCACCCAGCGCTCGGCGCCGTCGGTCATATGGATGCGGAACTCCATCGAGACGTTCTCGGCGCCCTCCATCCAGCGGGTGTTGGTATCACGCACCAGCTCGCGGTCCTCGACATGGACGAAGCCCCAGACCGGCTGGGCGACCTCGCCATAGGTCATGCGTCGGCCGACCAGCCGGGAGAAGGTCTCGCTGGCCCAGAAGGTCCGGGCCCGGTGGTCAATCTCGAAGGCCCCGGCCTCGGCGGCGCTCAGCGCCAGCTCCTGGCGCCAGGCGTTCATCCTGAACTCGTCCATCAGCGCCTGGACCCGGGCCTCCCCGGCCTGGGCGGCGTCGCGGGCCTCGGCCAGGGCGGTGACGTCCTGCGAGATGCCCTTCAGCGCGAACATCCGGCCGCGCCGCTCGGTGCGGAAGGTGGCCCGCATGGTCAGCCAGCGGCCGTCCCGCGTCAGCAGCCGATGCTCCAGCGTCGCGCCCTCGCCCGTGGTGACGCCCGCCGTGAAGGCCGCGCTGACCACGTCCCGCTGGGTCTCGTCGATCTGGGCGAAGAACTGCTCGGGGGTCGAGATCTCGTCGGACGACCAGCCGAACAGGGTCAGCACGTCCTGCGACCATTCGATGCGCTCGTCACGCGGCTCGAAGCTCCACGTCCCGATGCGGGCGGCCTCGGACAGCATCAGCTGGGTGCGGCGGGCGGCCTCGAGCTCGGCCTTCTCGCGCAGGGCGTCGGTGACGTCGCGCAGCGTGCCGATCATGTCGCCGTTGGGGCCGAGGCGCGAGCGGCCCTCGAGCCACAGCCAGCCGCCGCCCTTGCGCGCGACCTGCAGGCAGTTGGTGGCGTGGCCGTCACGATGGAGACGCCGCACGGTGTCGGCGGCCTCGTCCTGGCTGTCGGGGTGTACGAAGTCGAAGACCGGTTGCCCGATCAGGTCCTCGCGCGACCAGCCGGTCGTGCGTTCCCAGCCGATCCCCGCCTCGACGAAGACGCCGTCGGGCGAGATCACGGCGAACAGGTCCAGAGCGTTGTCGAAGAACCACCGCGCGGTGGCGGAATCTATTCCGCTCCGGCGTTTCCTGGTCCCTGCGCCGGCTTTTTTCCCGGTCATCGGCTCCCCGCGTTTCCAGCGGAGACAATGCTCGGAAAAGATGAATGCCGCGTTTTTAAGCGGCGGCGTCAATCAGGCTGAAAAGAAGACGCCTCGCCCGAGGGGACGGGCGAGGCGCAAGGTTTACCGGATCGGGGAATGAGGAGGATCAGAACCGGTAGGTGAGGAAACTGGGGTTGATCACGCCCTGACGGCCACGACCGAGTTGAGAACCGTTCTTAATTCGAGCCTCCGGCTCGCGCAATGATAATCGTTCTCAACTGACCAATTCGATCGCTTGACCCGCCCCGCCCTCGCGCCTAGCCCACTCCCCGACAGCCGGGGAGGCGACCATGAGCTTCATCCTTGAACCCGTCGGCCATGTTCGTGGCGGCCGCATCGAGGCGATCGACGACGACTGGGGTCCCAGCCGCGCGCGCATCGAGCTCGACCCGGCGCGGTTCGGACCGGAAGCGCTGTTCGGTCTCGCCGACTTCTCCCACGCCGAGATCGTCTTCGTGTTCGACCAGATCACCGACGACCAGATCACCACCGCCGCCCGCCGGCCGCGCGGTCGCGAGGACTGGCCGCTGGTCGGCATCTTCGCCCAGCGCGGCCGCAACCGACCCAACCGCCTCGGCGTCTCGGTCTGCCAGGTGGTGTCGGTCGCCGGCCTGACCCTGGAGGTCGAGGGCCTCGACGCCATCGACGGCACCCCGGTGCTCGACATCAAACCGGTCCTGAAGGGCTTCATCCCGCGCGGGGAGGTCCGCGAGCCGGCCTGGGCGACCGAGATCATGGAAGGCTACTGGTGAGACGACCTCTGGAGGGCGTGCGCGTCCTGACCATCGAACATTTCGGGGCCGGGCCCTACGCCACCCTGCTGATGGCCGAGCTCGGCGCCGAGGTGATCAAGATCGAGTCCCCGTCGCTGGGCGGCGACGCCTCGCGCCCGACCGGTCCGTTCATGCTCGGCGAGCACGACAGCCAGTATTTCCAGACCTTCTCCCGCTCCAAGAAGAGCGCCGCGGTCGAGCTGAAGAGCCACCAGGGCCGGGCCGACTTCGAGCGGCTGGTCGCCAGCGCCGAGGCGGTGGTCAACAACCTGCGCGGCGACCAGCCGGCCAAGCTCGGGCTGACGTTCGACGCGCTGAAGGCCATCAATCCCGCCATCGTCTGTGGTCACCTGTCGGCCTACGGGCGCGGCAACAGTCGCGAGGGCTGGCCCGGCTACGACTATCCGATGCAGGCCGAATGCGGGCTGATGAGTCTGACCGGCGAGCCGGACGGACCGCCGGCGCGGATGGGCGTCTCGATCATCGACTTCATGAGCGGCGCCACCTTCGCCTTCGGGGTGGTGTCGGGGATCCTGTCGGCCCGCGCGACCGGCGAGGGCTGCGACGTCGATGTCTCGCTGTTCGACGTGGCCCTGCACCAGCTCAGCTACCCGGCGGTCTGGGCGATGAACGAGCGCCACCCGACCCAGCGCCTGCCAAATGGCGCCCATCCGTCGCTGGCGCCGGTCCAGCGAGTGCGGACGCGGGACGGCTACGGCCAGCTGATGTGCATGACGCAGAAGTTCTGGGACGAGCTCTGCACCCTCTCCGGCCGCCATGACCTGGCTGCCGATCCGCGCTTCGCCGACCTCGCCGCCCGCCGCGCCAACCTGACGGCCCTGACCGAGGCGCTCGACGCCCTGTTCGCCGGCCGCACCACGGCAGACTGGATGGCGCTGTTCGGCGGCCGCGTGCCGTTCGGCCCGGTCAACGACGTCTTCCAGGCGCTCGACAACCCGTTCGTCGCCGAGATCGGCATGCGCGACGTCGTCGATCACCCCGACCGTCCGCAGGGCCTGGAGATGCTGGCCGCGCCGGTGAAGATCGACGGCCGGCGGATGCCGGGGCTGCGGGCGCCGAAGCTGGGCGAGCAGACGGACGAGCTTTTGCACCCCCACACGTTGTCATCCCGGCCGTAGAGCCGGGACCCAGCCCCACTGCACCGGCTCTGGGTCCCGGATCGGCTACGCCGTCCGGGATGACAAATGGAGGCTAAAGCGTCCGCCGCAACTCCGCCCACGCATTCGCCAGCGCGTCCCGGTGTCCCGGCCCCGCCACGGCGATCAGCGCCTCGGCGCGGCCGTCCAGCGTCAGGCCGCGCAGGTCGGCGACGCCGTTCTCGGTGATCACCAGCCCGACGTCGGCGCGCGAGACCGACACCGCCGTCTGAGGCAGCCTCGGCACGATACGGGTGATGCTTCCGCCCTTCGCCGTCGCCGGCAGGGCCAGGATCGGCAGGCCGCCCTCGGACAGGCGCGCGCCGCGCAGGAAGTCGGTCAGGCCGCCGGTTCCGGAGATTTGCCGCCCGTCCTGGAACTCGGCGTTGGCCTGTCCGAACAGGTCGATCTCCAGCGCGGAGTTGACCGCCGCCAGCTTCGGAATTCCGGCCAGGGTGCGGATATCGTGGGTGAATCCCGAGTCCTCGAAACGGATGCGGGGATCGCGGCGGCACAGGGCGTAGAGCTCGGGATCGCCCGCCGCGAGCCCCGCCACCACCTCGGTCAGGGCGCCGCTGTCGAGCACCGCCTGCAGCGGCCCGGCGACCATGCCCGAATGGATGCGCAGGCCCTTCAGCCCCTCCAGCGCCGCCACCGCCGCCACCCCGGCCTTGCCGAGCCCGAACTGGATGCTGGTCCCAGGCGTCAGCAGTGTCTGCAGATGACCCTTGATCACCGCGAAGGCTGGATCGAGCGTGCCGGCCTCATAGGTCAGCAGCGGCGTCTCGTCCTCGGCGACCAGGTTGAAGGCCGACAGCGGGAACAGCGGCCCGCGCACCTTGGGCATGTGCGGATTGACGATGGCGACCTTGAAGACGTCGCGTCGCGCCACCGCCGGCGCGAGATCGGACGCCACGCCCAGCGAGACCATGCCGTCGGCGTCCGGCGGACTGACCACGAACACGGCGGCGTCCAGCGGCGTCGTCCGCAGCCAGCCGTAGGCCTGGAACCAGGTCATCGGTCTCAGGGCGAAGGCGCTGGTCTCGAAACTCTTGCGCCAGTCGCCGGAAACGAAGGTCCCCTCGGCCCGCGCGGTCTCGTGCAACGCAGCCCAGTCGGTGCGGTTGATGCCCGGCACATGGCCGCCGACAAAGGTCAGCCCCGCCGCCAGATCGGCATCCCGACGATAGGCCTCGAGCAGCCCCAGGGGCTCACCCGGACCACCCGGAATGAACAGACGGCCCGCCGTTTCCTTCAATCGTAGGGCGAGCTGTTGGGCTAGTTTGTCTGCTGATAGGCGAATCACGTCATCCTCGGTTCAGATGACGCCTGCAACCGTATGGGCGCCAAAGTGTTCAAGCGTTGAGGACTTGGCCCCGAAGGACCCCGCGTCATGCAAGCCCGTGTTGCCGACCACCCCGCCGATGTCGCCAAACCGTTCCTGGTGATCGGCGCCCTGTTCTTCGCGACCGGTTTTCTCGGATACCTGAGCCTGGCCGGCCTTCCGCTCTAGGCGGCCCCTGTCGATCCGAAGCCGCCCGCGCCGCGCGCCGTCTCTTCCAGCGAGTCCGTCTCCTGCCATGTCGCGCTGGCGACCGGCGCGATGACCAGCTGGGCGATGCGGTCGCCCCGGCGGATGACGAAGTCTTCCTCACCCAGATTGATCAGGATCACCTTCACCTCGCCGCGATAGTCGGCGTCGACCGTGCCCGGTGTGTTGAGGCAGGTGATCCCCGCCTTGGCCGCCAGGCCTGAGCGCGGCCGCACCTGGGCCTCGAACCCCGCGGGAACCGCGAAGGACAGTCCGGTGGGGACCATCGCCCGTGACATTGGCTTCAGCGTCATCGGCTCGTGATCGGGCACAGCAGCGCGCAGGTCCATGCCCGCAGCCAGCGGCGTCTCGTAGGCCGGCAGGGCGATGCCTTCGCTGTGCGGCAGGCGCTTGATCGGAATGGTCGGGTTCACGCGAGGGCCTCCGCGATACGGGCGGCCAGCTTGGCGGCCACGGCTTCCTTCACGTCGCGGTCCCAGCGTTCGACGCCGGTCCTGGTAATCAGCAGCACTGCATTCTCCCCGCCGCCCATCACACCGGGCTCGGTCACGTCGTTGGCGATGATCCAGTCGCAGCCCTTGCGGGCCAACTTGGCCTTGGCGTGAGCTTCGACATCGTTGGTCTCTGCGGCGAACCCGACCACCAGCCGGGGCCGGCGCGGGTTGTCGACCGAGAGGGTGGCGAGAATGTCCGGATTCTCGACCAGGCGCAGCGCGGGCGGCCCGTCCTTGCCCTTCTTGAGCTTGAGACCGAAGGCCTCGTCCGGCCGCCAGTCGGCGACGGCGGCCACGCAGATGGCGGCGTCGACCGGCAGGGCGGCCTCGCTGGCGGCCAGCATCTCGCGCGCCGATTCCACGTCGACCCGCTTCACGCCCGACGGTGTCGGCAGGGCCACGGGGCCGGCGACCAGCGTCACCTCGGCGCCCAGGACGGCCAGCGAGGCGGCGATGGCGAAGCCCTGGCGGCCGCTCGAACGGTTGGTCAGCAGGCGCACGGGGTCCAGCGCCTCGGCGGTCGGCCCGGCGGTGACGAGGATGCGCTTGCCGGCCAAAGGGCGCCCCTTGGGGCCCTCCAGCATGGCCATGGTCGCGTCGAAGATCGCCTGCGGCTCGGCCATGCGGCCGTAGCCGAACTCGCCGCAGGCCATGGCGCCCTCGTCGGGTCCGACGAAGCTGACGCCGTCACCTTTCAGGGTCTCGAGATTTCGGCGGGTGGCGGCGTGCTCCCACATCCTCACGTTCATGGCCGGCGCCATCAGCACCGGCTTGTCGGTGGCCAGCAGGGTGGTGGTCGCGAGATCGTTGGCCATGCCGGCCGCGGCCTTGGCCATCAGGTCGGCCGTCGCCGGCGCTACGACGACCAGATCGGCCGACCGGCTGAGCTCGATGTGGCCCATCTCGGCTTCGTCGGTCAGGGAGAACAGCTCGCTGTAGACCTTGTCCTCGGACAGGGCCGACAGCGACAGCGGCGTCACGAACTCGGCGCCCGCCTTGGTCAGGATCGGCCGCACCGCGACGCCCGCTTTGCGCAGCAGCCGCGTCAGCTCGAGCGTCTTGTAGGCGGCGATGCCGCCTCCGACGATCAGAAGAACCCGCCGCTCACTCAAACCGCGTCCCCGTCATCAAAGCCTGTCTCCCGCTCACTTAAGGCGCCGGAGGGGGCTGGACAAACACTCAACCCCATGTTCTTCATTCGTTCGTTATACACGCATAGATAGAGACATTGGGGTTCTCATGGTGCGATTGATCAAGATGTGGCCGGCGATGGTCGCCACGGCGCTGCTGGCCGGGGCCTGCGACGGCGGAGCCTCGGCGGTGCCCTTGCCACGACAGACGGCGGAAGCGCCGCCGGCGGTGGTCGATGCGGTGACCTCGCAGGAAACGGGCGATGCACGCCGGGCGCACGTGCCGAAGATCGACGGCAAGCCGATGTGGTCGGCCAACCGGCGCTTCACGGCGGAACAGAACGCCCAGCGACACTTCGAACGCGACGGCGGCGATTTCGACGCCCGATCGGTCGACGACTATATCGCCAAGGCCCACGCCTTCGTCGCCGATCCGCCCAAGGGCGCGGCGACGCTGAAGCGGGCCAACGGCGACACCCTGATCTACGACCCGGCCGGCAACGTCTTCGCGGTCGCCACCCGCGACGGCGCGCCCCGGACCATGTTCAAGCCCGACGAAGGCTCGGCCTACTGGGAGCGGGTTAAGACGCGAGAAGCCGAGGGCGGTGCGCGGCGGCGCGACCGTGATCGAGACAGCGGCTAACCCAGCAGCCGCGCGGCCCAGAAGGCGCCGGCCGCGACCACGGCGCCGACCGCGAACCAGATCAGGCGTGACGGCGGAGGCGGCGTCACCACCACCGTGGTCGCCGAATGGGTTTCGGCCAGCCGGGCCAGGGCGCGGAGGGCGCGCAGGCCTTCGTCGGCGAAGTCGCGGGCCTTGGCCACCGGGCCGAGTTCGCGGGCGATCCAGCGGCGTACGATCGGCTCGGCGGCGGCCCAGAGGTCGTGATCGCGGTCCAGCCGCCGGGCGACGCCCTCGACGGTGACCATGGTCTTCTGCAGCAACACCAGCTCGGGACGCAGGTTCATGTCGAACAGGGCGGTGATCTCGAACAGCTGGGCCAGCAGCCGGCCCATGGAGATCTCGCTGGCGGCGCGGCCGAGCACGGGCTCACCCACCGCCCGCAGCGCCTGGGCGAAGGCTTCCTGGTCGTGGTGGGCTGGCACGTAGCCGGCGTCGAAGTGGATGCGGGCGACCCGCTGATAGTCGCGGGTGATGAAGCCGTAGAGAATCTCGGCCAGATAGCGCCGCTCCATCGGCCCCAGCCGCCCGACGATGCCGAAGTCGACCGCCACCAGGGTCGAGGGCAGCACCACGAACAGATTCCCTTCGTGCAGGTCGGCGTGGAAGACGCCGTGATCCAGCGCCTGGGACAGGAACGCCCGCACGACGTTGTCGGCCAGGGCGTAGCGGTCGAGGCCCGGCAGTTCGAGCGTGGCCGGATCGGACAGCGGCGCGCCTTGAGCCCACTCGAGGGTCAGGACGCGCTTGCCGACGCCCTCCCAGACCACGGTCGGGGCCCGCATGTAGGGGTCCTTGGCCATGACCTCGCCCATCTCCGAGGCGCCGGCGGCCTCGAAGCGCAGGTCCAGTTCCAGCTGCAGCGAGCGGATCACCGTCTGCGAGAACAGCACCGGCTGCAGGCGACGCGCGGGTGGCACGAAGCGCTCGATCAGGCCGGAGACCATCATCAGCACCCGGCCGTCGGCGGCGACACGCTGTTCGACGCCGGGACGCAGCACCTTCACCGCCACCTTGCGGCCATCGGCCAGCCAGGCCTCGTGCGCCTGGGCGATCGAGGCGGCGGCCACCGGCTCACCGAAGGTCGGGAACAGGCTCTCGACCGTCCGGCCCAGCTCGCGCTCGATCTCGATCCTGGCTTCGGCCGTGGGGAACGGCGGCAGCCGGTCCTTCAGATGCGACAGGTCCTCGGCGAAGGTCTTGCCGAAGATGTCGGCGCGGGTGGACAGCACCTGGCCGAGCTTGATGGCCACGGGACCGAAGCTCTGCAGCGCCCGCGCCAGCCGCTCGCCGGGCCGGCCCTGCTTCGCCGCCTTGCCCGCGAACAGCCGCAGGAAGCGCCCGAGCGTCCGCACGCCGGCGGGCAGCCACGGATCCAGCTCCCGCGGGATCAGCGCGTCGGCGCGGATCAGGGTCCAGCCGACGGCCAGCAGCCGAAAGAATGCCGCCAGGTCCATACTAGACCGCGTCCCCGGCGAAGGCCGGGGCCCAGCTCAGCCGCCGGACCTGGAGCTTTGACCTGAGCGCCGCGCTCGCAACTGGATCCCGGCCTTCGCCGGGACGATCGGATTTTGCCACGTCCACTAAAGCGCCCGGCCCGTGTGCATGGCCGCGATACCGGCCGAGAAGTTGCTGAAGCCGACGTTTGAGAACCCGGCCTTGCGGATCATCCCGGCGAAGGTCTGCTGGTCGGGGAACTGGCGGATGCTCTCGACCAGGTACTGATAGCTGTCGCGGTCCTTGGCGACCCACTGGCCGATCTGCGGGATCGCCTTGAACGACCAGGCGTCATAGGCGGCGCGGATCGCCGAGCTGGTCGGGCGTGAGAACTCCAGACAGATGAAGCGGCCGCCCGGCTTGAGCACGCGGCGGGCCTCGACCAGGGCGGCCTGGACGTCGGTCACGTTGCGGATGCCGAAGGTGATCGAATAGGCGTCGGCGACCGCGTCCGGCAGCGGCAGCCTCTGGGCGTCGGCGACGCCCCAGCAGATTTCCGGCGGATAGCCACGGGCGATGCCGGCGGCGATCATCTCGGCATTGTAGTCGAGCACGTGAACGGTGGCGTCCTCGCCCCCGCGCCGTTCCTGGGCCGCGCGCGCCATCTTGGCGTAGCGGTGGGCCATGTCGCCGGTGCCGCCGGCCACGTCGAGGATGACTTCGCCCGGCTGCGGGTTCAGGCGGGCCGCGACCGCGTCCTTCCAGAGCCGGTGGACGCCCGCGCTCATCAGGTCGTTCATCAGGTCGTAGCGGCTGGCGACGCTGTCGAAGACGCCGCGCACGAGGCCGGCCTTCTCCTTGGGGTCGACATCCTTGAAGCCAAAGGTGGCGCGGGTCTCGGTCATGGCTTTGCTCATAGACCCGCGCGCCGTCCTTCGCTAGCCAAGCAACATGCCCGAGCTTCCCGAAGTCGAAACCGTCCGTCGTGGCCTGCAGCCGGTGCTGGAAGGCGCACGCCTGACCCGCGTCGAGGCCAGACGCCCGGACCTGCGCTTTCCGCTGCCCGACGGCTTCGTCCAGCGGCTGACCGGGGCGACCGTCCTGCGGCTGGAGCGGAGGGCCAAGTACCTGCTTGCCCCGCTCGACCGCGGCGACACCCTGGTGATGCACCTGGGGATGACCGGCCGGTTCGAGATCCAGAAGGGCGGCGACGCTTTCCAGCTCGGCGACTTCGTCGAGGTGGTGATCCCCGACCCCAAGCACGCCCATATCGTCTTCCAGACCGACGCCGGCGCCACCGTCACCTATTATGACCCGCGCCGGTTCGGCTTCATGGACCTGATCGCGACCGACAGGCTGACCGAACATCCGTGGTTCGCGAGCATGGGCCCCGAACCGCTCGGCCCCGACCTGACGCCCGAGTACCTCGCGCAGGCCTTCAAGGGCCGCAAGCAGAGCCCCAAGACCCTGTTGCTCGACCAGCGCGTCGTCGCCGGCCTGGGCAACATCTACGTCTGCGAGGCGCTGCACCGGGCGCACATCTCGCCGCTGAAGCCGGCCGGCAAGATCGCCAAAGCGAAGTTCCCGATGCTGGTCCAGGTGATCAAGGACGTGCTCGAGGAGGCGGTTCAGGTCGGCGGCTCGACCCTGCGCGACTTCAAGGCCGCCGACGGCGCCCTCGGCTACTTCCAGCACAACTTCCGCGCCTACGGCCGCGAGGGCCAGCCCTGCCCGACACCCGGCTGCGGCGGGACCATAGAACGCATCGTCCAGGGCGGGCGCTCGACCTTCTTCTGCGCGACCTGCCAGAAGTAGCTACGCCTCCACCGTCGCCTTGGAGGGCGGGGCAAGGGGCGGCAGCGGGCAGCTGTTGGTCTGCGGGATCTGGCTGCTGACCGGCGGGTCCGGATAGTACTGCGTCATCTGCTGCACGGTCTCCGCCGCCGGCGTGCCCGCCAGGATCTGGATCAGAGCCAGGGCCTCGTCGAGCCCGGAGGAGATGCCGCCGCCGGTCAGGCGGTTGCGATCCTGCCAGAAGCGCGGGTGGCCGTCGGCGAGCTTCACGTTCGGAAACCGCTCGATGAAGCAGGGGATGAACGCCCAGTGGGTGGTGATGGTGTAGCCGTCCAGCAGCCCCGCCGCCGCCAGCAAGAGCGCGCCCTCACAGACCGAGGTGACATACTTCGCCGTGCCCGCCTGCCTGACCAGATAGTCGAGATACGTGCGATCGGACCCGTACATCAGAGGGTTCAGCGCCGCCGGATCACCGCCGGGCACCCAGATGGCGTCGTAGGGCTGGGCCGGGTCGGTGAAGCCCTGGTCGACCTGGACCTTCATCCCGCCGTTGCAGGTGATCAGGCCGGGCGTCTGAGCCACCAGTTCCTGCTCGAAACCCGCCCAGCGGAACATCTCCCACGGGCCGGTGACGTCGAGGATGTCGAAACCATCGTAGACCGGGATACCGATACGCATCGCTTGTCCCTCCGCCGATCGGCCGCAATTTCGCGTACCGACGGTCGCTCACCCTCTCATGGCGAGGCCGGAAAAAGCAATCTTCGCGTGTGCGGCGCGACGTGGGACTTTTGACCGAAATGGTTCATCGATCGCCGAACCTGATAGGAAGATTGTTCGTCTGGTCGCGACCGAGGCTGCTCTCAAAGTGCAACGCAAGACCCATGGCCCCTCCCCCGACGGGCGCCGCTCTCTGTCGATGCTGGGGATACTGGCGACTCTCGTCGTCCTGCTCGGCTGCGCTCCGGCCGCCGAAGCCCACCCGCCGGTCTGGACGGTGAAGGACGCCGACTCGACCATCGTCCTGTTCGGCTCGGTGCATATGCTGCCGCGCGACCTCGACTGGCGGCCGCCGGCTCTGGACGCCGCCCTGGCCGAGGCCGACGACCTCTGGTTCGAAACCGACACCGACCCCAACGGCAATGCCGAGAGCGCCCAGATCGCGCGACGGGAGGGGACCATGCCGGGCGGGGCGGGTCTGATCGCCTTGCTCAGCCCGCTGGGCCAAGCGCGGCTGGATCGCGTGGCGAGCCGGCTCGGCTTTGCCCCGGCGAGCCTTGACGGGCTCAAGCCCTGGCTGGCCGAGGTCACGCTCAGCGTCGCCTTCCTGAGCGCGCGCGGCGCCGGCGTCGCCCATGGCGTCGAACAGTCCCTCGCCGACGCCGCCCCCGGCGCCGTCCGCCGCACCTTCGAGACTCCGGCCGAGCAGATCGACTTCTTCGCCGGCGCCCCACTGAAGGACCAGCTGGCCTCGCTGGAAGACACGCTGCGCCAGCTCGACGAGGATCCGACCTACTACGACCGGCTGATCAGGACCTGGGCCACCGGCGACATGCACGGGCTGGAGGCCATGGCGCTGGCCCCGCTGCGACAGGTGTCGCCTGTCCTCTACGACCGCCTGATCGTGCAACGGAACCGGCGCTGGGCGGTGACGATCCGCGAGCGGCTGGCGGGCTCGGGGGAGACGGTGATCGTGGTCGGCGCCGGCCATCTGGTCGGCCCCGACAGCGTGCCGGCGCTGCTCAGGGCCGAGGGGATCGCCGTCGAAGGCCCTTGAGCGAAATGTGCGCCAGAGGCACAAACCCGCCATGACCTATCAAACCCTGATCGTCGAGACGCCCGACGCCGGCGTCACTCTCGTCCGCCTCAACCGGCCCGAGGCCCTCAACGCCCTCAACAGCCAGCTGCTCGGCGAGCTGGGGGGAGTGCTGGACGCCGCCGCCACGGACGACAGCGTCCGCGTCATCGTCCTGACCGGCTCGGAGAAGGCGTTCGCCGCCGGCGCCGACATCAAGGAGATGTCGGACAAGACCTACGCCCAGATGATGACGCTGGACTTCTTCACCGCCGCCGCGCGCAAGGTGGAGCAGTTCCGCAAGCCGATCATCGCCGCGGTCAGCGGCTACGCCCTCGGCGGCGGCTGCGAGCTGGCGATGATGTGCGACTTCATCATCGCCTCGGACACCGCCAAGTTCGGTCAGCCTGAGATCAACCTCGGCGTCGCTCCCGGCATCGGCGGCACCCAGCGGCTGACGCGCTTCGTCGGCAAGTCCAAGGCCATGGACATGATCCTGACCGCCCGGATGATGGACGCGGCCGAGGCCGAGCGCTCCGGCCTGGTCTCCCGCGTGGTTCCAGCCGACAAGCTGCTGGAGGAGGCGCTGGGCGCCGCCCGCAAGATCGCCGGCCATTCGCCGCTCGCGGTCCTGATGAACAAGGAACTGGTCGAGGCCGCCTACGAGACCACCCTGACCACCGGCGTGGCCCTGGAACGGCGGCTGTTCCACAGCCTGTTCGCCTTCGAGGACCAGAAGGAAGGCATGGCCGCCTTCGTCGACAAGCGGAAACCCGACTTCAAGAACCGCTGAGCCTTCACCCGCCGTTTGCCTTTGAACGCCAGAACCGGGCGTTCAAGCGTGAGTGGCGTTGGTGCGTATGGTTCGGTTGGCGTTGGGTGTTGTGTTCTTCCTGGTCGCGACGCCCGCGCTGGCCGATCCATGCAAGGCGATTCCAGACAAGGGGCCTCGCCCGGCCTGGGCCCGCGCCGGTCATGTGGTGACCGGCCCGGTGCACTATATCGTCGATGGCGACGGCCTCTGCATCGGCCCCTCCAGCGATCCCGCGACCTGGGTCGAGATCCGCCTCGCCGATCTCTATGCGCCCGAGCTGAGGGAGCCCGGCGGCGCGGCGGCCAAGGCCGCCCTCGTGCGCGCCACCCACAACCGCACGCTCACCTGCACCGCGGTGAAGGGTGATAACGGCCGGGTGGTGAGCTACGATCGGCTGATCGCGACCTGCCGTGTCGGCCGACTGGGGCTGGCGGAGCTGATGCGACGACAGGGCGTCGCCGAGGGCGGGCGCGGTTTCAGCGGGCGTTGAGCAGCGGCGCGGCCTCTTCGCTCGCCAGCCACTCGCCGAGATGGATCGCCATCCGCTCGCCGGATCCCTTGGTCGCGAGGACATGGACCGGCCCGCCGCCGATCCGCAGTTCCCAGCGGTTCTGCAGCCGGACATGAGACAGGCGCTGGAGGCGGTCGGCCAGCTTTCCCTCGCGGGTGACGATGATGGCGCCCTCCCCGGCCTCGGCGGCGTCGAGCAAGGGCCGCGGGCCCAGACCCTCCAGCCGATAGGTGGAGCGCCCTCGGGTCGCCAGCGCCCGGTCCAGCGGCGCGACCAGATCCGTGTCGCAGATCACCGGCGTCACGCGGCCGCCACAGCCACCCAGGGTCCATGACGCGGCCACGGCGAAGACGAGGAAGACTCTGCGATCCATGGTCTTCTTTGTAGAGAACCATCGCCCGGAAGCCAGAGTCGCATTGACCAGACCTGACCCTTCCTGTATTTGCCCGCCCTTCAATTTATCCGGCGTACGCGGCTGGTCGCGCGCGCTTGTCTCTTCCGAGGTTCTAACTCCATGGCCAACAATCCCGGCGCCAAGAAAGCGATCCGCAAGATCGAGCGCCGCACCGAGGTCAACAAGGCCCGCCGCTCGCGTGTCCGCACCTTCCTCCGCAAGTTCGAAGAAGCCCTGGCCGGTGGCGACGCCGCCGCCGCCAAGGAAGCCTTCATCGTCGCGCAGTCGGAACTGATGCGCGCCGTGTCCAAGGGCGTGGTCCACAAGAACACCGGCTCGCGCAAGGTTTCCCGTCTGAACGCCCAGCTGAAGAAGCTGTCGGCGGCCTAAAACGGGTAGCGCGACGAAGCGGCCAAAGTCGCTCAACGCCTTATTATTACGCACTCTGATCAACCGGCTGGCGCCCTGGCGCCGGCCGGTTTTTTCACGCCCGCGTTTCGCCTGTGCGGCGAAATCGCTCAGCCCTCGGAAGCCCATTTGAGGAATTCCCTTGCCGCGCGAGGGGCCCTCCCGAGTCAACAGAAATATCCGTGCCGAGACTCTAATTTCACGTTTGACCCACCGTTTTTTGGACCCCTATGGTGGGCTCCTCAACGCGGTAGATCATTTCCATTTTTGGGTGTGAGAGAGGCGGCGGCGGGTGCATTGCATCCGGCGGACAAGACCTTGTTGTGTTGAGTTTCTGGCTTCTTCGCCGTGGGGGCGGGGGGAGCTTTCGCGGGCGAATGTTCATCTAAGGACGGGTGGGGTTTATGACTTCTATGGGCGGGCAAATGGCATCGCAGACTCCGGCCGGCGCCGTGTGGACGAAGGCGTGCCTGGCGCTGCGTAGCGAGCTGGGTGAAGCCGCGTTCGGCTCCTGGCTGGCGCAGGCCGCCCTGCGCGAGGTTACGGGCGGCCAGCTGGTGCTCGTGACCCCGACCGGCGTGGCCCGTGACTGGATCCGCCGCAACGCCTGGCGCCGGATCGGCGAACTCTGGGCCCAGCACGACCCCGAGGGCCGCAGCCTGGACCTGAAGTCGCGGATGGAGTTCGAGTCCGAGTCCGGCGGCATCGAGATCATCGCCGAGGCCATCGAGGTCATGGACCCGGTCGCCACCGACGCCCCGACCATCGCCCCGCTAGCGCCCGGCCGGCCTTCGCGCACCGCCGGTCTGCAGGAGCGCTTCACCTTCGACAGCTTCGTCCCGGGTCCGGCCAACGAGTTCGCCCACGCGGTCGCCCGCCGGGTGGCCAGCTGGGCCGACGGCCACTTCAACCCGGTCGTCTTCCACAGCCCCTACGGCTTCGGGAAGACCCACCTGCTCAACGCCCTCGCCTGGGAGGCCATGAAGGCCGCCCCGGAGAAGAAGGTGGTCTATCTGACCGCCGAGCGCTTCCTCTCCACCTTCGTCCGCGCGGTGATGGATCGCTCCACCACCCTGTTCAAGGAAGAGCTGCGCGCCGCCGACCTGCTGCTGATCGACGACGTCCATTTCGTCGCCGGCAAGCAGTCGACCCAGGAAGAGCTGTTCCACACCCTGACCGCCCTGATGGAAGACGGCCGCCGGGTGGTGTTCTCGGCCGACCGGCCGCCGGCCCAGATCACCGAGATGGACGCGCGCCTGCGCAGCCACCTCTCGGCCGGCCTGGTCTGCGGCATCGAGCCGGCCGACCGTAGCCTGCGGATGGGCATCCTCGAGCGCAAACTGGCGTCCCTGGGCCGCCAGGGCGGCTTCATCGCCGGCGCCCGGCCCGAGGTGCTGCAGTTCCTCGCCGACCGCTTCACCGACAGCGTGCGGGAGCTGGAAGGCGCCCTCAACACCCTGGTCGCCCGCATGGGCGTCGATGTCAGCGGCCTGTCTCTGGACCAGGCGCAGGAGATACTGCGGCCGCACCTGCGCGGCGCCGAGAAGCGCATCACCATCGACGACATCCAGAAGGCCACCTCCGAGCACTTCGGCCTGCGCCAGGCGGACCTGATCTCCGAACGCCGCAACCGCTCGATCGCCCGTCCGCGCCAAGCGGCGATGTGGCTGGCCAAGCAGCTGACCACCCGCTCGCTGCCGGACATCGGCCGGCGCTTCGGCGGCCGCGACCACACGACCGTCCTGCACGCGGTGCGCCGCATCGAGGCCCTGAAGGCCGAGGACGCCCAGCTGTCGCGCGACCTGGAAGCGCTGACGCGGAAACTCCGGGGCTGATTACCCTCGAGGGTGAAAAAGAAGAGGGCGCGGCTGCAAGGCCGCGCCCTTCTTCGTTGGCGGATCGCGCCTAAGCCAGATCCGCGATCTCCTCATCGGTAAGGTCGCCTGGCACCACCGTCACCGGCAGCTTTCGCGAGCCCCAGTTGACCCCGTCCTTGGCGATCGAGGAGACCAGCGGCCCCGGCCCGCGCCCGCCGGCCGCGGCGGCCAGCACCAGGATCTTGATGTCCGGGTCGCCCGCGACTACCGAACGGATCGCCGACTTGGTGTTCTCGGCGTGCTTGATCAGGAACTCCGGCGGCTGGCCGCTCAGCTCGACCACCTGCGCGGCCAGCTTCTGCAGCAGGGCCTCGGCTTCGGCCCGCTCCTGACGCTCCATTTCGTCGCGGACGCCCGACCAGTGCTCGAACTCCGCCGGCTCGATCACGCGCAGCAGGGCGACGTGGCCGCCGGTCGAACGGGCGCGCCGGCAGGCGAAGCGCAGGGCCGCCTGGAACTCGACGCTGTCGTCGGCGATGACGAGGAACTTGCGGGTGCTCATGGGCGGACGGTGGCGCCGCGAGGACGCCACCGCAAGCGCGCGCTTAGAGCGGCAGGAAGCCGACCCGTTGCTTGACCTCGGCGACGGTGACGTCGGCGATGGCGCGGGCCTTCTCGGCGCCGGCCTTGAGCACCTTGTCGACCTCGGCGGGGTCAGCCATGTAGCGCCGCATCTCCGAGGTGATCGGCGCCAGTTTCTCGACCGCCAGCTCGGCAAGCGCCGGCTTGAAGGCGCCGAAGCCCTGGCCGGCGAACTGCTCGACCACCTGGGCTTTGGTGATGTCCGCCAGCGCCGCGTAGATCGCGACGAGGTTCGACGCCTCCGGGCGGCCCTGCAGACCCTCTTCGGTCTCGGGCAGCGGCTCGGCGTCGCTGCGGGCTTTGCGGACCTTGGCGGCGATGGTGTCGGCGTCGTCGAGCAGATTGATCCGCGACTGGTCGGACGGGTCGGACTTGCTCATCTTGGCCGAGCCGTCGCGCAGGCTCATCACCCGCGTCGCCGGCCCCTCGATGACGGGCTCGGTGAGCGGGAAGAAGCCCGGAGCGTCGAAGTCGTTGTTGAACTTCTGGGCGATGTCGCGGGTCAGCTCGAGGTGCTGCTTCTGGTCCTCGCCGACCGGCACGTGGGTGGCCTTGTAGAGCAGGATGTCGGCCGCCTGGAGCACCGGGTAGGTGTAGAGGCCCACCGAGCTACGCTCCTTGTGCTTGCCGCTCTTCTCCTTGAACTGGGTCATCCGGTCGAGCCAGCCGAGACGGGCGACGCAGTTGAAGATCCAGGCCAGCTCGGTGTGCGCGGGCACCGCCGACTGCGGGAAGATGGTCGCCTTGGCCGGGTCGAGGCCCGAGGCCAGGTAGGCGGCGGCGATCTCGCGAGTCTGGGCGGCGAGCAACGCCGGGTCCTGCCAGACGGTGATCGCGTGCAGGTCGGCGACGAACACGAACGGGTTCTGGTCCTGCACGGACACGAAGCGCTTCAACGCGCCCAGATAGTTGCCCAGGTGCAGGGCGCCGGAGGCCTGGATGCCGGACAGCACGCGGACGGGACCGGCGTAGGGGACGGGGGCTTGATCGGTCATGGATGGGTCTTCTCGAAATACAGGTCGGTCAGGCGCGCAGGCTCGCACCGCGCGAAGTTCAGCGGGTATGCGTCAGACGCTGCGCCATCGGCGCGGGGTATGTGCCGCGAAGACCATGACGGCTCGATACGGCAGCGAACCGGTCAGAGCAAGTCCGCGCTGGGCGGGGCGGCAACGCCGGGCTTGCGCCGCAGCGCCGCCTTCACCTCGGTGACGGTGACCCCGCCGGACAGGAACAGCAGCGGCGGATAGAGACCGGCCCCGACCATGCAGACCAGCAGCACGGTGATCTCCTTGGCCCCGAGCCCGAGCAGGCTGACGCCCTGCAGCGGCGCCTCGAGCACGGCGCGGAAATGGCCGCCCGCGAACAGGATTGCGCCCATCAGCACGCTGGCGACCAGCACCCGGACCAGCTTGCTCCAGGCCGCCGGCGAAGGCGTCCAGTCGCCGCGCTTGCGCAGGGTCCAGTACATCTGGCCGACGTTGAGCCAGGACGCGAAGGCGGTGGCCGCGGCGATGCCTTCGAAGCCGATGATCTGGAACAGCGCGATGCCCAGCACGATGTTGACCACCACCGAGACCAGCGCGAACCGCATCGGCGCCTTGGTGTCGGACCGCGCGAAGAACACCGGCGACAGCACCCGCGCCAGTACGAAAGCCGGGGTGCCCCAGCCGTAGTGGAACAGCGCCTTGGCGGTCTCGCCGGCGTCGTAGGCGGTGAACTCGCCGCGCTGGAACAGGCCGTCGATCAGATAGTGCGGAATGGCCAGCAGCGCCGCGGCAGCCGGCAGGGTCAGGGCCATGGCGAAGACGATGGCCTGGTCGGTGGTCTTCTGGGCGTCTTCCTTGTCGCCGAGGCTCACGGCCCGCGACAGTGCCGGCAGCAGGGCCACGCCGATGGCGACCCCAACCAGGCCGAGCGGCAGCTGGTAGAAGCGATCGGCCACCGACAGCCAGGTCCGGGCGCCGTTTACCTGGCTGGCGATGATGCCCGAGATGAAGATGTTGATCTGGGTAACGCTGGCGGCGATGGCGCCGGGGATGGCCACCGCGATCAGGGCGCGGATCTCCGGCGTCAGGCGCGGGATGGTCGGGCGGATCTTCGCCCCCACGCGGCGCACGCCCCACCACAGCAGCCCGGCCTGGATCACCCCGGCCACGAGGATCGCCCAGCTCGCCGCATGGGCGGAATCGACGGCGGGCCGGTCGGGAATGACGGCGACCAGGATGGCGGCGTTGAGCACGGTCGGGGCGGCCGCGGACAGCGCGAACCGGCCACCGGCGTTGAGCACGCCTGACAGCAGCGCGACGATGGCCATGCAGGGCAGGTAGGGCATGCTGATCTGGGTCAGCACCACCGCCAGCCGGTACTTCTCGGTCTCGAAGCCGAAGCCCGGATTGATGGCCAGCATCAGCCACGGCATCGCCAGCTGCGCGACGATGGTCAGGGCCAACGTGATCGCGGCCAGGGTCGCCAGGGCGTCGGTGGCCAGCTTGTCGGCGGCGTCCTGCCCCTCGGCGGCCAGCACCTTGGAATAGGCGGGCACGAAGGCGGCGGTGAAGGCGCCCTCGGCGAAGATCCGACGGAACAGGTTGGGGAACGACTGGGCCGTGTTGAAGGCGTCGGCCGCCGGCGTCGCGCTGGCGCCCAGTCGCGCGGTGATGAACAGGTCCCGGGCCAGACCCATGAACCGGCTGACCAGCGTCAGGCTCGAGAACACCATCGACGAGCGGATCAGCCCGCCCTTCGGTTTGCTCTTCTCACGAGGGGACGGCTGCTCGGCGCTCACCTCGCGCTTTTGCGCTGGGTGATGCGGGTGGTCAAGAAGCCTACCGCGCCACGCTGGCCCGGGCCCGCTCCATCCTCGGCCGCCCACCCGTCGGCGCCGCGTCGCCGTCTTCCAGCACCTCGAGCAGCGCCGTCTTCAGGGTGGTCATCTTGCGGGCCTCGGTCAGCTTCCCGCCACCGACTGTCTGGACATAGAAGGCATCGACCGCCCGCTCGCCGTAGCCGTCGATGTGGGCGCTCTGGATCGAAAGCCCGGCCTCGGACACCGCCCGCGCCAGCGCCTCCAGCAGGCCCGGCCGGTCGCGGCCGGAGGCCTCGACGACGGTCGCGTCCTCGGAGGCCTCGTTGTCCATCATCACCGTCGGCGAGATCGAGAAGGCGGCGGCCCGTCCGAGCTCCAGCGCCTTGCGCGGCTCGAACGTCGGGGCCTCGCCCTTGCCGGCGGCCTCCAGCGCGTCGGCCAGCCGGCGCAGAATGCGGGGGTTGTCGCAGCCGATCGGCGAGCCGGTGACGTCCTGGACGTGGAAGACATCCAGCGCCTGGCCCTGGGCAGAGGTGAACACCCGCGCTCCGACGACGTTGCCGCCGAGGCCGGAGATGGCCAGCGACAGGTCGGCGAACAGGCCGCGGCGGTCCTTGGCGGCGACGACGATCTCGGCGGCGTTGCGGTCCGGACGGATGCGGGTCTCGGCGGCGGCGCCGCCCTGGATCTGGGCGCGGCGGGCCAGCGCGGCGTGGCCGGCCAGCTCCTCCGGTCCGAAGGCGGTGAAATAGGCGTCTTCCATCGAGCCAGCCCAACCCTTGGCGACAGGATCGGCATTGATCAGGGCGGCCCGGGCCTCGCCGGCGACGGCCGCCTGATGGCGACGGGCGCTGGCGGCGGGATCGCTGCCCCGGCCGCCGCGGAAGACCGCCTCGGTGGCGGCGTAGAGCTCGCGCATCAGCTGGCCCTTCCAGCCGTTCCAGACGCCCGGCCCCACGGCGCGGATGTCGGCCACGGTCAGGACCAGCAGCAGCCGCAGCCGCTCCGGGTTCTCGACGATGCGGGCGAAGGCGGCGACGGTGGCCGGGTCGGTGACGTCGCGCTTCTGGGCGTAGTCGCTCATCACCAGGTGATGCTCGACCAGCCAGGCGATCAGCTCGATCTTCGAGCGATCGACGCCCAGGCGTTCGCAGGCGGAGCGCGCGGCGCGAGCCCCGGCCTTCTCCTGACCGCCGACCCCACCCTTGCCGGTGTCGTGCAGCAGCATGGCCAGGAACAGCGCCTCGCGGTCGTCGATCAGCGGCATGATCGAGACCGACAGCGGGTGGTCCTCGACCAGATGACCCTCGGCGATGTCGGCGATCACCCCCACGGCCCGGAGCGTGTGCTCGTCGACCGTGTAGGAGTGGTACATGTTGAACTGCATCTGGGCGACGATCCGGCCGAACTCCGGCACGAACCGGCCCAACACCCCGGACTCGTTCATCAGCGTCAGGGTGCGGTAGGTGCGCTTGCCCCGCGCCAGGATGTCGAGGAAGGCCTTCGACGCCTCCGGATCGCGCCGCACCTTCGAGGTGATCAGCGCCAGGCTGCGCGTCACCGCCGTGAAGGCGTCCGGATGCAGGTCGAGGTTCCGCTGGTCGGCGATGCGGAAGATCCGGATCAGATCGACCGGGTCGCGCTCGAACACCTGCGGACCGTCGATGTTGAGACGGCCGCCCTCCTCGTGGAAGCCGGCGACGTCGAGCGGCTTGCGCCGGGGTGAGCCGCCGCCCGGCAGGAACCGCGACAGGCCCTTGGGGTGGGCCTTCACATGTTCGGTCTCGAGCTTGGCCGAGAAGGTCCGGGTCAGGGCCCCAACCTCGCGGGCGATCAGGAAGTAGCGGCGCATGAAGCGCTCGACGGCCGGATTGTCGGCGCGGTCGCCGTAGCCCATCCGCCGGGCGATCTCGGGCTGCACATCGAAGGTCAGCCGCTCTTCGGGCCGGCCGGTGGCGAAGTGCAGGTGCGCGCGGACAGCATGCAGGAAGTCGAACGCCTTGACGAAAGCGCTGACCTCGCGCCGGTCGAAGTAGCCGAGGGTGAAGACGTCCTCGGGCTTGTCGACGGGGTGCAGGTACTGGGCGATCCACATCAGGGTGTGGAGGTCGCGCAGCCCGCCCTTGCCTTCCTTGACGTTGGGCTCGACCAGGTAGCGGCTGGAGTCGGCGCGGCCGTGGCGGTCGTCACGTTCCTTGAGCTTGGCGGCGACGAACTCGGCCCCCGTGCCCTTGACCACCTCGTTGCGGTAGCGGCGCTTCAGCTCGTCGGCCAGGGCCTCGTCGCCGGTCAGGCGCCGGGCCTCGAGGATCGAGGTGCGGATGGTGAAGTCCTCGCGGGACAGCTTCACGCACTCCTCGACCGTGCGGGAGGCATGGCCGACCTTGAAGCCGAGATCCCACAGCGCATAGAGCATGAATTCGATCACGCTCTCGGTGTGCGCGGTCTGCTTGTAGGGCCGCAGGAACAGAAGATCGATGTCGCTGTAGGGCGACAGCACGCCCCGGCCATAGCCGCCCACCGCCAGCAGGCAGAGCCGCTCGCCCTCGGTCGGGTTGCGGGCCCGGAACATGTGCACGGTGGTGAAGTCGTAGAGGGCGGTGATCACCTCGTCGGTGACGCCGCTGAGCAGCCGGGCGGTCTCGACGCCGCCAGCGCCGTTCTCCAGCCGCTCCTTGGCGATCATGCGCCCGCGGAACAGCGCGGCCTTGAGGATCTCCAGCGCCTGTTTGCGCTGTTCCAGCTCATTGCCGACGGCGTCGAGCGCCGCGCCGGAGAGCCGGGCCCGCAACGCGTGGCCGTCGACGACATGTTCTAGGCGGGTAGGACGGAGGCGAGCGACCATGATGTCGGACTATATGGCCCTTTGCAGCGCCTAGAGCATCCCCTTCAAGCGATAGAGGGCTTCCATGGCTTCGCGGGGGCTCATGCCGTCCGGCTCGAGGGTGCGCAAGGCTTCCTCTACGGGACTTGGCCCGCTTTTCACCGGCGTCGGCGCGGTTGCGGCGAAAAGCGGCAATCCTTCGAGGCGGGCAGGGCTTTCCGCCTCCGATTCCAGCCGTTCGAGCACCTGGCGCGCGCGCGCGACCACGGCCGGCGGCACGCCGGCCAGCTTGGCCACCTGGACGCCGTAGCTGCGGTCGGCGGGACCGGCCCCGGCCTCGTGCAGGAAGACCAGGTCGCCGTTCCACTCCTTGGCCCGGAGGCTGAGGTTGGAGACGTAGCTGAGCTTCTCCTCGAGCGCGGCGAGCTCGTGATAGTGGGTCGCGAACAGGGCGCGGGACCGGTTCACCCCGTGCAGCGCCTCGGCGCAGGCCCAGGCGATGGCCAGGCCGTCCCAGGTGGCGGTGCCCCGGCCGATCTCGTCGAGGATCACGAAGCTGCGCGGCGTCGCCTGGGTCAGGATGGCGGCGGTCTCGACCATCTCGGCCATGAAGGTCGAGCGGCCGCGGGCCAGGTCGTCGCCGGCGCCGACACGGCTGAACAGCCGGTCGACGACGCCCAGCTTCAGCGAGCGTGCCGGCACGAAACAGCCGGCCTGGGCCAGCACCGCCAGGATCGCGTTCTGGCGCAGGAAGGTCGACTTACCGGCCATGTTCGGCCCGGTCACGATCGACAGCCGCGCCCCCGCCTCGCCCGAGCCGTCCAGGCAGCAGTCGTTGGGCGTGAAGGGATCGCCGGCGCGCTTCACGGCGGCCTCGACTACCGGGTGACGGGCGCCGACAGCCTCGAAGCAGAACGACTTGTCGACCACCGGCCGCACGGCCTGCTGGTCTTCGGCCCATTCCGCAAGGGCGGCGTCGACGTCCAGCGTCGCCAGGGCGCGGGCGGCGGCCTGGATCAGCGGGGCCAGGGCGCAGGCGGCCTCGCGCCAGCCCTCGAAGGTGGCCATCTCGATCGCCAGCGCGCGCTCGCCGGCCTGGGCGATGCGGGCGTCGAGGTCGGCCAGTTCGACGGTGGTGAACCGCACCTGGTTGGCGAGGGTCTGGCGGTGGATGAAGGTGGCGTTCAGCGGCGGCTGGAACAGTGGGTCGGCCTTGCCCGCCGTGGTCTCGACAAAATAGCCGAGCACCGCGTTGTGCTTGATCTTCAGCGGCACGCCGCTCTCGGCGACCAGGCGGCCTTCCAGCTCGATGATCACCCGGCGGCTGTCGTCGCGCAGGCCCCGGGCCTGGTCGAGCTCCGGGCGAACGCCGGAAGCGACGTAGCCGCCGTCCCGCGCCTGGTTGGGCAGATCGGCGCCGAGGCCGTGTTCCAGCTCTGCGAGCAGGCTGGAGAGGTCGATCGACAGCGACGGGTTCACCGCCGCCAGCGCCTGTTCGATCTCACCCGGCGGCGGAGCCAGCTGCGCGCCCTCGTTGGCGACCAGGGCCGACAGCGCCTCGCCGGTGCGCAAGCCATCACGTAGGGTCCCCAGGTCGCGCGGACCGCCCCGACCCAGCGCAAGCCGCGACAATGCCCGCGCCAGGTCTCCGGAGCGGCGCAGGGCTTCGCGCAGCCGCTCGCGCAGCTGGCGACGCTCCAGCATCCATTGGACGGCGTCCAGGCGAGCGTCGATGGCGGCGGGGTCGAGCAGCGGCCGCGCCAGCCGCGCGGCCAGCATTCGTGAACCGGCCGAGCTCACGCAACGGTCGATACAGCCAAGCAGCGAGCCATCGCGCTGGCCGGACAGGGTCTTCTCGATTTCCAGCGACGCGCGGGTGGCCGGGTCGATGGCCATGACGTCGGCCTCTCCCGCCCGCTTGGGCGGCGACAGCACCGGCAGCTTGCCGGCCTGGGTCATTTCGAGGTGCGCAGCGATCAGCCCGAGGGCGGATATCTCCGCGCCGGCCAGTCCGCCGAAGCCGTCCAGGGTGTCGACGCCGTACAGGCGCTTGAGCCGCGCTTCCGAGGCCGAGGGCTCAGCCAGCGCCTGGGCCACCGGCTGCACCAGTCCGCTGATTCCGGCGAGCGCGAGGCTGACGGCATCATCGGCGAACAGCCGGTCAGGGACCAGGATCTCGGATGGCTGCAACGCGGCCAGAGCGGCGGCCAGGCCGGACGGCGCGATCAGCAGGCTCTCGACCTCGCCGGTGGAGAGCTCGACGCTGGCCACGGCCGCCTGACCGCCGCGCAGGGCGATGGCCGCGAGCCGGTTGGCTCCGCGCGCGTCGAGCAGGCCTTCCTCGGTCAGGGTGCCGGGCGTGACGATGCGAACCACGTCGCGGGCGACGATCGACTTGGAGCCGCGCTTCCTGGCCTCGGCTGGGCTTTCGATCTGTTCGCAGACCGCGACCTTGAAGCCGGCCCGGATCAGCTTTGCGAGATAGGCCTCCGCCGCGTGCACCGGCACGCCCGCCATAGGGATCGGCTGGCCGTTGTGGGTGCCGCGATGGGTCTGGGAGATGCCGAGCGCCGCCGCGGCCTTGATCGCGTCGTCGAAGAACAGCTCGTAGAAGTCGCCCATGCGGAAGAACACCAAGGCGTCCGGCTGGCGCGACTTGGCGTCGAAATACTGCTGCATGACCGGCGTCGCGCCGGTCGGATCAGGCGCGGTCGCGATGGGGGAGGCTGGGGCGTTCATCACCGGCGAACCTAGCGGCGTTCGCGAGCGCCGTTAAGGGTTTCGGAGGCGGTTGCGCACGTTCGGCGCGTGTGAAAGCTTCGCTTCCGGTTCGGGGGAGCTTCTACGATGCGTACGGCACTGGCGGCGGCGGCCGCGTTTGGGTTGATGGCGTTTGCCAACACGCCTTCGGGAAACCCGTCGCTCGACACATCCGCGAAGATCACGCATCCGGATTGGGCGCGTCGGCCATCGGGCGAAGATATCGCCCAGTACTACCCCGAGAAGGCGCAGAGACTGGAGCTGGAAGGCCGGGCGACCGTCCTCTGCAAGGTCGGCGTCGACGGCCGCCTGCGGGACTGCGAAGTGGTCGAGGAGTCGCCGCCGGACGCCGGCTTCGGCGAGGCGACCAAGCGGCTGGCGGAGGAGACGTTCCGCATGACGCCGATGACGAGGGACGGCGTCCCGGTCGACGGCGCGAGCGTGCGCATCCCTCTGGTCTACAAACTGCCGCCGCCGGGCGCCGTCGTCATACGCAAGTCAGGCCCCGGCCAGCCGCTCGAGCTGCCGAAGGTGTCGCCGCTGCAGCTGGCCCTGTTCGCGGGTGGACTGATCGGCGGAGGGCTGCTGCTGATCGGCGCGATCCTGATGTGGGATCTGAGGCGGCGGAAGACCGACCTCTAGGCCGTGCCGGTGACGCCGTCCCAGAACTTCCTGGCCTTGCCCATGAAGCCGCTGGCCTGGGGATGCTGCTGCTCGCCGCAGAGCTCGGCCAGCTCGATCATCAGTTCCCGCTGACGGGCGCTCAACTTGGTCGGAGTCTCGACGAACACCTCGACCAGCAGGTCGCCACGTTCGCGCGAACGCAGCGACGGCATACCCCGGCCCTTCAGGCGGATGGTCTTGCCGGTCTGGGTGCCTTCCGGGATCTTCACCGGGATGCGGCATTCGCCGTCGCAATCCTCGCCGCCGACCAGGCAGGGGGCTTCGATCTCGCCGCCGAGCACGGCCGTGCACATGGCCACCGGTACGGTGCAGAGCAGGTCGAGGCCGTCGCGCTCGAACAGGTCGTGCGGGGCCACCGACAGGAAGATGTAGAGGTCGCCGCGCGGACCGCCGCGCTGGCCGGCGTCGCCCTCGCCCGCCAGGCGGATGCGGGCGCCGTCGTCGACCCCGGCCGGAATGCGCACCGACAGGACGCGGTCCTTACGGACCTGGCCATGGCCGTGGCAGGTGGAGCAGGGATCGAGGATCAGCTTGCCGGTGCCGCCGCAGCGCGGGCAGGAGCGCTCGATGGCGAAGAATCCTTGCGAGGCCCGGACCCGGCCGGCGCCGCCGCAGCTGCCGCAGACGGTCGGGCTGGTGCCGGGCTTGGCGCCCGAGCCTTCGCAGGGCTCGCAGGTAATCGAGGCGGGAACGGTGATCTCGACCTCGGAACCGGCGTAGGCCTGCTCCAGGGAAATCTCGAGATCGTAGCGCAGGTCGGCGCCGCGGGCCGGTCCGTTGCTCTGGCGACGGCGGCCGCCGCCTCCGAACATCTCGCCGAACGCGTCGCCGAAGACCTCGTTGAAGATGTCGTGGACGTCGGTGAAGCCGGCGCCATTCCCATTGCCGCCGCCGTTCATGCCGTTGACGCCGGCATGGCCGAAGCGATCGTAGGCGGCGCGCTTCTGGGGATCGGAGAGGACCGAATAGGCCTCGTTGATCTCCTTGAACCGCGACTCGGCGTCGCCGCACCCGCCGTTGCGGTCGGGGTGGTGCTCCATGGCCTGTTTGCGGAACGCGCTCTTCAGAGCAGCGTCGTCGCAGCCTTTGGCGACACCCAGAATGTCGTAATAGTCACGCATGAGCCGACATCGGGAAAAACTGCATAGCTGTTGAGTTGGTAGAGCGCCCGTCCCTCTGCAAGCCCGGCGCCATGCACGAGGCATGACCGGACGAGAGGGACGGGACTTTTGCCTTCGCGAAGGCGGCGGCGACGGTCCCCGGGCGGGCTTCAATCATGATTGATCGCCTCTCCGCCATGGGACCGGATGTCACGCCGACTTCTTGCCGTCGTCGTCGCCGTCGACTTCCTCGAACTCGGCATCGACGACACCGTCGTCTTGGGGCTGCTCGGCGCCCTCGCCGGCTTCGGCGTCGCTGGCCTGGGCCTTGTACATGGCCTCGCCCAACTTCATCGAAGCCTCGATCAGGGCCTGGGTCTTGGTCTTGATGACCTCGGCGTCGCCCTCTTCCATGACGCTCTTGAGATCGGCCAGGGCCGATTCAATGGCGCCCTTCTCTTCGGCGGAGACCTTGTCGCCGTGTTCGGCGAGGGCCTTCTCCGACGAGTGCAGGACGGCGTCGGCCTGGTTGCGGGCCTCGACCCCGGCCTTGCGCTTCTCGTCCTCGGCGCGGTTGGACTCGGCTTCCTTGACCATCTTGTCGATGTCCGCGTCGGAGAGGCCGCCGTTGGCCTGGATGCGGATCGACTGTTCCTTGTTGGTAGCCTTGTCCTTGGCGGTGACGTGCACGATGCCGTTGGCGTCGATGTCGAAGATGACTTCGACCTGCGGCACGCCGCGCGGCGCCGGCGGGATGCCGACCAGGTCGAACTGGCCCAGCATCTTGTTGTCGTGCGCCATCGGACGCTCGCCCTGGAAGACCCGGATCGTCACGGCCGACTGGTTGTCGTCGGCGGTCGAGAAGGTCTGGCTCTTCTTGGTCGGGATGGTGGTGTTGCGCTCGATCAGCGGGGTGAACACGCCGCCGAGGGTCTCGATGCCCAGCGTCAGCGGGGTCACGTCCAGCAGCAGCACGTCCTTGACGTCGCCCTGAAGCACGCCGGCCTGAACCGCGGCGCCCAGCGCCACGACCTCGTCCGGGTTCACGCCCTGGTGGGGTTCACGGCCGAAGAACTCCTTCACCGCGTCCACGACCTTGGGCATGCGGGTCATGCCGCCGACCAGGATCACTTCGTCGATGTCGGACTTCTTGAGGCCCGCGTCCTTCAGCGCCTGTTCGCAGGGAGCGATGGTCTTGGCGACCAGGTCCTCGACCAGGGCTTCCAGCTTGGCGCGCGAGAGCTTGATGTTCAGGTGCAGCGGACCGCTGGCGTTCATGCTGATGAACGGCAGGTTGATCTCGTACTGCGTGGTCGTCGACAGCTCCTTCTTGGCCTTCTCGGCCTCTTCCTTCAGGCGCTGCAGGGCCAGCTTGTCCTTGCGCAGGTCGGTGCTGGTTTCCTTTTTGAACTCGTCCGCCAGGTAGTCGACGATCCGCAGGTCGAAGTCCTCGCCGCCGAGGAACGTATCGCCGTTGGTGGCCTTCACTTCGAACACGCCGTCGCCGATCTCGAGGATCGAGACGTCGAAGGTGCCGCCGCCGAGGTCATAGACCGCGATCTTCTTGCCGTCGTTCTTGTCCAGGCCATAGGCCAGGGCCGCCGCGGTCGGCTCGTTGATGATGCGCAGGACTTCGAGGCCGGCGATCTTGCCGGCGTCCTTGGTCGCCTGACGCTGGGCGTCGTTGAAGTAGGCCGGGACCGTGATGACGGCCTTGGTGACCTTCTCGCCCAGGTGACGCTCGGCGTCTTCCTTGAGCTTCATCAGAATGAAGGCGGACACTTCCTGCGGGCTGTAATCCTTGCCGTGGGCCTTCACCCAGGCGTCGCCGGTCGGGCCCTTGGAGATGTCGTAGGGGACCATACCCTTGTCTTTCGCCACGACGGGATCGTCGTACGAGCGGCCGATCAGGCGCTTGATGGCGAACAGGGTGTTGGTCGGGTTGGTCACCGCCTGGCGGCGGGCCGGCTGGCCGACCAGCTTTTCGCCGTCGTCGAGGAAGCCGACGACCGACGGGGTGGTGCGGGCGCCTTCCGCGTTTTCGATAACCTTCGGGGACTTGCCGTCCATGATGGCGACGCACGAGTTCGTGGTCCCGAGGTCGATGCCGATGATCTTGCTCATCTTGAGGTTCTCTGTAGCTCCCTGACTGGCGGACGGTGGTGACGAAGGCCTTGCTTGAAGCGCCCCGGTTCTTCTCTTCCGTCCCCGGTTAGACCGTTGGATTGATGACCGACCCCGAGTTGACGTGGCCGTCATTCAAGTTCGCCATATGGGAAGCAGGCCCCCTGCCGCAAGAGCAAAACCCCATCCAAATTGAGGGCTTTGCCGGCGGGAAGGGTGATCCCCAGTTCGGGTATGGCCGGAATCCGGCTATGGCGAACCCGTCGTGGGACCCCGGGATCGGGCCACGGGAGGTCGAGCATGTCCGACAATCGGGGAACGCCAAGGCGCGCGGCCGTGATCGCACTGGCCGCCTTGGCCTGCCTGGCCGGGGGCGTTCCGGCCTTCGCCGAGCCGCGCCCGGTGCGGATCGTCAACGACACCCGGCACGCGATCGTGAGATTCCATGCCTCCATCGTCGGGGCCGGATCGTGGGAGGCGGACCTGCTCGGAACCTACCGCCTGAGCCCCGGGCAGTCGGTGACCATCGATCTGGACGACGGGTCGGGCGAGTGCCTGTACGACTTCAAGGCTGTGTTCGACGACGGCGACGAGGTGGTGCGGCCGCGCATCGACGTCTGCGTGATCGAGGCCTATCGCTACACGGAAGAGCAGCCGTGAGGGACCCGTCAGGCTTTGTCCTGCTGCCCGGCCGGCTGGACGCCGGCGCCCAGGCCGAACTGGTCGCCGAGGTTCTGGCCGCCGCCGAACAGGCCCCGTTCCATCGCCAGGTGACTCCCGGGGGCAAACCGATGAGCGTCGAGATGACCGGCTTGGGCCAGCTCTCCTGGGTCACGGACGCCAGGGGCTATCGTTACGAACCCGCCCATCCGCTGACCGGAAAGCCGTGGCCTGCAATTCCGCGCATCCTGCTCGACCTCTGGGCGGAGCTCGCCGACGCGGCGATTCCGCCCGATAGCTGCCTGGTCAACCGCTATGGCGAGACGGCGAAGATGGGCCTGCACCGGGATGAGGACGAGGCCGACTACGGCTTTCCGGTGCTCTCCGTCTCGCTGGGCGATACCGCGATCTTCCGCCTCGGCGGGCTCAAGCGGACCGACCCGACGCGGTCGCTGCGACTGACCTCGGGCGACGTTTGCCTGCTCGCCGGACAGGCGCGGCTGGCCTACCACGGCATCGACCGGATCCTCCCGGGGTCGTCCCGTGTCGTGCCCGGCGGCGGTCGCCTGAACCTGACGCTGCGCCGGGCGGCGCCCGCTCCGGCCTTGGCGGCGGGGACGACGGCGGACTAGATTGTAACAAAACGACCAGCGCCCCGAGGAAACGCCATGCTGAAACTGACCCGCCCCGAGGGCACGGAGCCCGGCGACCTCGATATGTCCCGTCGCGCCCTGGGCGGCCTGTTCTTCGCCGGCTACGCGGTCGCCGCCGTCTCGGCCAGCGCCGCGCCGATCACCACGCCCGACGACGGCCTGATCACCGAGACGGTGATGCTGCCGACCGTCGACCGCCCGACACCGGCCTTCATGGCGAGACCGGATGCTCGCGGCCGCTTCCCGGTGGTGGTGGTGGTTTCGGAGGTGTTCGGCGTCCACGAGTATATCCGCGACACCTGCCGTCGCCTGGCCCGGCTGGGCTACGTGGCCCTGGCCCCGGACTTCTTCGCCCGCCACGGCGACCCGGCCCCGCTGACCGACTTCAACGCCATTCGCGATATCGTCTCCGCCGCCACCGAGCAGGAGGTGATGAACGACCTGCAGGGCGCGGTGTACTGGCTGTCGGGCCAGCCGTTCGTGAACCGCAGCAAGATGGCCATCACCGGCTTCTGCTGGGGCGGCGCCGTCGTCTGGCTGGCCTGTTCGCGCTTCCGCGAATTCCGCGCCGGCACCGCCTGGTACGGCCGACTGTCACGCCCTGCCGCAGGACAGTTCCTGGCCGAGCCCGACCGCCGCTGGCCGATCGAGGAGGCCGGCTACCTCAAGGCTCCCGTGATCGGCCTCTACGCCGGCAAGGACCAGGGCATTCCGCTCAGCGACGTCGAGGCGATGCGCGAGCGGCTGGGCGAGTACCGCAAGGTCGGCAGCGACATCATCGTCTACCCGGAGGCCCAGCATGGCTTCCACGCCGACTACCGCGCCAGCTACGACGCGGCGGCGGCACAGGACGGCTGGCGCCGGATGCTGGACCACTTCGCCCGCGAAGGCGTGGGGCCGAAGCGCTTCTAGAGCCGCGCCGGAATCCGCACGGGCAGTTCCTCGAACCCCTTCACGAAGGCTGAGTGGACGCGGCGGGGTTCGCCAACCACCTCGATCTTCGGAAAGCGCTTGAGGATCTCCTCCCAGACCACCCGCAGCTGCATCTCGGCCAGGCGATTTCCGACGCAGCGGTGGATGCCGAAGCCGAACGACATGTGATGGCGCGGCCGTTCGCGGTCGATGATGAACTGGTCGGGATTGTCGATCGCGGTCTCGTCGCGGTTGCCCGAGACGTACCACATGGCCAGCTTGTCGCCCTTCTTGATCTGCTTGCCGCCCAGTTCGTAGTCCTGCAGCGCGGTACGGCGCATGTAGGCCAGCGGCGTCTGCCAGCGGATGATCTCCGACACCATCGACGGGATCAGGGCGGGATTGGCGCGCAGCTTGTCGTACTCGGCCGGGTTCTCGTTGAGCGCCAGCAGGCCGCCGCTGATCGAGTTGCGGGTGGTGTCGTTGCCGCCGACGATCAGCAGGATCAGGTTCCCGAGGTACTCCATGCGGTCCATGTTCCGCGTGGATTCACCATGCGCCAGCATCGAGATCAGGTCGTTCTTGGGCGGGGCGTTGATGCGCTCGTTCCAGAGGCCGGTGAAATACTCGACGCATTCGAAGAGCTCCTCACGACGCTGCTCCTCGGTGTCGATGATGCCGGTCCCCGGCGCCGCGGTGGCCACGTCAGACCAGCGGGTCAGCTTGCGGCGGTCTTCCCACGGGAAGTCGAACAGCGTCGCCAGCATCTGGGTGGTCAGCTCGATCGAGATCTTGTCGACCCAGTCGAAGGTCTCGCCGATCGGCAGTTCGTCGAGCAGTTTACCCGCGCGCTCGCGGATGATCGGCTCCAGCTGCATCAGGCTGTGCGGGCTGACGATCGGCGACACGGTCTTGCGCTGCACGTCGTGCTTGGGCGGGTCCATGGCGATGAACATCGGCAGGACGAAGTCCTCGTCGAAGTTGCGGAGCGTGATCCCGCCCTGGAAGGCGTCGGACGAGAACACCTGGTGGTTGGTGTCCACTTCCATGATGTCGTTGAAGCGGGTCACGGACCAGTACGGGCCGATCTCTTCGTCGACCTCGCAGTAGTGGATCGGATCCTCGTTCCGCAGTCGCTCGAAGTAGGGCCAGTGGGTGTCTGTCACCCAGAGCTGGGGATCGGCGACGTTGATCTGCGACAGGGGAATGGAATAGGCCCGCTCGCGAGCAGCCCGATCCCGCTGGGCGCGGCCCAGGTCGAATGCGCCATCGGCCATGTCGGCCTCCCTTGATCTTATCGTTGTTTACATAGCGCCACAGATCCTCGCCCTTGTCACGCCCGCCAAGCGTGTCCATTTGTCAGAAATGTTCATCCAGACCGAAGCCACGCCGAACCCCGAGGTCCTGAAGTTTCTTCCTGGCCGGGAAGTGCTTGCCGAGGGCGCGCGTGAGTTCCGGAATGACGAGGAAGCAGAGGCTTCCCCGCTGGCGACGGCGCTGTTCAATCTGGGCGACGTGGTCCGGGTGTTCTTTGGAACCGATTTCATCACCGTGACCAAGGGCGAGGGCACCGACTGGGCCCACCTGAAGGCGCCGATCCTGGCCGCGGTCATGGACCACTTCACCTCGGGCCAGCCGATCCTCAACGACAGTCTCAGCAGCGGCCACGACGAGACCGTCTACGACGGCGAAACCGCCCAGATCGTCGAGGAGATCAAGGATCTGCTCGACACCCGCATCCGTCCGGCCGTGGCCCAGGACGGCGGCGACATCGTCTTTTCGCGCTTCGAAGCCGACACCGGCGTCGTCTATCTGCACATGCGCGGCGCCTGCTCTGGTTGCCCGTCCTCCTCGGCGACATTGAAGGCCGGTGTGGAGAACATGCTCAAGCACTACGTGCCAGAAGTGACCCGGGTCGAGCAGACCCTCTAGCGAAACCGCTCGCCTGCCGCGAAATTCGTGGCAAGCTCGCCCCATGAGATTCTGTGGGGAAACCAATTGAAGCCGTATCTGATCCTGGCCGCCGCCGCCGTGGCCCTTAGCGCCTGTGGCGAAACCTCCGAGCCGGCCTCCGCGCCCGCGCCTGTCGCGGCCCCCACGCCGCCGCCCCTGACCTCCGCCGGGCCGTTCAAAGCGACCAAGGCCGGCGTCGGCCTGCTGACCGGCGAGACCCGCGCCACCGTCACCCTGGTCGAGAAGGCCTTCCCGGGCGCCAAGGCCGAAGGCACCTGGATCGAGGGAACCACCGAGCTGATCCCGGTCCTCAGCGTCACCGGCGAACACGATCTCGCGCTCGACGTGATGACCGCGCCGAAGAGCAATTCCGTCGGCCTGATCGTCGTCCATGACGGCCCCGTGGTCGGCCCGGACGGCGAGACGTTCGGCTCGAAGCGCTCCGAGACCACCTTCACCGACGCGCAGTGCGAGGCCGGCAAAGGCCGCTACGGCGGCAAGAGCCTCTGCCATCGCGCCGACGACCCGGCCACGGCCTATGTGTTCGACGGCGCCGGGGCTTCGGCCAGGATCGTCCAGATCCGCTGGCAGCAGCCGGGCGTCAGCTCGCCCGACTGGGACAAGGCCCCGTTGAAGTGGGGCGGCGGCAAGGTCCGCTGATCGCCGCGAAATAATTTTCAGCAACAACTCTTGTGGCGGATCAACGGCGACCCATATTGCAACTGACATTGTTGCTTTTGGAGAATTGTCGTCATGTCCGCCGCCGCTCTTGCCGTCCGCCCCGTAGACGCCACGCCGGCGCCCCCATCGCTCGAAACTCTGTCCGAAGCCGGTCTCGACCTGCTGTTCCGCGAAGCGCGGACCCGCAACGGCTGGACCGACCGACCGGTCCCCGACGCCCTGCTGCGCAAGCTCTACGACCTGACCAAATACGGCCCCACGGCCGTCAACGCGACGCCCGCGCGCTTCGTCTTCGTGACCAGCGACGAGGGCAAGGCCAAGCTTGCCGCCCTGGCCTCGGGCGGCAACCAGGCCAAGATCCTGGCCGCGCCCGTCACCGTGATCATCGGCCACGACCTCGACTTCATGGACCACAACGCCCGCCTTTTCCCCAACGCCCCGGCCATGCTCGAAGGCCTGCGCGGGACCCCGGCGGCCGAGGAGTTCGCCTTCCGCAACGGCTCGCTGCAGGGCGGCTACTTCCTGATGGCCGCCCGGGCGCTCGGCCTCGACGTCGGGCCGATGTCCGGCTTTGACAACGCCGGCGTCGACGCGGCCTTCTTCGAGGGCACGAAGGTGAAGTCCAACTTCATCGTCAGTCTCGGCTACGGCAGCGACGAGAACCTGTTCCCGCGCAACCCGCGCCTGGACTTCGAGGACGCGGCGCGCTTCGCGTAAGAGGCCGACTGGTCTAGGAACGGCGCGAACCGTTCCCGGACACGTCGCTTGATCCTAGCACTCGACACCTGCCTGACCGCCTGCTCCGCCGCCCTGATGGACGGCGACCAGGTGCTGGTCGCCCGCTCGGAAGCGATGCCGCGCGGGCATCAGGAACGTCTGGCGCCGCTGGTCCGCGAGCTGATGACGCAGACCGGGGTCGGTTTTCCGACCCTGACCCGCATCGGCGTAACCGTCGGCCCGGGCAGCTTCACCGGCCTGCGCGTCGGCCTCGCCTTCGCCAAGGGACTCTCGGCGGCGCTGTCGATCCCGGCCGTCGGGATCGGCACGCTGGAGGCCATGGCCTTCGGGATCGAGGGCTTCGTGGTCTCGGTCATCGACGCTCGCCGGGGTCAGGTCTACGTCCAGCTGTTCGGCGACGGCGTCGCCCTGACCGCGCCCGACGCCATCGCCGCCGACACCGCTGCGGCCCGCATCGCCGAGGTCTACGCCGGCGGCCCCGCGACCCTGATCGGCTCCGGCGCGCCACTGCTCGAAGCCACCCTGCCGTCGGCTCGCGTGCTGACGCCGGAAGGTCCCGACCCCGTCGCGATCGCCAGGCTCGCCGCCCGGGCAAAAACCCCCACGCACGGCCCGCGCCCGCTTTATCTGCGTGCGCCCGACGCCAAGCTGCCGATATGAGCCTGCGGCCCGCAGGCGCGGAAGACGTCCCGGCGCTGGCCGCCCTGCACGCGCTCGCCTTCGACCATCCCTGGGGCGCATCGGAGCTGGCGGGGCTGATGGCCTCGCCGGGGGCCTTCGCGCTGCTGGTTGAGGGCGAGGGTTTCATTCTCTGCCGCGCCATCGCCGGCGAGGCCGAGATCCTGACCCTTGCCGTCGACCCCGCCGTCCGTCGGCGTGGAACGGGGCGGGCGCTGGTCGAGGCGGCCGCCGGACTGGCGCTGCTGGCCCCGGCCGAAACACTGTTTCTGGAGGTGGCGGCCGACAATTTTGCCGCCCTTGCCCTTTACCGCGCGGCCGGTTTCGAGCAGGTCGGACTGCGCCGGGGCTACTATGCTTCGGGAGCTGATGCGCTCGTGATGCGGCGCGCGCTTAACAGGTGACGTTCGGACGCCTATCTTGGCGCCGACTCAAGCGGGAGATTGCGCCTTGGACCGCCTCGAAAAACTCTGCGTCGAAAAAGGGATGCGGATGACCGACCAGCGGCGGGTCATCGCGCGCGTGCTGTCGACAGCCCAGGATCACCCGGACGTCGAGGAGCTCTACCGCCGCGCCCACGCCATCGATCCGCACATCTCGATCGCCACCGTCTACCGGACCGTGCGCCTGTTCGAGGAGTCGGGGATCATCGAGCGCCACGACTTCCGTGACGGCCGCTCACGTTACGAAGAGGCGCCCGACGTCCACCACGACCACCTCATCGACATGAAGACCGGCAAGGTCATCGAGTTCGTCGACGAGGAGATCGAGGCCCTGCAGCAGGCCATCGCCCGCAAGCTCGGCTACAAGCTGGTCGACCACCGCCTCGAACTCTACGGCGTGCCGCTCGACGACTAGGGCGGGCGGTCCTCGCGACAGCCCACAGGGAACCAACCCCGCCTCCCGACAGTTTCGGCGACGTAAGCCGCCGGGAGAGATCGTCATGCCGAACCGTGGGGGCCATACGGCCGGCTTCTGGGCCGTATGGGCGTTGGGCATCGTCCTGGCGCTGATCGGCGCGGTTCTCGCCATCGGCGGGACCTATCTGCTGATCATCGGCGGATCCTTCTACTACCTCCTCGCGGGCCTGGGGCTGCTGGCCTCCGGTACTTTGCTGTTCCGGGGCAATCTGGCTGGCGTCTGGGTCTATCTCGCCGTCTACGCCCTGACCTGGATCTGGGCCCTGTGGGAGGTTGGCCTCACCGGCTGGCCGCTGGTCCCGCGCGTGATCGCACCGTCGGTGCTGCTGGTGCTGGTCATCGCTTCCATACCCGCTCTTCGCCCGACGGCGGCGGCCCGCAAAGGCGCCCTCGCTGGGCTGGCCGGGTTCGTGGTGCTGGCCGTCCTGGCCGGGATCGGCATCAGCGCCGCCAACCGTCCGGCCACCGCCCTCGCCCTGCCCGACGCGGGCCTGCCGACACCGGCCGACGCCTCGCCCCTGCCGGTCGGCGCAGACTGGTCGGCTTATGGCGGCACCTATGGCGGCCGTCGCTACTCGCCCCTAAACCAGATCAACGCCGATAACGCCGGCAAGCTGAAGCGGGTCTGGCTGACCCACACCGGCGACCTGCCCAGCGAAGCCGCCAAGGGCAAGTACGGCGCCGAGACCACGCCACTGAAGGTGGGCGACACCCTCTACCTGTGCTCGGCCAAGAACATCCTGATCGCCCTCGACCCGGCCACCGGCAAGACCCGCTGGCGCTACGACCCCAAGGTCCCGGACGAGGCCATCCCCTACACCGCCGCCTGTCGCGGGGTCGCCTATCACGCCGTCGCCGGCGCGGCGCCCGGCCAGGCCTGCGCCACGCGCATCGTCGAGGGCACGCTCGACGGCCGGCTGATCGCGGTCGACGCCCGCACCGGCCGCCCCTGCACCGACTTCGGCGCGGGCGGCCAGGTCGACATCAAGCAGGGCATGGGCCCGGCCGCGCCCGGCATGATCTCGATCACCTCGGCCCCGACCATCGTTCGCGGCGTCATCGTCACCGGACACCAGGTGCTCGACGGCCAGATGCGCAGCGCGCCGTCGGGCGTGATCCAGGGCTACGACGTCGTCACCGGGGCCCTGCGCTGGGCCTGGGACATGACCCGCCCCGACCGCTCCGGCGCGCCAGGTCCCGGAGAAACCTACACCCGCGGCACCCCGAACATGTGGACAACGGCCTCGGGCGACGAAGCGCTGGGTCAGGTCTACCTGCCGATGGGCAACTCGGCCGTCGACTACTGGAGCGGCATGCGTTCGCCGGCCGAGAAGCAGTACTCGACGTCGCTCGTCGCGCTGGATGTGACCACTGGCAAGCCGGCCTGGCATTTCCAGACCGTGCACAACGACGTCTGGGACTACGACCTCGGCTCGCAGGGGACGATGATCGACTTCCCGACGGCGGCCGGCGTGGTTCCCGCCATCATCCTGCCGAGCAAGCAGGGCGACATCTACATCCTCGACCGCCGCACCGGTCAGTCGCTGCATCGCGTCGACGAGCGACCTGCCCCCGGCGGCGGCGTCGAGCCGGACCAGCGCTCGCCGACCCAGCCGCACTCGACGTATCACACCCTGCGCAAGCCGGACCTGACCGAGCGGGACATGTGGGGCATGTCCCCGATCGACCAGATGGCCTGTCGCATCCAGTTCAGGAAGGCCAGCTACAAGGGCTTCTACACCCCGCCGACGGTGGGTCAGTACTGGATCCAGTACCCCGGCTACAACGGAGGCTCGGACTGGGGCGGCGTCGCCGTCGATCCGCGCCGCGGCGTCATCGTCGCCAACTACAACGACATGCCCAACCACAACCGCCTGGTTCCCCGCTCGGAGGCCGACGCCAAGGGTTGGAAGACACGGGCCGAGACCGGGCTCACGGCGAAAGCCGAAGGGGCCGGCGATCCGCAGGCGGGCACGCCCTACGCTATCGACGTCAACGCCGGCTGGCGGATGAAATTCACCGGCCTGCTGTGCAAGACCCCGCCCTACGGCGGCATTCGCGCCATCGACCTGAAGACCGGCAAGACGCTTTGGGACCGCCCGCTGGGCACCGCTCGCAAGAACGGGCCGTTCGGTATTCCCTCGCTGCTGCCGCTCAACATCGGAACGCCCAACAATGGCGGCGCGGTGGTGACGGCGGGCGGGCTGGTCTTCGTGGCCGCCGCCACCGACGACCTGATCCGGGCCATCGACCTGAAAACCGGCAAGGTGGTCTGGAAGGACAAGCTTCCCGCCGGCGGACAGTCCACCCCGATGACCTACGAGGCCGGCGGCAAACAGTACCTCGTGATCATGACGGGCGGGCACCACTTCATGGAGACCCCGATCGGCGACGAGGTCATCGCCTACGCCCTGCCCTAGGTCGCCAAACTTGATTGGCGACACACAGGACCCCATAACCTCGGCATGACCCAGTCAGCGCCGGAAAAGCGCCTCTACATCAAGACCTACGGCTGTCAGATGAACGTCTACGACAGCGAGCGCATGGCCGATGTCCTGCGTCCGCTGGGCTATGCGGTGACAGACCAGCCCGAAGGCGCCGACCTGGTCGTGCTGAACACCTGCCACATCCGCGAGAAGGCCACCGAGAAGGTCTATACCGAGCTCGGCCACATCAAGCTGATGAAAGGCCGCAAGGCCGAAAGCGGCGGCGTGATGAAGGTCGTCGTCGCCGGCTGCGTCGCCCAGGCCGAGGGCGCCGAGATCATGCGCCGCCAGCCTGCCGTGGACCTGGTCGTCGGACCGCAGGCCTATCACCAGATTCCCGAGCTGATCGCCCGCACCCACCGCGCGCTCGGCGAGCGGCTCAGCGCCGACTTCGCCGCCGACGAGAAGTTCGACGCCCTGCCGGCCGAGCGTCACGTCACCGGCGTCACCGCCTTCCTCACGGTGCAGGAGGGCTGCGACAAGTTCTGCACCTTCTGCGTGGTGCCCTACACGCGCGGCGGCGAGTGGTCGCGGCCGGTCGAGACCATCCTCGCCGAGGCCCGGGTGCTGGCCGACAAGGGCGTGCGCGAGGTCACGCTGCTGGGCCAGAACGTCAATGCCTACGACGGCGACGCGGGCGGGCTGGCGGCTCTGGTGCGCAAGCTGGCGAAGATCGATGGCCTCGACCGCATTCGCTACACCACCAGCCACCCGCGCGACATGGACGAAGCCCTGATCGCGGCCCATGGCGAGCTGCCGGAACTGATGCCCTACCTCCACCTGCCGGTGCAGGCAGGCAGCGACCGCATCCTCAAGGCCATGAACCGGGGGCACACCGCCGAACACTACATCCGGCTGGTCGAGCGCATCCGCGCCGCGCGGCCGGACATCGCCCTGAGCGGCGACTTCATCGTCGGCTTCCCGGGTGAGCGCGACAGCGACTTCGAGGCGACGATGAGCCTGGTCCGCGAGGTCGGCTATGTCGGCGCCTTCTCGTTCAAGTACAGCCGCCGCCCCGGCACCCCGGCCTCGGCCCTTCCCGGCCAGATCGCGGGTGCGGTGATGGACGAGCGGCTGCAGCGGCTGAACACGCTGCTCCAGGACCAGACCGAGGCCTTCAACCAGTCCGTGGTCGGCCGCACCGCGCCGGTGCTGATCGAGAAGGCCGGCCGCCACCCCGGCCAGATCGGCGGACGCTCGCCGTGGCTGCAGCCGGTGCATATCGACGGCCCCGAGCGGCTGATCGGCCAGATCGTCCCTGTCCGTATCGACACGGCGACCCGCAACAGTCTGGCCGGTTCGCTCGTTCTGGAAGCCGCCAGCCTGGAACCCGCATGAGTCAGAAGCCCGAGTTCATCGTCCTGTCCGACGAGGCCGTTCGCGCGGTCTCCGGCGCCGGCGGCCGTCACGCCGCCCTGATCGAGGACGCCTTCAACATCCTGGTCGAGACCCCCGGCGGCGGCGTCTCCGTAACCGGCGACCTGCGCGCGCGCGGCCAGGCCAAGCGCGCCATCCAGGCCCTGGCCGGCCGCGCCGACGCCGGCGACGAAGTCACTGACGCCGATGTGCGGGTAGCCATCGGCGAGGCCAGATCGGGCGGAGGCGTCGGCGGCGGTCCGGATCGCACGCCGGCCGCCCGAAGCGCCGGCGGAACCCGCGGCGGCGTCTCGCCCAAGACGGCGACCCAGGCCCGCTACATGGACATGCTCGGCCGCGAGGACCTGGTCTTCGGTCTCGGCCCCGCCGGCACCGGCAAGACCTTCCTGGCCGTCGCCCACGGGGCCGGCATGCTGCTGCGCGGCGACGTCGACCGGCTGATCATCACCCGGCCGGCCGTCGAGGCAGGCGAGAAACTCGGCTTCCTGCCGGGCGACCTGACCGAGAAGGTCGATCCCTACATGGCGCCGGTGTGGGAATCCCTGACCCAGATCATTGGCGCCGAGCAGCTACGCCGCCGTCGCGACAAGGGTGAGATCGAGGTCGCGCCGATCGCCTTCATGCGCGGCCGTACGCTGGCGCATGCGTATGTCATCGTCGACGAGGCCCAGAACACCAGCCGCCTGCAGATGAAGATGGTCCTGACCCGCCTGGGCGAGGGCTCGCGGATGGCGGTGACGGGCGATCCCAGCCAGATCGACCTGCCCAATCCGTCCGACTCCGGCCTCGCCCACGCGGTGGCGATCCTTGAGGACGTCAAGGGCGTCGGCGTCACCCGCTTCAGCGCCGAGGACGTCGTCCGCCACCCGATGGTGGCCCGGATCGTCAAGGCCTACGACGACGACGCGGCCAAGCGTTCCGGACACAAATGATCGACATCGAGATCGAGGACGACGCCTGGACCACAGCGCTGCCGGAGGCCGAAGCCGTCGCGCTGCGCGCCGCCAGGGCCGCGCTGGCGGAAACCGAGGGCGGCGTCGCCATCCTGCTGACCGACGACGCCACGGTCGCCGACCTCAACATCCGCTTCCGCGACAAGCCCGGCCCGACCAATGTGCTGTCGTTTCCGGCGCCCCCAAGCCCTGTGGAGAACCCGGAGGGTCATCTGGGCGACATCGCCCTGGCCTATGGGGTCTGCGCACGAGAAGCGCTGGAACAGGGCAAACCCCTCGCCCACCATCTGCAACATCTGGTGGCCCACGGCGTGCTACATCTCCTAGGATACGACCACCTCGAGAACGAGGACGCCGAGGAGATGGAAGCGCTGGAGCGGCAGATACTCGCCGGCCTCGACATTCCCGACCCTTATTCCTGACCTTTCACGAAGACAGATGCCCAGCTCAGACGACGCCTCTACCCAGCCCGAAACGCCCCGACGAAGCCGGGGGCTTCGGGCCCTCTTCCGAAGACTTCGCCGCAATGTCTCCGAGCCGGTCGCCGAGCTCGAGACCGCGCCGGGACAGGCCGCCGCCATGACCCTGGTCGGGCAGGCGCGGGCCTTCCAGACCCTGACCGTCGATGACGTGATGACGCCCCGGGCCGACATCGTCGCGGTCGATATCTCCACTCCCTTTGAAGCGCTGATCGCCCAGTTCATCGAGACCGAGCACAGTCGCCTGCCGATCTATCGCGGCACGCTCGATGACCCGATCGGCGTCGTCCACATCAAGGACGTGTTCAAGGCCATCGCCGGCAAAGGCCGCAAGCCCGTCGCCACCTCGACGGTGCTCAAGCGCCTGCGTCGTGAAACCCTCTACGTTCCGACCTCGATGCGCGCCGCCGACCTGCTCGCGCAGATGCAGAAGACCCGCATCCATCTGGCGCTGGTCATCGACGAGTACGGCGGCACCGAGGGCCTGGTCACCCTCGAGGACCTGATCGAGGCCGTGGTCGGCGAGATCGACGACGAGCATGACGAAGCCACCGTCAGCGGCGTCATCGCCCGCGGCGGCGGCGTGTTCGAGGCCGACGCCCGCGCGCCGCTCGAGGACCTGGAAATCGCGCTCGGCAACGGCGAGCTCGCCCCGCCGGACCTCGAGGAAGAGATCGACACCGTCGGCGGCCTGGTCACCGCCATCGCCGGCCGCGTGCCACGCCGGGGCGAGGTCATCGCCCACCCGGCCGGCTACGAGCTGGAGGTGATCGACGCTGATCCCCGCCGCGTGAAGCGCGTCCGCATCCGCAAGCGCGCCGACGACGCGGCGCTCGAGACCTCCGCCGCGTGAAGGCCGCGCTCGACCGTGTCCCGCGCTGGCTGCTGGCCCTGATCGCGGGAACGGCGGCGGCGCTGGCGCATCCGCCGTTCGGCATTCTGCCCGGCCTGCTCGGCTATCCTCTGCTGCTGTGGCTGCTGGACACGGCCGACGCCGACAAGCCGCTGCGCTCAGCCTTCTGGCGCGGCTGGCTGGCCGGCGTCGCCTATTTCGCGATCGGCACCTGGTGGGTGTCCGAAGCCTTCCTGGTCGATATCGCCGCCCACGGCTGGATGGCGCCCTTCGCCATCGCCGCCATGGCCGGGGGCGTCGCCCTGTTCTGGGGCGCCGCAGGTCTGTCCTATCGCCGGCTCGCGCCCAAGGGCCTGGTCCGGGTGCTGGTGTTCGCGGCGATGCTGTCAGTGTTCGAATGGCTGCGCGGACACGTGCTGACCGGCTTTCCCTGGAACCTGCCGGGCGAGAGTTGGCGCGCGGGTTCGGCGATGTCGCAATCCGTCTCGCTGGTCGGCGCCTACGGCCTGACCTGGATTACCCTGGCGGCGGTCTGCACCGTCGTCTTGTGGACGCGTGGCCGTGAAGGACGCCCGGGACGGATCGCCGTCGCCGGCGCCATCGGCGTCCTCGCCTCCCTGTTCGCCTGGGGAACGCTGCGCATCGCCGATGCCGACTCCCAGGCCGACGACAGCGGCTTCCGGGTCCGCATCGTCCAGGCCGACATCAAACAGGCGGCCAAGTACGACCCCGCCCACTTCAAGCGCATCGTCGACGCCTATGTCGAACTGACCCGCCGCCCGCCGCCGAAGGGCGAGCGCCCGGCCAACTTCGTGATCTGGCCCGAAGGCGCGATTCCGGTATCGGCGAACGAGTACCTGGCCCCCGGGACCTGGACCCGCGACGCCATCGAGGGCGCGTTGCTGCCCAACCAGATCCTGATGGTCGGCGCCTATCGCTACGAGACCCAAACGGAAATCTACAACAGCCTCGTGGTGGTCGAACGGTCGCCGACGCGAGGCCTGCAGCCGCTGGGCGTCTACGACAAGCACCGGCTGGTGCCGTTCGGCGAATACATGCCGCTGGACGGCCTGATGACGGCGCTGGGGATCAAGGCCCTGGTCAAGGTCGGCGACGGCTTCTCCAGCGGCCCGCCGCCGCAACCGCTGAGAATCCCGGGCCTGCCCGTGTTCCAGCCGCTGATCTGCTACGAGAGCCTCTATCCCGGCTTCACCCGCGCCGGCGCGCGGGCGTCCGGCGCGGCGCCCGAGTTCATCGTCAATGTCTCCAACGACGCCTGGTTCGGCAGCACCAGCGGGCCACTGCAGCATCTCAATCTGGCCAGCTATCGCGCCATCGAGGAAGGCGTGCCCATGCTCCGCTCAACCCCGACCGGCGTATCGGCGGTCATCGACAGCCTGGGGCGAGTTGACGCAGGCCCACTCCACCTCGGCGATACCGGCGTGATCGACGCAACATTGCCGCAACAGAGGTTTGATACGGTTTACCGTCGGCTTGGCGACATACCCTTCGTTGCCCTGCTGTTGTTATCTTTCGGTCTCATTCCCGGTATTCGGGTAGTCCGGGCCTTGAAAAGACGACAGAATGGAGAGAAGGGGGGATAGAGAAATTGGTATTTCTGGTTAATCAGGCGCCCATGACGACCACCACCGACACGGACCGTTCCCCCAATCCCGTCGATCTTCACGTCGGCGGCCGCATTCGTATGCGTCGTAAATTGCTCGGTGTTTCCCAGGAGCGTCTCGCCGACGATCTGGGACTGACTTTCCAGCAAGTGCAGAAGTACGAGCGCGGCGCCAATCGCGTCAGCGCTTCGAAACTCTACGAGATCGCCAAGTCTCTGCAGACCTCGATCGCCTACTTCTTCGATGGACTGGTCGATCCCTCGACCGCCCGCGCCGAAGGTGTGGCCGAGAGCGGCGCCGAGCCCTTCATTCACGACTTCCTGATGACCCCCGAGGGTCTGGAACTCGCGGCCCTGTTCCCGAAGATCAAGCGCGGCCGCGTCCGTCGCCGGATCCTCGATCTGGTCCGCTCGATGGCCGAGGAAGAAGAGAACGAGACCGTCGACGCCGAATAGGCGCCGCGGCTCTTTCCCTCACGATTTCGACAGGCGGCCGTTCCAGCGGCCGCCTGTTTCGTTATGAGCGCGCGCCAAGCCCGCTTGCGGACATAAAGACATCTTTATATGTTCCGCCCCTACGTCCTTGGGGCGTATCTGCCGTCATGGAGCTTGTCTTGAGCCGTTCGTCGTACATCTTCACCAGTGAAAGCGTTTCCGAAGGTCACCCCGACAAGGTCGCCGACCGGATCAGCGACACCGTGGTGGACGCGTTCCTCACCGCCGATCCCGAGGCGCGGGTCGCCTGCGAAACGCTGGTCACGACCAATCGCATCGTCCTCGCCGGCGAAGTGCGGGCGGGCAAGCCCGGTGGCGACAAGGCCGCCAACAAGGCTCTGACCAAGGACATCATCAAGTCGCTGGAGCCCAAGGTCCGGGCCGCGATCAAGGACATCGGCTACGAGCAGAAGGGCTTCCACTGGGAGAAGGCGAAGTACGCCTGCTACCTGCACGGACAGTCCGCCCACATCGCCCAGGGCGTCGACGCGTCGGACAAGAAGGATGAGGGCGCCGGCGACCAGGGCATCATGTTCGGCTACGCCAGCACCGAGACCCCGGAGCTGATGCCGGCCACCCTGCAGTACAGCCACAACATCCTCAAGCGCCTGGCCGAACTGCGTCACAGCGGTGAGCTCAGCGAGCTCGAGCCCGACGCCAAGAGCCAGGTCACGCTCGAGTACGACGCCAACGGCCGCCCGCAGCGGGTCGTGTCGATCGTCGTCTCGCACCAGCACAAGAAGAAGATCGACGGCAAGGCCGCCACCTCCAAGCGCGTGCTCGACCTGATCAAGCCGCACATCCTGCCGATCTTCCCGGACGGCCTGATCACCAAGAAGACCCAGTGGCTGGTCAACCCGACCGGCCGCTTCGAGATCGGCGGCCCCGACGGCGACGCCGGCGTCACCGGCCGCAAAATCATCGTCGACACCTACGGCGGCGCGGCCCCGCACGGCGGTGGCGCCTTCTCGGGCAAGGACCCGACCAAGGTCGACCGCTCGGCCGCCTATGTCTGCCGCTACCTGGCCAAGAACGTCGTCGCCGCCGGCCTCGCCGACCGCTGCACGATCCAGATCGCCTACGCCATCGGCGTGGCCAAGCCGGTCTCTTTCCACGTCGACCTGCACGGCACCGGCAAGGTCGATCCGGCCGAGCTGGAGCGCATCCTGCCGGAGCTGATCGGCGGCGCGACCCCGCGCTCGATCCGCGAGCACCTGCAGCTCAACAAGCCGATCTATGCCCGCACCGCGGCCTACGGCCACTTCGGCCGCCAGCCCGACAACGAGGGCGGCTTCTCCTGGGAGAAGACCGACCTGGTGCCGGAACTGAAGAAGCTGGCCGGCTAGCGAATAGCGGGGACATGTACCTGAAGGGTACGTGTCCCCCGTCAGCGACCGCCTACGGGGGACACGCACTCTTCGAGTGCATGTCCCCTTTCTGTTATTGGACCTTCATGACCCTCGCCCCCCAGCAACCCCACGGCGCCCTGCGCAGCTATGGCCGCATCAAGTCGCGGCCGATCAAGGCGCGGCAGGCGGCGCTGCTCGAGACCCTGGCGCCCAAGGTGGCCATCCCCGAGGGGCCGTTCGATCCCCTGAGCCTGAAGCCGGACGCCCGCGAGGTCTGGTTCGAGATCGGCTTCGGCGGCGGCGAGCATATGGCCGGCCAGGCCGAGCGCGACCCGGGCCTCCTGATCATCGGCGTCGAGCCATTCCTGAATGGTGTCGCCAGCGCGCTTCGCCATGTCGAGGAGCGGAACCTGACCAACCTGCGCGTCCAGCAGGGCGACGCACGCGAGGTCGCCGGCCGGCTGCCGGACGGTTGCCTCGACCGCGTCTTCATCCTGTTCCCCGACCCCTGGCCGAAGTCCCGCCACCACAAGCGCCGCATCATCCAGCCGGAGTTCCTGGTCGAGCTGCACCGACTGCTGAAGCCCAGCGGCGCCTTGCGCTTCGCCACCGACTGGGCCGAGTACGCCGACTGGACTCGAGAGCGGGTGCTGGCCTCGACGCTGTTTGCCTGGCCGACCGACAGGGCCGATGACTGGCGGGTCCCGCCCGCGGACCACCTGACGACCCGCTACGAAGAGAAGAAGCTCGGCGACTGCGCGCCGGTCTGGCTGGACTTTGTTCGCAAACCGGCGGAAGACACGATCTAAGCATCGTTTACATCCTACCGGAACCCGATCTCATGACCTTCTCGATCCACGACGCCTCGGCGCCGGTGCTGGCCCGCAGCCTGCGCAACCTTTCCGCCGTCCTCGACAAGGCCCTGGCCACCGGCGTCGATGAAAAGACCTTCCTCGAAGCCCGCCTCGCACCGGACATGCATCCGTTCCCCCGCCAGATCCAGATGGCCTCGGACGCCGCCAAGGGCGCCGTCGCCCGGCTCGCCGGTGTCGAGGTTCCGGCCATGCCTGACACCGAGACCACCTTCGCCGAGCTCAAGGACCGTCTGGAACGGACCATCGCCTTCATCGACAGCGTGGACGCGGCGAAGTTCGAGGGCGCCGAGGATCGCGAAGTGCTGCTGAAGTTTCCGCAGGGCGAGATGCGCTTCACCGGGCGCGACTTCCTGACCAGCTTCGCACTGCCCAACTTCTTCTTCCACGCGACCATGGTCTACGCCCTGCTGCGGGCCAACGGCGTGCCGCTCGGCAAGATGGATTTCCTCGGCGGCGGCCGCTGAGAAACGGGGCGCCGCGTTACGGGGCTGACAAGCTCCGTCCGGCGCCCTATATTGCCTCCAACATCGTTTGATCGCGCTGGATAGCGCAGTCGAGCGGCGGTCTTCGGGCCGCCGCTTTTTGTTTGGGTTTTGAACGGATGCGCGCACGCACGGCGGAAGACGCCAAGCTGCTCGAACTGCTGGATCCGGTGGCCGACGCCGCCGGATACGAGATCGTCCGCCTGCGTCTGATGGCGGGCAAGGAAAGCCGTCGTCTGCAGATCATGGCGGAGACTCCGGACGGCGACATGACCGTCGAGGGCTGCACGATCCTGTCGCGGGCGATTTCCGAGATCATGGACGCCGCCGACCCGATCACCGGCGAATATACGCTCGAGGTTTCCAGCCCCGGCATCGACCGGCCGCTGACCCGCCTCAAGGACTTCGACATCTGGGAAGGTTTCGAAGCCCGCATCGAACTCGACCGCATCGCCGACAACCGCAAGCGCTTCAAGGGCGAGTTGGCCGGGATCGAAGGCGACCAGGTCGGCATCAATATCGAGGGCGAGGCCGAGACCACGCTCTACATTCCGTTCGACTGGATCCTCGAGGCCAAGCTGGTCCTCAACGATCAACTGATGAAACACGGGGCGGAAGGACGCGCCGCCCGCCTCGACACCGACCAAGACTCCTAGCTAGACAGTAGGGACAACGACCATGGCCACCGGCATTTCCGCCAACCGGCTCGAGCTTCTCCAGATCGCCGACGCGGTCGCCCGCGAAAAGGGCATCGAGAAGGAAATCGTGATCGCCTCCATCGAGGAAGCGATCCAGAAGGCCGCGCGCAGCCGCTACGGCCAGGAACACGACATCCGGGTCACGATCGATCCGAAGACCGGCGAAACCGCGATCAAGCGCTACGTGACCGTGGTCGCCGACGACGCCGAGCTGGACGAAGAGTCGCTCGGAAAGGTCCGCCTCGCCGACGCTCTCGCCGCCGACCGCGACGCCTTCGTCGGCCAGGTGACCGACGAGGAGCTGCCGCCGTTCGAGTTCGGCCGCGTCCAGACCCAGATGGCTCGCCAGGTCGTGACCGGCAAGGTCCGCGAAGCCGAGCGCGAGCGTCAGTTCGAAGAGTTCAAGGATCGCGTCGGCGAGATCGTCAACGGCTCGGTCAAGCGCGTCGAGTACGGCAACGTCATCGTCGACCTGGGCCGCGGCGAAGGCATCATGCGCCGCGACCAGTCGATCCCGCGTGAGAACTTCAACATCGGCGACCGCATCCGCTGCTACATCTACGACGTCCGTCGCGAGACCAAGGGCCCGCAGATCATGCTCAGCCGCGCCCACGGCGGCTTCATGGCCAAGCTGTTCGCGCAGGAAGTGCCGGAAGTCTACGACGGCGTCATCGAGATCCGCGCCGTCGCCCGTGACCCCGGTTCGCGCGCCAAGATGGCCGTGGTCTCCAACGACAGCAGCATCGACCCCGTCGGCGCCTGCGTCGGTATGCGCGGCAGCCGCGTTCAGGCTGTCGTCGCCGAGCTGCAGGGCGAGAAGATCGACATCATCCAGTGGAACCCGGACGAGGCGACCTTCATCGTCAACGCCCTGGCTCCCGCCGAAGTCTCCAAGGTCGTCATGGACGAGGAAGACGAGCGCGTCGAAGTGGTGGTGCCGGACGAGCAGCTGTCGCTGGCCATCGGCCGCCGCGGCCAGAACGTCCGCCTCGCCTCGCAGCTGACCGGCTGGCAGATCGACATCATGACGGAGTCGCAGGAGAGCGAGCGCCGTCAGAAGCAGTTCGCCGAGACCACGGCCCTCTTCCAGGAAGCCCTGGACGTCGACGAGGTCATCGCCCAGCTGTTGGCCACCGAAGGTTTCGTGTCGGTCGAAGACGTCGCCTACGTCGAGTCGCATGAAGTCGCGGCCATCGAAGGCTTCGACGAGGATACCGCCGAGGAACTGCAGACTCGCGCCCGCGAATTCCTCGACAAGGAAGCCGCCGCCCAGGACGCCCGTCGCGTCGAGCTGGGCGTCGAGGACGCCGTGCTCGAGATCGAAGGCGTCAACCTGCCGATCGCCGTCGCCCTGGGCGAGGGCGAGGTGAAGTCCGTCGAGGATCTCGCCGGCCTGATCCCGGACGACCTGCGTGGCTGGTTCGAATCCAAGGATGGCGAGCGCGTGCGCGAGCCGGGCATCCTGGAAGCCTTCAACCTGTCGCCGGACGACGCCGAGGCGCTGATCATGCGCGCCCGGGTCATCATGGGCTGGGTCGAGGCCCCGCCGGAGCCGGAATACATCGAGGAAGAGTTCGTTGAGGGCGACGAGGCCGAAGCCGGCGTCGAGAACCCCGAGGACTACGACCTGGCCGTGGCTGAAGGGGAGGCGGAAGACGCCTAACGGCGTCTTCCGCGTGAGGGCGAACTCGACATGAGCGCCCCTCCGACCCGTATCCCGCGGACCCACGGGCAAGCCTCTCGAGAGCGCCGGGACATCGTCTCGGGCTCGGTGATGGAGGAATACCAGCTGGTCCGGTTCGTCGCCGGACCGGACGGCGTGGTCACGCCCGACCTGGCGCGCAAGCTGCCGGGTCGGGGCATCTGGGTCGCCGCCGACCGCGCAAGCGTCGACACCGCCGCCAAGAAGGGCCTCTTTTCCCGCGCCGCGAAGACCAAATTGATCGCGCCGGCGACCCTCTCCGACACGGTCGAGACGATGCTGTCGAAGCGGCTTCTCGACGGTCTGGGCCTTGCACGCCGGGGCGGCGATCTTATCTCCGGGTTCGAGAAGGTCCTGTCCTCCATCCGTGGCGGCAAGGCCGCGTGGCTGGTCGAGGCGTCCGATGGCGCCGAGGACGGCCGCCGGAAACTGTTGTCCGCAACGCGGACCTCGCCCGCCCCGCCCCGCCTGTTCGGCGTTTTCTCCTCGGAGGAATTGGGTTTGGCCTTGGGGGGCGAGAATGTGATACACACCGCCTTCCTTGCGGGACGAGCCTCGAAAAGCTGGTCGTCGGACGCCCAGCGACTAGAGGGCTTCCGTCCGCTTCTCCCCGAGAGCTGGCGCGAGGATCACGTGAAGGACCCGGCGTAGCCGCCGCGGTCCCGTCACGGTTTGGACTAGACGTTTGAAGCCGGATTCGCCGGCTGTGAGTTAAGCGAGACGCATGAGCGACGAGAACGACAACGGCCGGACGCCCCCCAGGCCCTCCCTCACCCTGAAGCCGCGCGCGGGTTCGGTGAGCGCGGGCGTGGTGAAGCAAAGCTTCAGCCACGGCCGATCGAAGACGGTGGTGGTCGAAACCAAACGTGTCCGGTCGCACGCGCCCGGGGGCGGCTCCAACCTCGCCGGTCCGTCCGCCGCCGAAAAGCGCACGAGCTATGAGCCCGCGCGTCCGGCCGCCGCTCCGCGTCCCGCGTCCTCGGGTTCGGTCGATCCGACCGGCAACCTGTCGGCCGAAGAGATGCGCGCTCGTCAGCGCGCCATCGACGCCGCCCGTGAAGCCCAGGAGCGTCAGGCCGCCCAGGCCCGCGCCACCGCCGACGAGGCCGCTCGCCGTCAGGCCGCCGAACAGGCCGCGGCTCGCGCCGCCGCTGCTCCGGCGACCCCGACGCCCGCGCCGGCTGCCCCCGCTCCGGCTCCGGTTCCGACCCCCGCCGCGCCCGTGGCAGCTGTTCCTGCGCCGACCCCGGCTCCGGCGGCTCCCGCCGCTCCGGTCCAGGCCGCCGCGCCTGCTCCTGCGCCCACGCCCGCTCCGGAAGCGCCTCGCGCCGCCGCGCCTTCGGCTCCGGCTGCGGCTCAGCCGGGCCAGACCCGCAGCTACGAGCCGTCCCGCGAGCGTCGCGACGATCGCGCCAGCCACACCACCTATCGTCCGACCAGCACGGGGCCGTTCAACCAGCGCGCGCCGCGTCAGGATGGCCCCTACAACCAGCGCACCCCGCGTCCCGAGGGCGAGCGCACCGGCTATCAGGGCAACCGCCCGGCCGGTGATCGTCCGCAAGGGGATCGTCCGCAGGGCGACCGTCCCCCGGCCCGCGCCGGCGAGACCGTCCGCTACTCGGCGCTGGCGCCCAAGCCCGCGCCCCGTCCCGCCGCTGGCGCGCGCCCCGGCGCCCGTCCAGGTCAGCCCGCCGCTGCTCCGGCGACGCCGGAAATCCAGCGCGCCACCCGTTCCGCGCCGCGCCCCGGTGGTGGTCTTCCCGACCGCCGTCCCGAGGACGACGATGATCGCCGCAAGGGCGCCGCGCCCGGCAAGGCCGTGTCGCGCACCAAGGGCGAACCCAAGCGTCGCGAAGGCCGCCTGACCATCCAGGTCCTCGCCGGTGACGACGAGGGAGCCGCCGAACGCATGCGCTCGCTGGCCTCGGTTCGCCGGGCCCGTGAACGCGAGAAGGAAAAGCGCCGTGGCGGCGCCCAGGAACAGGCCCGCACCGCGCGTGAAGTGGTCATCCCGGACGTCATCACCGTGCAGGAACTGTCCAACCGGATGGCCGTCCGCGGCGTCGACATCATCAAGTTCCTGATGCGTCAGGGCGTGATGCTCAAGATCAACGACGTCATCGACAACGATACCGCCGAGCTGGTGGCCACCGAATTCGGCCACACCGTCCGCCGCGTGTCGGAAGCCGACGTCGAAGAGGGCTTCCTGTCCACCGACGAAGGCGACGAGGGCGATCTGCTGCCGCGTCCGCCGGTCGTGACCATCATGGGCCACGTCGACCACGGCAAGACCTCGCTGCTTGACGCCCTGCGCTCCACCGACGTCGTCGGCGGCGAAGCGGGCGGCATCACCCAGCACATCGGCGCCTATCAGGTTCGCCTGGAAAGCGGCGACCGGGTCACCTTCCTCGACACCCCGGGTCACGCGGCGTTCAGCTCGATGCGTGCTCGCGGCGCCAACATCACCGATATCGTGGTGCTGGTCGTGGCGGCCGACGACGGCGTCAAGCCGCAGACGGTGGAGGCGATCCAGCACGCCAAGGCGGCCGGGGTCCCGATCATCGTAGCCATCAACAAGATCGACAAGGACGGGGCCGACCCCACCCGCGTCATCAACGAGATGCTCCAGTACGAACTGGTCGCGGAAAGCCTGGGCGGCGACGTCCAGACGGTCGAGGTTTCGGCCAAGACCCGCGTCGGCCTCGACGAGCTGATCGAACGCATCCTGCTGCAGGCCGAACTGCTCGACCTGAAGGCCAACCCCGACCGTACGGCCGAGGGCGTGGTCATCGAGGCCAAGCTGGACAAGGGCCGTGGCGCCGTCGCCACCGTCCTGGTCAAGCGCGGCACCCTGAAGCGCGGCGACATCGTCGTGGCCGGGGCCCACTTCGGCCGCGTCCGCGCCCTGCTCAACGAGCGTGACGAGCAGCTGACCGAAGCCGGTCCCTCGACCCCGGTCGAGATTCTCGGCCTCGACGGCGCTCCCTCGCCCGGAGACGCCATCGCCGTGGTCGAGAACGACGCCCGCGCCCGCGAACTGACCGACTACCGTCAGCGCGTGAAGCGCGACAAGGCGGCCATCGGCGGCGCCGCAGCCGGCGTCTCCCTGACCGACATGATGGCCAAGCTGACCTCCAAGAAGGTCAGCGAGCTACCGCTGGTCATCAAGGGCGACGTACAGGGCTCGGTCGAAGCCATCGTCGGCTCGCTGGACAAGATCGGCACCGACGAGGTCCGCGCGCGGATCATCCTGTCGGGCGCCGGCGCGATCAGCGAAAGCGACGTGCAGCTGGCCAAGGGCGCCGGCGCGCCGATCCTCGGCTTCAACGTCCGGGCCTCGGCCCAGGCGCGGGCGCTGGCGGAACGCGAAGGCGTCGAGATCCGGTACTACTCGATCATCTACGACCTCCTGGACGACATCAAAGGCGTGCTCTCGGGCATGCTGGCGCCGATCCAGCGCGAAACCTTCCTCGGCAACGCCGAAGTCCTCCAGGTCTTCGACATCAGCAAGATCGGCAAGATCGCCGGTTCGCGCGTCACCGAGGGCGTGGTTCGCCGCGGCGCCAAGGTCCGGATCGTCCGCGACAACGTCGTGGTCCTCGAACTGGGCACCCTGCAGACTCTCAAGCGCTTCAAGGACGAGGTGCCGGAGGTCAACGCGGGCCAAGAGTGCGGCATGCACTTCTCCGGCTTCCAGGATATCCGCGCCGGGGACACCATCGAGTGCTTCACGGTCGAGGAAGTGAAGCGGTCGCTGTAGCAACCGTCTTCGACGAACAGATCAGGGCGCGGCGTGCGAACGCCGCGCCTTTTTCTTGCGACCACGGGCCCGAGCGTCCAGAGTCGCGCCGAGGCAGGGAGGGCAGATCTTGATCATCGCGATGCAACGCATGCTCGCCCCCGTGGCCCTGGCTGTGGTCGCTCTGGCCCTGGCCGGCTGCGCCGGTGGCGCCAAGCAGGCCGCGGCGCCGACCCTGGCGCGGTGTGAACTGGATGTCGGTCCGGATGGCGTGGTGGTCACCGCGCGCGGAACGCGACTGGCTCTGCGCCCCGCCCCCGCGACGCTGCAGCGTGTCTCCCTCAGGCTCATATCTGGCAGCGCGGTGCTGTCCTGCCGGCCGCAAGGCGGGGCGCTGACCCGCTGCGTGGTGCTCTACGAAGATCCCGGCGTTGAAGGCCTGGGTAACCGCGCCCTCGGTTACGCCGACCGCGTCATCTACCCGAGCGATGTCGACGACGGCGTCACCGCCGAGGTCCGGTTCCGCTTCGACGACCCCGCGCGAACCCCGAACAGCTGCCGCTAGATCTTCGCCCCATTTCCGCCGCTGATCGACGCGATTGAGGCCGACATGATCCGCAAGATCGCCACCCTCGCCGTCCTGGCCCTGACCCTCGCGGGCTGCGCCACCGCCTCGCGGCTCGACGCCGCCGGCGACGTGCATGCGCTGCTGGTCGCGATCCGCGACAATGACCGCGCCGCCTTCGACGCCCGGGTCGACCGCCCGGCGCTGAAGCGCTCGATCGAGAGCCGCCTGTCGGCCGAAGCCGACCGGGCAAACCTCAACGACGGCGCCCGCGCGATCGCCGCCCTGCTCGGCCCGACGGTCGCTGATCTCGTCGGCGAAGCCCTGATCCGCCCGGACGTGTTCCGCGCCGCCGCCAGCTATTACGGCTACAAGCCGGACCAGCCCCTTCCCAACCGCGTCGCCATCGCCGGCGCGCTGCGCTACGGCCCCCAGGGTCAGGTCTGCGCGACGAAGAAGAAGGACGGCCCCTGCCTGCTGGTCTTCAACCACATCGACGGGACCTGGAAGCTCTCCGGGTTCGAAGGCGACCTTTCCGACTTGCGCGGCAAACGCCGCTAGGAGATCACGCGGCCATGCGCACCGCTCCCCGTATCGCCGCCGCCGCGGCGCTTCTCGCCCTCGCCGCCATCGCGCCCGCCCAGGCCGCGACCAAGCGCATGGTCACCTACGACTCCACCTCGGCCGACGCCCGCCGGCTGACCGGCGCCGGCCTGACCTTCGTCTTCACCAAGTCGATGATCGGCGCCACCAGGATCCTGGCCATCCGGGCCACGGCGGTGCCGGTCGGCGTCATCCCCCGGCCGCTCAACGACGGCGACACGGTGCGCAAGCTCGACGCCCTGATGGGCGAGGACGCCCGAACCGGGACCCTTTACGAGATCGACCCCGACGCCGCCGAGGGCAAGGTCATGGTCCAGGCCTTCTGCCCGGGCGCCAAGACCGGCTGGCTGTCGATCGGTCCGATCGCCCACCAGCGCGAGATGCGGGTCCATGCCTTCGGCGCCGACGAGACCGGCGAGGCCCGACTCTGCGCGGTGATGGACTTCGCCTGGCGCGGGGAGTGGCGGATGCCCAACCCCAACACCGCCGACATCACCCAGCGGGTCATGCGGCCGGACTACGTCCGCACGCCGGGGAGCTAGCGCTTAGGGAGTAGGGAGTAGAAGCGCCGTACAACGGATTGCTCTCCGCCCTTCTATTCCCCACCCCCTATTCCCTACGAGCTACCGCGCGGCCTAACCTCCGCGCATGCCCCAGCACGCCGACGCCCTCGCCGCCTACGACCGGTTCGACTTCACCGACGGGCCGTGGACGCGTCACGTCTACCGGCGCGGGACCGGGCCCGGCGTGATCATCATGCACGAGATCCCCGGCCTGCATCCGCTGGTGGTGCGCTATGCCGACCGGGTGGCGGCCGCCGGGTTCACGGTGTTCCTGCCCAGTCTGTTCGGCGAGCCGGGGCGGCCGATCGCCAACGGCTATGTCGCCCGCGAGATGCTGCTCAACATCTGCGTCCGGCGCGAATTCAACGTCTGGGCCAATGGCAGGTCCTCGGCGATCGTCGACTGGCTGCGGGCGCTGGCGCGGCAGGTCCACGACGAATGCGGCGGGCCAGGTGTCGGCGCGCTGGGCATGTGCTTCACCGGCGGCTTCGCGCTGGCGATGATGACCGAGCCTGCGGTAATCGCGCCGGTGATGAGCCAGCCGTCACTGCCGCTGGGCCTCGGCCGCGAGCGCGCGATCGACTGCTCGGCGGCGGAGTTCTCCTGCGTGAAGCGGCGGCTCGAGGACGAGGATCTCAGCGTCCTCGGCCTCGCCTTCCACGGCGATCGTCTGATGCCGCCGGGCCGGTTCGCGATGTTGAAGGAAGAGCTCGGCGACCGCTTCGAAGCCTGGCAGCTCAAGCAGGAAGACGGCCAGCAGGGCACAGGCGTCCCCAGCCACTCGGTCCTGACCATCCACCTCGCCCGCAGCGGCCCGACGAGAGAGGCCGAAGCGCGGACGATCGGATTCTTCAACGAGCGGCTTAAGGCTTCGACGACAGCGGACGCGGCCCCCACGGCGTGAGCGCCACGAAGCCCGCCGTCACCGTGCCCATGATCACCATGCCCAGCGCCACCAGCGCGAACAGGGTCCAGGCCGGGGCTGCTGTCTTCACCAGCACCAGCCCGACCCCGGCGACCACCACCAGCCGTACCGTGCCTGCCAGCAGCGGGCCGAGGATGCGGCCGGCGCCCTGGGACGAGAAATAGAGCGCCAGGCTCAGGCCGAAGAAGGCGAAGCCCGGGCCGACGAAGCGCAGATAGAGCGCGGCCTGGGCCTGCACGCCCGCGTCCTGGGTGAAGATCGACACCCACAGCTGCGGAAACAGACCGAGCAGCAGACCCAGCGATCCCAGCCCCACGGCCGCGAGGCCGCCGGCGGTCCAGGCCACCTTGCGCGCCCGCGCGATATCGCCGGCGCCGATCGCGAGCCCCACCATCGGCAGGGACGCCACGCCGACCGAGAAAGCGATCGGCACCAGCAGGAACTCCAGCCGCGAGCCGATGCCGTAGCCGGCCAGGGTCTCGACCCCGAAGCGGGCGGCGATGGCGGTGATCACCAGGATGGTGCCGACGGTCTGGATCGGCGACAGCAGCGCCGGCCCTCCAACCTTGAGAATGTCGGCGAACAACTCGCGTTTCAGCGGCCCGATCAGCCGCAGCTTCAGGCGCGCGTTCTTCCGGCGCAGCATCAGGAACAGCACCAGGGTCACGGCGACGCCGGAGATCACCTGGCCCAGACCAACCCCGACGATGCCCAGCGCCGGCGCCGGTCCCCAGCCGAAGCACAGCGCCCCGCCCAGGATCACCTGCAGCACCGCCCCGACCAGCAGCGCCGCCGAGGGTCCGACCATGTCTCCGGCGCCGCGCAACACCGAGGCCAGCATGTTGCTCAGCCAGATCGCGGTGGCGAAGGCGAAGACGATGTGGGCGTAGAGCACCGCCTGGCGCAGGGTCTCGCCGCGCCCGCCGAGCAGGTGGAAAACGGCGTCGCCGAACAGGGTCAGCAGCAGGGTGAAGAACAGGCCCAGCGCCAGACCGATCACCGCCGCATGGCGCGCGAGCGCCTCGGCCCGGTCCTGGTCGGCAGCGCCCAGCGCCCGGCTGATCGAGGCCGAGACTCCCCCGCCCATGGAGCCGGCGCTCATCATCCCCATCAGCATGATCAGCGGCAGCACCAGCGCCGCAGCGGCCAGAGGCTCCGCGCCCAGCCGGCCGATGTAGGCCGTCTCGGCGATGGCCACGGCGGTGCTGGCCATCATCCCCAGCAGGTTCGGCGCGGCCAGCTTGACCAGGGTCGAAGCCACCGGCGCGACGAGCAACGGATGCGGGGGTGGCGCGATCGGCGCGGTCGTGTCGGTCAAAGCTGGTCCCCGCCCGGTTCGTTTTGATTGGCAACTATGATGACAGGGCGACGGTACGGCAGGCTACTCGCATTTTCAGCGGCTGCGCTGTGCGTCCTTCGAGACCCGGCTACGCCGCTCCTCAGGATGACTAACTATGAGTCAGTCATGGTGAGGAGCGAGCCTCAAGCGAGCGTCTCGAACCACGCAAGGTCCATGCTCCATCCGGCGGAAAACTGGACATCCGCCCCCCACGCGCCTAGACACCCGCCCTTGTTTTCCGCCCGCCCCGGGTTCGATCCCCGCCGCCGGCCACGAGGTCTAAACGTCATGTCACGCGCCAGCCCCAAGCACGGCAAGTCCCGCCACCAGGCCCCGAGCGGCCCCAGCCAGCGCCAGCTGCGCGCCGGCGAGCTGATCCGTCACGCCCTGGTCGAGATCCTCCGCGAGGAGGAATTCCAGGATCCGGCGCTGCTGGACATCTCGATCACCGTCTCCGAAGTGCGGATGAGCCCGGACCTGAAGCATGCCATCTGTTTCGTCGAGCCGCTCGGCGCCGGCGTCACGGGCGCGGCCACGGCGGAGATGGTCAAGGCGCTGAACAAGGTGTCGAAGTTCGTGCGCGGGCGCCTGGGCCGGCACATCGACATGAAGTACACGCCGGACCTGAAGTTCTTCCACGACGACAGCTTCAACAACGCCGCCCGGATCGGCCGACTGTTCGACAACCCGCGCGTCCAGGCCGATCTGCACCCCGACGACGTGGACTCCGAAGAAGACGGCCAAGCCTGATGGGCCGCCGCAAGAAGGGCGATCCGGTCTCGGGCTGGATCTGCCTCGACAAGCCCTACGACTTCGGCTCGACCCAGGCCGTGGGCAAGGTCCGCTGGCTGTTCAACGCCCAGAAGGCCGGCCATGCCGGCACGCTCGATCCGCTGGCCACCGGCGTGCTGCCGATCGCGCTGGGCGAGGCGACCAAGACCGTCCCGTTCATGATGGAGGCCGACAAGGCCTACCGCTTCATGATCGAGTGGGGCCGCACCACCACCACCCTCGACCGCGAGGGCGAGACCACCGCCAGCTCCGACGTGCGACCGACGGTTCAGCAGGTCGAGGCCGCCCTCCCCGCCTTCGTCGGCGAGATTCAGCAGGTTCCGCCGATCTACTCGGCCATCAAGGTCGACGGCGAGCGCGCCTATGATCTGGCCCGCGCTGGCGAGACGCCGGAGCTCAAGGCCCGCACCGTGGTCATCCATTCGGCCCGCGTCAGCGCCGCCCCGGACGTCGACCACGTCGAGATCGAGATCGAATGCGGCAAGGGCACCTATGTGCGCTCGATCGTCCGTGATCTGGCCGAGACTCTCGGGGCCTGCGCCCACGTCAGCGCCCTGCGCCGGACCCGCGTCGGCCCGTTCGGGGAAGATCGTGCGATAACACTGGAAAACCTGGAAAATTTGGGCCATAAGGCCGCGCTTCCGGAGGTTCTGCTCCCGGTCGAGACCGCGCTGGACGACATCCCGGCGCTGGCCGTGACCGCGGAGGACGCCTTCCGGCTGGCGCAGGGAAGACCCATCGTCCTCGTTCCCCGACAGGTCGAAACGCTCAAGGCCCGCCTCACCGGCGGTTCGAGACTGGTTTCGGCGATGGAGGGAGACAGGCTGGTGGCCCTCGCCGAGATGCGCGCGGGAAGGCTCAATCCCGTCCGGGTCTTTATTCAAGCCTGAGCGGAGAACTCACGATGTCGATCACCATGGAGCGCAAAGCCGCGCTCATCACCGAACACGGTCGCTCGCAAGGCGACACCGGAAGCGCCGAAGTCCAGGTCGCGATCCTCACCGAGCGGATCGCCAACCTGACCGAGCACTTCAAGACCCACAAGAAAGACAATCACAGCCGTCGTGGCCTTCTGCTGATGGTTTCGCAGCGTCGTTCGCTGCTCGACCACCTGAAGAAGTCCGACGTGGCGCGCTACCAGACCCTGATCGAAAAGCTGGGCCTGCGCCGCTAAGCGCTGAACGAAAATCGGGGCGAGGCCATCGCGGTCTCGCCCCGATCTCTATTCACCGCCCGTTCCTCCAGGCTCTGGAACCGGCGGTGGGAGGCGCAAGCCTTCGACGCATGAAAGAGGGTTCAGAGAAATCCTCATCGGGCCTGACTTCTGGAGAGGATTTCGGAAACGACACCTGTCCGCCCCCGAGGGAATACGCCCACGGGACACGAGAGAAAGACCTCAAAATGTTCGATATCAAACGCAAGACCATCGAGTGGGGCGGCAAGACGCTGACCCTCGAAACCGGCCGCATCGCGCGCCAGGCCGACGGCGCCGTTCTGGCCACCATGGGCGACACCGTCGTCCTGGCCACCGCCGTCTTCGCCAAGACCCAGAAGCCGGGCCAGGACTTCTTCCCCCTGACCGTCAACTATCAGGAAAAGACCTTCGCCGCCGGCAAGATCCCGGGCGGCTTCTTCAAGCGTGAAGGCCGTCCGTCGGAAAAGGAAACCCTGGTTTCCCGCCTGATCGACCGTCCGATCCGCCCGCTGTTCGTCAAGGGCTTCAAGAACGAAGTCCAGGTCGTCTGCACCGTGCTGCAGCACGACCTCGAGAACGACCCCGACATGCTGGCCATGGTCGCCGCCTCGGCCGCCCTGACCATCTCGGGCGCCCCGTTCATGGGCCCGATCGGCGCCGCGCGCGTCGGCTACATCAACGGTGAATACGTCCTCAACCCGACGCTCGACGAGCTGAAGGAATCGAAGATGGACCTCGTCGTCGCCGGCACCGCCGACGCCGTCATGATGGTCGAGTCCGAGATCCAGGAGCTCAACGAAGAGATCGTTCTGGGCGGCATCAAGTTTGCCCACGAAGGCATCCAGCCGGTGATCGACGCGATCATCGAACTGGCCGAGCACTCGGCCAAGGAGCCCTTCGACTTCGCGCCCGAAGACACCGACGCGGTGAAGGCGCAGATGAAGACCCTGGTCGGCGGCGACATCATCGCCGGCTACAAGATCCAGAAGAAGCAGGACCGCTACGAAGCGATCGGCGCCGCCAAGAAGAAGGCCGTCGCGGCCCTCGGCAAGAGCGAAGCCAATCCGGACGGCGTCGACCCGCAGAAGCTGGGCGGCGTGTTCAAGGAACTGGAAGCCGACGTCGTCCGTCGCGCGATCCTGGACACCGGCATCCGCATCGACGGCCGCGACGTGCGCACCGTGCGTCCGATCCTCGGCGAAGTCGGCATCCTGCCGCGCACCCACGGCTCGGCTCTGTTCACCCGCGGCGAGACGCAGGCCCTGGTGGTCGCGACCCTCGGCACCGGCGACGACGAGCAGTTCATCGACGCCCTGGAAGGCACCTACAAGGAAGCCTTCCTGCTGCACTACAACTTCCCCCCCTACAGCGTCGGTGAAACCGGCCGCATGGGCTCGCCCGGCCGCCGCGAAGTCGGCCACGGCAAGCTCGCCTGGCGCGCCATCCGTCCGATGCTGCCGGAAAAGGCGGACTTCCCCTACACCATCCGCCTGGTCTCCGAGATCACCGAGTCGAACGGCTCGTCCTCGATGGCCACGGTCTGCGGCGCCTCGCTGGCCATGATGGACGCGGGCGTTCCGCTGATCCGTCCGGTCTCGGGCATCGCCATGGGCCTGATCCTGGAATCGGACGGCTTCGCGGTTCTGTCGGACATCCTGGGTGACGAAGATCACCTCGGCGACATGGACTTCAAGGTCGCCGGCACCAGCGACGGCATCACCTCGCTGCAGATGGACATCAAGATCTCCGGGATCACGATCGACATCATGGACAAGGCCCTCGCCCAGGCGAAGGAAGGCCGTGACCACATCCTCGGCGAGATGAACAAGGCCATGGACGCGCCGCGCGAAGAGCTCGGCGAGTTCGCTCCGAAGATCGAGACCATCAAGATCCCGGTCGACAAGATCCGTGAAGTGATCGGCACCGGCGGCAAGGTGATCCGCGAGATCGTCGCCGAAACCGGCGCGAAGGTGGACATCGGCGACGATGGCACCATCAAGATCGCCGCCTCGGAACAGTCGAAGATCGACGCCGCCCGCGACTGGATCAAGTCGATCGCGACTGAGCCGGAAATCGGCGCCATCTACAACGGCAAGGTCGTGAAGGTCGTCGACTTCGGCGCCTTCGTGAACTTCTTCGGCGCCAAGGACGGCCTCGTCCACGTCAGCCAGATCAGCAACGAACGCGTGGCCCGCCCCGCCGACGTGCTGACCGAAGGCCAGATGGTCAAGGTGAAGCTCCTCGGCTTCGACGACCGCGGCAAGACCAAGCTGTCGATGAAGATCGTCGATCAGGAAACCGGCGAAGACCTCTCCAAGAAGGAAGGCGTCGAGCCGGAGGACGCCGTCACGACGTAAGTCGGACGGTATCCGCTGACTTGAAGAGGCGGCCTCCGGAAACGGGGGCCGCCTTTTTCTTTTGGGCGCGATCACCCGCGTCAGCTGGGCTGGACGGGAGATAGGCAACTCACGTTGTCATCCCGGCCGTAGCGAAAAGCGGAGAGCCGGGACCCCGCGTTCACGCGGTGCGACGGCTCTGGGTTCCGGATCGCCCCTGCGGGCCGTCCGGGATGACACGCTTTGGGATCAGGACCCAGCCATCCGCTCGGCCAGGGCCGTCTTCAGCTCCGCCTTGCGCTGGTCGGGCAGGGTGCGCCAGTCGATGTCGGCGAGGCCGGCGTCGAGGGCCCACAGGGCGTTGAGGCTGATGCGGCGGCCGAAGGCGGTGCGGAGCCGCGCATAGGCTTCCACGGCGCCCAGCTCGCGCAGGTTTTCGACGCTGTCTATGCCCGCCTCGGCGAGCATGTAGGCGGACATCGGGCCGAGATTTCGAACTTGAAGGAACGGACTGCGCATGGCTCGTCATCCATCTCGCCGGCCCCTTAGCGACAAGCCGTTTTGCTACGAAGACGCGTACAAGCGAGGCGAAGCGGCCGAGCGACGACACCTTTGCGGAAATGTATCGGGAATCCTTAACGCCGTCGGCGCGTTACGCGCCCAGGGAGACATCCGATGACCCAAGCCAGCGACGAAACCCGCAGCTACAGCGTCCATGCCGCCGACGAGGGCCGTGGTCGTTCACATCAGGTTCAGGGGGTCTCGTTCGAGGAGGCGGCGTTTGCCTTCGTCGAACGCTGGGCGCCCGCGCCGGACGGCGATGGCGATGTGGCGGTCATCGTCGAGGACGCCGAGACCGGCCACCGCCACTGCTTCCGCATCGACCTCGGCAGCGGCGAAGCCGCGCCCTGCGACTAGCCCCCTTTTCGTGGGGCGGCCGCCTGGCCCCACGGCCCCAGTCTGGCGGTCCCTGGAGGACCGCCCATGAACCGCTCGCTTCTCGCAGCCGCCGCTCTGTCGGCCGCTGTCGCCTTGCCCGCCTTGGCGACCGCCGCCCCGACCCTGAGCGCCGACTACTTCGCCATCGAGAAGTGCGCGGCGACCTATCGCCGCCTGTCGCAGTTCGACGGTGAGGCGGTCGAGGGCTACCCCGGCAAGCCGCCGATCTGGGAGAAGAAGACCCAGGCCGCCATCGCCAGGCTGAAGGCCACCGGCGAACAGCCCGACGAGACCGAGCTCTGGCTCGGCGTCGGCTATGCCAACCTCAACTTCGAGGACGCCATCATCGCCGGCACGATGAAACGCCCGGACTTCGTCAAGGCCGCCACGGCCTGCACCGCGAAATGGAAGTTCTGAGCCGGTCCAAACGCCCCTCAAAGTAAACGCCTCTTAACCCTCCCCGGTCCAAACACGGAGGCTGAATGGACCTTGGGGGCGCGGATGGCGCGGGCGGCAAGACGGACCGGACTGGAGATGGCGGCTGAGCTGCTCGTCTGGGGCTGGACGACGCCCTTCTCCGCGCGTCTTCGCGGCGGGCTGATCGCCGTCGCCGGCGTCGCCCTGATCGCCGCTTTCGCGACCTGGAACTCGGCCGACCCGAGCCTCAACGTCGCCTCGGTGCAGGCGCCGACCAACATCCTGCGCGGCCCGGGCGCCCTGCTCGCCGACATCTTCGTGCAGTCGCTGGGCCTCGCCGCCTGGGGCATGGCGCTGCTGATGGTCATCTTCGGGCTGACTCGCGTCGCCGACGCCGATCCCGATACGCATCGTCAGGGCACGCGCCTGCGCGCCCTCGTCGGCGTGCTGGGCGTGTTGTTCCTCGCCGGCGCCATCGCCGGCCCGCCGCCGCCGTCCGGCTGGGCTCTGGCCCGGGGCCTTGGCGGCTTCTGGGGCGACGCGCTGCTGGGCGGGCTGTCGAGCCTGCTCAGCTTCGCCCACATCCCCGGCGCCGCATTCATCGCGGGCCTGATCCTGCTGGTGCTGGGCGTGATCGGCGTGGCCTGGGCCATGGGCGCCACCCGCCACGGGTTCGCCAACCATGCCGAGGGCTTGCTTGAGAACCTGCTGGCCCGCCGCGCCGCGCCGAAGATCCAGACGCCCGCCCCGCAGGCCGCCGCCAATCCGACCCCGGTGCAGCGCCGCGCCGCCAAGGCCGCCGCCGCGCCCAAGCCGATGACCTTCGCCGCCGATCCGGTCGCCTCGGACGACGGGGGCGACGACGTCGCCTACGCGCCCTCCGACGACGGCCAGATCCAGGTCTCCGGCCCGGCGATCAAACCGCCCAAGACCCTGCCCAAGGATTCCGGCCGCGAGGTGCGCGAGCGCCAGAAGACCTTCGACTTCGTCCAGCCGGGCGGCTTCATGCTGCCGGAGCTGGCGATGCTGGCCAAGCCGAAGCCCCGCGTCGGCGGCTTCGACGAGGAAGCCCTGCGCCAGAACGCCCGGCTGCTGGAAAGTGTGCTGGCCGAGTTCGGCATCCGCGGCGCCATCGACCAGATCCGCCCCGGCCCCGTGGTCACCCTGTACGAGCTGGTGCCGGCCCCCGGCGTGAAACACGCCCGGGTCGTGGCCTTGGCCGACGACATCTCCCGCTCGATGGGCGTCGCCGCCTGCCGCGTCTCGGTGGTCCAGGGCCGCAACGCCATCGCGCTCGAGCTGCCCAACGCCAAGCGCGAGACCGTCTATCTGCGCGACCTGCTGGCCAGCGCCGATTACGAGAAGAACAGCCAGGTCCTGCCCATGGCCCTGGGCGAGACCATCGGCGGCGAGCCCTACATCGCCGACCTGGCCAAGATGCCCCACCTGCTGATCGCGGGTACGACGGGCTCGGGCAAGTCGGTCGGCGTCAACGCCATGATCCTGTCGATCCTGTACCGCCTGCCGCCCGAGCAGTGCCGGTTCATCATGATCGACCCGAAGATGCTCGAACTGAGCGTCTACGACGGCATCCCGCACCTGCTGGCGCCGGTGGTGACCGACTCCAAGAAGGCCATCGTCGCGCTGAAGTGGACCGTGCGCGAAATGGAGGACCGCTATCGCCGCATGGCCAAGATCGGCGTGCGTGGCATCGCCGCCTACAACGAGCGCGCCAAGGAGGCCCAGGAGAAGGGCGAGCACTTCGAGCGCACCGTGCAGACCGGCTTCGACGAGGCCGGCCGCCCGATCTTCGAGAGCGAGAAGATCCGCCCCGACCACATGCCCTATCTGGTGGTGGTCATCGACGAGGTCGCCGACCTGATGATGGTCGCGGGCAAGGACATCGAAGGCGCCGTGCAACGGCTTGCCCAGATGGCCCGCGCCGCCGGCATCCACCTGATCATGGCCACCCAGCGCCCGTCGGTGGACGTCATCACCGGCACCATCAAGGCCAACTTCCCGACCCGGATCAGCTTCCAGGTCACTTCGCGCATCGACAGCCGCACCATCCTGGGCGAGCAGGGCGCCGAGCAGCTGCTGGGCCAGGGCGACATGCTCTACATGGCCGGCGGCTCCGGCGGTCGCCTGACCCGCCTGCACGGCCCGTTCGTGGCAGACGAGGAAGTCGCGGCCGTGGCCAAGTTCCTGCGCGAGCAGGGCAGCCCGCAGTACCTCGACGAGGTCACCGCCGGCGGCGAGGACGACGAGAGCGGCGACCTCGGCCTGGGCAGCGGCGGCGACGGAGAGGGCGAAGGCCTGTACGACCGCGCCGTGGCCGTGGTCACCCGCGACGGCAAGGCCTCGACCAGCTACATCCAGCGCCGGCTGCAGATCGGCTACAACCGCGCCGCCTCGCTGATTGAACGGATGGAGCAGGAGGGCGTTGTAGGCCCCGCCAACCACGCCGGGAAACGCGAGATCCTGGTCGGACCGCCGCCATAGTGCTGCAACAGTCCGCCGTGAAATCGCCTCTCGGCCCTGCTAAGCGGGTTTCATGACGCATTCGACGACCAGACGCGCCCTCCTCGCCGCCGCGCCCGCAGCCCTGCTGCTGCCCGGTCTGGCCCATGCTGCTCTCAGCCCCGCCGACAAGGCGCTGGTCGACAAGGCCACGGCCTATCTGCAGAGTCTGCCCTCGGCCAAGGGACGCTTCGTCCAGACCGACGCCCGCGGCAGCCAGACGCAGGGCACCCTGTACCTCCAGCGCCCCGGCCGGGCGCGCTTCGAGTACGAGGCGCCGTCCAGCCTGCTGGTCGTCTCCGACGGCAAGGTGGTGTCGGTGGCCGACAAGCGGCTGAAGACCGTAAACCGCTACTTCCTCAGCCAGACGCCGCTGAAGCTGTTCCTGGCCGACGAGATTCGCTTCGATCGCGGCGTGCACATCAGCAATGTCGGCCGCCTCGCCGACGGCTTCACGATCACCGCCCAGGATCGCGCCGGCAAGACCAAGGGTCAGATCGTCATGACCTTCAGCGATAGTCCCGTGCAGCTTCTCGGCTGGACCGTGACCGACGCTCGCAACGCGCCAACCCGCGTGCGGCTGACCAGTCTGACCCGTGCCTCGGGCCTGGATCCGGCCCTGTTCAAGGCGCCTTTCCCGGCTCCGGCAAGGCGCTCCTGATTGTGACACATTCGCAACAGGCAAATACCTTGATTTCCCCTGTTGACGTTTCTTCAAGCCGGTTGCATTAATGCCACGCATAGCGGTAGCGCGCCCGACCTCGCGATACCGTGCACCGTGCCGGAACCTATCCCCTCCCGGCCGCGGCATGAGAGACCACTTCCTTACGCCCGGACGCACATGCGTCCGGGCGTTTCTTTTTGGCCGAAACCGCCTATCTGGAACGCCATGCGTCTTCGTCTCGCCACCTGGAACATCAACTCCGTCCGCCCGCGCGGAGAGCTCGTCGGCCGCATGGTCGAGGAGATCGCGCCCGACGTCCTGTGCCTGCAGGAGATCAAGTGCCAGACGCCGGAGTTCCCGAAGGCGATGTTCGAGGCGCTCGGCTACGACCACTTCCGCATCGCCGGCCAGAAGGGCTGGCACGGGGTGGCGATCGCCTCCCGCTATCCGATCGAGGACACCGCGCCGCTGGACGTCTGCCGCGAGGGCCACGCTCGCTGCGTCGGCGCGAGGATCGCCGGGGTCGACATCCACAACTTCTACATCCCGGCCGGCGGCGACACGCCCGACCGCGCGCTGAACCCCAAGTTCGACCACAAGCTGGATTTCTACGAGAAGCTCACCACCGAACTGGCCAAGCGCAATCCGAAGGACCCGCTGATCGTCACCGGCGACCTCAACGTGGCCCCGGGCGAGTTCGACGTCTGGAACCACAAGTACATGTCGAAGGTGGTCAGCCACACGCCAGTCGAGGTCGAGGCCTTCCGCAAGCTGGAGGCGTCGCTGGGCTTCATCAACCTGGCCCGCGAGGCGACGCCGGAGCCGGACAAGATCGCCAGCTGGTGGAGCTATCGCGCCGCCGACTTCCGTCAGTCCAACCGGGGCCTGCTGCTCGACCATATCCTGGCGACGCCCGGCCTGCGCGACGCCGCCTTCCACACTGGCAAGGCCGTCAGCCGCATCCACGACGACGTCCGCGGCTGGGAAAAGCCCAGCGACCACGCCCCGGTGACCGCGGACTTCATGGTGTGACACGACTCAGCTAGCGATGAGCCGTGAGAAGGGTCGTCGACGGTATGGCGCCCTGGTTCAACGCCCATGTCACGGCGCCTGCGCCACGTTACACTGGAAGGGTTTCCCATCTTCAACGTCCTTCCCGACTTCTCGCTGCGGCAGATCAGCGAGTTTCCGACCTTCGGCCTGGTTGCTTCCTACATCGGCGCCTACACCCGACACGACCCAGCCAGCCCCTATACGGGCGGTTCGCTCAGCGCGACCGGATCCAGTCTTGTCCGCCGCTATGTTCGCTTGGTCGATACGCCGCTGCAGATCGGCGACCAGGCGACGTTTGGCGTCGCCGCCCATGTGTCGACCACCCAGGACCTGTCTATCGAGTTCAAGGACGCCAACTTCGCGGACCTCGGGTCGACCGCGGTGGCCTCCCTGACGCCCGGCCTGAACAGGGTGTTCGTAACCGTAGCGGCGATCCCCGCGAATACCGTCTACCTCACCGCCAACATCGGCGGGACAGGCTCGAAGAGCCTGTTTGCGTTCGTCGGAAACCTCGGCGCCTCCAACCCTGCCTTCATCGAGGCGCCGGTTCTGCCCGCCCCGAACCAGCCACAAAACCTGTTCCCAGACCCGTTCTGGCGCCAACTGGCCGCCCGAGTGCTGGATGTCGACGGCTACCCGCTGATTGGCCGCGGCGCGCCGACGGTCTCCCTGGCGACCGCGCCCAGCCAGTCTCCGTTCACGACGAAGACCATCTTCCTGCCGAATGGCGCCGCTTCACTCGAGCATGTCGTCTCGGTGCGCCGTCTCGGGCTCAAGGTGGGCGACGTACTGCATCTCACCTGCGGCTGGGTCGCCAGGCAGGTGATCACGGCCGAATGCCGCTTCCTTACCGCAGCCGGCGCCACAGTGGGCGCCTACCCCGTGAAATCGATTGACCCTCGGGTCGGCGCTGACTGGGGTTATGGCGAGATCAACTTCGAGGTTCTCGTCACCGAAGCCATACGGAACACCGGCGTGACCTTCGTCCACCGCAGCTTTTCCGGCGGGCCGGTCGGCGTCAACGGGGCCTACTTGATCGGCATCTCGATCGCGAAGGAACGGCACTCGCTGCGGGACAACGCCTACCCTATCGATGACGCCACGATCCGGGCCAAGGCCTCCGTGCCAGCCGTCGCCTTCGGCAAGCGGATCGCGCTCTTCGGCGACAGCATATTCGCCGACACCAATCGCAATGGCTATTTCATCTCGACCGGCGTCAGCGACATGCTGGATTCGACGGTGCTGAACGTTGGCTTCGGCGGCACCAGCATGGCCGGACGGAGCGACCCCGACTATGACAAGCTGTCGATGTCGGCGCTCGCCGACGCCATCGCCTCGGGTAACTGGGCGGCGCAAATCACCGCCGTCAATAACCTGGCGCTCCAGGGCGACGACAACACCGCCACCCTGGCGCTGCTGATGTCGATCGACTGGAATACGATCGACGCCATCGGCGTGATGTACGGAACCAACGACTACGGCGCCGAACCGGTGTCGCCCGTTCCCATCGGCGCTGATACCGACACCACTCGGGCGACATTCAAAGGCGCGATCAACAACACTATCGCCAAGATCGTCGGCAACTACCCCCACATCGAGGTGGTGTTCTTCACGCCGATTTATCGGGACAGCTACCGTCTTGTGGCTCGCATGACCGGCAGCATTTCCGGCAGCGTCTTCACCGTAACGACCCAGCATTACGGCGCGGTCACGCCAGGTCAGACCCTCAACAGCCAAACCCTGAGCGGCAGGACGGTGGTCACCGCCCTCGGCTCCGGTACGGGCGGCGTCGGAACCTATACTGTCAGTCGGGCTCAAACGATGTCGAGCACCAGCGTCACCATGGGCGACGCCCAGAACGGCAACACCCAGGCGAACGCACGCGGCGACACGCTGGTCGACTTCGTCGACGCCACGATCGAGATGGCTCGCCTGACGGCGATCCCGGTCGTCGACCTCTACCGGATCTCGGGGATCAACACCCTCACCGCGGCGATCGACATCGAGGACGGCATCCATCCCAATCCGGCGCCGGGCAGAGGCTTGGACAAACTGGTGGCGCTGGTCTCCCAAGGCTTCGCACAAACCCTGTCCCGGCACCGTCCCATTTCCTAGCGGCGGTGGCCGTCGACGCTTCCTGTCCGAACCTCGTCGGTAAGGTTAGGGCTGGAGTCGGTACCCGCCGGCTTCCGTCAGCAGCAGCCGCGCGTTGGCGGGGTCGGGCTCGATCTTCTGGCGCAGCCGGTAGACGTGGGTTTCCAGCGTGTGGGTGGTGACCCCGGCGTTGTAGCCCCAGACCTCGGTCAGCAGCTCCTCGCGCGACACCGCCTTGGCGCCCGAGCGATAGAGGTACTTGAGGATATTCGTCTCTTTCTCGGTCAGCCGGACCTTCTTGCCCTTCTCGTCGACCAGCAGCTTGCCGGCGGGACGGAATTCGTAGGGCCCGATGCGGAACACCGCGTCCTCGGACGCTTCGTGGCTGCGCAGCTGGGCGCGGATGCGGGCCAGCAGCACCCCGAAGCGGAAGGGCTTGGTGACGTAGTCGTTGGCCCCCGAGTCGAGGCCGAGGATGGTGTCGGCGTCGGTGGCGGCGGCCGTCAGCATGATGATCGGGGCGGTGACGCCGCCCTTTCGCATCAGCCTGCAGGCCTCGCGGCCGTCCATGTCGGGCAGGTCGACATCGAGCAGGATCAGGTCCGGCCTCGCCTCCTTGCCCAGTCTGGCGCCGTCTCCGGCGGTGTCGGCCTGGACGACGGCGAACTCCTCGTGGAGCTGAAGTTGCTCGGCGAGGGCCGTGCGGAGGTCGTTGTCGTCGTCTACGATGAGGAGGGTCTTGCGTTGCGACATGGTCAGAACATGCACCGGTTCGTATCCCGAGGCCAACCACCGACCAGGACTTCATCAGACAGATAGGCGCCCGGATGCCCTTGTTCACGGCCTTTTCAGATGGTCGCTTCGTTCTGGCGGGCCGCGAGACCCGCTGCGCCCTGGGCAAGGGCGGGGTGATCGCGGCCGCCGACAAGCGCGAGGGCGACGGCTGCAGCCCGCTCGGCGTCTGGCCGATCCGGCGGGTGATGTTCCGGCCGGACAAGGGCGGCGCCCCCCTGACGGCCCTGCCCACGGCCCCCACGCAACCGAGCGACGGCTGGTGCGACGCCCCGGGTGATCCCGCCTACAACTGCCCCGTCACCCTGCCCTACCCGGCCAGCGCCGAGCGGATGTGGCGGGACGATCACGTCTACGACCTGGTCGGCATCCTGGCGCACAACGACGCGCCGCCGGTGCCGGGGCTGGGCTCGGCGATCTTCGTGCACCTGGCCAAGCCCGGATATCTGCCGACCGAGGGCTGCATCGCGCTGTCCCGCCCCGACATGGAGGCGCTTCTGGGCCTGGCCGGCCCCGGCGCGGCGATCGAGATCCGGCGCGCCTAGCCGCGGCCGCCGAAAAGCGCCGAGCCCACACGCACGCTCGTCGCGCCGAAACGCACGGCCGTCTCAAAGTCGGCGCTCATGCCCATCGACAGCTTCGACAGACCGTTCCGCGCCGCGATCCCGCCGAGCAGGGTGAAATGCGGACCGGCCGGCTCGGCCTCGGGCGGAATGCACATCAGGCCCTCGATGGTCAGACCCAGGTCGCGGCACAGGGCGATGAAGCCGTCGGCCTCCGCCGGGGCGATCCCGGCCTTCTGCGGCTCTTCGCCGGTATTGACCTGAACGTAGAGGCGCGGCGTTCGCCCGCTCCGCGCGATGTCCTCGGCCAGGGCCCGGGCCAGCTTCTCACGATCGACGGTCTCGATGACGTCGAACAGCGCCACGGCTTCGCGGACCTTGTTGCTCTGCAGCGGTCCGATCAGCCGCAGCTCTACGCCCACTCGCCGCCCTTCCCAGCGCCCCTGCGCTTCCTGGACGCGATTTTCGCCGAACACCCGCTGGCCCGTGGCCAGCATGGCGTCGATCTTCTCGTCAGGCTGTTGCTTGGAGACCGCGACCAGAGTCACATCGGCGCCGTCGCGTCCGGCGTCCTTCGCCGAGGCGGTGATGCGATTCAGCACGACAAGACGGGCTTCGGCGATCCGGGATGACTGAGACAATGGGCGATCTCCAGCGGCTGGCTGACCTGGCCGCGTCCTTACGACCCCGCTTCACGCTGGAAAAGCCCCTGCCCCGGCTGCTGTTCGTCACCGACCCGGCGAGAACCCCCGAGCCGGAGGCCATCGCCGCCGGCCTGCCGGCCGGCAGCGGCGTGATCTACCGGGCCTTCGGAGCTGTCGACGCGCTGGACCGCGCCCGCCGCCTGCGCGCCATCGCCACGGAGCGGGGCCTGCTGCTGCTGATCGGCGCTGACGTCGATCTAGCCGTCGTGGCCGGTGCGGACGGGGTCCACCTCCCCGAACGGGCGCTGGAGGGCGGCAGAGCCCTCAGGAGCGCATATCCGCACTGGACGATCACCGGGGCCGCTCACTCCGTCGAGGCCGCCCAGAGAGCCTCTCAGGCGAACTGTCACGCCGTTCTCGCCTCGACCGTCTTTGCCAGCCGCAGCGCTTCCGCCGGTGCAGCCATGGGCGCCGACGGCTTCACGGCCTTCGTCGAGGCCGCTCCCCTGCCCGTCTACGCGCTGGGCGGCGTGAACGTGAAAACCGCGCCGGAGCTGATCGGCTCGGGCGCGGCGGGATTTGCGATGGTGGAAGGCCTCAGCGGCGCCGACTAGAACTTGAAGGCGGTCTCGAGACGCACGCGCGGGGTTTCTTCGCGGCCGTCGTTCTTGCGCAGCGGCGCGGGCTGGTTCGGGCCGACGCCGACGGCGCCGCCGACGCGGAGCTGCGGCGTGACCTTGAAGAAGGCGCCGGCTTCGACGTCACGGCCCTGAGCGTCGCGGGCGTCGATCTCGGCGCGCGGCTTGATGTCCAGGGTCAGACCCCAGCGGCCCTTTTTCGCATCCCAGGTCAGGGTGCGGCGGCCGTCCTGCGGGGCGAACTGATTGTCACGGGCGTTGAAGTCGCCGCGGACGGCGAAGGCGTTGGGAGCGCTCGGTTTCGCCGGTGCGGTCTGGGCGTGCGCCATCGTCGCCGCGCCCGACAGGGCCAGCGCCGAAACAGCGGCGATGCTCCAAACCTTTACCATAGCGTCGTTCGGCTCCCCCAGCCGTCTCCCGTGACCACGTCTTCCAGACTGGAAGATGGTGGGTCTCGATTGTCGATTAAAGGCCGCAAGGACCCCCGGTCAACTCATGGCGCGACGAGTCCATCGACTCGCTCGACGATTCCACCTTCGCCTGTGGCGGGAAGGCCACGAGATTCCCGTTTGGCGGCGACGCGGCCCTGTTGTAGACGGGCTGTCAGGGCGTCGGGGGCGTACGCCGCCGCGCGCTATGACAGCACACGGCATGGAACGAGTGGAGCGAGAGAATATGGCGTTTGCGCGCAGGTCGTGGAAGCGGATCGCCTCCGCCGGCATTCTGGCGCTGAGCTTGACGGGCGTGGCCGCCTGCGGCTCGAGCAGCGGATCCCGGACCTTCCAGACCCAGGAAGAAGGCGGGTTCAACCCGTTCAAGCTTGGCAAGAAGTCTGCCCCTCAGGCGCAGGGCTCCCAGTTGGGCGTCAACGGCTATCTGTGGCGCGCGACGCTGGACACGCTGTCCTTCATGCCGCTGGCCTCGGCCGATCCCTACGGCGGCGTGGTCATCACCGACTGGTACACCAACCCCGAGAAGCCCGACGAGCGCTTCAAGGCGACGGTCTACATCCTCGACACGCGACTTCGGGCCGACGGCCTGAATGTGACCGTGTTCAAGCAGGTCGGCGGCGCCGGCGGCTGGGTTGACGCGCCGACGGCGGCCCAGACCGAGACGGATATCGAAAACGCCATCCTGACCAAGGCCCGCCAGCTGCGCCTGGCCAACATGGCCGGCTAACGCCGGCTAAGACTTCCCTGAAAGCCTTCAATGGCCCGCTACAATCCGAAGGACGTCGAGCCCAAATGGCGTGAAGCCTGGGCCCGCGAGGACGTATTCCGCGTCGGCAACGACGATCCGAGGCCGAAGTACTATGTCCTCGAGATGTTCCCCTATCCGTCGGGGCGCATCCACATGGGGCATGTCCGCAACTACGCCATGGGCGACGTCGTCGCGCGCTACCGCCGGGCCCAGGGCCATGCGGTGCTGCATCCCATGGGATGGGACGCCTTCGGCATGCCGGCCGAGAACGCGGCGATGGAACGTGGCGTCCACCCCAAGGGCTGGACCTACGACAACATCGCGGCGATGCGCGAGCAGCTGAAGTCGCTGGGCCTCTCCATCGACTGGAGCCGCGAGTTCGCCACCTGCGATCCGGAATACTACGGCCAACAACAGGCCTGGTTCCTGAAGCTGCTCGAGCGCGGCCTGGTCTATCGCCGCGAGGCGACCGTGAACTGGGATCCGGTCGACATGACCGTCCTGGCCAACGAACAGGTCATCGACGGCCGCGGCTGGCGCTCGGGCGCGGTGGTCGAGAAAAAGAAGCTCACCCAGTGGTTCCTGAGGATCACCGACTACGCCGACGACCTGATCGAAGGCCTGGCGACGCTCGACCGCTGGCCGGACAAGGTCCGGCTGATGCAGGAAAACTGGATCGGCCGCTCGACCGGGCTGCAGTTCTCGTTCGACTTCGCCGGCCGCGCGCCCGAAGGGTTCGAGAGCGGACTGGAAGTCTACACCACCCGTCCGGACACCCTGTTCGGAGCGTCCTTCGTCGGCATCGCGCCCGATCATCCGCTGGCGGAGCAGTTCGCCGCGAAGGACCCGAAGGTCGCCGCCTTCGTCGCCGAATGCCGCAAGGGCGGCACCTCGGAAGCCGACATCGAAGGGGCCGAGAAGCTCGGCCTGGACACAGGTCTCAAGGTCAAGCATCCCTTTGATCCGGAACAGGAATTGCCGGTCTGGATCGCCAACTTCATCCTGATGGACTATGGCACGGGCGCCATCTTCGGCTGCCCCGCCCATGACCAGCGCGACCTCGATTTCGCCCGCAAGTACGGCCTGCCGGTAACCCCGGTGGTGCTGCCCTCCGACGCCGATCCGGCCGACTTCACGGTCGACAAAGAGGCCTATACGGGCAGCGGCAAGATTTTCAATTCCGGCTTCCTCAATGATCTGACCATCGAGCAGGCGAAGGCCGCCGCGGTCGCCCGGATCGAGGAGATGGGCAAGGGCAAGGGCGCCACCGTCTATCGCCTGCGCGACTGGGGCGTCTCGCGCCAGCGCTACTGGGGCACGCCGATCCCGATCATCCATTGCAAGGCCTGCGGCGTCGTCCCGACCCCTGCCGAGCAGCTGCCGGTGGTGTTGCCCGAGGACGTCACCTTCGACCGCCCCGGCAACCCGCTGCTGCGCCATCCGACCTGGCGCTTCACGACCTGCCCGAAATGTAGTGGCGAGGCCGAGCGCGAGACCGACACGCTCGACACCTTCATGGACTCGTCCTGGTACTTCGCGCGCTTCGCGAACCCGGACGCGGCCGAGCCGATCGACAAGGCCGCCGCCGACAAGTGGCTGCCGGTCGACCAGTATATCGGGGGGGTCGAGCACGCGATCCTGCACCTGCTCTATGCCCGCTTCATCACCCGCGCCCTGAAGGACGACGGCTTCCTGTCGGTGGCGGAGCCGTTCGCCGGCCTGTTCACCCAGGGAATGGTCACGCACGAGACCTATCGGCGTCAGACCGGCGAGTGGGTTGAGCCGTCGGAAATCGTCTTCGAGACAGAGGGCGGAACGCGACGGGCGCGCATCGCCGACACATCCGAACCGGTGACGATCGGCGACATCGAGAAGATGTCGAAGTCCAAAAAGAACGTCGTCGCGCCCGAGGACATCTTCGAGGCCTACGGTGTCGACGCCGCACGCCTGTTCGTGATGTCCGACAGCCCGCCTGAACGGGACGTGCAGTGGACCACCGGCGGGGTCGAGGGCGCAGGCCGTTTCGTCAGCCGGGTCTGGGCCGAATTCGATACCGACGCCGTCGCCGCGAGCGGCCAAGCGGACCCACGAGGCGACGAACTGCGCCGCGCGACTCACAAGACCATCAAGGCGGTCACCGACTCGATCGACGGCTTCCGATTCAACAGCGGCATCGCCAAGCTGTATGAGTTCCTGAACGTTCTCAAAGGCTTCCCCGCCACTGACGGCGCCGTTGCCGCCGCCCGCGCAGAGGCCCTGTCCGTGCTGGCACGGCTGATCTCGCCGTTCACGCCGCACCTGGCCGAGGAATGCTGGGCCCGTATCGGCGGCGAAGGCATGGTCGTCGATGCGGCCTGGCCAGAGGCTGATGCGGCGCTGCTGGTCGATTCCGAACTGGTCCTGCCGGTGCAGATCAACGGCAAGCGCCGGGGCGAGGTGCGCGTCGCCGCGGACGCCGACGAGACCACGGTTCGCGAGAAGGCTCTGGCGGACCCGGTCGTCTCGGGGCACCTTGCGGGCCAGACCGTTCGCAAGGTGATCGTGGTGCCGGGTCGTATCATCAACATCGTGGCGGGGTAGAGCCTTGAAGACCCGTCTGATCGCACTGGCTCTGTTCGCGATGGCCCCGGCGCTGGCAGGCTGTGGCTTCACGCCGCTTTACGCCCAGCCGGGCGTCTCCGCCGGCCTGTCCGGGATCGAGACCGTCGCCCCCGAGGGCCGCACCGGCTTCCTGCTGCGCGAGGCCCTCGATGACGCCTTCGCCCGCGACGCCGCCGTGCCACCGGCCTACAAACTGACCATCGACCTCAAGCAGACCCGCACCGCGCGCGGTCGCCGGGTCGACTCGGCAGCCAGCCGCTATGAGCTGATCCTGCGCGCCGACTGGAAGCTGACCAGTCCCAACGGCCAGGTCGTCGCCCATCACGGCACGACCGAGACCGAGGTCACCTTCGACCGCGCCGACCAGCCCTATGCCGCCATCGCCGGCCACCAGGACGCCGAACAGCGCGCCGCCGCCGAACTGGCCCGCAAGATCCAGCTGCAGCTGGCCGACTGGATGGCGCGCGGCCGAGTGGGCTAGGAACCCCGCCGCCGTGATCATTTCCAAGCGCCCGGACGTCGAACGCTTCCTGAAAGGGCCGGACTCCAACATCCGTGCCGCCCTGATCTATGGGCGTGACCGCGGCGGCGTACGTGAGCGGGCCGACAAGCTGGCCAAGGTGGTCACCGCCAACCCGGACGACCCCTTCGATTCCGCCATGCTCACCGAGGATGAGGTCGACGGCGGCCGCCTGGAGGGCGAACTGTCGGCCATCTCGATGATGGGTGGCCGGCGTCTGGTGCGGTTGCGTTTCTCGACCGAGAAGGCCGGGCCGGACAAGACCGCCGCCGAGGCTTTGACCGCCCATAACGAGGGCAAGCTCAACCCGGACGCCTTCTTCCTGATCGAGGCCGGGGCGCTCGGCCGCGATTCCGCCCTGCGCAAGGTCGCCGAGAAGGCTGCAGGCTGCGCCACCATTCCCTGCTACGAGGACGAGCCGGGCGACGTCGCCCGCCTGGTCCGCGAATCCCTGACCGCCGACAAGGTCGGCCTGGATAGCGCCGCCCTCGAGACCTTCGTCGCCCGCCTGCCACGCGAGCGGGGCGTGGCCCGCCAGGAGATGGAGCGACTGGCGCTGTGGCTTGGCCCGGGCAGCGGCCGCACGGCCACCGTCCAGGAGCTGGAAGAATTCCTCGGCGTCGAGCCGGAGGCCTCGCTGGCCGACGCGGCCTCGGACGCGTTCGGCGGCAAGCTCGCCGCTGCCCAGGCCGGACTGCGTCGCGCCGCGTCCGAAGGGGAGGGCGGTCCGGCCGCCGTGCGGGCGATGGGCATGCACCTTGCTCGTCTGCGTCGGACCCTGACCCTCGCCGGCAATGGCGCGACCCTGCCGGAAGCGGCGAAGGCTTCCGGCGTGTTCTGGAAAAACGAGCGCGAGTTCCTGCGCCAGGCCCGGGGCTGGACGCTCGAGCATCTGCTCGCCCTGCATCCCGAGGTGCTCGCCGCCGACATGGCCTGCAAGACCGCCGGCGCCCCCGATCATCTGTTGGCGGAACGTCTCGCCCTGACCATCGCCGGTCGCGCCCGACGCCTGGGCCTCTGACGTCGAAGACGGCGAACTCGGCTCAAAATTACCGCAGCGATTTCAACAGGTTACCAAGGGCGATTTCAAAATCGGCTCTCTCGCGAAATTAGCGCGATTGGGCGTAGCCGAGTGCGTCTCCCAGCGCCTCAGGCGCCCCTCATCAGACGCCGGCAGAGGTCGTCGAGCTGCTCGAGGGTGGTGTAGGTGATACGCAGGTCGCCCTTGCCGCCCTTGTCCTGAATCTCGACGGCAAGCCCGAGGATCTCCGAGAGGCTCTCTTCAAGGTCGAGGGTATCGGTGGCCTTGGCGGTCTTCTCGCGCGCGGGCTTCGTCGACTTCGTCTCCGGCGCGCCGCGCTTCACCAGCGCCTCGGTCTCGCGGACGTTGAGGTCGCGGTCGATGACTTCGCGGGCCAGCTGCAGCGCATTGGTATGGCCGACCAGCGCCCGGGCATGACCGGCGGTCATACGACCCTCGGCCACGAAGTTCTGGATCTCGTCGGGCAGGGTCAGCAGACGCAGCGCATTGGCCACGTGCGGACGGCTCTTGCCGACGACCTGGGCGACCTCTTCCTGGGTGCGCCCGAACTTCTCCATCAGCGCCTTGTAGCTCAGCGACTCCTCGATCGTGCCGAGGTCGGAGCGCTGGACGTTCTCGACGATGGCGATCTCGAGCACCTGGCGGTCGTCGAGTTCGCGGACCAGAGCCGGCATCGCGCGCAGGCCCGCCTGCTGCGAGGCGCGCCAGCGACGCTCGCCGGCGACCAGCTGGTATTCGCCCGGGGCGTCGGGGGCAGGGCGGACCAACACCGGCTGAAGCACGCCCTTCTCACGAATGGAGTCGGCCAGCTCCGCGATCTCGGCCTCGCCGAAGCGGCGGCGGGGCTGGTCGGGATTGCGGCGGATCAGTTCGATGGGGATCTCGCGCGCGCCGACGGGCTCGCCGACCGGCGCGGCGGCGTTCTCGGCGTCGGACTCGCCCAGAAGCGCGGAAAGTCCGCGGCCCAGTCCCCTGCGACCTTCGGCCATCGTCGTCGTCTCTCTGTTCATGCGGCTTGCTTGCGCCGCTCGCGTTCGCGGCCCACGACCTCGCGGGCCAGCTTCAGATAGGCCTGCGACCCGGCGCATTTCAGGTCGTAGATCAGCACCGGCTTGCCGAATGACGGCGCCTCGGAAACCCTTACGTTGCGGGGGATCACGGTCTCATAGACCTTGGAGCCGAAGTGGCTGCGCACGTCGCGCGCCACCTGTTCCGACAGGCTGTTGCGACGATCGAACATGGTCAGGACCACGCCCTGGATCTCCAGCGACGGGTTCAGGCTGCCGCGCACGAGCTCGACGGTGCGCATCAGCTGGGTCAGACCTTCGAGCGCGAAGAACTCGCACTGCAGCGGCACGAACACGGCGTCGGCGGCGGTCATGGCGTTGACCGTGAGCAGGTTCAGCGACGGCGGGCAGTCGATCAGGACATAGGTGTATTCGCCGCTGGCCCGCAGCATCTCCAGCGCATCGCGCAGCTTGTAGGAACGGCGAGCCGTGTTGACCATCTCGACCTCTACGCCCGACAGATCGGGGTCGGAGGGAATGATGTCGAAGCCGGGCAGGGCGGTCGGCACGGCGGCCTCGACCGCGGGCGTGCCGTTCATCAGCACGTCGTAAAGGGTGACCTTGCGCTGCTGGCGCGAGATGCCAAGGCCGGTGGAGGCGTTGCCCTGGGGGTCGGAGTCGATCAGCAACACCCGCTCGCCGACGGCGGCGAGGGCGGTGCCGAGATTGATGGCGGTGGTGGTCTTGCCGACACCCCCCTTCTGGTTGGCGACAGCCAACACCCGCATCGGCGCTACCGGTAAGACCGGGTCGGACCTGTCAGACACGGGACAATCCCTTCACTTCAACGATACGGCCGCGCGGATCGCTGCGGCTGACTTCGAGACGACTTTGGAACTTCCAGGATTTAGTGGCTTCCTCAAGCTCGGATACCACATCTTGCCCCTTCAGAAACAGACCCCTGGCCCCGCGCTTGAGGTAGGGCCGTGCGTACCCGAGCAGTCGTGTCATCGGCGCGCAAGCCCGCGCGGTGACGATATCCACAGTCAGTGACAGGTCTTCCGCACGTACGTTGTGGATCTCGACCGGTAGGTCGAGGGCTTCGGAGACCGTTTTCAGGAACCGGCAGCGCTTGGCCATGCTCTCGACCAGATGCACCTTCGCGCCCGGCACGCCCTTCAGCAGGATGGCCAGCACCAGGCCCGGAAAGCCGGCGCCGGCGCCGAGATCGGCCCAGGTCTTGGCGTCTGGTTCCAGCGCAAGCAGCTGGGCGCTGTCCCAGGCATGGCGGTTCCAGAAGTCCGGAATGGTCGCCGGTCCGACAAGGTTCATCACCGCGTTGCCCTCGGTCAGAAGCTCGAGGAAGCGGTGAAGGTCGGCCATCTGGGCGTCGGTGGCGTCGGTGAGGGCCTGAAAGGCCGCGGCGTCCAGCACCGCAGAAGCCGCCTCAGGCGGCGCGAGGGCGTCGGACATGGGCAAGCAGGGCGGTAAGGGCTCCAGGGGTGACACCTTCGATGCGGGCGGCCTGACCCAGCGTCAGAGGCCGTACGGCGGTCAGTTTGGTGCGCACTTCGTTGGAGAGGCCGCCGATGGCGCCGTAGTCGAGATCTGCGGGCAGGCGCAGCGCTTCGTCGCGGCGGAAGGCTTCGACGTCGGCGGCTTGGCGATCGAGATAGCCGGCGTAGCCCGCGTCGATCTCGATCTGCTCGCGAATGGCCGCGGGCCAGGCTGTGATCTCCGGCCACAGCTCGGCCAGGCGATCCAGGGTGATGTCCGGATAGGCCAGCAGCTGGGTCAGGTCGCGACGCTGGCCGTCGGCCTTGACCGGCAGCCCAACCTTGGCGGCCGCGGCGGGGGTCAGGGTCAGACTTTTGGCAAGCGTACGAGCCTCGTCGAGCGCCCGTTGTTTCACGTGAAACACCGAGGCTCTACCGGGTCCGACCACACCGAGGTCGATGCCTCGCTGGGTCAGGCGCAGATCGGCGTTGTCGGCGCGCAGCAGCAGCCGGAACTCGGCGCGGCTAGTGAACATCCGATAGGGCTCGGTGACGCCGCGAGTGACCAGGTCGTCGATCAGGACGCCGATGTAGGCTTCGTCCCGGGCGAAGGTGACTGCCTCTGCTCCCGAGGCTTCGCGAGCCGCGTTGAGACCCGCAACCAGTCCCTGAGCGCCGGCTTCCTCGTACCCCGTGGTGCCGTTGATCTGGCCGGCCAGGTACAGGCCCGGCAGGCGCTTGACCTCCAAGGTCGGGAACAGCTCGCGCGGATCGACGTAATCGTACTCGATCGCATAGCCGTAGCGGCGGACCTCGACGGTCTCGAGGCCGGGGATGGTTCGCAGGAACAGCAGCTGGGTCTCTTCCGAGACCGAGGTCGAGATGCCGTTCGGATAAACCGTGTCGTCGTCGAGGCCTTCGGGCTCCAGAAAGATCTGGTGCGCGGTCTTGTCGGCGAAACGGACAACCTTGTCCTCGATCGACGGGCAGTAGCGCGGGCCGCGGCCCTCGATGCGACCGCCATAGACCGCCGACTCCGTCAGCCGCTCGGCGATGATCTTGTGGGTCTCGGCCGTGGTCCAGGTGATGCCGCACTGGATCTGCGGCACGTCGATGCGGTCGTTGAGGAACGAGAAGGGGACGGGCTCGGCGTCCGCGTCCTGCATCTCCAACCGGTCCCAGGCGATGGTAGAGCCGTCGAGGCGGGCCGGGGTGCCGGTCTTCAGCCGGCCCATGTCCAGGCCCAGAGAGTACAGCCTATCTGACAGGCCGATGGCCGGCGCATCGCCGACCCGACCCGCCGGAATACGCTTCTCGCCGAGGTGGATGATGCCTTTGAGGAAAGTGCCGGTGGTCAGGACCACACGCGGGGCGCTGTAGGTCTCGCCCGAACCGCCAACCGCACCTGCGACGACACCGTCCGTCACGATCAGGTCCTCGACGGCATCAGCAATGATGTCGAGGTTCGGGGTCGCGGCCAGCTCGGCCTGCATGGCCTCGCGATAGAGCTTGCGGTCGATCTGCGAGCGCGGCCCGCGCACGGCCGGGCCCTTGGACCGGTTGAGCATCCGGAACTGGATGCCGGCTCTGTCCGCCAGACGACCCATCAGGCCATCGAGCGCGTCGATCTCGCGGACCAGGTGGCCCTTGCCCAGGCCACCGATGGCCGGGTTGCAGCTCATCTCGCCGATGGTCTCGATCTTGTGCGTCAGCAACAGCGTGCGGGCGCCGAAACGCGCCGAGGCCGCCGCGGCTTCGCAGCCGGCGTGGCCGCCGCCAATCACGATCACATCCCAGGAGCGGGTCATCTCGAAAGTCCGAAAGCGAACGCCCCCGGCGAGCGGGGGCGATGAGGGACCTATATAGCGGATTTAGGCGGGGATCGGGAGTCCCTGCTGATGCAGTGCGTGGTTCGAGACGCTCGCTTGAGGCTCGCTCCTCACCATGACTATTTCCGAGGTCGTCATCCTGAGGAGCGGCAAAGCCGCGTCTCGAAGGACGCACCACCTCACCGCCTGTGTTTCACGTGAAACATCACTTGCCGATGCAGAAGCTCGAGAACACCCGGTCCAGGACCTGCTCAGGATCGACCCGTCCGGACACCCGCTCCAGCGCCCGCGCCGCCAGCCGCACGTCTTCTGCCGCCAACTCAGGTTCGGATTGGGCCAGGGCCCGGCCCACACGCTCAGCCGCGTCGCGCAGGCTCTCGGCATGTCGCAACCGCGTCGCCGCCGGGAACTCCGCCGCGGACAGGGCCGTGACCACGCGGTCGGACAGCAGCGCCAGCACCGCCTCGGCGCCGCCGGCTTTCAGCGAGACTTCGAGAACCTCGACACTGCGCTCGGCCGCCACCTCCAGCGCGCGACCGCCGTCGAGGCTGCGGGCCAGGTCGATCTTGTTGAGCACGCAGACATCGCCCGGCTGCACCAGGTCCAGCGCATAGCGCCAGCTGCCGTCCGAGGCGTGGCTGTCCACGACCCAGACCCGCAGGTCGGCGTCGGCCGCCCAAGCCCGCGCCCGGCGCACGCCCTCGGCCTCGATGGCCTCGTCGGTCTCCCGCACACCCGCGGTGTCGGCGAGCAAGGCCTTATAGCCGGCCAGCACCAGCGGAACCTCGATAACGTCCCGCGTGGTGCCCGGCGTGGCGGTGACAATCGCCGCGTCCCGCCCGGACAGTGCGTTGAGCAGGCTGCTCTTGCCGGCGTTCGGCGCACCCACGAGCGCGATGCGGAAGCCCTCGCGCACCCGACGGCCACGGTGGGCGTCGGCGAGCGCGGCGTCCAGCTCGGCCGCCAGCGTCCGCAGCGGAGGCCGGGCCCGGGCGGCGACATCCTCGGGCAGATCCTCATCCGGAAAATCGACCGCCGCTTCGAGCACGGCCAACGCTTCGATCAGCGCCTCGCGCCAGCCGTCGTAGCGACGGCTGAGGCCGCCGCCGAGCTGGTCCAGCGCCTGCCGTGCCTGGGCCGTGGTCTCGGCGTCGATCAGGTCGGCGACCGCCTCGGCCTGGGCCAGATCGAGCTTGCCGTTCTGGAAGGCGCGCCGGGTGAACTCACCCGGCTCGGCGAGGCGCAGGCCGGTCGCCGACAGCGCCTCGACCAACGCGTCGACCACGGCCAGACCGCCATGCACGTGAAACTCGGCGCAGTTCTCTCCGGTGTAGCTGGCGGGGCCCTCGAACCACAGCACCAGCGCCTCGTCGATCAGAACCCCTTCGGCCGTCCGCAGCTTGCGCAGCGAGGCCTGACGCGGGGAGGGGACCCCGCCCGCCAACGCCTCGACGGCGGCGCGGGTGGCGGGGCCCGAGACCCGGACCACCGCCAGGGCCGCTCGGCCGGGGGCTGTCGCCGGGGCGAAGATGGTCTCGGTCATTCCGACGGCTTGGTCCCGAACCCGGCCGAGCCGGTCGCCGCCGTCATCAGCTTGCGGAACTGCTCCTGGGCGCCACTGCCGAACGCCATCCAGGTCTTCATCAGTTCGTCGGGGGCGAGGGCGGCCATATTGGCGTCCATCCGCTTCTGCATTTCGCCGACCATATGATCGTTCAGACCGCTGACATCGGGCAGGCCCATGAAGGTGCGGGCCTCCACCGGGGTGCAGTCGATCTCGATGGTGACCTTCATCCGCTGTCTTTCCTTTGTCGCGTCGGGCGTTTGTTATGGCCCAGAAACGCCTGACCGCGTTAACACCCAGGCCAGACATCAACGGGAGACACGGACGATGAGCGGAGAACGCCTCACCATCAAGACGCCGGACGGCGAGTTTTCAGCCTACGTGGCCCGTCCGGCGGCCGCCCAGGCGCCCGCCGTGGTCGTCATCCAGGAGATCTTCGGGGTCAACAAAGTGATGCGCGACATCACCGACGAGCTCGCCGCGGCCGGCTATCTCGCCATCTGCCCCGACCTGTTCTGGCGGATCGAGCCGGGCATCGACATCACCGACCAGTCCAAGGCCGAGTGGGATCGCGCCTTCGAACTGTTCGGCCTGTTCGATGCCGACAAGGGCATCGAGGACGTCCAGGCGACCATCGACGCGATCCGCAAGGACGCCGGCGGCACCGGCAAGGTCGGCGCCGTGGGCTACTGCCTGGGCGGCAAGGTCGCCTACCTGACCGCGGCCCGCACCGACATCGACGCCTCCGTCTCCTACTACGGCGTCGGCATCGACGGCCTGCTGGGCGAAGCCGCCAACATCAAGAACGCTCTGTTGATGCATGTCGCCACAAAGGATGGCTTCGTGCCGCCCGAGGCCCAGGCCGCCATCCACGCCGCCCTCGACGGCCACCCCAAGATCACCATCCATGACTACCAGGGCCAGGACCACGCCTTCGCCCGTCATGGCGGCGAGCACTATGACGAAGCCTCGGCGACGCTGGCGAACCAGCGCACGCTCGACTTCTTCAAAGCGAACCTGGGCTAGACCGATGCTCGCGATCCAGGCCGTCCGCGCCGGCGGACCCGAGGTGCTCGAAGTTGTCGATGTCCCCGTTCCCACGGCGGGGTCGGGCCAGATCCTGGTTCGCCATGAGGCGGTCGGGCTGAACTTCATCGACACCTACCAGCGCTCGGGCCTCTACCCGATGAAGCTGCCGGCGGTGCTCGGCCTGGAGGGCGCCGGTGTGGTCGAAGCGGTAGGCGAGGGGGTCTCCCGCTTCGCCGCCGGCGACCGCGTCGCCTACGGCAACGGTCCGCTCGGCGCCTATGCGGAGTTTCACGTGGTCCCCGAGGACCGCGCGGTGCGGGTGCCGCTTGGGGTGGAGACGACCACCGCGGCCGCCGCCATGCTCAAGGGCATGACCGCCGAGTTCCTGCTGCGCCGGTGCGTGCCGGTGAAGCAGGGCGACTGGGTGCTGGTCCATGCCGCCGCCGGCGGGGTGGGGACGATCCTGACCCAGTGGGCCAAGGCGCTCGGCGCCAAGATCATCGGCACCGCTGGATCCGAGGACAAGGCCGCGCTGGCGACCGGCAACGGGGCCGATCACGTCATCCTCTACAACGATGAAGACGTCGCCGCCCGGGTCCGCGAGATCACCGACAAGGCCGGGGTTCGGGTCGTGTACGACGGCGTCGGCGCGGCCACCTTCCAGGGCAGCCTCGACAGCCTGGCGCGGCGCGGCACCCTGGTCACCTACGGCAACGCCTCGGGCCAGGCCCCGTCGCTGACGCCGTTCGAGCTGCAGAAGCGTGGCTCGCTGTTCCTGACCCGGCCGACGCTGTTCGACTACATCACGACGACCGAGGAGCTGGACGAAAGCGCCGGGGCCCTGTTCGAGGTGATCGGTTCGGGCGCGGTGAAGATCGACATCGGCCAGACCTTCCCGCTGGCCGAGACCCGTCGCGCGCACGAGGTGCTCGAGGCGCGCGGCACGACTGGTTCTACGCTGCTGATCCCTTAGCGACAGCCTGGCAGCTGATATGAAAAAGGGCGCGGAGTGATCCGCGCCCTTTGTCTTGCCGGCCTTGGATGAACCGCTAGGTGTTCATCGACTGGAAGAAGTCGCCGTTGTTCTTGGTCTGGCGCAGCTTGTCGATCAGGAACTCGATCGCGTCCTGGGCGCCCATCGGGTTGACGATCCGGCGCAGGACATAGGTCTTCTGCAGCTGGTCCTTCGGGGTGATGAGCTCTTCCTTGCGGGTGCCCGACTTGAGCACGTCGATGGCCGGGAAGATGCGCTTGTCCGCGACCTTGCGGTCCAGAATGATTTCGCTGTTACCGGTGCCCTTGAACTCTTCGAAGATGACTTCGTCCATCCGCGAGCCGGTGTCGATCAGGGCGGTGGCGATGATGGTCAGCGAGCCGCCTTCCTCGACATTCCGCGCGGCGCCGAAGAAGCGCTTGGGACGCTGCAGGGCGTTGGCGTCGACACCGCCGGTCAGCACCTTGCCCGACGAGGGGACGGTGGTGTTGTAGGCGCGGCCCAGACGGGTGACCGAGTCCAGCAGGATGATGACGTCGCGCTTGTGCTCGACCAGGCGCTTGGCCTTCTCGATGACCATCTCGGCGACGGCGACGTGGCGGGTGGCCGGCTCGTCGAAGGTCGAGGAGATGACCTCGCCCTTCACCGTGCGCTGCATGTCGGTGACTTCTTCCGGGCGCTCGTCGATCAGCAGCACGATCAGGTAGCACTCGGGGTGGTTGGCCGCGATCGACTTGGCGATGTTCTGCAGCATCACCGTCTTACCCACGCGCGGCGGGGCGACGATCAGGCAGCGCTGGCCTTTGCCGAGCGGGGCGACGATGTCGATGATCCGGCCCGAGCGATCCTTCAGGGTCGGATCCTCGATCTCCATCTTCAGCCGCTCTTCGGGATAGAGGGGCGTCAGGTTGTCGAAGTGGACCTTGTGGCGGACGTTCTCGGGGGTCTCGAAGTTGATCTGCTCAACCGTGGTCAGGGCGAAGTAGCGCTCGACCTCGCGCGGGGCGCGGATGGCGCCGACGACGCTGTCGCCGGTGCGCAGACCGAACTTCCGGATCTGCGAGGGCGAGACGTAGATGTCGTCCGGGCCGGGGAGGTAGTTGGCTTCCGGGCTGCGCAGGAAGCCGAAGCCGTCGGGCAGGACCTCCATGGTGCCGGACCCCGAGATCTCGACGCCTTCCTCGGCGACGGTCTTGAGGATGCCGAACATCATGTCCTGCTTGCGCATCGAGTTGGCGTTCTCGATCTCGAGCTTCTCGGCCATGGCGAGCAGGTCGGCGGGGGATTTGTCCTTCAGCTCCTGCAGGGACAGCCGCGTCAGGCCGAGCTCGGCGACGGCGGCGGAAACCTCGGAATCGTCGTCGGCGGCTTCAGCCGCCGCTTCGGCCTTCTCGGCCGCGGTCTGGACGTCGGCGGTGGTGTCGACCATCGGCGCGTCGTGATCGACTTCGGGGGTTTGGGGGGTGTCGGTGTTGTCTTCGGACATGGATAGACTCTGGGCGTAAAGGGCCAAGGACGGCCCTTTGGAAAACTTGAAGCCGGTCGGTGTCCGAATGCGGACCCTTGGCGGCGGATGGTTTGCGCTTGGCCAGCGCGGAAGGCGTTCGGGGAGCCGGTCCCACAGGCGCTCCAGAAGTCGGGCGCGGGTCCGGCGAAGAGGCGGGAACGCTGAACGAACCGTTCAACGTCGAAGGGCAGGGAAACCACGCCGGCTCCCTGCCGTCAAGAAATCCGTTGTCGCGGCGCTGCGCGGCTAGCGCGTCCAGAACTCGGTAGTGGCCGCCAGGACGATGACGATGGCCGACAGGAACGGCAGCTCGTTGGTCATTCGCCAGAACTTCTCCGAGCGGGCGTTGGTCCCGCTTGCGAACTTCTTTCGCGCGCCGGCGAGGAAGCCGTGCCAGCCGCTGAGGAAAATCACGAAAGCCAGCTTGAACCACATCCAAGGCTGACTCAGCACCTCCGGCCGGGCAGCCATCAGACTGAGGCCGAACAGCCAGGTCAGGACCATCGCCGGGTTGATGATGATCTTGAGGAGCTTCAGCTCCATGGTCTGCAGGGTGGCATCCAGCTCACCGCCGGGTATCGCCTTGACGTGATAGACGTAGAGCCGCGGCAGATAGAGCATCCCCGCCATCCAGGCGATCACCGCGATGATGTGGATGCCGCGCAGCAGATTGTAGTGATCCGCGAACCAGCTCATGCGGCGTTCCTTCTCCAGGGACATTGGCGCTGACCCGGCGGGCAGGTTCCGCAGGCCGGGGCGACACCGGGCCGATCCAGCGCCGCGACGGTGGTCTCGACCAGACCCTCGATGAAGGCCAGGTCCGCGCCGATCGCCGGGGCCCGCAGATAGAAGGCCAGACCCAGCCCGCGCGCCAGTTCGGCGTATTCGTGATCGAGTTCGACCAGCGTCTCGATGTGTTCGGAGACAAAGGCGATCGGCGCGACCAGCACGCCGCGTCCGTCACGACCGGCGTCCTCGATCGCCTCTATGGTCGAGGGTCCGATCCACTTCATCGGTCCGACGCGGCTCTGGTAGCAGACACGCCAGTCCCAGTCGGGCGCCCAGTTTGGACCCAGCTGGGCGATCACCGCCTCGCAGGTCTTCTCGACCTGCCACTGATAGGGATCTCCGCCGGCGATGACCTTCTCGGGCAGGCCGTGGGCGGAGAACAGTACGCGCAGCGGACCCGGCGCGCCCATGGCCGCATGGGTCTTCAGGATCGAGCGCGCGTGCGCCTCGACCAGGCCGGGCTCATCGAAGTAGCAGCAGACGGTGCGGACGACGCCCGATCCCTTGTAAGCCTTCGCCCAGGCCTTGGCCGAGGAGTCCGTCGTCGTCGTCGAATACTGTGGGTACAACGGCAGCAGCACGATCTCGTCCGGCCCGAACGCGGCGACGTCGCGGGCCGCGTCCTCGGTGAACGGCTTCCAGTAGCGCATGGCGATGAAGCAGCGGACCTCGTCGCCGTCCAGTCGCGCGCCGAGGACGGCCTCGAACGCCTTCACCTGTTTCTCGGTCTCGGGCAGCAGTGGCGAGCCCCCGCCCATGATCGCGTAGTTGGCCTTGGCCGACTCCTCGCGCCGCGACGAGATCAGCTTGGCAAGGGGCGTCCGCACGATGCCGGGCAGGCTGATGATCGCGGGATCGTTGAACAGGTTGAACAGGAACGGTTTCACCGCGTCCGGACCATCCGGCCCGCCGAGGTTGAACAGGACGACGGCGATCTTCCGCCGGGCGCCGCTCACTGGCCGGTCACCCGCTTGAGCACGCGTTCGACATGGGGGATCGGCGTATCCGGCAGGATTCCGTGGCCGAGGTTGAAGATGTAGGGGCCCCCGCTCCACTGTTCCAGAAGCTGGTCGACGCGGCGATCCAGCGCCGGGCCGCCGGCGCGTAGCAGCAGCGGATCGAGCGCGCCCTGGATGGCCTTGGTCTTCTGGATCGCCAGGCCGACGTGCGCCGGGCAGGCTGTGTCCAGCGCCACGCCCTGGACGTCGACGGTGTCGGCGTAGTGCTGGGCCATACCGGCGGCGCCGCGCGGGAAGCCGATCACGGGCGTATCGACACCGAGCTCGCGCAGGCCGGCGATGATCTTGCGATGCGGCACGCAGACGATGCGCTCGAAGAGGTCCTCGGGCAGGCCTTCCGCCCAGCTCTCGAACAGCTTCAGCACCTGGGCCCCGGCTTCCGCCTGCATGGCGAGGTAGCGCACGGTGGCCCGCGAGACGATGTCGAGCAGACGGTCCATGTCCTCGGGACGCTCGTAGGCGAAGGTCCGGGCCCGAGAGCGGTCCGAGGAGCCGCCTTCGATCATGTAGCTGGCCACGGTCCAGGGCGCGCCCGCGAAGCCGATCAGCGTCCGCTCAGGCTCCAGCGCGGCCCGCACCAGCGACAAGGTCTGCCCCACCGGCGTCAGCTTGAAGGTCGAGGCTTCGATCTCGGCCTCCAGGGCGTCGAGCGACGGCAGTTCGCCGAGCTTGGGACCTTCGCCCGCCTCGAACCACACCTTCTGGCCCAGGGCGCCCGGGATCAGCAGGATGTCGGCGAACACGATCGAGGCGCTGTAGGGGAACCGCCGCATCGGCTGCAGCGTCGCCTCGGCCGCCATCTCCGGATTCAGGCAGAAGGCGATGAAGTCCGGCGCCTGGGCGCGCAGCGCGCGGTACTCGGGCAGATAGCGTCCAGCCTGCCGCATGAACCACACGGGAGGGCGCTCGAGGGTCTCGCCGGCGAGGACCCGCAGGAGGCTCGGTGTCGAAGTTTCGCTCATGGCTCGCTTGATAGGCCGGATACGCCGTGAGGCAAGGGCGGACTGATCATCCTGATCCAGGGTTCGCCGTCCGACACGCCGCCGTCGCCGTCGCTCCAGCCCAGATGCCTGTAGAAGGCGAGGGCGGCCGTGTTCCGGGTCTGGCACTTCAGCGACGCCTGCCGGCCCAGAGCCGAGATCGCCGCATGCAGCAGCCGGGTCCCAACCCTGCATCCCTTGGCGTCTGGATCGACATAGAGATGATGGACGAAGGCGTCAGCCTCGTAGACGGCGACGAAACCCAGGACACGACCAACTCCGTCCTCGGCCACGATCACCTGCTCGTCGGCCGTGTCCCCGACGAACTGTTCGAGGCCGATGATCCGGGGCGCGTAGGGGTGACCGGCATGCCAGGCCGCATCGTAAACAGCCGCGCAGGCGGACCCGTCGGCGTCCTCGTAGTCTCTCAGGGTGATCTCGGCCGGTCGGCTCAAACCGTCTCTCTTCTCGACAAGCCGTTCTGAAGTTCAGACCCGTTAACCCGTCCGGCCTGGGTCCCTTCTTTTCCTTATAGAAAGTTTAAGGATGGAAGAGGGGGTAGGAGTTAGGCACAGGCGCCGTTGGGATGAAATCCAGACCCGCTGGGGAATCCGGCGTCGGCGCCCGTGAACATTCAAGGTTCACCCACAGGGCGAACATCCCCCTGTGAACTCCGGGGACAGATGGGCAGCCTCTCGAATTCCTTAACAAAAGATAAACGTCGCGGTCGCCGCCCGGCCGATCACGGCTGTCGGCGTCCCCGTCGGGGGATGGTTAACAAATCCTTACCGTCACCCAGCGAACCAAGCTGGGGACGAGGCCATACCAAAGCCGTCCGGTCATACCCGCAACTCACAGCCGGCCGGGGGACACGCGAAAACACCGCCGATCCGTCCCATCGCAGTTAAGACTTCGTTAACCCGCTATCCACAGGCTTGGTTCCTGGCCCCGGGTGGCTCTATGGAAGTCGGGATGACCACAGCGCCCCGCGTCGCCACCTACTTCCACATCCATCTCGTGTCCGATTCCACGGGCGAGACCCTGAACGCCATGGCCCGGGCCGTCTGCGCCCGGTTCACCGAAGTGCTGCCGATCGAGCACATCTACGCCCTGGTCCGTTCGCCCCGCCAGCTCGAGCGGGCGCTGGAGGAGATCGCCGGCGCGCCCGGCGTGGTGCTGCACACCATCATCGACCCCAGCCTGCGTTCGGCGCTCGAGGAGGGCTGCCGCCAGCACGAGATCCCGTGCATCGCCGCGCTGGACCCGGTCGTCGCCGCCATGTCCCGCTATCTCGGCGCCCCGATGTCCAGCCGGGTCGGCGCCCAGCACGCGCTCGACACCGACTACTTCGACCGCATGGAAGCGCTGAACTACGCCATCGGCCACGACGATGGCCAGGGCGGCCAGGACCTGACCCAGGCCGACGTGGTCCTGGTTGGGGTGTCGCGGACCTCCAAGACCCCGACCTGCATCTATCTCGCCCACCGCGGGGTGCGGGCCGCCAATGTGCCGCTGGTGCCGGGCGTGCCGCTGCCGCAGGCGGTGCTGGACCTGAAGAACACTCTGGTGGTCGGGCTGATCGCCTCGCCTGACCGGTTGATCCAGATCCGCCGCAACCGCCTGCTGTCGCTGAACGAGAAACGCGAAAGCACCTACATCGACCAGGAGTCCGTCCGTGAAGAGATCATCGCCGCCCGCCGGCTGTTCGAACGCCAGGGCTGGCCGGTGATCGACGTGACCCGCCGCTCTGTGGAGGAGACCTCCGCCGCGATCATCAACCTGCTGTCCGGCGGCCGCGGCCAGGTCGAGGTGCTGGGATGATTGTTCTCGCCTCCAAGAGCGCTGCCCGCACCTCGATCCTGTCCGGCGCGGGCGTGCCGTTCGAAACCGCCGTCGCCGGCGTCGACGAGGGTGCGGTCAAGACCGCCCTGCTGGCCGAGGGCAATGGTCCGCGCGATGTCGCCGACGCGCTGGCGGAGCTGAAGGCGATCAGGATCTCGCGCAACCGACCGGGCGACCTCGTCATCGGCGCCGACCAGACCCTCGATCTCGACGGCGCCCTGTTCGACAAGGCCGAGAGCATGGTCGAGGCGCGCGAGCGTCTGCAGCTGCTGCGCGGCAAGAGCCACAAGCTGCACTCGGCCGTGGTCGTGGCCCGCGACGGCCAGGCGATCTGGCGCGAGGTCCCCAGCGCCAGATTGACCATGCGAAACTACAGCGACGCGTTCATCGACGGCTATCTGGCGGCGGGGGGCGAGGACATCCTCGGTTCGGTCGGCTGCTACCAGCTCGAGAACCAGGGCGTGCAGCTGTTCTCCCGCATCGAGGGCGACTATTTCACCATCCTCGGCCTGCCGCTGATGGGACTGCTCGACTTCCTGCGTCTGCATGGAGCCCTGGAGACATGACCCGGATCACCGGTGCGGCCATGGTCGCCGGTATTGTCGGCCACCCCGTCGCCCAGTCCCTGAGCCCCGTCCTGCACAGCGCCTGGATCGCGGCGGCCGGCCTCAATGCCGCCTATGTGCCGCTGGCGCCGGCGCTCGATGGCTTCGCCGCCCTGATCAAGGGCCTGCGCGGCGGCGTCATTCGCGGCGTCAACGTCACCATCCCGTTCAAGCTCGAGGCGCTGGTCGTCGCTGACGAGATCGGCGAGCGCGCCGGCATGGCGGGCGCGTCCAATCTGCTGCTGTTCAGCGAGGACGGCAGCATCTTCGCCGACAACACCGACGGGCTGGGCATGCTGGCGGCGCTGCGGCTGCAGGCGCCGGGCTTCGACCCCGCCGCCGGACCCGCGGTGATCCTTGGCGCCGGCGGCGCGGCGCGCGGCGCGGCGGCCGCTCTGGTGCTCGCCGGCGCGCCGGAGGTGCGTATCTTCAACCGCACGCTTGACCGCGCCGAGGCCCTGACCCGCGATGTCGATGGCCCGCTCAGGGTCGTGGACGTCGCCGACGCGCTGCGCGACGCCAACGTCGTCATCAACGCCACGTCGCAGGGCATGGGCGGCGGCGGCGGTCCCGACATCGACCTGGACGCGGCCCCGGACACGGCGGTGGTCATGGACATGGTCTACAAGCCGTTGCGGACGGCCTTCCTGGAACGCGCCGCCCTTCGCGGTCTGCGGACGGTCGACGGGCTTGAGATGCTGATCCAGCAGGCCGTGCCCAGCTTCGAAGCCTTCTACGGCGTGGCCCCGCCGGCCGAGGTCGATGTCAGGGCCCTGGCGCTCGAGACCGTTGGAGAAACCGCATGATCACCGTCGGCCTGACCGGGTCCATCGGCATGGGTAAATCGACCACGGCGGCGATGTTCGCGGCCCAGGGCGTACCCGTCTACGACGCCGACGCCGAGGTGCACGCGCTCTACTCGAAGGGCGGCGCGGCCGTCGAACCGCTGGAGGCGGCGTTTCCGGGCGTGGTCCGCGACGGCGCCGTCGACCGAACCCTGCTGAGCCAGCGGGTCATGGGCAAGCCGGACGAACTGAAGCGGCTTGAGGCGATCGTCCACCCGCTGGTCGGATCGACCCGGGTCGGCTTCTTCGAGGCCGCCGTGGCCCAGGGCGCCGACATCGTCATCCTCGACATTCCGCTGCTGTTCGAGACCGGCGGCGAGAAGCGCGTCGACGCGGTGGTCGTGGTCTCGGCCCCGGCCGATATCCAGCGCCAACGAGTCCTGGCCCGGCCGGGCATGGACGAAGCCAAGCTCGACGCCATCCTCGCCCGGCAGATGGCCGACGTCGAAAAGCGCGCCCGCGCCCACTTCGTGATCGATACCGGCAATGGCCTCGACGCTGCGCGGGAGCAGGTCACGGAGATCATCGCGAAACTGCGAGATCCTGCACAGGTAGCGACCCTTCGCCCCCTTGAGGCCCCCGGCGAAGCGGCCCATTGAGAACTCATGGCGCGCCACCTCGTCCTCGATACCGAGACCACCGGGCTTGATCCCCGGACCGGCCACCGGCTGATCGAGGTCGCGTGTGTGGAGGTCGTGGACTACATGCCCACCGGCCGGTCGTTCCACAAATACTGCCATCCCGACCGCGAGATCGATCCCGACGCCGAGCGCGTGCACGGCATCTCGCTCAGTTTCCTGCACGACAAGCCGCGCTTCCACGAGATCGTCGACGAGCTGATGGAGTTCATCGGCGAGGACAAGATTGTCGCCCACAACGCGCCGTTCGACCGTGGCTTCGTCAACGCCGAGCTGACGCGCTGCAATCGTCAGGTTACCAAGGATGACGACTGGATCGACACCCTGGCCCTGGCCAAGAAGAAGTTTCCGGGGATGTACAACTCCCTGGACGCGCTCTGTAAGCGGATGAAGATCTCGCTGGCCTCGCGCGACAAGCACGGGGCGCTGATCGACGCCGAGCTGCTGGCGGCGGTCTATCTCGAACTGCAGGGCGGCAAGGAACGGGCGCTGGACCTGGCCATGACCACGGTCGAGCGCGCCAACGCCGCCATCCAGTCGATCGTCTACGGCGCCCGGCCCCGTCCGCTGGCCCCGCGCTCGACGGCGGACGAGCGCGCCGCCCACGAGGCCTTCGTGCACGGCGTCCTCAAGGACAAGGCTGTCTGGCTGAAGTTCGGGCTTTGAAGCTCATCCAGCGTCGTCATCCTAGGCCTTGTGCCTAGGACCCCTCGTTCAGCTGAACTGCGAGAGCGTTAACTTGCTCCGCACCTGCCACCGACAACGGGGTCCTCGCCACAAGGGCGAGGATGACGAGGGGGGAGCAGTGCGTCACCCATGAACACCGCGAACAAAGAAAAGGGCGCAGCCGAGATCGACCGCGCCCTTCTTGTTCAATCACCACGCATGGCTGGCCCGAACGAGTCGGACCATGACGGGTGGGTGAGGCCTAAGCGTTGCCGACCATGCCGGCGCCGTCGCCCTGGGCCTTGCGCGCGGCGTAGACGCCGGCGAAGTCGATCGGGTCGAGCTGGAAGGGCGGGAAGCCGCCTTCGCCGGTGACGTCCGAGATCAGACGACGGGCGTAGGGGAACAGGAAGCGCGGGCACTCGACCATGAGCACGCCCTCGATTTCCGCTTCCGGAATGCCGTTCAGCGCGAACAGGCCGCCGTAGAGCAGCTCGACGTGGAAGGCGACTTTGTCGCCGCGCTTGGCCTGGGCCGAGAGTTTGAGGTCGACTTCGAACAGGCCGTCCTGACGACCGCGAGCGTTCATCTCGACACCGATGTCGATCTGCGGCTGCAGGCCGGCGGCGTCGGCGCGCAGGGATTCCGGCGCGTGCGGGTTCTCGAACGAGAAATCGCGGACGAACTGGGCGAGGATTCGGAAGCCGGGTTGCTCGACGGCTTCGCCGTTCTGGACCTCGGGCGTGGAGGACGTATCGCTCATGTGGAGATCGCGTTCCTGGAGATAGGACTTAATGGCGCCCCATACGGGCGCGACAGGATGAAGGCGCGCTGCTATCACGCGCTCCCTGCCCGTGCAACGGCAGGCCCTGACGCGGGCGCTGCGCTCCCCTATATTGCGATCAGCCCAACAACCGATCCGGAAGTCTCGTGAAGGTCTTCGAACTCGTTATCTTTGGCGTTCTGGCCGCCGTCGTCCTGTACCAGCTCTATGCCGTGCTCGGCCGTCGCATCGGTCGCCAGCCCGAGGATCAGCCCGCGCCGGTGGCCGCGGACGCCGATCGGTTGGCGCCTGTCGAACCCGCCGTGGCCGAGGGCGTGGCCCTGTCCGGCCTCGCCGCCGTGCGCCAGCGTGACCCCTCGTTCGACGTCGGACAGTTCCTGGCCGGTTCGCGCCAGGCCTATGAGATGATCGTCATCGCCTTCGCCGCCGGCGACCGCGCGACCCTGAAGAACCTGCTCGCCGATGACGTCGCCGACAGCTTCGAGGCCGTCATCGCCCAGCGCGAGGCTGAGGACCGCACCGAGAAGGTCGAGTTCCTGCACCCGCCGCGCGCCGATCTCGAGAAGATCGACCTCGACGGTGACACCGCCCGGGCCACCGTCCGCTTCCTGGCCGAGTTCCGCTCGCGCACCAAGGGGCCGGAAGGGGAGGCGGTCGATGACCGCCGCACCGCCGAGCTGTGGACCTTCGAACGCAACCTCGGCAACCGCGACCCGAACTGGACCCTGGTCCACGTGGACGCCGCGGAGGCCTGATGCGACCGCGTGTTCTCGGCCTGGCGCTGGCCCTTCTGGTTTCGGCCTGCGCCACGCCCGGGACCGATGGTCCGCTGATCCCGCCGCCGGGACCCGTTCCCGGCCGGCCGACCCCCGACCCCACGCCGCCGGGCCGGCCGACGCCGCATCCGGGCTTCGGCGCGCTTCAGGGCTGGGAGGCGGAGGACCACGTCGCCGCCCTGGCCGCCTTCAGCGCTACCTGCGGCGTCGCCCGCGACCGGGCCACGACCTATGTCTGCAAGAAGGCCCGCCAGCTCGGTGAGCCGGACGAGCTGGCCGCGCGCCTGTTCCTGGAAACCAACTTCCGGCCCCAGCGTGTCGGCGATCCCGGCCTGCTGACCGCCTATTTTGCGCCGGTCTACGAAGCGCGGATGTCCAGCGGCGACGGCTTCACCGCCCCGGTGCTGTCCAAGCCCGACGACCTGATCATGGTCGAGCCGACCCAGCTCGACCCGAACGCTTCGCCCGGCGCCCGTGTGCCGGGCCGCGAGCGTGGCGGGTCCTATGAAGCCTATCCCGACCGGGCCGCCATCGAGTCCTGGCGGCCGGGCGTGGTTCTGGCCTGGATGCGGCCCGAGGACCTGTTCTTCCTGCAGATCCAGGGCTCGGGCGTGCTGACCCTGCCCGACGGCCGCCGCAAGCGGGTCGCCTTCGCTGCTCACAACGGCAAGCCCTTCGTCGGCATCGCCAAGCCGCTGCGCGAACGCGGGCTGCTCGCCGACAACAACACCTCGGGCGACGCCATCCGCAGCTGGCTGGCGGACAATCGTGGGCCGAAAGCCGACGAGATCATGCGGCTGAACCCGCGCTACGTGTTCTTCAGCATCGCCGACGACGACGGCCGTGATCCGCTGGGCGCCGCCGGGGTGCCGCTGCCGGCCGGTCGCGCGATCGCCGTGGACCTCAGCCGCCACCAGGTCGGCGAGCTGTTCTGGATCGACGCCAGCGCTCCCGTGCTCACCAACGCCTTCCCGACCTATCGCCGGCTGGCCGTGGCCCTCGATACCGGCGGCGCGATCAAGGGCGAGGTGCGGGCCGATCTCTACATGGGTCGCGGCGACGCGGCCGGGGTCGAGGCGGGCCGCGTCCGCCATACGCTCAACATGTACCGCCTGGTCCCGGTGGTCGGAGGCTCGTGACGCCGTGGCGCGCAAGCTCCAGGCGGAAGAGGCGCGGCTCTGGGGCCATGTGACCGCCACCGTGCGCCCGATGCCGGGCCGCACGGTCGCCAAGCCCCAGCCCAAGGTCGAGACGGACAAGGTAGAGCCGAAGGCCAAGGACGACGCGCTGCCCGCGAAGCTGAAGGGCCCGGCCCCCCGGGTCGCGGCCGCGAAGCCTAAGCCGCCCGCGCCGCCGGAACGGATCGAGCCCGGCCGGCACCGCCGCATCGTTCGCGGCCACGAGCCGCTGGAAGCGCGCATCGACCTGCACGGCATGACCCACGACCGCGCCCGGGCGACGTTGGAGGCCTTCATCCTGCGGGTCTGGGACGAGGGCTGCCGCGAGGTGCTGGTGATCACCGGCAAGGGCTCCATGGGCGAAGGCATCCTGCGCCGCTACACCCCCGAATGGCTGGCCGCCCCCCCGCTGCGGGACATCGTCGCCGGCATCTCCACCGCCCACCGCCGCCACGGCGGCGACGGGGCCCTCTATGTGGCCCTGAAGCGGAAAGCCAAGGGCTGACCCAGAGTCAGGCTGGGCGCGCGGTCTTGCTCGCGCCATAGTCGTGTCCGAACCGGGGGGTTCAGATGATGACAGAACGCGTTCTTGTGGTTGGAGCCGGCATGGCCGGTCTCTTCACCGCCCTGGCTCTGGGTGCGTCCGGCAGGCAGGTCGACGTCCTCGAGCGAGATCCGCCAGCGCCCGAAGGGGACGCCGACGAGGTCTTCGAAAGCTGGAGCCGACGCGGGGTCGGACACCTGCGGCATAGCCATGCCTTCCTGGCCCGGCTGCGCAAGGTGATCGCCGACAACCACCCGGCGCTGCTGGATGAGCTGCTCGCGGCCGGGGTCCAGGAGCTCAACTTCTTCGACGGCCTCAACGACGCGGCCAAGGCTCGCTACCGGCCCCGTCCCGAGGACGCCAGCCTCACCGTCCTGACCAGCCGCCGCACGACGCTGGAGCTGGTGCTGCGCCGCTACGTCGAACGCATGCCCGGCGTGACGATCCACAGTGGCGTCAACGTCACCGGCTTGCTCGGCTCACTCGACGGCGAGGGTCGTTATGTTGCACGCGGCGTGACGCTCGAGGACGCCGCCGGCGCGCGCGAGGCGGAGGCCGACATCGTCGTCGACGCCGCCGGACGCATGTCTCAGGGCTTCGAGTGGCTGAGCGACGCCGGCGTCGCCTTCGACGAGATCGAGGAGGACGCCGGTATCCTCTACTACACCCGCCACTGGCGGCTGCGGCCGGGCCAGGAGGAGCCGACGCGCGGGACCACGCCCGGCGCGGCCGACCTCGGCTACCTCAAGTACGGCGTGTTTCCGGGCGACAACCGCTGCTTCTCGATCACCCTGGCCGCGCCGGAGATCGAGCAGACCCTGCGTCAGGCCATCCTCAAGCCAGAGGTGTTCGACGCCATCTGCGCGAGCTTCCCCGGCATCGCCGCCTGGACCGACCCGGAACGCGCCGAGCCGATCAGCAAGGTGTTCGGCATGGGCGACCTCAAGAGCCGCTGGCGCTCGACGGTGCGGGACGGCAAGCCGATCGCGCTGAACCTGTTCTTCGTCGGCGACGGCCTGGTGCGGACCAACCCGCTCTACGGTCGGGGGTGCTCGTTCGCGGCGGTGGAGTCGCATCTGCTGCGCGACATCCTTGAGCAGTACAAACGCCCTGGCGCCCGGGCGATCGCCTACCAGGCGGCGGTGACCGACGCGCTGCGGCCCTACTACGACGACATGCTGACCCAGGACCGCATCGCCATCTGCCGGGCCCGCAACGCGCTCGACCCGGCCTACAAGCCCAAGCTCAGGGCCAAGGCCATGCGCAGCTTCGCCCTTGACGGCATCGCCCCGGCACTGCGCGCCGACCCTGACCTGCTGCGCGAGTTCATGCGCGGCTTCCACATGCTGGAACCGTCGAGCACCTGGCTGAAGAAGCCGGCCAACATGGCCAAGATCATGGGCGCCTGGGCCACCCCCAAGGCGGCGAAGGCGAACTATTACCCGCCCAAGCTTGGGCCGGATCGGGCGGAGATGTTCACGCTGCTGGGTCTGCCGGCGACGGCGGACGCGGAGCGGTTGGGGCTGGCCGCCTGATCAGCTGTCGGCGCGCAATCGAGCGGCGGCTTGGCGAAGCGCCGCCACGACGCGAGGGTCTAGCACGCTCTTCGGCGAGCGGACGTCCGTCGTCACCCAGTCGTCGCGGCCCACCGGATCACCGGATCGCGTCTTCTTCGCGCGATAGACCACCACGGTCTCTCCGACCCTAAGCGCCGGCAGCGGACGACAGGAGGCCTCGTCTCGATCCAGCCGGAACCGGCCCGGACTGACGCCGCGGATCGCCGCGATGGTCTCGAAGGTGGTGAACTTGCGGTGCTTGGTTTCCCGGACGGCGACAACGCTGGCCAGGACCACCGAATCCGCCGCGTCCCAGCGTTTCATCTGGTCGAGCCGTTCGTAACGAAGGGTGGTTTGCATAGGGCTTTCGCCGGGCAGAGAAGGGCGGGGCGCCTGCGGCTTGCAGGCGAGGGCCGGCTCGGCGACGCCGAGCGCGAACATCAAGGAAAGGATGATCGCGCGCATCATGCCCGCGCTAGCTCCTCGACGCCTTCTCGGCGATTCCCGACGTTCCTTCGCGAGCTTCCAGCTTCTCGGCGACCGCGTCCAGCGGCACGTCCGACGCCGCCAGCAGGGCCAGCAGGTGGTAGAGGACGTCGGCGCTCTCGGCGGCCAGCTCAGCCTTGTCGCCGGCCGCGGCGGCGATGACGGCCTCGACCGCTTCCTCGCCCAGCTTCTTGGCCGCCAGCTTCGGGTCGGCCAGCAGCTTCGCCGTCCAGGACTCGGACGGATCGGCGCCGCGTCGCGCCTCTATGGTCGCCGCCAGCCGGTCGAGGACTTCGCTCAGCCTGCTCATGCCGCCTCTCCCGTGGACCGGACGGGAATGCCCGCCGCCGCCATCGCCTGTTTCGCCTGGGCGATCGAGACCTCGCCGAAGTGGAAGATCGAGGCCGCCAGCACCGCGTCGGCGCCGCCGTCGGTCACGGCCTTGACCAGGTGGTCTGCATTCCCGGCGCCGCCGCTGGCGATGACCGGCACGCTCACCGCTCCGGTCATCGCGCGCAGCAAGGCCGTGTCGTAGCCGATCTTGGCCCCGTCGCGGTCCATTGAGGTCAGCAGGATCTCGCCCGCCCCCTTCTCGACCGCGCGGCGGGCAAATTCGATGGCGTCGAGGCCGGTGTCGTTGCGGCCGCCGTAGGTGAAGATGTTCCAGCCGCCATCCCCACGCGCCTTGGCGTCCACGGCCACGACCACGCACTGGCTGCCGAAGGCGTCGGCCATGCGGCTGATCAGGTCCGGGTCCTCGACCGCGGCGGTATTGACCGAGACCTTGTCGGCGCCGGCCCGCAGCAGGGCGCGCGCATTATCGACGCTGCGCACCCCGCCGCCGACCGAGACCGGCATGAAACACTCGTCTGCCGTCCGCGCGACCACGTCCAGGATCGCGCCCCGGCCCTCGGTGCTGGCGGTGATGTCGAGGAACATCAGCTCGTCGGCGCCGGCGGCGTCATAGGCCCGCGCCTGCTCGACCGGATCGCCGGCGTCGCGCAGGGCGACGAAGTTGACGCCCTTCACCACGCGCCCGTCCTTCACGTCCAGGCACGGAATGACCCTAACTTTCAACATGAGGGGGCCTTCAGCATCAGCCGGCGATCGCCAGGGCCTTGGCCGGATCGACCGCGCCCTCGTAGAGCGAGCGGCCCAGCACCGCGCCGGCAATGGGGACGCCCGGCCGGGCCTTGAGCAGCTCGATGTCCTTCACCGAGGCGATGCCGCCCGAGGCGATGACGGGAATGTTTACGGCGTCGGCGACCTCGCCGACCTGCTGGACGTTGACGCCGGTCATGGCGCCGTCGCGGCCGATATCGGTGACGATCAGGGCGGCGACGCCCGCGTCCTCGAAGCGCTTGGCCAGCTCGATGACGCCGAGGTCGGAGGCGCCGACCCAGCCCTCGGTGGCGACCATGCCGTCACGGGCGTCGATGGCCACCGCGATCTGTTCGGGCCAGGCGAGGGCGGCGGCCTTGACCAGCGCCGGGTCCTTCACCGCAACGGTGCCGAGGATCACCCGGTCGATGCCGGCTTCGATCCAGCCCTCGATGGCGGCCATGGTCCGCACGCCGCCGCCCAGCTGCACCGGGATCGACACGGCGTTCATGATCTCGGCCACGGCGGCGGCATTGACCGGGCGGCCCTCGACGGCGCCGTTGAGGTCGACGACATGCAGCCAGGAGAAGCCCTGGCGCTGGAACTGTTCGGCCTGATTGGCGGGCGAGGCGTTGAACACCGTCTCCTTGTTCAGGTCGCCGTGCAGCAGGCGCACGCAGCGTCCATCCTTCAGGTCGATGGCCGGGTAGAGGATCACGCGCGCGTCTCCAGGAAGTTGGCCAGGAGGCGGATGCCCTGGGCCTGGGATTTCTCGGGGTGGAATTGCACCCCCATCACATTGTCCTTCGCGACGGCCGCGGTGAAGCGTCCGCCGTGGTCGGTCGTGGCGATCACATGCGACGGATCGGCCGGCCGGAAGGCGAAGGAGTGGGTGAAGTACATGTGCGGGGCCGCGTCCAGTCCCGCGAGCAGCGGCCGATCGGCCAGATCCTCGAGGGCGTTCCAGCCCATGTGCGGGATCTTGGCCGCGGCGTTGGCGGGCTGCAGCTTCGAGACCTCGCCCGGGATCCAGCCCAGGCCCGGGGTCTCGCCGAACTCCAGTCCCTTGTCGGCGAGCAGCTGCATGCCGACGCAGACGCCCAGGAACGGCGCGCCGCGACCCCGGACCGCCTCTGTCATCGCCGCGATCAGCCCGTCCCGCGACGACAGCGCGCCCATGCAGGCCGCGAAGGCGCCGACGCCCGGCAGCACCAGCCGGTCGGCGCGGGCGACGATGTCGGGATCGGCGGTGACCACGATCTCGGCGGCCGTGTTCAGCCCCTCCGCGGCCTTGCGGAGGGCTTTTTCGGCCGAGCGAAGGTTGCCCGACCCATAGTCGATCAGGGCGACGCTCTGCATGGATGAGGTCCTAGAGCACGCCCTTGGTCGACGGAGCGCGGCCATGGGTCTTGGGATCCAGCTCCACCGCTTCGCGGAGGGCGCGGGCCAGGGCCTTGAAGCCGCTCTCGGCGATGTGGTGGGTGTTGTCGCCGTACAGGGTTTCCAGGTGCAGGCAGGCGCCGCTGTTCATCGCGAACGCGTGGTGGAATTCCTTGAACAGCTCGGTGTCCATCTCCCCGACCTTCGGGCGCGAGAACGACACCTTCCAGATCAGGTAGGCGCGGTTGGAGAGATCGAGCGCGCAGCGCGTCAGGGTCTCGTCCATCGGGATGTAGGCGGTCCCGAAGCGGCGAATCCCCTTGAAGCCGTCCAGCGCCTGCTTCACCGCCTGGCCGAGCACGATGCCGGTGTCCTCGACGGTGTGGTGCATGTCGATGTGCAGGTCGCCCTTGGTCTCGACCTTCAGATCGAAGCCGCCGTGGCGGGCGAAGCCCTCCAGCATATGGTCGAAGAAGCCGATGCCGGTCGAGATCGTCGACTCGCCGGTCCCATCGAGATCGATCCAGACGCGGATCTGCGTCTCCTTCGTCTCGCGCGTGACTTCGGCCGTGCGGGCCATCAGAGCAGTCCTTCCGCCTTCGCCAGGGCCTCGAGCGAGACCAGAGGCCGGGGGCCGTAGTGGCCGATCACCTCGGCCGCGGCCAGGGAGCCGAGCTTGCCGGCGACGGCGAGCGGCAGGCCGCGCGCGATCCCCAGCAGGAAACCCGCTGCGTATTGGTCGCCGGCGCCCGTCGTGTCCACGACTTTTTCGACCGGATAGGCGGGCACGACCGCCGAGTCCTGGCCCGCCAGGATCAGCGAGCCCTTTTCGCTGCGGGTGATGGCGCAGAGCTTGGTGCGCGCGCCCAGCTGGGCGGCGGCGGCGTCGAAGTCGTCGGTCTGGAACAGCGCCATCACCTCGGCCTCGTTGGCCAGGACGATGTCGCACTGGCCGTCGATGAAGCCGAGCAGGGCCTCGCGGTGGCGTTCGACGACGAAGCTGTCGGACAGGGTGATGGCCATCATCCGGCCGGCGGCGTGGGCCAGGCCCGCGGCCTTGGCGAAGGCGCGGCGGGCTTCGCTCGGGTCGAACAGATAACCTTCGAGGTAGACGATGGTCGAGGCCTCGACGATCTCCGGCTTCACGTCGTCGGGGGTCAGCTCCACCGAGGCGCCCAGGAAGGTGCACATGGTGCGCTGGCCGTCGGGGGTGACGTTGATCATGCTGCGGGCCGTGGCCGGGCCGCCGACCAGCGGAACGGTGTCGAAGGCGACGCCGATGGCCTTCATGTCGTGGGCGAAGACCTGGCCGAGCTGGTCGTCGGCGACCTTGCCCAGATAGGCCGAGCGGCCGCCGAAGCTGGCCACGCCGGCGACGGTGTTGCCGGCCGATCCGCCCGAGGTCTCCATCGCCGAGGCCATGCGGCCGTACAGCGCGATCGCCTGGGCCTCGTCGACCAGCTGCATCGAGCCCTTCACCAGCTTCTCGGCGGCGAGGAAGGCGTCATCGCTGGGCGCGATCACGTCGACGATGGCGTTGCCGATGGCGGCGACGTCGTACTGGGCGGTCATGAAGGTCCGATCGAAAGGCTCTAGAGGTCGCGCGCTGGTTACAGGACAAGGCCGCGCGGGGCAACGCAGGCCTGTCGCAGCCCCCGGAAGAACGTCGTTTGACTGACGTTGGGGCGGGTTGCGGAGAACATCGCCAACAACAAGCCGACCAGAGGAAACCGACATGGCCGCCTATCTGATCTTCCAGCGCGACACGACCAAGGACCCCGAGGAAATGAAGACCTACGCCGGTCTCGCCGGGCCCTCGATGGCCGGTCACGCCGCCACGCCGCACGTGGTCTACGGCAAGCATGAAGTGCTCGAAGGCCCCGATGTCGAGGGCGTCGTCGTGGTGTCCTTCCCGACCATGGAAGAAGCCAAGGCCTGGTACGACAGCCCGGCCTACACCGCCGCCCGCGCCCACCGCTTCAAGGGCTCGGACTACCGGGTGGTGCTCGTCCAGGGCATCTGATCGGCGGCTGGGCCTTGCGTGGTTCGAGACGCCGGCCTGGGGGCCGGCTCCTCACCATGACTGGCTCAGAAGTCCGTCATCCTGAGGAGCGAGCCTCAAGCGAGCGTCTCGAAGGACGCATTGAGACGCCACCCGACCTTTGACGCCGGGCTCGGCGTGACCTAGGGGGCGAGGCATGACCTGTCTCGCCATCCTCGTTCCCACCACCGACGGCCTCTATGCCGATCGCTGGCGCCCGGCTTTCGACCGCTACGCCGCAGCGCTCTCGACCCAGGGCTTCAGCGTCGAGGCGCTCGACTGGCGGCTGGCCGCCGGGACCGACGCCGATGTCGTCACTCCGCTGCTCGCCTGGGGCTATCACCTGCGCAAGGCCGAATGGCTGGCGGGGCTGAAGTCCCTCGCCGCCGAGGGCCTGCCGGTCATCAACTCGGCCGCCCTGCTGCGCTGGAACACAACCAAGACCTACCTCAACGACCTTGAGGACGCCGAGGTGCCGGTGGTCCCGACCATCTTCGCGGACCGCCTGACCCCGACCGTGATCGCCGAGGCCCGCGAACTGCTCGGCGGCGGCGAACTGGTGGTGAAACCGCAGGTCTCCGGCGGTTCGCACGAGACCGTCCGTCTGGCCGAGGGCGCGGCGCTGGTCGGCGGCCCTACCGGCCCCGCGATGATCCAGCCGTTCCTGCCGTCGGTGTCTGGCGAGGGCGAGCTCTCGTTGCTGTTCTTCAACGGCGTCTTCAGCCACGCCGTCGGCAAGGTCGCCCAGGGCGGCGACTTCCGGGTGCAGCCGCAATACGGCTCCCGGGTCGGCCCGATCCGCCCGACGGACGAGGCGCTGGACGTCGCCCGCGCGGTGTTCGCCGCCGTCGAACAGACCCCGGCCTACTGCCGCATCGACCTCATCCGCCACCTCGACGGCTCACTGCGGCTGATGGAGCTGGAGGTGATCGAGCCGGACCTGTTCCTGGAGCATGCCCCGGATGCGGCGGCGTCGTTCGCCGCGGCGATGCGCCGGGCGCTGGACGAGGTGGGGTAGGCGGTCGCCCTGGCCGCAGGATGAAGGGGTGCTTTCGACCCGTTGCGGACATAGCGCCCTTCCGGCAGGCTTCAGAATTGAGGAGTGCACATGGCTGAGATCGATGGTTGCCTCTACCAAGTGATCGTCGGTAGCGATGTCTCCGAACGAGACAGGGATGTACCTTGAAATCTCCGACGGTGCGGAGCAGCTCATCGAGGTCTTCTATTCGGACGCTGACGGTTTGATGACCTTCAGCGCTTATCGGCAGGACCTACCCTTGGCCTTGGTGGAATGGGCCATCGCCGAGGGGAAGAGCCGCCTCACTCCTGTGCGCTGAGCGTCCGCAATCCACCCGTTGCGGACAATCGATCGGTCAGCTTTCCTCGCTCAAGCGGGACTCCCGAGACCGATAATCACGAGACAAACGAGGACATTGCGAGACAATCTACTCCCTGCGACGACGGGGATGAGCGCGTTTTCGTCCACCCCCTCCGGCCTAGCCTCATACTGGACAGATGAAGGCTCGCGACCACATCCCGGCAACGCTCCCGGACCCTGCCGAACAAGGCTTCACGGCCTTGCCGAACGCGTCGCGGTTTCGCCCCGCGCGAGCCTGCCGGCGGCGCTTCACGCCCCCAAACCCGTCGCCAGTCCCGCCGGACAAAAAGTCGCCGATACGTTTCTGGCCGCTGAAAATGCGAAAGTGAGACAGTTGGGACATTTCGGAAACTCCGGAAACCCTCGCCGATCTCCAGCAAAATCCAGCGCGTCCCTAAACCCCGACGAACAATTCCCGCGACGGGCACAGGTCGGCGACCTGGCAGATTTCGCACTTGGGTCGCCGTGCGATGCAGACGTAGCGGCCGTGCAGGATCAGCCAGTGATGGGCGCGGGTCAGGAACGGCTGCGGCACGATCGCCATCAGATCCTGCTCGACCTTGTCCGGGGTCTTGCCGTCGGACAGCTTCAGCCGGTGCGAGACCCGGAACACATGGGTGTCGACGGCGATCGCCGGCTCGATGTCGAGCTCGTTCAGCACTACGCTGGCGGTCTTGCGGCCGACGCCGGGCAGGGCCTCGAGGTCGGCGCGGTTCAGCGGCACCTCGCCGCCGTGCTTCTCCAGCACGATCCGGGACAGGGCGATGACGTTCTTGGCCTTGTTCCGGAAAAGGCCGATCGAGTTGATGTAGGGGATCAGCCCCTCGACCCCGAGCGCGGCCATTTTCTCCGGCGTGTCGGCGACGGGAAACAGCTTCGCGGTGGCCTTGTTGACGCCCACGTCCGTCGCCTGGGCCGACAGCGCCACCGCCACCACCAGGGTGAAGGGGCTGCTAAAGTTCAGTTCGGTCTTGGGATTGTCCGACAGGGTCGAGAAGCGGAGGAACAGCTCGTCCACCCGCGCCCGTTCGCTCGGGCTCAGGCGTTTCTTGCGGACGGGCTTCTTTCTCACGGCGGTCTTCATCGCCGCGACCATGGCCTGAGCCGCCCCGCTCGCCAAGCCGGGCGAGTAGGCCTAGTTTCGGGTCATGAGCCGTTACGAACACTGCCTGGCATGACCGCAAGAACCGGGTGGAGACGAGCGGGACGGGGGCCTAGCCTCAACTCATGGCCCTCGACATGATCACCGAACCAAAAGCCGCCGCCCCCGTCCTCAGCCTGGCTGAACGCGCGCAGGACTACGACCGCGTCGCCCAGGCCATGGCCTGGCTGGCCGACCACTGGCGCGAACACCCGTCGCTGGACGAGGCCGCCGAGGCTGCCGGCTTGTCGCCGTTCCACTTCCAGCGCGTCTTCACCCGCTGGGCCGGGGTCAGTCCCAAGACCTTCGTCGCCGCCATCGCCCATGCCGAGGCGCGGACCTTGCTGGAAGACGGTGCCAGCGTGCTCGACGCGGCGCTCGACACCGGCCTGTCGGGACCGTCGCGGCTGCACGACCTGTTCATCGCCCAGGAGGCGGTCACCCCCGGTGACGCCCGTCGGCGCGGCGAGGGCCTGACCCTGCGCTGGGGCGTGGCGCCGACGCCGTTCGGCCAGGGCCTGTTCGCGGTGGCGCCGCGTGGCCTCGCTGGCCTAGGTTTCGTCGAGCCTGGCCAGGAGGACGCCGCCTTCGCCGACATGCATCGTCGGTTCCCGGCCGCGACCTGGGTCCGCGATGACGAGGCGGCCGCAGCGCTGGCGTTGCAGGCCTTCTCCGGCAAGGGCGAGCCCGTGCCGTTGGTGCTGATCGGCTCGCCGTTCCATGTCCAGGTCTGGAAGGCGCTGCTGCGGATTCCGTCGGGTCAGACCGCCACCTATGGCGAGGTCGCGGGCTGGGCCGGTAAACCCAAGGCCTTCCAGGCCACCGGCGCAGCCATCGGCGCCAATCCGGTCAGCCTGCTGATCCCCTGCCACCGGGTCATCGCCCGAGACGGCCGCCTGACCGGCTACCACTGGGGTCTGGGCCGCAAGGCCGCGATGCTGGGGATGGAGGCGGTCGCTCGCGCCGGCTAGTCGCCCCGTTTGGACGCCAGCTGCATGCCCTTGGCGATCGCCACCTTGGCGAGGTTGGCGCCCGGGATGAACAGATCGACGGCCTCGGTGCTCAGATCGAGCAGGAAGTGCGGGTCCATGAGCTTGCCCAGATGCTGCTCGAACGTGGTCCCGCCGGTCATGATCTCACCGTTCAGGGCGTCGAACTCGACCACCGCCTCCTTCTCCCGCCACTTGAAGCGGAAGGCGTAGACCGGTCGGTAGTAGAGCTCGATGGCCTCCAGTCGGACGATCTCCTCGGTGACGACGTCGGCGTCCGGCCGGCCGATGGCGGCGGCCATGACCTCGCGGACCAGGGTCGAGGCCTTGGCTTCGGACGGCACCACGATGGTGTTGACCTGGGTGATCTCGGCCAGGGTCTGGGCGGTGGCCTCGGCGGCGGGGTGGCTCAGATAGCCGGCCAGCGCCGCCTTCTGGATCTTGGTCAGGCCGTCGAAGAAGATCTCCTTGCGGCTCTCGTCCCGGCAGAGCTCGCGGCCGGAGACCGCCAGCCTGCCGCCGACCACCTGCCGCATCTCGCCGCCGAGCAGCACCGACTGGACCTCCGGCGCCACCGCGATGGCGTAGTCCTTGGTCCGTTCGTAGACCTGGATGCTGGTGCAGGCGATCCGCCAGAACGGCTGCAGGCGCCGCTCGCGGTAGACGATCTGGAATTCCTCGTCCTTCGGCGGCTTCAGCAGCCCGCCCATCTTGGCCAGGGCCCCGAACGCGTCGAGACGCTTGGTCCAGGCGCGACCCTCCGCATGCTCCATCGAGAAGCGGTCGGTCAGGATCAGGATGCGCTCGTCGGCGAGTTCGACGTTCATGGGAAAGACCTCGTTGGAGGCTCTACCCATGACCGGCGCGCGGCTTCGTCGCTATCGTTACAAGATGAACCGCGACAAATCTGCGTCGGCGGCCAGAGCGCCGATGCGGTCCCGAACATAGGCGCCGTCGATGGCGATGGTCTGGCCCGACTTGTCGGAGGCCGAGAAGCTGATCTCCTCGACGACCTTTTCCAGCACCGTCTGCAGACGGCGAGCGCCGATGTTCTCGACCGAGCCGTTCACCGCCACGGCGGCGTCGGCCAGGGCGTCGATCGCGCTGTCGTCGAAGGTCAGGGTGACGCCCTCGGTCAGCAGCAGCGCCTGGTGCTGTCGGATCAGGTTGGCTTCCGGCTCGGTCAGGATCCGGCGGAAGTCGTCGCGGGTCAGGGCCTTGAGTTCGACCCGGATCGGCAGGCGGCCCTGAAGTTCGGGCAGCAGGTCGGACGGCTTGGCGACATGGAAGGCGCCCGAGGCGATGAACAGCACATGGTCGGTCTTCACCGGCCCGTACTTGGTGCTGACCGTGGTGCCCTCGATCAGCGGCAGCAGATCGCGCTGGACCCCCTCGCGGGAGACGTCGCCGCCGCCGGCGCGGTCGGAGCGGCTGGCGACCTTGTCGATCTCGTCGATGAAGACGATGCCTTCGTTCTCGGCCAGCTCCAGGGCTTCCTGGGTCAGGGCCTCCTGGTCGAGCAGCTTGTCGCTTTCCTCGGCGATCAGCGGCGCGTGGGCGCCGGCGACCGTGGTCTTGTGGGTGCGGGTGCGGCCGCCGAAGGCCTTGCCGAACATGTCGCCCAGATTCAGCACCCCCATCGAGGCGCCGGGCTGTCCGGGCATGTCCATGCCCTGGAACGGCGAGGAGGTGTCGGCCAGCTGCAGCTCGACCTCCTTGTCGTTCAGTTCGCCGGCGCGGAGCTTCTTGCGGAAGGACTCGCGGGCGGCCGTCGAGCCGGGACCGGTCAGGGCGTCGAGGATACGCTCCTCGGCGGCGGCCTCGGCCCGGGCCTTCACGGCGGCGCGGCGCTTGTCGCGGATCATGGCCATGGCGCTCTCGACGAGGTCGCGCATGATCTGGTCGACGTCGCGGCCGACGTAGCCCACCTCGGTGAACTTGGTGGCCTCGACCTTCAGGAACGGGGCCTGGGCCAGCTTGGCCAGGCGACGGGCGATCTCGGTCTTGCCGACGCCCGTCGGGCCGATCATCAGGATGTTCTTGGGCGTGACCTCATCGCGCAGCTCGTCCGGCACCCGGCGCCGACGCCAGCGGTTGCGCAGGGCCACCGCCACCGCCTTCTTGGCCTCGTGCTGACCGACGATGAAGCGGTCCAGCTCGGAAACGATCTCACGCGGGGAAAACTCGGTCATGGGCCTTCGAAGCAGCTTCTAGTTCACGGGCTGGCCCGGCGGCGTGATCAGCAGCTCGTCGAAGACGATCCGCCAGCCCTCGCGCCGTCGTTGCCAGACCCGGACATAGTGACCCTTGCCGGGGTTTGCATCCTTGATCCAGCTGATCGCCCCGTAGGTCCAGGCCAGGTCGCCGGCCGCGGAGGCCTCGCCGCCGAGCGTGCTCATCTCCGCCGTCGCCGCGCGGGTCTCGAGTTCGGTGGTGGCGGCGTCACAGTCCGTGGCAGGCGCGGCGGGGGAGCCCTGCACCCGGCCATCGCAGGCGTAGACCTCGAGATAGGCCTTGAGCAGGTCGGTCCTGGCCGCCGCCGCCAGATCGTCTTCGGCCTGCATGACCGCGGCCAGGGCGAGGCCCGGATCCATCGATTCGACATCAGACACCGGGAGGAAGCCGACGGGACCGTTCGGGCCGAGGGCGCCGGACGCGTCGCTGGACGTCCCGCCGTCGAAGAGCCACTTCCATTCGCCGTTCATTTGCTTCTTCCAGACCGTGAAATAGTGCCCGCGGCGCTGGCCGGAGAAGGCGTAGGGACCCGTGGTGAAGCCCATATCGCCTGATTTGGATATCCCCGCCCACACCGGCCACCATTCCAGCTTCGGATCGTCGGGCTTTCCGTCCGGCGAGGCGGCCAGCGACTTGTGCGCGTTGACCGGTTCCGGCTGGATGACGATGGCGTCCGGCGAAGAGTGCTTCAGGAACGACGCCTTGATGCCCAAGGCATAGCCGTCGGCGGCGAAAGCCCGCTCGGCGGCCACGACGGGCGCCGGCGTCACCGGTTCGGCGGCGGTGGCGGCGGGCGCCAGCAGAAACGGCGTGGTCAGCGCGGCGATGGCGATACGGTGCATGAGTCGGTCCTCCGCCTTCATTGATCCGAAGGCGGCCGATTAAAGCCCCGTCAAATCGATGAAAGCCGACGGCCCGTCGCCGTGGACGGTCGCTACAGCGTTTCCACCGTCAGCGAGCCGTTGGTGTAGACGCAAATCTCGGCGGCGATGGCCATCGCCCGTCGGGCCACCTCCTCGGCGGAGAGGTCGGTGTTGTCGGCCAGCGCCTTGGCCGCGGCCAGGGCGTAGTTGCCGCCCGATCCGATCGCGGCGACGCCATGTTCCGGCTCCAGCACGTCGCCGACGCCGGTGACCGTGTAGATGGCGTTCTCGTCGGCCACGAGCAGCATAGCCTCGAGCCGGCGCAGGTAGCGGTCTGTGCGCCAGTCCTTGGCCAGTTCGACGCAGGCCCGGGCCAGCTGGCCGGGGAACTGCTCCAGCTTGGTTTCCAGCCGCTCGATCAGGGTGAAGGCATCGGCGGTGGCGCCGGCGAAGCCCGCGATCACCTTGCCGCCGGCGAGCGTGCGCACCTTGCGGGCGTTGCCCTTGACCACGGTCTGGCCCATGGAGACCTGACCGTCGCCGGCCACCACGGTCTTGCCGTTCTTGCGCACCGCCAGGATGGTGGTGCCGTGCCAGTCGGGGAAGTTCGTCGCGCTCTGCATGCTCGGGATGTGGCGGCGCGAAGGTTTGAGGTCAAGGCGATGGCGTTTTCTGAAGCCGAGGTCGAACGCTATGCCCGCCATCTGGTGCTGCGCGAAATCGGCGGGCCCGGGCAGCAGCGGCTGAAGGCGGCCAGCGTGCTGATGGTCGGCGCCGGCGGGCTGGGATCACCGGCGGCGCTGTATCTGGCGGCGGCGGGCGTGGGTCGGATAGGCCTCGTCGATCCGGATACCACTGCGCTCTCGAACCTGCAGCGGCAGGTGATCTACGCCACCGCCGACATCGGCCGGCCCAAGGTCGAGGCGGCGGCCGAGCACCTTGCCGCGCTCAATCCCGAGATCGTCGTCGAGACGCATGCGGTCGCCCTGACCTCGGACAACGCCGCCGACCTGATCGCCGGCTACGACCTGGTGCTGGACGGCACCGACGACTTCGCCACCCGTTTCGCGGTCTCGGACGCCTGCGTCGCCACCGGCCGGACTCTCGTCAGCGGCGCCATCGCCCGCTGGACGGGCCAGGTCGGGGTGTTCGCGAGCAAGCCCTGCTACCGCTGTCTGGTGCCGGAGATTCCGCCGGACGCCGAGACCTGCGTGTCGGTAGGCGTGGTTGGGGCCCTGGGCGGCGTGATCGGCTCGATGATGGCGCTGGAAGCGGTGAAGCTGATCGCCGGAGCTGGAGAACCGCTGAGCGGCCGGCTGCTGATCTACGACGCCCTTGCCGCCGAGACCCGAACCGTCCGCATCGGCGCCGATCCGGCCTGCCCAAGCTGCGGCGGCGCTTGACCGAACAGGGTTCGCGGCGTCTCAATCCCGGCCAACGAACAAGAAGGGCAGGGGAAACGCCGATGAAGACGCTGGGCAAGGTCCTGATCGGGATCGTGGTCGTGATCGCCGTGGTGCTGGTCGGCGGCTGGCTGATGCTGCGCCGGCCAGACATTCCCTACGCGACGCTGGAGGCGAAGTACGCCAGCCCCACCTCGCGATATGTCGAGCTCTCCAACGGCGTGCGGGTGCATTACCGTGACCAGGGCCGACGCGACGGGCCGGTGCTGGTCATGGTCCACGGCTTCTCGGCCAACCTCGAGACCTGGGAGCCCTGGGTCCAGCGGCTGGGCGGCGACTATCGCATCATCAGTCTCGACCTGCCCGGCCACGGCCTGACCCGGGCGCCGGAGGGCTTCACCCTGCCACGCAGCGGTTTCGTCGACATCGTCGACCAGACCACTCGCAAGCTGGGCGCGGAGAAGTTCGTGCTGATCGGCAATTCGATGGGCGGCGGGGTGACCTGGAACTACGCCCTGGCGCACCCGGACCGCGTCCAAGGCATCGTCCTGGTCGACGCCGCCGGCTGGCCGCGCGAGGGCGACGCCAAGGACGACGGGCCGGTGGCGTTCAAAATCCTGCGCCATCCGGTCGGCCGCTTCCTGGTCAAGGATCTCGACGCCAGCGCGATGACGAAAGCCGGCCTGCGCGACGCCTTCGAGCCGCAGCCCGACCTGGCCACTGAAGCCATGGCCACGCGCTACGTCGAGATGGCCCGCGCGCCGGGGCACAAGGATATCATCCTCGGCCTGATGAGCAGCTTCGCGTCCGATGACGCGGCGTCGAAGGAGAAGCTGTCGAAGATCGCGGTCCCGACCCTGGTCCTGCACGGCGATACCGACAAGCTGATCCCCGTCGCCGCCGCCCGCAAGTTCGGCGACGCCATCCCCGGGTCGACCGTGATCATCTACGAGAAAACCGGCCACATCCCGATGGAACAGGTCGCCGACAAGTCCGCCGCCGACCTCGCCGCCTGGCTCAGGGCGAAGGTGTTTCCGCTCAAGCCTTGAAGCGCGCGGCGATGAAGTCGGTCGCTCGGGTCATCACCTTGGTTGACTGCTGTGGGGTCCAGCCTCCGTGGCCCATGTCCTCGATCTCGAGGTGCTCGACGCTCTTTCCGGCTTTCTTGAGGGCGTCGCGCATGATCTTCGACTGCTCGGGCAGGACGATGGTGTCGTCCTTCCCGTGGATGAGGAGGACGGGTGCGGTGATCGCGTCCGCCCGCCGCCGGGGCGAGGCCGCCTCCAGCATCGCCCGGTCGGCGTCGGGGTCGCCGACGTTCTTGCGCCAGTAGAGGTAGGACGGGGAATCGTGGCCCTCGGCCCGTTCCGAAACCATCATCTGCGGCAGATCGCTGATCCCCGCGATCGAGACGATCGCCTTGTAGAGTTCCGGCCGGCGCACAGCGCCCATCAGCGCTGCATAGCCGCCGTAGCTGGCCCCCATGATGGCGACGCGGCTCGGATCGACCTGACCGCCGGCGATGACATGGGCGATGCAGTCCTCGACGTCCTCCTGCATCCGGTCGCCCCAGCGACGCCAGCCGGCCTCGGTGAAAGCGCGGCCGTAGCCGTATGATCCGCGGAAGTTCGGCTGCAGCACGAGCCAGCCCCGCGCCGCCAGGATCTGAGCCCACTCGTTCCAGTCGAGGTAGTCGCGGGCCTCCGGGCCGCCATGCGGCATCACCACCAGCGGTCGCTTGCCGACGGCGCCGAGTGGAACGGTGAGGTAGGCGCGCAGGGCCTGGCCGTCCCGGGCGGTGACTGAAAGCGCCTCCATCGGCGCGAGCCGTTCAGGGGTCAGCCACTCCCGCGTCGCGCCGAGACTCTCGAGGACCTTGGCGGTCTTGTCGTAGAAATAGTAGGCCCCAGGCTCCAGTGGGCCTGACACGTGGAGCAGGAAACGGTTCCGGGCCCCGTCCATGCCGTGGATGGCGATGTTGCGGGCCTTCTTGAAGTAGGCGTCGAGCGTTCGGAAGGGAGCCTTCATCCCCGCGTCGGCGAACTCGTAGCCGAGGCGATCATCCCAGTAGCTCACCGCGAAGAACCTGCCGAAGGGGTCGTTGACCAACCCCTCGACGCCCTGGGTGGGTTTGCGTACGACGCCGGCGATCTGCCGGGTGCGCAGGTCGAAGGTCTGTACGGCGTCGCCGCCGTCCGTCTGACCGTCGCTGGACACCACCAGCACCACGTTCGGATCGTCCGTGGATCCGGCGATGTCGAACTCGAGGCGGCCCTGGTCGCCGATGCGCATCCTTCGGTAAGGCGTCCACACGGTCTCTCCGGCTGCGCGAAGACTGACGGTGATCGCCGTTTCACGGGCGTTGACCTCGTACCGCGCGATCGGAACGCCGTCGAAGCTGATCCATTTCCACGTCCGGTCGCCGCCGCGCTCCACCAGCGTCGCGGTCCCGGTGCGGACGTTCACTCGGTACAGGGCCCAGACACCGCGCTCGTGGTCGGCCGCCTTCATGAGGATGTGGTCGGGGTCCTTGGGCATGAAGTCGATGACCATGCCGAGGTTCTCGTTGCCTCTGAGATCCTTCCTCTTGTTCTCGAACAACATCACCGGGTTAGTGCCGTCGGCGTTGATGGCCATTACCCGGCGCACGGTCATGTCGACGCTGGCGGTCCCCATGGGGCCGCTGGTCGTCATCTTCATCTCACGCTTCAGCCAGACCAGCAGGCGCTCGTCATTGGCCCAGGCGATCGCCTCCACATCCATGCCGCCGTCGCCCAGCTGGAGGCGTTTGGGGGCTTCGCCGAGCTGATCCGCGTTGAGGAGAATGATCGAGGTTGTGAACCAGCCGCCCTCCACGGGCGTCTGGCCGAGCACCGCGATCTGCTTGCCGGTGGGAGAGAGCGCGGCGTCGAGCTGGCCCGGTTCGCGCAGCAGATCGTAGAGGCTGGGTGGATCGAGGGGGGCGCCAAACGCCTGCTCACGGCCCATAAACGAAGCCGCCACGGCTCCAACCATGACGGCGCGACGCGAAAACATGAAACTAGGCCCCACCCGGTGAACTAGCGGCGAGGTTGCGCGACGGTGGTCCGGCCCGTCAAGACCGGGTCCTTGCGCCGCGTCAGAGCATCGACGGAATGACGCGGTCGGGCGGTCTGTGCCCGTCCATGAAGGTCTTGATGTTGACGATGACCTTCTCGCCCATATCGATGCGGCCCTCGACCGTGGCCGAGCCCATGTGCGGCAGCAGCACCACGTTGGGCAGCTTCAGCAGCTTGGGATTGATCGCCGGCTCATGCTCGTAGACGTCGAGGCCGGCGCCGCCGATCTCGCCCCGGGCCAGCATGTTGGCCAGGGCGCCCTCGTCGATGACCTCGCCGCGGGCGGTGTTCACGACCACGGCGTGTGGCTGCAGCAGCTTCAGGCGGCGGGCCGAGAGCAGGTGGTAGGTCGCCGGGGTGTGCGGGCAGTTGATGGAGACGATATCCATCCGCGCCAGCATCTGGTCCAGGCTTTCCCAGTAGGTCGCGCCGAGCTCGTCGGCCACGCGCGGGCTTACGGGCTTGCGGTTGTGATAATGGATCGACAGGCCGAAGGCGGCGCCGCGACGGGCTAGCGCCTGGCCGATGCGGCCCATGCCGATGATGCCCAGGCGCTTGCCCCACAGGCGGCGTCCGAGCATCCAGGTCGGCGACCAGCCTTGGAAGCCGCCTTGCTGCACCACGTTGGCGCCTTCGACCACCCGGCGGGTGGAGGCCATGATCAGGCTCATGGTCAGGTCGGCCGTGTCCTCGGTGAGGACGCCCGGGGTGTTGGTGACGATGAGGCCACGCTCGTTGGCGGTGCTGACGTCGATGTTGTCGACCCCGGCCCCGAAGTTGGCGATCAGCTTCAGCCGCTCCCCCGCCCGCGACAGGATGCGCGAGTCCAGACGGTCGGTGATTGTGGGCACAAGCACGTCGCAACGGCTCATCGCGTCGATCAATTCGTCCGGCGACATGGGCCGGTCATCGACATTGAGCTCGGTGTCGAATAGCTCCCGCATCCGGGTTTCAACCGGATCGGGCAGCTTGCGCGTAACGATGACTTTCGGCTTCTTGACGGCCATGGACGCTTTCGGTGACGGCGTTGGCCCCTCGGGGGGTCGGCGAACCCTTAGCAAAGGCCCGGCGGGGGGCCAAGGGAAGGCGATACTGTGACCCCTTCAGAAAAGCTGGCGCCGGTTAAGGCGGCGGGTCTGCTCACGGGACTGGCGGCCTGCCTTCTGCTGGTCGGATGCGACCGCAAGGGCGAGGCGGAATGCGACACGCCCTCGCGCCTGCCGGTGCCCCGGTTCGTGGCCCTGGAATACAATACCATCAACGCCCGCAACGGTCCGGGCGAGGATCACCGCATCCTCTGGACCTGGCGGGCCAAGGGCATGCCGGTCGAGGTGATCGCCGAAACCGCCAGCTGGCGCAGGGTTCGCGGCCCCGACGGCGCCGCGGCCTGGGTGCACAAGCGCGGCCTCGACGGAAGTTTGATGGTCATGCGCGTCAAGCCGGCCGCCGTCGCGCTGCTGGCCGAGCCGAAGGCGGGGGCCAAGGTCACCGCCTGGCTGCGGCCGAACGCCGTCGCGACGCTCGAAAAGAGCGAGGGCGACTGGCGCAAGGTGAAGGCCTCGGGCCGCAGCGGTTGGGTCCAGGCGGGCGAGGTCTGGGGCGCGGGCGCTCCGACACCCTGCGTCCCGCGTGAACGTTGACGGCCCGCGAACGTTGAGACGCCACGCGGCGCGTGCTACCCCCTCGCGCAAATGACGGCTGCGTCACGTGCGCGGCGCCCTTTCGGTGAATCATGTCCGGTCAGCCCAGCTACAGCTACGAAGAACTCCTCGCCTGCGGGCGCGGCGAGATGTTTGGCGAGGGCAACGCCCAGCTGCCGCTCCCGCCGATGCTGATGTTCGACCGCATCACCAACATCAATGCGGACGGCGGACAGTTCGGCAAGGGCGAGGTCGTGGCCGAGCTCGACATCAATCCGGACCTCTGGTTCTTCGCCTGCCACTTCCAAGGCGACCCGGTGATGCCCGGCTGCCTGGGCCTGGACGCCATGTGGCAGCTGGTCGGCTTCTACCTCGGCTGGATCGGCGGTCCCGGCCGCGGTCGCGCGCTCGGCGTCGGCGAGGTGAAGTTCTCCGGCGAGATCACGCCGGAAACCAAGAAAGTCACTTATCGCGTGGAATTGAAGCGCGTGATCAACCGCAAGCTCGTTCTCGGCATCGGCGACGGCGTTGTGGAAGCCGACGGCAAGCCCATCTACGAGGCCAAGGACCTGCGCGTCGGACTGTACGTTCGCTAACCGGGCCCAGACCCGGACGCGCGAGGGCCTGCTCCCGTCGGAGCGGGTCGGGGGAAGACAATAGGAGTTAGCATGCGGCGCGTAGTCGTCACCGGTATCGGCATCGTGTCTTCGATCGGCTCGAACGCCAATGAAGTCACCGCCTCCCTGCGTGAGGCCAAATCGGGCGTAAGGTTCGCCCAGAGCTACGCCGATCTCGGCTTCCGCAGCCAGGTCGAGGCCGCGCCCGACTGCGACTGGCAGTCGCTCGTCGACCGCCGCGCGGCGCGGTTCCTCGCCGAAGGCACGGGCTGGGCCCATGTCGCCATGGAGCAGGCGATCGCCGACTCCGGGCTCGAGGAAACCGAAGTCTCCAACGACCGCACCGGCCTGATCGTCGGCGCCGGCGGCACCTCGACCAAGGTCATCATTGAGGCGGCCGAGATCACCCGTGAGAAGGGCCCCAAGCGCATCGGCCCGTTCGCGGTGCCCAAGGCGATGAGCTCGGGCCCGTCGGCGACGCTGGCCACCTGGTTCAAGATCCGCGGCCTCAATTTCTCGATCAGCTCGGCCTGCGCCACCTCGACCCACTGCATCGGCTCGGCCTACGAGCAGATCCAGCTCGGCAAGCAGGACGTGGTCTTCGCCGGCGGCACCGAAGAGCTCGACTGGAGCCTGTCGAACCTGTTCGACGCCATGGGCGCCATGAGCAGCAACTTCAACGACCGCCCGGCCGTGGCCAGCCGCGCCTACGACCTCAACCGCGACGGCTTCGTGATCGCCGGCGGCGCCGGGATCGTGGTGCTGGAAGAGTACGAACGCGCCAAGGCCCGCGGAGCCAAGATCTACGGCGAAATCGTCGGCTACGCGGCCAATTCGGACGGCTACGACATGGTCGCCCCGTCCGGCGAGGGCGCGGCGCGCTGCATGAATATCGCCATCGCCGGCGCCGGCGGTCGGACCATCGACTATCTGAACCCGCACGGCACCTCGACCCCGGTCGGCGACGTCAAGGAGATGGAGGCGGTCCGCCAGGTGTTCGGCAAGACCGCGCCGAAGATCTCCTCGACCAAGTCCCTGACCGGCCACAGCCTGGGCGCGGCCGGGGCGCAGGAGGCGATCTACAGCCTGCTGATGCTGAACAACGGCTTCCTGGCCGAAAGCGCCAACATCGAGACCCTCGATCCGGCCTTCGAGGACCTGCCGATCCTGCGCAAGCGGGCCGACCGCCAGGTCGAGACGGTGATGTCCAACAGCTTCGGCTTCGGCGGCACCAACGGCTGCCTGATCATGGCGCGGGTGTAGTTTCAGCCGGCACAACTGCCTTGCGTCCTTCGAGACGGCTGCTACGCAGCCTCCTCAGGATGACGCAGTAATGGGGTCGCACCCCCGTTCGTCATGGTGAGGAGCGCCTCCTGGGGCGCGTCTCGAACCACGCACTGACAAGGACCCTCGCATGGCCGATGACTACAGCTTCCCCAAAGGCGACCTGATGAAGGGCAAGAAGGCCCTGATCACCGGCGTCGCCAACCATAACTCGATCGCCTGGGGCATCGCCTCGCAGCTGGCCGCCCAAGGCGCCGAGCTGGCGTTCGCCTATCTGCCCGACATGGAAAAGCGCGTCCGGCCGCTGGGCGAAAGCATCGGCGTGAAGACCTTCGTACCGATGGAAGTCACCGACGACGCCTCGATGGACGCCGCCTTCGCGCAGCTCGAGAAGGAGATGGGCACGCTCGACGCCTTCCTCCACTCGATCGCCTTCGCCAACAAGGACGAGCTCAAGGGCTCGTTCGTCGAGAACACCACCCGAGACGGCTTCCTGCGGGCGATGAACATCTCGGCCTTCAGCTTCGTCGACACCGCCAAGCGCGTCTCGGCGATGATGCCCAATGGCGGATCGATGGTGACCCTGACCTACCTGGGCGCCGAACGGGTCATCCCCAACTACAACACCATGGGCGTCGCCAAGGCGGCGCTGGAGGCGGCGACCCGCTACATCGCCCGCGACCTCGGTCCCAAGGGCATCCGCGTCAACGCCATCTCGGCGGGAGCCATGCGCACCCTGTCGCTGGCCGGCATCTCCGGCGGCCGCGGCATGCTCAGCCAAGGCCGCGCCTTCAGCGCTCTGAAGGAAGACACCTCGATGGAGGGCGTGGCCGGCGCGGCGCTGTGGTTGCTGTCGGAACTGGGCCGCTCGACCACCGGCGAAGTCGTCCACGTCGACGCCGGCTTCCACATGATCGGCCTGCCGGACCCGGAAACCGCCGAGGGCTAGTCAGCGCTCAGGGCGCATAGGCCCGCATGAAGATGCGGGCCGCTTCGCTCGACAGGATCTCGATCTCGTCGTCGGTCAGGTCGACCGCCAGCCGCAGCAGCGCCCTGGTCTGCCGCTGGCCCAGCACCATGCCGCCATAGAACTCGGCGGCCTGCAACGCGTTGGGCACGTTCATGCGGCCGGCGCGGGTCTCGATCTCGAAGAACTCGGCCAGCTGGGCGCGGCTGTGCATGGGGCCGGCCTCGAACACCTCTCGGGCCAGATCCGGCATCTCGCCGGCGCTCTGAACGGTCACCCGCATCAGCGAATAGTTCTTGTTGGTGACCACGGTCAGCAGCGTGCGGGCGTAGGCCTTGAGCGTCGCTTCCGGATGCTCCTCGGCCCCCGGCTCGCGCAGGGGCGCGGTGATGGTCTCGACCCGGCGCTCGACCAGGGCCCGGATCAGCTCGGCCTTGCTGCCATAGTGGTTGTAGACGGTCTGTTTGGAGACCCCGGCCCGGCGCGCGATCGCCTCCATCGGCGCCGACAGGCCACGCTCTCCGAGCACGTCCGAGGCGGCGTCGAGAATGGCCTCGGTCTTGGCCATGTCGATCTGTCCGGCGATCCTGGGCATGTCGTCTAGTGGCCTCCGCCGCCGGAAGGGGGCTGATCCTTCGCCGGCTTGGCGAATAGGGCTAGCACGGCGGCCGCCGCGAGGCCGACTGCCAGCAGCGCGAAGGCGTCGCCGAAGGCCATGATCGACGCTTCCCTGTGCAGCATCATGCTGAAGGCCTTGCGGCCCGCGCCTTCCGGGTCGGCGAGGCCGAGCTGGGCCATGCGCGCGGTCAGGCCGGCGATCAGGGACTGGCTCTGGGCGCTGGCCGAGCTGACGGCGCTGGAGAGCTCCATGAAGTGGCGTGCGCTCTGCTGGGTCAGGGCGGTGGACAGCAGGGCCAGGCCGACGGCGCCGCCGACGTTACGGGTCAGGTTCACCAGGGCAGAGGCGTCCTTCATCAGCGATACGGGGATGGTGCTGACGGTCATCTGCTGGCTGGCGATCATGGCGATCATCACCCCGACGCCGCGGATCGCCTGCAGGACGGCGAACTCGTAGAAGCCCCAATCGGCGGTGACGCCATGGCCCAGGCCCGTGCCGTAGGCGGCGATGGCGAAGCCGATGACCATGGCCACCCGCGGGTCGAATTGCCGGACAAGTCGGCCCGCGATCGGACCCGTCATGAACATCGCCAGCCCGGAAACCAGCATCGTCGTGCCGGTCTCTGCCGCCGAGTAGCGCCGGATCTGGCCGAGGAACAGCGGCAGCACGAACGTGCCGCCATAGAGGCTCATCCCCGAGACCAGGGTCATGACCATGCCAAGACTGAAGTTCCGGTCCCGGAACGGCTTCAGCGACACGATCGGCTGCCAGTAGGTCAGCTGCCGCCAGATGAAGGCCGCGAAGGTGGTCGTGCCCAGCACGGTCAGCCACAGGATGGCGTCATCCTGGAACCAGCTGTCCTTGGCGCCCTCCTCGATCACATACTGGATGCTGAGCAGGCCGATGGCCATCAGCACCAGGCCCCACCAGTCGACGCCCTTGGACAGGCTCGGGTCGCCCTTGTCGAAGTTGCCGTAACGCCAGACCAGGAACAGCGCCAGCAGGCCCGGAGGGACGTTGACGAAGAACAGCCAGCGCCAGTTGGCGATGTCGGTCAGGTGGCCGCCCAGGGTCGGGCCGACGGTCGGCGCCAGGGTCACGATCAGACCGACGACGACGTTGGCGGTGATGCGCCGCTCCGGCGGGAAGACGGTGAAGGCGGTCGAGAACACCACCGGAATCATCGCCCCGCCGGCGATGCCCTGGATGGCGCGCATGAAGATCATCGACTCGATGCTGGTGGTCAGGCCGGTGAGGATGCTGCTGACGATGAACAGGATGCAGGCGCCCATGAAGAACTTCTGCGTTCCCCACATCCGGCTCATGTAGGCCGTGAGCGGCATGATCACGACTTCGGCCAGCAGATAGACGGTCTGGACCCAGCTCATCTCGTCGGCGCTGGCGCCGATGCCCGCCTGGATCTGCGACAGCGAGGCGGCGACGATCTGGATGTCGAGGATGGCCATGAACTGGCCGATGATCATTCCGCCGAAGCCGAGGAAGACCAGCGGCCAAGGCAGCACCTTGCCGTCATGCAACACCAGACCCTTGGGAGGCTGGGCCGCCCCGGTCGGCGTGACGGCTGCGGCGTCGGTCACGCGTCCGGCCTAACGGGCCACGCCGCGGCGCGCGTACTGGGTTCCGGCGCCGGCCGCGTCGGCGAAGGAGACGCCGTCCTGGTCACGCACGTCGACCTTGACGCTGACCGATAGGCCCGGGCGCAGTCCGGCGCCGTGCGGGGCCTTCTTGTCGATGACGATCCGCACCGGCACCCGCTGGGTGATCTTGGTGAAGTTGCCGACGGCGTTCTCGACCGGGATCAGCGCGAACTCCTGGCCGGTGGCCGGCGCGAAGCTCTCGATGTGGGCGGGGATCGGCTCGTCGCCGAAAGCGTCGGCCTTGACCTGAACGCTCTGGCCGATCCGCAGCCGCGACATCTGGGTCTCCTTGAAGTTGGCGACCACATAGGTGCGGCCCAGCGGCACGATGCTCATCAGCACGCCGCCGGGCTGGACCAGTTGGCCGGTGCGAACGGCGCGGGCGCCGACGACGCCGGCGGCTGGGGCGCGGATCACGGTGCGTTCGAGGTCGAGGCGGGCCTGTTGCACGGCCGCGCGGGCGGCGGCGGCGGCGGCGATGCTCTGGGCCTTGGCCGAACCCAGCGAGGCGGCGCTGCGGCGCTCGGCCTCCAGCGCGGCCTGGGCCTGGACGACAGTGGCGCCCGACTGTTCGGCGCCGGCGCGGACGGTCTGCAGCTTCTGGTCGGAGACCCAGCCCTGATTGGCAAGGTCGCCGTAGCGCTTGAGGTCGGCCTGCATGCGCCCGGCCTCGGCGCGGGCGGCGGTCACCCCGGCCGCGCGCTCGGCGATCACCGCCTGTTCGAGGGCGGCCTTGTCGTCGACCGCGCTGATCGCGGCTTCCAGCGCCTGGGCGTTGGCGACGGCCTGGTCGAACCGGGCCTGGAAGGTGGTGGGATCGATGCGGGCGACGATCTGCCCGGCCTCGACATGCTCGTTGTCGGCGACCAGCACCTCGAGCACGTAGCCCGAGACCTGTGGGCTGACCTGGACGGTGTCGGCGTGGACGAAGGCGTTGTCGGTGGCCTCGAAGTGCTGCTTGTCCAGCCACCACAGGGTCCCGCCGATCAGGATGGCGAGACCGACGACGCCCGCCGCCAACAGCGGGACGAGATTGCTTCTGGAAATGGACGGCATGAACGGACCCGGGCGCAGGTATCGAAAACTGGACTTGACCGTCCAGTAAGCGCGATAGCGCCGCTCACCGATCCGGGCAAGCGTTAAGTGGACGCAATCGTCCAGTAATCAAGCGCGACGAAGCTGGGTTCGAACGGGAACGGCGTCGAGTTCGTCGGCGGCCTGCATCAGCATCAGGGCCAGACCCACGGCGGCCAGCTGTGCGGGGTCCTGTCCCAGTTCCGCCCGCAGGGCCCGCGCCCTGCGCAGGCAGGCCCTGGCGAGTGGGTCGAGGGAGTCGTTGGAGGCGAGGATCGCGTCGGTCATGCACTCGAAATACGCGAGTAAATTCCTACACGGTCCTTAACCATGAGGCGACCGAACGCCGCACCCGGCCCATTTCGGAGCCGACGCGCGCTTTCGTCGCACCCGATCCCGGGCTAGTTTGACGGCCATGGCGTTTGAACGAGCAACATCCCCCGCGCTTCGCTGGGTCGCGATCTTCCTGGCCGGTTGCGCCGTGCTGGGTCTGACCCTGGGCTTCCGCGACCAGATCCGCCGCAATCCGCCGGCCTGGTACACGGGCGCGCAGGAGAAGGCCGTCGCCGGCGGCGGGCTGATCGACGCCCAGGAGGCCGTGGCTTTCGATCCCCAGTCGCCCAAGCCGACCTTGCAGACGGACGAGGCCCCCAAGCCCAAGGTCGAGACGGAAGAGTCCAAAGCCGACGAGGCCGAGGATCAGCCCGCGACGACCACGCCGGAGGAAAAGGCCGCCGATCCCGCCGCCGCGCCCAAGGCCAAGCCGCCTGCGCCGAAGATCGAGCCGCCGTCCGAGGATCCCGTCGGCGACCTGCTCGAAGGCCAGAAGAAGGCCCCCGACGCCCCGCCGACCGTGCCCTACTGACATGGCTCACGACGCCGATGTCATCATCGCCGGAGCCGGCATGGCCGGCGCCACCCTGGCTCTTGCTCTGAAGAGCGGCGGCCTCAAGCCGCTGCTGGTCGACCCGTTGCCCTTCGACAGCCAGCTGGCCGCGAACTTCGACGGCCGCTCCTCGGCGATCGCCTTCTCCTGCTTCCGACAGTGGCGGACCCTGGGTCTGGCCGAGGCGCTGGAGCCGCACGCCGAGCGGATGGACGAAATCCTCGTCACCGACGGCCGCTCGCCAGGCGCCGCGACGCCCGGGCAGACGCCGTTCTTCCTGCATTTCGACAGCGGCGAGATCGCCGACCGCGTCGCGGGTGAGCCGCTAGGCTACATGCTCGAGAACCGCCGCATCCGCGCGGCCCTTGCGCAGGCCGTGACCGCCGCCGGCATCCAGGTTCTGGCGCCCGCCCGCGTGGCCCGGGTCGAGGTCACGTCCGCCGCCGCCCAGGTGACCCTCGCCGACGACCGGGTGCTGACCGCGCCAGTGGTGGTCGGGGCGGAAGGGCGCGGTTCGATCGTGCGTCAGGCCGCCGGGATCGACGCGGTCGGCTGGGACTATCCGCAGACCGGGGTCGTCTGCACGGTCAAGCTGGAGCGGCCGCACGGCGGTGTCGCCCACGAGTACTTCCTGCCCGGTGGCCCGTTCGCGATCCTGCCCCTGACCGAGAACCGCGCCAGCCTTGTGTGGACCGAGAAGCGGGACCGGGGCGCGGCCCTGAAGGACGTGCGGCCTGAGGTTTTCCAGGCCCATCTGATGCGCCGCTTCGGCGACTTCCTTGGCAAAGTCGAGGTCGTCGGGCCGGTTTTTACCTATCCGCTGTCGCTTTCGCTGGCCGAGAAGCTCAGCGCGCCGCGTGTGGCGCTGCTCGGTGACGCCGCCCACGGCGTACATCCGATCGCGGGGCAGGGATTGAATCTTGGCCTCAAGGGCGCCGCCGCCCTGGCAGAAATCATCGTCGAGGCCGCGCGGCTGGGCGAGGATATCGGCTCGGAGACGGTGCTTGACCGCTACGGTCGCTGGCGCCGGTTCGACACCATGACCCTGGCCGCCGGGATGGACGCTTTCGTGTGGCTGTTCTCGAACGACCACCCGCTGGTCCGGCTGGCGCGCGGCGTCGGCATGGCGGCGGTAAACCACATCGGCCCGGCCCGGCGCTTCTTCATGCAGGAAGCCGGCGGCGCCGTCGGGGATCTGCCGCGGTTGCTGCGCGGGGAAGCCCTGTAGGGCGTAGGGTGTAGCGAACAGGGAGTGGCAAGGCAGAGATGCGGAAACGCGGCGCTCCTACGCCCTAAGCTCTATCCCCTACTCACTGATCTCCCGCGCCTCTTCCGGCAACATGATCGGCACGCCGTCGCGGATGGGGTAGGCGAGCTTGGCGCTCTTGCTGATCAGTTCGCCCTTCTCGCGGTCGTACTTCAGTGGCCCCTGGGTGACGGGGCAGACGAGGATCTCCAGCAGGCGGGGATCGACCTTGGGGGCTTCAGCTTGGCTCATGAACACACCCTTACTGGATAGCGCCGCCTTCGTCATCGCCGCCGGCGGCGTCGATTTCGAGCAGGGCGGTGAGGGCGTTGGCGCGGTCCTCGATGGTGACCGCTTCCAGCAGCGCCTGCTTCTCCGCCGCGTCGAACGGCAGGCCCATGGCCAAGCTGTTAACCAGCGAGTCGACCGGCGCGGCCTCCGCTGTCTCCCATTCGATGCCGAGGCCACGATGGTCAAGATAGCGGGCGAGGGCGGCGAGGAAACTGGCGCGGTCCAGCCGCGACGATCCGGCGTCGTCCTCCTTGAGGTCGTCCTCGAAGCGGTCGAACCGGGCCCGGACCTGTCGATAGGGCGTGCGCACCGGCAGTTCGTCGCCGACCTCGAACCGGCACAGGCCCGTCAGGGTGATCATGTAGCGCCCGTCGGGCGTCTCTGCGAAGCTGGTCACCCGGCCCAGGCACCCGACCGGCGCCAGCGGCGGGCGCTCGCGATCACCAGCTCTGGTCTGGACCATGCCGATCAGCCGGTCCCCGGCCATGGCGTCGTCGACCATGTTCAGGTAGCGCGGCTCGAAGATGTTCAGCGGCAGTTGCCCGCCCGGCAGCAGTAGCGCCCCGTCCAGCGGAAACACCGGGATCGCCTGCGGAAGGTCTGCGGCCTTGCGGTATCCCGTGGGCATCGGCTGGCTCCTAGCTGAAGAGGATCGACGACAGGCGCCGGCGTCCCTGCTTGGCGACATCGGACATCTGACCGGCGGCCTCGAACACGGTCAGCAGCTGCTTGCGCGCCGCCTCGTCGTTCCAGGCGCGATCGCGCTCGATGATGGTCAGCAGGTGGTCCGCGGCGCTTTCGAAGTCGCCCTGACCGGCCAGGGCTCCGGCGAGATCGAAGCGGGCCTGATGGTCGTCGGGGTCCGCGGCCAGCGCGGCTTCGAACGGCGCGGTTTCGGCCGAGCCGGCCTCTGCCAGCGCGAGCGCGGCGCGGGCGGCGTCGAGGTCCGGGTCTTTTGCATCGGCCGGAGCCATGGCGATCAACCCCGCCGCTTCTTCAACCTGGCCGCCGGACAGATAGACCCGCGCCAGGCCGCCGAGCGCCTTGATGTTTTCGCGATCGAGCCGAAGCACCTCGGCATAGCCCTGGGCCGCGCCGCCGAAATCGCCGAGCTCGAACGATTCCCTGGCCTGGGCCAGCAGTTCGTCGACTTCCGAAACCGGCGGCGGTCCGATCAGCGAGTCCAGGAACCGCTTGATCTCGCTTTCGGGCTGGGCGCCCTGGAAGCCGGTCACCGGCTGGCCGTCGACGAAGGCGTAGACGGTCGGGATCGACTGGACCTGCAGTTGACCGGCGTAGGCGGGGTTCTTGTCGACGTCGATCTTCACCAGCCGCACCGCGCCGCCGAGCGCGTTGACGGCTTTTTCCAGCGCCGGGGTCAGCTGGCGGCAGGGGCCGCACCAGGTCGCCCAGAAGTCGACGATCACCGGCTGGACCTTCGAGGCCTCGATGACGTCGGCCACGAAGTCGGCGTCGGAGCCGTCCTTGATGAACTGTCCGGCGGCGGCCTTCGGCGCCAGCCCTTCTCCGATCAGGGTCATGCGATATCCCGTCCAGGGGCGCCCGTGGCTGCCCCGCGTTTCAACGTCCTGCGGCCAAGATGGTCGCAAGGCTTCAGGTCTTCAACGCCTCAAACGACTTCCATGGCCGTGAAATCGACGATCATCGGCTCTACGCCGACCGCCGCCAGGAACCGGCGGAAGCCGGCCTGGGACACGGCGGTCGTCGCGGTGTTGGTCATGGGGTGAAAGTTCACCGGGTCCGAAGCGGCCAGGGCCGCATCGAGCACGAAGCGCACCCGGCGGTCGTTGTCGTTGATCAGACCGAAGGCTGTCACCGAGCCCGGCGTCACGCCCAGGGTCTCCAGCATCAGCTCCGGGCTGCCGAAGCTCAGGCGTCCCGAGCCGATCACCGTGTGCAGCCGCTTGAGGTCGATCGTGGTCTCGCCCAGCGCCGAGATCAACCACAGCTGACCCTTTGCGTCCTTCAGAAACAGGTTCTTGGTATGGCCGCCGGGCAGGGCAGCCTTGATCTCGTCGCCCTCGCCGACGCGGAACACGGCCGGATGATCGAGCGTGGAGTGGGCGATATCCTCGGCGTCGAGGAAGGCGATCAGGTCGGCGCGGGTCTTCATGTCTATCGCTTAGCGCAAAGCCGGGGCCTTGCGGAACATCCACCCCTTGCAGAAAGGATGGGCGCGCGCGACAGGTCTTCCGACGCCAGCTTGAGAGCCCGACATGGAACTGGAGTGCTACCCGACCAACCAGCGGCCGCCGGAGATCGTGCCGGGCCGGCCGCAGCGCGCCTGGATGGACGCCTTCGCCGAACGGCACCCCTACCGATGTCTGCCGCTGTCTATGGCCAACACCACCGGCTGGGAGATCCTCTGCCCGGTAGGCTTCACGGCGGAATGGAATGGCGGCGCCCACCAGGACTGCATCACCCTGACGCCCGACCACCCGCACCCCGACTTCCACGATTTCGCCAAGAGCCACTTCTCGCGCGGCATCATCACCATGCACTCCGGCTACCTGTTCCGCACGCCGCCGGGCTGGTCGATGTGGGTGCAAGGGCCGCCCAACCACATCAAGGACGGCATCCAGCCGCTGCAGGGTCTGGTCGAGACCGACTGGCTGCCCTTCCCCTTCACGATGAACTGGATGTTCACGCGGCCCGGCCGGGTGAAGTTCGCCAAGGGCGAGCCGTTCTGCTTCATCACTCTGATCCAGGATCGGGCGCTGGCCCAGGTGCAGCCGGTGACCAAGTCGCTGACCGCCAACACCGATCTGCGCAAGCAGTACGATGCCTGGTACACGCAGCGCTCGGAATTCAACGCTCGCCTGATGAAGCAGGAACCCGAGGCCGTGCGTGACGCCTGGCAGCGCTACTATTTCAAGGGCGAGCTGCCGGACAACACCGGCCCGGCTCCGGCCGGCCACACCAACAAGCGTCGTCTGAAGTCACCGAAACTCGGGGTCTAACGGGCGCGAACAAGAACCCGCCGAGAGGCGCTTGCAAAGCCGAAGACGCTCTGCCATAAGCCGCCCTCTCGATTTCGGGACGCTCTCTATCAAGCGTCTCTGGAGCGCGGGCGTAGCTCAGGGGTAGAGCACAACCTTGCCAAGGTTGGGGTCGAGAGTTCGAATCTCTTCGCCCGCTCCAATAAATCGAAACCCAGAGAGGCCGGGCGAAAGCCCGGCCTTTTCTCTTTGGCCTTCGTCGCAATTCATCGTCAGCCTTCTTTACGACTCCCGCGCGTTTGGGTTTAGTTTCGACCCTGGGCGACAGCAGGCGTTGTCCGCGCGATGTAGTGAGGCCCGGTGAGCGTAGAGTCCGTCAGTCGCCGCAGTCCGACCCTCGAGTCCCTGGTCCGGTGGTCGGACCTGGAAGGCCGGCCCCGCATCATTCTCAACGACGATCTGCGGCTGATCTGGTCGAACGCCTCAGCGGCCGATCTCCTGCGCGAGGCTGTCGATGTCCGGCTGGTCGGCGAGCGCTTCGAACTGGTCAATTCCGTCGAGCACGCGGGTTTTCAGCGTTATGTCGCCGCCTCGACCGACACCATGAGCGCTTGGTGCACGCCGCAGGCCGAGGAGGGCGCCCTGATCTTCCGGGCTTGGCGGATCGACACCGACGCCCCCGATGTGATCGGCCTGGTCTTTCACCCGACCGGCGGTGACTACGTGCCGAGGTGGGCCGATTTCGGCCGGGCCCTGGGACTGACGGCGGCCGAACACAGGATCTCCCTGCGGCTTCTCGACGGGGTCAAGATCGAGACCGCGGCCGAAGACATGGGCATCACCACTGCCACGGCCCGCACCCATGTGCGCAATCTCTACCAGAAGCTTTCGATCGGCTCGCGAGAGGCTTTGTTCCGCCTGCTCGCCCCGTTCCGGGTCGGCTAAACCCGCCTGACGCGCGACAAACGGCGGCGCGATAACGTCGGTCCCGCTTTGAAACGCTTTCTTTGGAAAGGGCGACGATACTCCCCAGCTGTATATCTCCAGAATGGGGGTGGGGGCGTGTTCAAAGTTATCTCGTGTCTCGTCAATGAGCACGACTACCGAATGGTGGTCGTTGCGGCGCTGGTCTGTCTCTGCGCCACGCTGACGGCCTTCAGGCTGTACTCGCGAATGAACGGGGCCACCGGCCTCGCTCGCGGGGCCTGGCTGCTGTTCACCTCGCTCGTCGCCGGCTCCGGCGTCTGGGCCACCCACTTCCTCGGCATGCTGGCCTATGATCCGGGCCTCAAGACCGGCTACTCGCCCACCGGCACGATGATGTCGCTGATGATCGCGGTGCTGTTCATGGGCGGCGGCTTCTTCGCCGCCACCGCCACTCGCGACCGTGATCGCGCCAACCAGCTCGCCGGCGGCCTGCTGCTCGGCCTCGGCATGGCGGCCATGCACTACACGGGCATGAGTTCGTTCGTGACCCAGGGCCACATCGTCTGGGAGTCGGCGATCATCGGCAGCTCGGTCGTGCTCGCAGTGATCGGCGCGGCCCTGGCCCTGATCATGGCCGGCGACGCCCGCAAGTTCTCCGCCCAGGTCATGGGCGCCGTGATCCTGACCATCGCCGTCTGCACCCTGCACTTCACCGGCATGGGTGCGATCACCATCGTGCCGGACTCGACCGTCGTGGTGCCCGACCAGATGTTCTCGGGCGGCCTGATGATCCTGGCGGTGACCACCATCACCGGCCTGATCGTGCTGGCCGGCCTTGGCGCCGTGCTGATCGAGTCCCAGACCAGCCGTTCGGCGCTCGAGCGCATCCGCACCCTGGCCAACGCCGCCTATGAAGGCATCGTCGTGGTCCAGCGCGGCACCATCAAGGACGCCAACGCCGCCTTCTGTGAACTCGCCGGCGCCAAGCTAGACGACCTGCTCGGCCAGCAGCTCACCGACGGCATGCTGACCTATGACGACGCCAGCGAACTCGTCGACGGCGCGGAACGCCGCGAAGGGCGCATGCAGCCGCTCGACGGCGGCAAGGCCATTCCGGTCGAAATCTTCGCTCGCATGATGGACGACGGCGCCCGTCATGAGACCCGCGACCTCATCGTCCTCGCCGTCCGCGACCTGCGCGAGCGCCGCTCGGCTGAAGAGAAGATCCGCTACCTCGCCGAACACGACGGCCTTACCGGCCTGCCCAATCGCAACGCGCTGCAGGCCCGCCTCGCCGCGACCCTCGACCGCGTCGAGGCTTCCGGCGAGAGCCTGGCGCTGATCTGCGTCGACCTCGACCACTTCAAGGAAGCCAACGATCTCCACGGCCACCTGGCCGGGGACGCCGTGCTGGTCGAAGCCGCGCGCCGCCTGCAGGACAGCGTCGTCTCGCCGTCCTTCGCCGCCCGCCTCGGCGGCGACGAGTTCGTGGTCGTCCAGGTCACCAGCCAGGACGAGGACCAGGCCACCGCCGCCGCGGAACTGGCCGGCCAACTGCTCGAAACCCTGCGTGAAAGCGTGATGTACGAGGGCCAGGAGCTGACCATGGCCGCGAGCCTGGGTCTGTCGCTCTATCCCGACGACGGCCGCACGGGCGAAGCGCTGCTGGCGAATGCCGACATGGCCCTCTACCGCGCCAAGGAAAGCGGCCGGGGCGCCTATCGCTTCTTCAAGCGCGAGATGGACGAGACCATCCGCGAGCGCCGTAACCTCGCCCGCGAGCTGCGCCAGGCGATCATCGACGAGGACCTGGTCGTCCACTACCAGCCCCAGGCCCGGGCCAGCGACAGTCAGATCTGCGGCTTCGAGGCTCTGGTCCGCTGGAAGCACCCGACTCGCGGCATGATCCCGCCGCTGGACTTCATCCCGCTGGCCGAGGAGACCGGGCTGATCCTTCCGCTGGGCGAATGGGTCCTGCGCAAGGCTTGCGTCGAGGCCGCCGGCTGGGATCGTCCGCTGAGCATCGCGGTGAACCTGTCGCCGCTGCAGCTGAACCAGCCGAACCTGCCGACCATCGTCCACGAGATCCTGATCCAGACCGGCCTGCCGGCCTCGCGTCTGGAACTGGAAGTCACCGAAAGCGCCCTGTTCAAGGACTACCAGCGCGCGCTCGACAATCTGCGTCGCCTGAAGGCGCTGGGCGTCCGCATCGCCATGGACGACTTCGGCACCGGCTTCTCGTCGCTCTCGACCCTGCAGTCGTTCCCGTTCGACAAGATCAAGGTCGACAAGAGCTTCGTCGAAAACATCCATCGCGACGAGCGCGCGACCGTGATCGTCAAGGCCGTGCTCGGCCTCGGCCGCAGCCTCGATATCCCGGTCGTGGCCGAAGGCGTCGAGACCATCGAGCAGCTGGAGTTCCTGCGCGGCGAAGAGTGCGCCGAGGTGCAGGGCTATCACATCGGCCGCCCGGCCCCCGCCGACACCCTCAGCGCCTGGACCTGCGCCGTCGCGGCGGTAGCCGATGTCCCGGTCGCGGTGGTCGAGGTCGTTGTCCGCGCGCCGCGCGCCCGCAAGGCGAAGGCGGCCTGATCGCCGCCTAACGCCGCTTCAGGCCGCCCAGGACGCCGCGGAGCAGTTCGCGCCCGACCTGGCTGGCGAGGGTGCGAACCAGGGTCTTGCCGAAGGCCTCGCCCATGCTCTGCCGGTTCGAGGACCGTGCGCGGGGCGCGGGCCGGCTCTCGACGCGATCGCGGCGCGCCTGTTCTTTTTCCCAGGCCTTCTCGTCGGCCGCCCGCTGCTTGTCGGCGGTTGCCTGGGCGGCGTCGAGCTCGGCCTGGCGCGCGCCCTGCTGGGCCCGAGCCCTAAGCGTCTCGAAGGCGGACTCCCGATCCTGGGCGGTGTCGTAGAGGCCTCGCACGGGGCTGTTCGCCATCGTCGTCTGGCGTTCCGGCTGCGTCGCCGGGCCTAGGCGCGAGGCGGGCGGCCGGATCAGGGTCCTGGCGACCACCGTCGGCGCGCCCTTTTCGTCGAGCACCGAGACCAGCGCCTCGCCGACGCCCAGTCCCTGGATGGTCTCGGCGGTGTCGAAGGCGGGGTTGGGCCGGAACGAGGCGGCGGCGGCGCGCAGGCCCTTCTGCTCGGCCGGGGTGTAGGCGCGAAGCGCGTGCTGGAAGCGGTTGCCGAGCTGCGCCAGCACCGTCTCGGGGATGTCGGCCGGGTTCTGGGTGACGAAGAAGATACCGACGCCCTTGGACCGGATCAGACGCACCACCTGCTCGACCTTTTCGAGCAGGGCCTTGGGCGCGTCGCGGAACAGCAGGTGGGCCTCGTCGAAGAAGAACACCAGCCGCGGCTTTTCGGGGTCGCCGATCTCCGGCAGCTCCTCGAACAGCTCCGACAGCAGCCACAGCAGGAAGGTGGCGTAGAGGCGCGGGCTCTGGATCAGCTGGTCGGCCGCCAGGATGCTGACCACGCCGCGGCCCGAGCCGTCGACCCGCATCAGGTCCGACAGCTTCAGAGCGGGCTCGCCGAACAGGTTGGCCGCGCCCTGGGTCTCCAGGGTCAGCAGGCCGCGCTGGATCGTGCCGATGGTGGCGGCGGAGACGTTGCCGTACTCGACGTCGATGGTCTTCTCGTTGTCGGCCACGTATTTCAGCGCGGCCTGCAGGTCCTTCAGGTCGAGCAGCAGCAGCCCCTCGGCGTCGGCGACCTTGAAGACGATGTTGAGGACGCCTTCCTGGACGTCGTTCAGCTCCATCAGCCGCGCGAGCAGCAGCGGCCCCATCTCCGAGATGGTTGTGCGGACCGGGTGGCCTTTTTCGCCGAACAGGTCCCAGAACACCGTCGGCGGCGCGTCGGGATTGAGCGTCAGGTTCATGCCCTGCGCCCGGGCCAGCATCTTCTCGTTCGGCGCGCCAGGCTGGCTGACGCCGGACAGGTCGCCCTTCACGTCGGCGGCGAACACCGGGACGCCGGCGTCCGACAGCGCCTGGGCGAGGATCTGAAGGGTCACGGTCTTGCCGGTGCCGGTCGCGCCGGCCACCAGCCCGTGGCGGTTGGTGCGGTCGAGCCGCAGGGTCTCGGGCTTGTCGGAGAAGCCGACGAACAGAAGTCCCGGATCGTTGACGTCCATCGTCGTCTCCTCGTGTTTGGTCGCTTGCGAGGCTACAGCCCCTCGGCACGCTTCGCCAAGCCGCGCATTGACGGATATGAGGCGGCCGCCGACAGTCGCGCGACATAGAGGACCTGATGGCCAAGACTCCCGCCAAGCCCGCCCCGAAGACCACACCCGCCGAGGCTCGGGCGGCGTTTGCCGTACGGCCCGAGGTGAAGGGCCCCGCTGTCGACAAGATCGGGCGCAACGCCTTGGTGATCATGGCGGTGATCGCCGTGGGCGCCGCACTGTGGCTGCTGAGCGGGATTCTCACGCCGCTGGCCCTGGCGATGTTCCTGGCGATCATGGTCGACAGCTTCGCCCGCCGGCTCGAGCATCGCTGGCCCAAGCTGCCGGAAGGTCCGTCGCTGATCGTGGCGATCCTGCTGTCGCTGCTGCTGTTCGGCGTCGCGGCCTTCGTGGTCGCCGACAACGCCACCAGTTTCGTCGGCAAGCTGATCAGCTACGGTCCCAAACTGGACGGGCTGATCGCCAGGCTGGCCGGCTATGCGGGCATTCAGGCCCCGCCGCCGCTGACCCAGCTGATCACCGACCTAAACCCCAGCAAATACCTCGGCCAGTTTGCCCAGGGACTGCAGGGCGTCGTCTCGGATGCGGTCTTCGTGCTGATCTACCTGGGCTTCATCATCGCGGCGAAGCGGGGCTTCAAGCGCAAGATCGTCTCGCTGTTCCCACACAATCGGGAGCGCGACGAAGCGATCCTGATCTTCAACCGCATCCGTTTCGGCGTCGAACGTTACCTGTGGGTCCAGACCGTGACCGGGCTGATGATCGCCGTAGCCTCCTGGCTGGTGATGTTGGTGCTGGGGCTGGAGAACGCGGCCTTCTGGGCGTTCCTGATTTTCCTGGCCTCCTACATCCCGATCATCGGCGGGTTCATCGGCGTCGCCCTGCCGCCGGTGTTTGCGCTCGTGCAGTACGACACCCTCTGGCAGGGCTTCACCCTGCTGGGCGTGCTCTATGCGATCCAGTTCGTCGTCGGGAACGTGGTCCAGCCGCGGATGCAAGGCTCCAGCCTCAACATCGATCCGGTGGTGGTGCTGCTGGCCCTGGCCGTCTGGGGCCTTCTCTGGGGTCTGCCGGGGATGTTCCTGTCAACGCCGCTGGCGGTGATGATCATGATCATCCTCGCCGAATTCGAGGGCTCGCGCTGGATCGCCATCCTGATGTCGGAGAACGGCGACCCCCAGGGTCTGGACGAAAAGGGCCAGCATCGCCGCCGCCATGGGCGCTATGGCGATTCCGAGAAGGCCGGCGCCGCCACCCCTTGAACCCCCGAAACGGGCGCCTATCTCAAGCCTGTCCGGGGCGCACTCCCCTGCTTCCCCGGATCGAAGACCGCTCTTCCTCCCCCCGGAGCGCGTGTCTGGACAAAACCGTCCCGCCTTCCCCCCGGCGAGGACGACGGAGCGCCGCCGGATCCCCCTCCGGCGGCGCATTCGTTTCAAAATGGTCCGTTCATGGGGTCATAACCTTCCGGGCATACCCGACGTAACGGAAAGTTCTTGCCTAAAGGGGCGGGTCACGGTTGATCCGCGCCCCAAGCGGGCTAGGCTCGCCGAAAGCTCATACGGGGAAACACCATGAAAGGCGTAAGCCTTCACCCGGCCGCTCAGGGCCTCGACTCCACCGCGTTCGCCGAGGCCTTCGCCAAGGCTTTGGGTCGCAAGACCGGCGAGGCGGAATCCGCCTTCGTCGCCCAGATCGCCGGCGATATCTCGGCCGAGGAGCTCCCTGACGTTCCGCTGCCCGACCTGGCCGATGTCTTCGCCGAGCTCTGGCGCTTCGGGGAGAGCCGCAAGGGCGAGGAGCCCGCGGTCCGCATTCGCTCCTGGGCCGGCCGCGACCTGCTCGAGATCGCCCAGGCCGACCGCCCGTTCCTGGTCGACTCGGTCATGGCCGGGGTCGCCGAGGCCGGCTTCCCGGTCCGCGCGATGTTCCACCCAATCGTCGAGACCGGCGGCAAGCGCGCGTCCCTGATCCAGGTCCACCTCGATCCGCTCGACGAGGATCAGGCCGCCGGTCTGGTCATCGTCGTCAAGGCGGTGCTGGCCGACGTCCGCATGGCCGTCGACGACTTCGACGCGATGCGGGCCCTGATCCGCCGCGCGATCGATGAGCTGGCCGCCGCGACCGCCCCGGTCAGCGCCGAAGAACGCGACGAGGAGATCGCCTTCCTGCGCTGGCTCGAGCACGAGCATTTCGTGTTCCTGGGCGCCCGGGTCTACGAATACCCGCGCACCGCCGACGGCGGCTATGCGGCCGAAGAGCCGCTCTACCAGCCCGAGGGCAGTCTCGGCGTGCTGCGCGATCAGGACCGCCGCGTCCTGCGCCGGGGCAGCGAGCCGGCGATCCTGTCGTCGCAGCTACGCACCCATCTGGAGGCCGGCGCGCCGCTGATCGTGGCCAAGTCGAACCTGCGCTCGCGCGTCCATCGCCGGGCCTACATGGATTACATCGGGGTCAAGCGATACGGCGCCGACGGCAAGCCCTCGGGTGAGGTCCGCTTCGTCGGCCTGTTCACCGCGGAGGCCTATGACGCTCCCGCCCGCGAGGTGCCGCTGCTGCGCCGCAAGGTCGCCGGCGTTGTCGCCCGCGCCGGTGTCGCCGCCGGTAGCCACAGCGACAAGCGCCTGCGCAATATTCTTGAGACCTGGCCCCGGGACGAGCTGTTCCAGACGCCCGAGGACGAACTGCTGCCGCTGGCCATGGGCGTGCTGCATCTGTTCGACCGGCCGCGCGTGCGGGTGTTCGCCCGGCGCGATCCGTTCGACCGCTTCGTCTCGGTGCTGCTGTTCGTGCCGCGCGAGCGCTACGACTCCGGCGTTCGTGAGCGCGCGGGCCGCATCCTGGCGGAGGCCTACAACGGCCGGGTGTCCGCCTGGTACCCGAGCTTCTCCGACGCGCCGCTGGCGCGGGTCCACTTCATCCTCGGCGTCGAGCCGGGCGACCATCCCGATCCCGACCTGTCGGTGGTCGAGGCCGACATCGCCGAGGCCACCCGCACCTGGGCCGACCGCTTCGACAGCGCCGTCCGCGCCTCGGCGGCGACCGGCAAGGCGCCCGCGACCCTGGCCCGCTGGGCCAACGCTTTCAGCGGCGGCTACCGCGACTTCTACGCCGCCGACGAAGCGCTCTGCGACATCGCCGAGATCGAGGCGATGGACGCGGACAACTTCCGCACCCGCGCCTTCCGCAAGGTCGGCGACGCCGCCATCCGCTTCCGCTTCAAGATCTACAGCCGTGGCGGCTCCGCGCCTCTGGCGGACGTCATGCCGATCCTCGAGCACATGGGCCTCAAGCCCCTGATCGAGGACGCCTTCGAGCTTGAGCCGGTCGCCGCCGACGGCAGCCGCGAGACCGTTTGGGTTCACGAGTTCCTGCTCGAGGACGAGCGCGGCGAACATCTGGTGTTCGCCGAGGTCAAGGACGCCTTCGAGAGCGCCTTCACCGCCGTCTGGACCGGCCACGCTGAGAGCGACGGCTTCAACCGACTGGTGCTTGAACTGGGCGTGTCCTGGCGCGAGGCGGCCCTGATACGCGGCCTCGGCCGCTATCGCCAGCAGTCCGGCCTCGATCCCAGCCAGTCGGTGCAGGAAGAGGCCCTGTCCGATCACCCGGGCGTCGCCCGGCTGATCCTCGACCTGTTCCGCATCAAGTTCGACCCGGCCATCTCCGTCGATCTCAAGGCCCGCGAGACCCAGGCCGCGGCGGTGATGGAGGAGATCGTCCAGGCCCTGCAGGCGGTCGCCAGCCTCGATCACGATCGCGTCCTGCGTCGCCTCGCCCTGCTGGTGGGTGCGATCAAACGCACCAACTTCTACCAGACCGCCGAGGACGGCGGGCCCAAGCCCTACATCTCGTTCAAGGTCGCCAGCCGCGAGCTCGACGACCTGCCGGCGCCCAAGCCCTATCGCGAGATCTTCGTGCTCGCCCCGCATGTCGAGGGTGTCCACCTGCGCTTCGGCCCGGTGGCCCGGGGCGGGTTGCGCTGGTCCGACCGCCGCGACGATTTCCGCACCGAGGTGCTCGGCCTGGTCAAGGCGCAGCAGGTCAAGAACGCGGTCATCGTGCCGGTCGGCTCCAAGGGCGGCTTCTATCCCAAGCAGCTCCCGCGCGGCGGCACGCCCGAAGCGACCCGGGCCGAGGGCATCCGCGCCTACAAGACCTTCCTGTCCGGCCTGCTCGACATCACCGACAACATCGACGCCGACAACAACGTCGTGCGGCCGGCCGGTGTGATCGTCCACGAGGGTGACGACCCGTATCTGGTCGTTGCGGCCGACAAGGGCACGGCGACCTTCTCCGACATCGCCAACGGCCTGGCCGAGGACTACGGCTTCTGGCTGGGTGATGCTTTCGCATCCGGAGGATCGGCCGGCTACGACCACAAGGTCATGGGCATCACCGCCCGCGGCGCTTGGGAAGCGGTCAAGCGCCACTTCCGTGAGGCCGGCAAGGACATCCAGACTACCGACTTCACCGTTGTCGGGGTCGGCGACATGTCGGGCGACGTGTTCGGCAACGGCATGCTGCTGAGCAAGCACATCCGGCTGATCGCGGCCTTCGATCACCGCCACATCTTCATCGACCCGACCCCGGACGCCGCCTCGTCCTGGGAAGAGCGCGACCGCATGTTCGCCCTGCCGCGCTCGTCGTGGGAGGACTACGACAAGAGCAAGATCTCCAAGGGCGGCGGCGTCTTCTCCCGCGCCCTGAAATCGATCGTGCTGACGCCTGAGATCAAGGCGGCGCTCGACATCAAGGCCGACGCCATATCGCCGGCCGACCTGATGACCGCCATCCTCAAGGCCAGGGCAGAGCTGCTCTATCTCGGCGGCATCGGCACCTATGTGAAGGCCAAGGGCGAGAGCAATGCCGACGCCGGCGACAAGGCCAACGACGCCATCCGCGTCAATGGCGCCGACCTGAAGGTCAAGGTCGTCGGCGAAGGCGCCAACCTGGGCCTCACCCAGGCGGGTCGCATCGAGTTCGCCCGCTCCGGCGCCGGCGGCCAGGGCGGCCGCATCAACACCGACGCCATCGACAACTCGGCCGGGGTCGACAGTTCCGACCACGAGGTCAACATCAAGATCCTCACCGGCATGCTCGAGCGCGCCGGCACGATCAAGACGCGCGAGGACCGTAACAAGCTGCTGGTGTCGATGACCGACCAGGTCGCCGAGCATGTTCTGGCGCACAACTACGACCAGACCCTGGCCCTGTCCCTGCTCGAGGTCGATGCGCCGGCGGAGCTGGAGAACCATGCCCGGTTCATGACCGAGCTGGAGGCCGCCGGCCGCCTGAGCCGCGCGGTCGAGGGCCTGCCCGACGCCGTCCAGATCGCCGAGCTGACCGCCGGCAAGGCCGGGCTGACCCGGCCGGAGCTGGCGGTGCTGCTGGCCTACGGCAAGCTCGACCTGTTCGACGAGATCGTCGCGTCCAAGGCGCCGGACGATCCCGCCTTCGAGGTGGTGCTGGAAGGCTATTTCCCGACCCAGCTCGGCGACTACGACGACGCCATGAAACGGCACCGGCTGCGGCGGGAGATCATCGCCACGGTGATCGACAACGAGCTGGTCAACATCTGCGGCCCGACCTTCCCCTCGCGCCTGCGCGCGGCGGCGGGTTGCGGCACCGGCGCCCTGATCACCGGCTTCGAGGCCGCGCGGCGGATCCTGAACTTCGGCCAGAGCTGGGACGCGGTCGCGGCCCTGGACGGCAAGGCGCCGGCGGAAGGCCAGCTGGCCCTGTTCCGGGCGTTGGCCCACACCCTGCGCAGCCAGACCTACTGGCTGGCCCGCCGGGCGGGCGAGACCGGCGTCGCCGGCCTGACCGATCGCTACGCCCCTGGAATCGCCGAGCTGCGCGCCCTGACGCCGGGCATCCTGTCGAGCTTCGAGCAGAAGACCGTCGCCCGTCGCGCCGCCGCCTTCGTCAAGGACGGCGCGCCGGAGGACCTGGCCCACGCCATCGCTGCGCTTCAGCCCCTGACCACGGCGTCGGAACTGGTCGACCTCGCCAACGGCTCGAACTGGCCGGTGGCGGCGGCGGCGCGTCTGTATCACCAGGTCGGCGCGGCCTTCAGCTTCGACCGCCTGCGGGCGGCGGCGGGCGAGAAGCGCGGCGGCGACCACTTCGAGCGGATGGCCGTGCGCCGCCTGATCGAGGACATGCTGGCCGAGCAGGCCCAAGTCGCGCAGGCGGTGATGACCTTCGCCGGCACGGCGGACGCCGCCGAGACGACCGAAGCCGCGAAATCGACAGTAAGCTCTTGGGCGCAGCTCCACTCCGGTCCCGGCCGGGCGGTGAAGCGGACCATCGAGGAGATCGAGCAGGCAGGCGGCGGCTGGACCTTCGCCAAGCTGACCATCGCAAACGCCGCCTTGCGGGAGCTGGTCAACGCCTCGGTGACAAACAAAACAAGCGTTTGAATCGTCGCTCACTGTGTCTAAGGTACGCGCAGAGGCTCTACGGCCCCGAATGGCGGCGGCGCCCGTATGGCTAGCCGACCGCCTGACGATTTGCTGAGACCCGGGACGCGGCTGCCGCACCCCGGTCATCCCGGCCAGAAAAGACAAAGGGAGAGACACATGAGCGAAGTCCAGACCCGGGCGCAGTCGTCCTTCAACCTCAACCCGCAGGACGACCTGCACGACCTGCGGATGTCGGCCAAGGCCCTGCCGCTGCTGGAACACGTCCGCCGCTTCATTGCCGAGACGGTGAATCCGATGTCGGCCGAGTTCCACCGCCTCGGCGAGGGCAAGACCGACATCTGGTCCTACGCGCCCGGTCAGCTGGAAGTGCTCGAGAAGGCCAAGGACAAGGCCAAGGCCGAAGGCCTGTGGAACTTCTTCCTGCCCAACGCCGAGACCGGCGAGGGCCTCTCGAACCTCGACTACGCCTACATCGCGGTCGAGCTCGGCAAGAATCCGATGGCTTCCGAGACCATGAACTGCGCCGCCCCGGACACCGGCAACATGGAAGTGCTGGAGCGCGTCGGCACGCCCGAGCAGAAGAAGCAGTGGCTGGAGCCGCTGCTGGAAGGCAAGATCCGCTCGGCCTTCGCCATGACCGAAGTGCACGCCGCCTCGTCCGACGCCAAGAACGTCAACACCCAGGCCCGGCTGGTCGGCGACGAGTACGTCATCAACGGCGAGAAGCACTACATCTCGGGCGCCGGCGATCCGCGCTGCAAGATCATGATCTGCATGGTCCAGACCAGCCCGGACGGTCCGCCCAACCTGCGCCAGTCGCAGATCCTGGTGCCCATGGATGCGCCGGGCGTGAAGGTGCTCGGCCCGATGAATGTCTTCGGTGACGAGGACGCGCCGCACGGCCACATGCACATCCTGTTCGACAACGTCCGCGTGCCGGCGTCGAACATGCTGCTCGGCGAAGGTCGCGGCTTCGAGATCAGCCAGCTGCGCCTCGGCCCGGGCCGCATCCACCACTGCATGCGCGCCATCGGCCAGGCCGAGAAGGCCCTCGACCTGATGGTCACCCGCGGCCTCAGCCGCGAAGCGTTCGGCAAGCCGCTCGTCCAGCTGGGCGGCAACATCGACATCATCAGCAAGGCCCGCATCGACATCGAGGCCATGCGCCTGATGGTGCTGAAGGCCGCCAAGGCGATGGACGTCCTGGGCAACCAGGAAGCCCGCATCTGGATCCACATGGTCAAGGCCATGATCCCGGTCCGGGTCTGCGAGATCATCGATCAGGCGATCCAGATGCACGGCGCGCTCGGCGTCAGCCAGCACACCCCGCTCGCCAAGATGTACGCCGGCACCCGCACCCTGCGGATCGCCGACGGCCCGGACGAGGTCCACCACATGGTCGTCGGCCGCAACGAGCTGCGTCAGTACCGCGAGACGCCGGTGGATCCGTCCACCGCGGCCGTCTTCCGGAACTAGACTTCAGGACATCACGCGTCGCCGGTGGCGGCGCGTGACCCTCTTCAACGATCAGCCCAGCGCCTTGCGCAGCGCTGCGACGTAGTAGCCGCGCGCCTGTTCCGACAGGTCTGCGCGGTAACGCGTGCGCGGGTCGTTGGCGTCGTCGTCGTCGAAGGCGTGAGTAGCCTCCGGCAGCAACAGCACATCGACGTCGAGCCCGTCGCGCCGGAGTCGGTCCAGCGAGCGCTGCGGATACTTCACGCCGGTGACCTGGTCGCGTCCGCAGAGGACGGCGAAGACCTTCGGCGTCATGCCGTTCCAGCCCCGGCTCGACGTCAGGGACGGATAGGCGGCGTATGGGTAGACCAGGAAGGTCCCGCGCACGCCCTTGAGCAGGTCCGGGTGAGCGTCGCGCAGCCCGGTCATCCTGGCCGCGCCCTCGCCCTGGGCCAGGGCGTCCATGATCGTCCAGCCGCCGTGGCTCCAACCCGCCGCCAAGATGCGGCTGCTGTCGGCCCACCACTGTTCCTTCAGCCAGTGCAGCACAGCATAGAGATCCGCCGCCCGCTGCGCGCCACGCAGGGTCGTGCCGGTGCAGACGAACAGGCTGCCGTCCAGTCGCGACATACCGCGCGGCTTGAAGCTGTCGATGATCACCACCGCCGCCCCGGCCTTCACCGCCTCGGCGGCATAGTGTTTCTGGAACGGCTGCGAGCCGGCGCAGCCGTGCATCTGCAGAACCACCGGGAAAGGCCCCGGCCCAAACGGCTTCTGAACGGTCAGTCCGCGCTGAAGCAGAGCGGCGTGCTGGGCGACGGTGAGGGCTGCCATATCGTCAGTATGTGAGCGCTTGCTCACATGTCAAGGGCAGCCCTTTGGCGACGGTTAGTGGCGGAACACCCGGATGCCGGTGAAGGCCATCGCCAGGCCGCGTTCGTCGGCGGCGGCGATGACCTCGTCGTCGCGGATCGAGCCGCCCGGCTGGATCACCGCCGTCGCGCCCGCGTCCGCCGCCTGGATCAGGCCGTCGGCGAACGGGAAGAAGGCCTCGGACGCGCAGGCGCTGCCCTTCAGGTCGAGGCCGAAGTCGGCCGCGCGCATGGCGGCGATGCGGGCCGAGTCCTTGCGGTTCATCTGGCCGGCGCCGACGCCGAGGGTCTGGCCGTCCCTAGCGAAAACCACGGCGTTGGACTTCACATGCTTGGCGATGGTGAAGGCGAACAGCATGTCGCGGACCTCGGTTTCGGTCGGCGCGCGCTTGGTCACGATCTTCAGGTCGGCCGGCTTGATCAGCGCGGTATCGCGGCTTTGGACCAGGAAGCCCCCGGCGACCGAGCGGAACACTTCGCCCCCGGCCAGCGGGTCGGGCAGGGCGCCGGTGACCAGCAGACGCAGGTTCTTCTTCGCCGCGAACACGGCGATGGCGTCGTCGTCTGCCTCGGGGGCGATCACCACCTCGGTGAACACCTCGACGATGGCTTCGGCGGCGGCGCGGTCGAGGAGGCGGTTGACGGCGACGATGCCGCCGAAGGCCGAGACCGGGTCGCACTCCAGCGCGCGCTTGTAGGCGGAGAGCAGATCGCCGCCGGTAGCGACGCCGCAGGGGTTGGCGTGCTTGACGATGACGCAGGCCGGCTCACCGAACTCGGCGACCAGCTCGAAGGCGGCGTCGGTGTCGGCGATGTTGTTGTAGCTGAGTTCCTTGCCCTGCAGCTGGCGGGCCTTGGCCACGCCGGGGCGCTCCGGTCCGCTTGCGTAGAAGGCCGCCGACTGGTGCGGGTTCTCGCCGTAGCGCATGGTCTGGATCAGGGTCCCGGCGATCGCCTTGCGAGCGGGGGCGGTCTGCTCCAGCTGCTGAGCGAACCAGGTGGAGATGGCCGCGTCATAGGCGGCCGTGCGGGCGTAGGCGCGGGCGGCCAGGGTCTTGCGCAGGTCGAGGGTCGTCGCGCCGCCCTCCTGCAGCTGGGCGATGACCTCGGCGATGTCGGCCGGATCGGTGCAGACGGCCACGTAGCCGTGGTTCTTCGCCGCCGAGCGGATCATCGCCGGGCCGCCGATGTCGATGTTCTCGACGCAGGTCGCGTAGTCGCCGCCGGCCGCCACCGTAGCCTCGAACGGGTAGAGGTTCACGTACAGAAGGTCGATGCCGCCGATGCCGTGGTCGGTCATCGCCTTGGCATGCTCGGCTGCGTCACGGACGCCCAGGAGGCCGCCGTGCACGATTGGGTGCAGGGTCTTCACCCGCCCGTCCATCATCTCCGGGAAGCCGGTCAGGTCGCTGACGTCCTTCACCGGCAGGCCGGCGGCGGCGATGGCGGCCTTGGTGCCGCCGGTGGAGACAAGCTCGACGCCCAGCGCGGCCAGAACCTTCGCGGCCTCGACCAGTCCCGTCTTGTCGGACACCGACAGCAGGGCGCGCCTGATCGGGGCGCGGTCGGGAGCGGCGGGATAGTCGGGGGCGGCAGGCATGGCTCGGGTCTCCGTGGGGTGGAAGAGGAGCCCAGGCGCGCGGCTATGAGGTCCGCGCTCCCCGGTGGTCGACCACCTTCAGCGCCAGTCACGCGAACGAGGCGGAAAATAGGGTGGATGCTTCCCAAGTCAACGCGACAATCCTCCCCCGCAGGGGGAGGGGACCACGCGGATCGTGGTGGAGGAGCAGCGCGACGTGTCCGGGAGGGGCGCGATGCACGGTGGCTACTCGTTCAGTTTCGGCGCTACCCCTCCGACCCGGCTCCGCCGGGCCACCTCCCCGCGAGCGGGGAGGATCAGCTTTCAGCCTTCGACAGCTTCCACCGGATCCGGCCGCCCTTGTCGGTGCTGGCCTGGCCCCGCAGGACCACCTGCACCGTGCGGCGGGTGACGCCGTTGTCGATGTGGATCGACGGCTCGACCGAGACCTCGACGGCGTCGTTGCGCAGCCACCAGCCCTGTTCGTGGGCGCCCTTGAGCAGCACGCTCTTGCGGTCGCGGGCGAGCGAGGCCTGGGCGTCGGGGTGCAGGTGGAAGCGCACCGTGAACGGCATGTAGCGGCGCGGGCCGTCGGGCTGCTTCTCGACCTTGGGGCGGAAGTTATCCTCGCCGCGCAGCTCTTCGGTGGCGCGGTCGAGGTAGAGCTTGCGCTCGTGGATCAGGCCGAAGCGCTTGACCCAGCCCTCGTGGCTCATCTCCAGCCATGCGGCGGCGTCGGTTTCCTGGCGGCGGGCGTCGACGGTCTTCGGCCCCCCGACCAGCCGCGCGCCCAGGGCCGCGCCGGCGAGGCCGCGCAGGGGCACGCCGGTAGACATGTCGGCGATGTTGGCGGTCGAGGCGGCGTCGGTCAGCCGCAGGGCATGCGAGGCGCCGGACTCGTCGGTCCAGCCGCAGCCAACGATGACGCGATCGACGCCACAGCAGATTTCCAGCGCCGCCGGCTGGGCGCAGGCGGTGACGCTCCAGCGCCCGCGCGGCGGCGCGCCTGCGTCGGCGAGGATGGTCAGGGACGGCGACTCCAGCCGCTCGAAGCCGCCGTGCGGCGCGCGGCGGCGGACCCGTTCCTCGCCCTCCTCGTGGGCCAGCGCCGCCGCGACCCGCTTGGCCGTTGACGATCCTCCGCCCTGGAAGTCGGCGAGCCGGCCATCCGGCAGGGTGAAGAAGCGGACAGCGGCGCTGAGCCGGTCGATGGCGCGGGGAAGCTCTTCCGGGCCGGCCTGTCCACGCTGGTGCAGCGCGTCGTCGAGGGTCAGCAGGTCGAACAGCAGCTCAAGCCCTGCCTGGGGCGAGCGCGAGGCGTGGACGCCGTCGGTCCCGACGGTCACGGCGAGGTCGCGGCGCAGGCGGCTGACGCAGAGGTCGATCAGCTGCTCCCCGGCGTCGCCGCCCAGGGTGCAGCCGGCGATCCCGACCACGACCGCGCGCTCGACCGAACGCTCCGGCGCCTGGGCGATGCGCGACAGGTGCCGCGCCTGGCGGGCGAGGTCCTGGAGCAGGGCGGTGCGTTCGGCGTCGGAGGCGCCCGCCGTCAACCGCCGGGCGGCGCAGGACAGGTTGAAGACCCGCCGCTCGATGATCTCCGGGCTCCAGGAGAAGCCGTTCCAGCGGCCGAACACCCGCTTCCAGTCGGCGACCAGCCTCAGGCCGTTGCGGGCCCCGGCGTCGCCCGTGGCCAGCAGGTCGCCGAGCCAGTCCATGCGATGCAGGGCCGAGGCGAAGCGACGGCTGGGGCTGGGGCGGTCGAAGGGGTCACCCTGGCCGCCGACCATCAACGGCGTGCCGCCCAGTTCGAACTGGCCCGCCAGCATCTTGCGGCCGCGCTCGGGCTCGACGGGACGCAGGTCGCGCGGATTGGCCGCCAGACCGTCCGGCTTGGGGCCGGCGATCGACATGGCGTGAAACGGAGTGCCGAACCATTCTCGCTCGGCCAGCCGACGCACGCTTTCGCCCGCGGCCTGGAGGGCGAGGACGGTGGCGGACGGCGAAGGCAGGCGAGGACCGTCCACGGAGGCCGCTAGACCCCCTTGAGGGCGCGGATGTTGGCCGCGTACGCGTCGGGGCCGCCCTTGAACACCGCCGACCCGGCGACCAGCGCCGTGGCCCCGGCGCTCATGCACTGCGGGGCGGTGACCGGGGTCACGCCGCCGTCGACCTCGAGCTGGATATCAAGGCCGCTGGCGTCGATCATCTTCCGCAGCCGCTCGATCTTCTTCAGCTGGGCAGGGATGAAGCTCTGGCCGCCGAAGCCCGGGTTCACGGTCATGACCAGCAGCAGGTCGATGTCCTCGAGGATCCACTCGATGTGCTCGACCGGGGTCGAGGGGTTGAACACCACCCCGGCCTTGGCTCCCATCTCGCGGATGCGCTTGAGCGAACGGTGCAGGTGCGGGCCGGCCTCCGGGTGGATGCTGACGATGTCGGCCCCGGCGGCGACGAAGGCCTCAAGATAGGCGTCGACCGGCGCGATCATCAGATGGACGTCGAACGGGATCGAGACGTGCGGCTTCAGCGCCTTCACCACGTCGGGACCGATGGTGATGTTGGGCACGAAGTGGCCGTCCATCACGTCGATGTGGAGCCAGTCGGCGCCGGCGGCTTCCACCGCGCGGCATTCCTCGCCGAGACGCGAGAAGTCGGACGCCAGGATCGAAGGCGAGATGAGCGGAGCGGGCATGTCTTGGTCTAACCCGCACCGGGGCAAAGCCACAAGGCGTTGGCCGGTCAGAACCGGCGGATCATCCGGGCGGCGTAGAAGCCGTCGATGCCGCCGGGCAGATGGTGGGGCAGGATGCGCAGCGCGCCGTCGACGATGCTGGCCTCCGGTGCTCCGCCCTCGCCGGGCGCGACCGGATCGATCTCGAAGTCCGGACGCCGGGCCAGGAAGGCCTTGATCTGGGCCTCGCCCTCTTCCGGCTCCAGCGAGCAGACGCAGTAGACCATGCGGCCCTTGGGCTTGACCCGGTCGGCGGCGGAATCGAGCAGTCGGCGCTGGACGGCGGCCAGTTTGGCCACGTCGCCGGGCGCGGCGGCCCAGAGCACGTCCGGATGGCGGCGGAAGGTGCCGGTCGCCGAGCAGGGCGCGTCGAGCAGCACCGCGTCGAACGTACGCTTGTCGTCCCAGAGGATGCCGTCGGCGGCCACGATCTCGGCGGTCTGGCCGGTGCGGGTCAGGTTCTCGGTGACGCGCTTCAGCCGCTCGGCCGAGCGGTCGAGCGCCACGACCTGGGCGCCGGCGGCGGAAAGCTGCAGCGTCTTGCCGCCGGGCGCGGCGCAGAGGTCGAGCGCGGTCTCGCCGGGCTGGATGTTCAGCAGTCGGGTCGGAATCGCGGCGCCGGCGTCCTGTACCCACCAGCGGCCCTCGTCGAACGCCGGCCATTCGGAGAGGTCGCCGCGCTTGCCGGTGCGGACCGAGCCGCCGGGCAGGATCTCGCCCTCGACCAGTTCGGCGATAGCGGCGGCGTCGGACGCCTCGCGGATGGAGAGGTCGGTGGCCGGCTCGTCGGCGATAGCGGCGGCGATGGCGCGGGCGTCGGCCTCGCCGAACGCGGCCTGCCAGCGGGCGAACAGCCAGGGCGGGGCGAGAGTCTCCGGATCATCCGCCGGCGGGCCGTCGCGCAGCAAACCGCGCAGTACGGCGTTGACCAGCCCCTTGAACGGCCGGGTCGCCTTGGCCTTGTCGGCCAGGGTGACCATGGTCGAGACGGCGGCGTGATCCGGCACGCCGAGCCAGAACAGCTGCGCCACGCCCAGCCGCAGCAGGGTGCGCACCCGCTCGGGCGGTTCGCGGGTCAGCCTCGGGGCGAGGACGCGATCGATGGCCCCCAGCCGGCGCAGGGCGGCCATGGTCAGGGCGCGGGCGAAGGCGCGCTCGCGCGGGTCCAGGCGCGCGGAGGTCGGCGTCGCCAACGCCTCGTCCAGGCCGGCCCTGCGGGCCAGCGCGGCTTCCAGATAATGGACTGCGGCCTCGCGCGCGGGCAGGCCGGCCTCTTCGATGTCACTCACGCGCGCCCCGTGCCCTGTCCGGAGCCGGGGCGCAAGAGGGCGTCAGACGGAGGCAGGCTTCTTCCAGGTCGAAAGCACCGCGACGATGAACAGGATCATGCCCAGCACGACCGGGATTTCGCAGGTGATCATCAGGGCGCCCGGAGCCTTGCCGGTCATGACCCGCGGCAACAGGATCGCCATCCAGATCGCCCCGAAGGCCGAGAGGACGAGGTTGGTCCAGGGCAGCCATCCGCCCTTGATCGTGCCGGGCAGGGCATAGAAGCCGCCCATGATCGCCAGGCCGACCCAGCCCAGCAGGTTCAGGTGCGCGTGGGCCGGCATCATGCTGTGGTCGCCGGACTTGCCCATCTGCATGCCCCAGACCATGCCGGCCAGGCCGCACAGGACGGCGAGCGTGAAAAAGGCTTTGGATACGCGTGGCATTTCGAGATCCCCCCGGTCTCGCCCGCCCCCTCGCGGGCGGCGGCACGAAAACAGTGTTTTGCGATTTAGATCAAGCATGGTGGTCCGTGCGCGGGGCCGCGTCCCTTCGCTCACGATCAGGCGCGCCCGGGTGGCGATGAAAGCGGACGGCCGCACCGGGCCATGCCCGACCGCCCGAAATCTGCTAGGGACGGGCCATGGAGAACGATGAAAACGGCGGTCTTCCGCCCGGTGGCAATCCAGACAAGCGCCTGAGCCCGGCGGCTCGCCGCGCACTGGAAGAGGCCGCCGCGCGCCGCGCCGCCGAACAGGCGGCCGAGGCCCCGGAGGAGCAGGGCGGCCGCGACGGCCCTGAGCCGACGCGCTTCGGCGACTGGGAGCTCAAGGGGCGAGCGGTGGACTTCTAGGCGAGGCGGTTTGGTTAAGTCTCCCGTCAGGGGGGCAAGCGGTCGCGGCCTGCGGAGGCGAGGCCTAGGGTCCTTCCTCCCGACGACGGAGGCGACCATGAGCAGACTTTTCGCACGACTGGCCCTTGGTCTGTTCGGAGCCTTGGCCGTGTCCGCCGCGGCGACCGCCGGGGATCGGGCGTACGCCGACGGATACGGCTACGACCAAGGATACGAAGAAGGCTACGCCTCGGGATCGCATGAGACGCGGGTCTATACCGAGGATCGCTACGGGGCCCGCGAGGACCGATCCGGCTCGGGCTATGAGAGCGGCTATGCCTACGCATACGACTCGCGAGACGGCTATGAGCAGGTTCGTCACGAGCCGGGTCCGCGTCCATGCGACGCGAACCGGCCCTATCATCCGCAGGATACCTACGCCTGCCAGTCGGGCTACGGCGTGGTGACGCTCCCAGGCAGCTTCTTTTATGGCGGCGGCGGAGTAGGTCCGGAGTACATCGCCCGGGGTGGCGGTGGAGGCGGCGGCTTCGCCTACGCCGGTGCGTCGGCCGGCGCGGGGGCCTATGCCTTCGCCAGCGCCTCGGCTAGCGCTCGCGTCAGCTACGGCGGCAAGCGCGGCGGCGGCCATCATCCCGGCAAGAAGGGCGGCGGCCGCTGCGGCTGCCGCTAACCGTCAGACTCCCGTCATCTCCTCGACGACACTCAAGGCCGCCGCGCGCGGATCGGCGGCGGCGGTGATCGGCCGGCCGCAGACAAGGTGGCTGGCGCCGTTGGTCAGCGCCTCGGCCGGGGTCGCGGCGCGGGCCTGATCGTCCTTGCCGGCCCAGGCCGGTCGCACGCCCGGCGTCACCACCAGGAAGTCCGGTCCGCCGATCTTGCGGGCAAGCGCCGCCTCGTGCGGGCTGGCGACCACGCCGTCGGCGCCGGCGTCGATGACCTGGCGGATGCGGCGCTCGACCAGCTGCTCGACGCCCATGCCGTAGCCGATCTGGGCCAGGTCCTGGCCGCTCAGGCTGGTCAGCACGGTGACACCGAGGATCTTCGCCGAGGTATCGCCGCCGCGCCCTTTTACCGCCGCCGCCATCACCTGCGGCTGGGCGTGCACGGTGAGCAGGTCGCAGGACCCGGTGCCGACGATCGCCGCCGTAGCCTTCTCCACCGTCGCGCCGATGTCGTGCAGCTTCCAGTCCAGAAATACCTGCCGCCCGCGCGCCTTGAGGTCGCGAGCCATGTCCATGCCGCCGACCGCGAGAAGCTGCAGGCCGATCTTGTAGAAGTTGACGCTGTCCCCAAGCTGCTCGACCATCGCCTCGGCTTCGGCGCGACTGGGCAGGTCCAGCGGGATGATCAGGCGCGAGTCAGCGGACATGGTTTCTCCCGGCGCCGGGGTGGCGCGAAAAGCAGCGATTTGGGCTAAGAGCGTTCCATGAGCCTGACCGAATACGCCGTCAACTTCTTCGTCGCCCTGTTCGCGCTGCTGGACCCCATCGGCAACGTGCCGGTGTTCGCGGCGGCGACGGCCGGCGCCCTGGCGGCGGGACGGCGCTGGGTGGCGCTCTACATCGCGCTCTTCGCCTTCGTGTTCATGACCTTCTTCTTCTTCAGCGGCCTGGCGCTGCTTGAATTCTTCGGCATCTCACTGCCGGCCTTCCGCATCGCCGGCGGGGTGATCCTGTTCCTGATGGGGCTGGAGATGGCGCGGGATGACTTCACCGCGATGTTCGCGGACGCCGCCGAGGGCGTCGAGACCGAGGGGCCGCGCGCCTACGCCCGCCGTCGCTTCGAACGTCTGGTGGTGCCGTTCGCGATGCCGCTGCTGATCGGCCCGGGCGCGATCTCGACCGTGGTCATCTATGCGAGCGAGGCCAAGCAGTTCGGGCTCCAGGGTCTGGGCGCCGGCGTCGGGGCGATGGCGGCGGTGTCGTTGGTGACCATGCTCTGCTTCTGGCTGACCCCGGTGATCAGCAAGCTGCTCGGCCGCATCGGCCTGACCATCGTCGTGCGGGTGCTGGGCCTGATCCTCTGCGCCATGGCGGTGCAGTTCATCATCATCGGCGTCGCAGACACCACGCGGAACGTGATCCTGAAGGACGTCTCCGCGCCCTACACCGCCAAGAAGTAGCGGTTCTAGACCTTCCGGAAACGGCCGCCCTGGCTGGCCATCAGGGCCAGGCCCCAGTCGTCGGGCAGGATCTTGGCGAGCGCGGCGATGGCCTTGTTCGGCACGCCGGTGACGCAGACCGGACGGTTGGCCTCGGCGGCCTCGTAGCCGGCGGCGGCGACCTCGTCGGCTCCAAGCCAAAGCCAGTCCGGCGTCGACTGGGTGATCTGCGCCCGGGTGGCGTTGACGTCGTGGAATTCCGAGAAGGTGAAGCCCGGGCACAGCGCGCTGACATGCACCCCGGTCGACAGGTTCTCAAGGTGCAGGCTCTGGGACAGCTTCACCAGGAAGCTCTTGGTCGCCGCGTACTGGGTGTGGCCGGCCGAGCCGGGCGCCAGGCCCGCCAGCGAGGCGACGTTGACGATGCGGCCGAAGCGACGCTCGACCATGCCCGGCAGCAGTTTGTGAGTGAGTTCACAGGGCGCGATCAGCATCACCTGCAGCATCTCGCGCTGGGCCGGCCACTCGGTGTCGGCATAGACGCCGGGCAGGCCGTAGCCGGCGTTGTTGATCAGGGCGTCGACGACTCGGCCGTGGGCCGCCAGTTCGGCGAGAATGGCGTCCGGCGCGCCCGGCTCGGCGAGGTCCGCGGCGATCACCAGCACCTCGACCCCGAACCGCAGGCGGATTTCGCCGGCCAGAGCCTCCAGCCGATCAGCGCGGCGGGCGGTCAGGGCCAGGTCGTAGCCGTGGCTGGCGTAGATGCGGGCGAAGGCGGCGCCGATGCCGGCGGAAGCGCCGGTCACCAGCGCGAGGCGGCGGGCCATGCGGGCGGACCTTTCGGGGCCTTGGGAAATCAGAGTGGGAGATTGGCCCGCCCGCGCCGCCGGTTCAAGGCGGCCTGGGCGTGGCTAGCCCTACAGCCTGCCGAGCGGCGTGTTCAGCAGGTCGGAGACGGTGATCTTCGACAGCCGGTCGTGCGCGGCGGCGTCGGCAGCGGTGATGGCGGCGCTGACCGCCTCGGGAATCCGCTCTCCGACCGGGCAGCCCTTCGTTCCCGGGGGGGCGACGCCCAGGTGGGTGCAGCCGCCGACAGCGCGCAGGACGGTGTCCAGCCTGATGCTGTCGGGGTCCTGTTTGAGCCAGGCGCCGCCGCCGGCGCCGGCGCGGGTGTCGATCAGCCCCGCCTTGGCCAGCATGGCCGTGACGCGACGCACGACCACCGGATTGGTGGGCATGGAGGCGGCCAGCTCGGCGCTGGAAATGGCGCGCTCCGCGCCGGTCGCATCCTTGTGGGCAAGGTAGGCGAGAGCGTGGGCCGCTACGGGGAATTTCTGGCTGTCGGACATGATCAGCCTGAAAGGTAGGAACACATGAGGCCCGGCGCCATTAAAATCGCGGTAGGGTTCCGGTACGGACTCGATTGAATGCTTTGCGGATTGGGTATATCGCGCCCTCCGCACTCGCTTGGGGAGTTGGCGTCGGGGTCCTTCCCGCCGCGATCCCGGAGGGATTAGATGGCTTCCCAGCCCCCCGACGGTTCCGGTCCCGAGACGGCGTCCCAGCCTGTTTCCAGTTCCCACGGCGATAGTCACAAGAAGCAGGGCGTCTTCGTCCTCGCGCTCGGCTCGATCGGCGTCGTGTTCGGCGATATCGGCACCAGTCCGCTCTATGCCTTCAAGGAGGCTCTGGCCCAGGCCGCCGACGACGGCGTGACCCGGCCGGAGATCCTCGGCGTGGTCTCGCTGGCGCTGTGGGCCCTCATCCTGGTGGTGACGGTCAAGTACGTACTGTTCATCATGCGCGCCGACAACAAGGGCGAGGGCGGGGTGCTCAGCCTGATGGCCCTGGCCCAGCGCGCCATCGGCAAGCGCACGACCCTGGTCTTCGTGCTCGGTGCGATGGGCGCGGCGCTGTTCTACGGCGACGCCATCATCACCCCGGCGATGTCGGTGCTGTCGGCGGTCGAGGGCCTGCGGACCATCCCGGCACTCGAAAGCCGGGTGACCGGCCAGGTCGTGCTGATCATCGCCACGATCATGCTGCTGGGGCTGTTCTTCATCCAGAGCCGGGGCACCGCCAAGGTGGCGCTGCTGTTCGGGCCGATCTGCGCGCTCTGGTTCGCGGTCATGTTCGGCCTTGGGGCCTGGCACCTGAGCACCCACGCTGACATCCTGCTGGCCATCAACCCGTACTACGCCGCGAACTTCCTCGCCGAGCACGGCCTGACCGGCTTCCTCGTTCTCGGCGCGGTGTTCCTGACCGTCACCGGGGCCGAGGCCCTGACCGCCGACATGGGCCACTTCGGCCGCTGGCCGATCCAGGCCGGCTGGCTGTTCTTCGTGCTGCCCTGCCTGGCGGTGAACTACCTTGGTCAGGGCGCCCTGGCGCTGAACCAGCTCGACATCGCCAACGCCACCGGCCGGCCGTTCCAGGAGCTGAACTGGTTCTTCGAGATGGCCCCGGAAGCCGCGCGCCTGCCGCTGGTGCTGCTGGCCGGCGCCGCCACGGTCATCGCCAGCCAGGCCGTGATCACCGGCGCCTTCTCCCTCACCCAGCAGGCGATCCAGCTGGGCCTGCTGCCGCGGATGGACATTCGCCGCACGTCCGAGACCCAGTCGGGCCAGATCTATGTGCCGCCGCTCAACACCATGCTGCTGGTGGGCGTGCTGGCGGTGATGGTCACCTTCCAGACCTCTTCGGCCCTCGCTCACGCCTATGGCCTGGCAGTGTCCGGGACCATGGTGGTGACGACCATCATGGCCTTCATCGTCATGCGGCGACTGTGGAAATGGAACCTGCCGACGGCGCTGGCTTTCCTCATTCCCTTCATCACGCTGGACCTGGTGTTCGTGAGCGCCAACGCCCTGCGCTTCTTCACCGGCGGCTGGCTGCCGGTGCTGATCAGCGTGGCGCTGTTCACGGTCATGGCGACCTGGACGCGCGGCTCGCAGATCCTCACCGACAAGGCGCGGCGGGACTCGGTGCCGCTGACCGATCTGATCGGTATCCTCAAGGCCCGGGCGCCGCACCGCGCGCCCGGCACGGCCATCTTCCTGACCAGCGACCCGGACGTGACCCCGGTCGCCCTGATGCATAACCTCAAGCACAACAAGGTTCTGCACGAGAAGAACGTGATCGCCACCGTGCGCACCGCCGAGACGCCGCGCGTGCCGCAGAGCGAGCGTGTGACCATCGAGCCGGTCAACGACGACTTCAAGAAGCTGATCCTGAACTACGGCTACATGGAAAGCCCGAACGTGCCCAAGGCTCTGGCCCTGTGCCGCAAGCAGGGGCTGAAGTTCGACATCATGGCGACCAGCTTCTTCCTCGGCCGCCGCTCGGTGATCGCCTCCGCGCACAGCGGCATGCCGCTGTGGCAGGACAAGCTCTTCATCTTCCTGATGCGAAACGCCGCCAACCCGACCGACTTCTTCAAGATTCCGCCCGGCCGGGTGGTGGAGCTCGGCGCCCAGGTCACGGTATAAGCGGCCATGATCCGTGGTCTCGCCATTACCGGGGACGTGTTCTGGGTCGTCGCGCTTGCGCTGATGGCCTCGTTCACCCTCGCCGCCTGGAAGCGCATTCCCGCCGACGCCAGGGTCCCGGTGTTGTGGAAGGGACTGACCCCGACCTACCGGCTGCCGCGCTGGGCGGCGCTTCTGACCCTGCCGGTGCTCGCCTTCCTGATCGGCGCCTGGCTGCAGGTCGAGAGCCGGTCGCGTGGGCTGGACGCCACGGGGGCGGTCATTGGCCTGGGCGTGCGGATGACGCTGGCGCCGCTGTTCGCCCTGTTGCACATGGGTCGGATCGCCAAGGCGCTACAGATCCTCGACGCCGAGGGCGGCCTGACGCCGCCCCGATAATCGCCACAAACCGGCGCGCTCATCATCGGATGATCGACCGTCGCGCCCTACTCGCCACCCTGACCATGTTCGCGGCGGCGCCCGCTCTCGCCGACGCCCCCGGTTGGCCGAAGGAACTGGCCGACGCCGCCCGGCGGCAGGTCGGCCGCACCGTCCGCTACGACCCCGCCTACGTCCGCCTGGCCTATCCCGGCGGCGATGTGCCGGCCGATCGCGGCGTCTGCACCGATGTCGTCATCCGCGCCTACCGCGAGGCCTTCGGCGTCGATCTCCAGAAGCTGGTGCACGAGGACATGGCGCGGGCCTTCGCCGCTTATCCGAAGACCTGGGGCCTCACGCGACCGGACCGCAACATCGACCATCGCCGGGTCCCGAACCTGGAGACCTTCTTCCGCCGCACCGACTCGACCCTGCCGCTCGCCGGCCCCTGGCGGCCGGGCGATCTGGTCACCCAGCGCCTGCCCGGAAACCTGCCGCACATCGTCATCGTCGCCGGCCACGGCTCGGCCGACGAGCCGCCGCTGGTGGTCCACAACATCGGCGCCGGGGCCCGGCTGGAACCGCTGCCCGCCGCGAAGGTTACCGGTCGCTTCCGTTTCTCACCGGATCGGGGTTGACCCCAAGCGCGTGGCGCCCTTGAACGCCCGCCATCTAATCTCCCTGCAGGATGCCGCCCGTGACCGCCCAGAAGTCCGTCAAGAAGGTCGTCCTCGCCTATTCGGGCGGGCTCGACACCTCGATCATCCTCAAGTGGCTGCAGACCGAATACGGGGCGGAGGTGATCACCTTCACCGCCGACCTCGGTCAGGGCGAAGAGATCGAGCCGGCGCGGGCCAAGGCGCTGGCCGCCGGCGTGAAGCCTGAGAACATCTTCATCGAGGACGTGCGCGAGGAGTTCGTGCGCGACTTCGTGTTCCCAATGTTCCGGGCCAACACCGTCTATGAGGGCCAGTATCTGCTCGGGACTTCGATCGCTCGGCCGCTGATCGCCAAGAAGCAGATCGAGATCGCCCGCAAGCTCGGCGCCGACGCGGTCAGCCACGGCGCCACCGGCAAGGGCAATGACCAGGTCCGCTTCGAGCTCGGCTACTACGCCCTGGAGCCCGACATCCACGTGATCGCGCCCTGGCGCGAGTGGGACTTCAAGTCCCGCGAGGCGTTGCTTGACTTCGCCGAGAAGCACCAGATCCAGATCGCCAAGGACAAGCGCAACGAGGCGCCGTTCTCGGTCGACGCCAACCTGCTGCACTCCTCCTCCGAGGGTAAGGTGCTGGAGGATCCTGCCGACGAGGCGCCGGAGTATGTCTATCAGCGCACGATTGCCCCCGAAGACGCGCCCGATAAGCCGCACGTCTTCACCATCGACTTCGAGAAGGGCGACGCGGTCGCCATCGACGGCGTCGCCATGTCGCCGGCGACCCTGCTGACAAAGCTCAACGAGCTGGGTCGCGACAACGGCGTCGGCCGGCTGGATCTGGTCGAGAACCGCTTCGTCGGCATGAAGTCGCGCGGCGTCTACGAGACCCCGGGCGGCACGATCCTGCTCGCCGCCCACCGCGGCATCGAGTCGATCACCCTCGACCGCGGGGCCATGCACCTGAAGGACGAGCTGATGCCGAAGTACGCATCGCTGGTCTACAACGGCTTCTGGTTCGCCCCCGAGCGCGAGATGCTGCAGGCGGCGATTGACTACAGCCAGACCAAGGTCAGCGGCCAGGTGCGGGTGAAGCTCTACAAGGGCAACGTTTCGATCATCGGACGGACCAGCCCTTACAGCCTCTACGACCAGGACCTCGTCACCTTCGAGGAGGGCAAGGTCGCCTACGACCACCGTGACGCCGGCGGCTTCATCAAGCTCAACGCCCTGCGCCTGCGCGTGCTGGCGAAGCGAGACGCGCGCGACTAGCGCCTACGGCCTGTCCGCCGCGATACGGATGATGTGGCCATTCCGGTCGTCGGTGATCCAGATGGCGCCGTCGGCGGCCACGGCCATGCCGACCGGCGCGCCCATCGGCCGCTTGCCGGCCACCGCGTTCCAGCCGGGCGTCAGGATCAGCGGCTCCGCGGCGGGACCCGGATAGGTCCGCCACGCCGTCTTCCCGTCCTTGGCATAGGCGGGATAGCGTGCGCCCTTCGTGGCGACCGGCATGCCTTTGTTGTCGAGCTCGAAGGCCACGACCCGGCCGCCCGTCGCGCGGTAGCCATGATAGCTGACCAGCAACCGTCCCTTCAGCGCCGGGAACATCGCGCCGTCGTAGATCGCCATGCCCAGCGGCGCGGCGTGCGGGGGCAGCAGCAGTCTCGGCTTCTCATGGCTGGCCGAGGCGCAGGCGAGCGGCGCGACACCCTTCCACGCCGGTGTCTGGCCGGTCATGTCGAAGCAGTAGGGCCAACCGTAGTCGCGGCCGCGAACCAGCACGTTCAGCTCCTCGAACGGACGCTCGGCCGCCGGCGAGAAGTCGTAGCTGTTCTCGGCTTGCAGGATCGTGCCCGACGGATGCCGCGCCAAGGCCAGGCTGTTGCGCAGACCGCGCGCGAAGGTCTCGGGCCGGGGATCCCAACGGCCGTCGCCGAGGTAGCGATAGCGGCGCACGGCGGCCAGCGGCTCCGGGCCCTCGGCGACGGCGCAGCGCGGGCCGCTGGGCTTGCCCTTGACCGCGCACTGGTCGCTGGGCGCGCCGACGTTGACGAGCAGGCTCCAGTCGGCGTCGAAGATGAAATTGGACAGCGGGTGGCGGTTGTCGTGCAGCCGGTTGTCGGGAAGGCCGCTGATCACGACCTCGATCGTCGCGGCGGGGTCGGGGGCGTCGGGATCGAAGCGGATGATCCGGCTCATCTCGCCGACATAGACGAGGCCGTCGGGACCGATCCCAAGTCCATGCGGCATGGTCAGCTTGCGCAGCAGCGGCGTCAGCACCGGCGGCTTGCCGGGCGTCGCGACCAGCCGCCAGACCGAGCCCTTGCCCGGGTCCCAGCCGCCGAGATCGACCATGATCCAGTCGCCGCCGGGTCGTTGAACTAGGGTGCGGGGAAGCCGCAGGGTTCGGGTCGAAAGCCCCTTGCCCGGCGGCGGCGCCACGACCAGTCCCGCGCACATCCCCGGCGCCGTCTCGATCGGCAGGCGGGGCCAGCCGTCACAGGTCCGACCGGCCTCCAGCGCGTAGGGCGCGGCCAGGGCGGGCGCGGCGGGGGCGAGCAGGAGCAGCGCGAGCGCGGCGATCAGGCGTTTCATGGAAGCGTCCAGATAAGGCGGACGCCGATGCTACGTCACGAGTCGAGCTTGTTGTAGGGGAAGCGGTCGCGGATCGTCTCGGCGAAGAAGCCGCCCTTGGACTCGGCGTCCAGGAAGCTGCGGTGCACCTCGCCCGGCACGCCGACGTAGACGTAGCGGTCGCCGTCGATGAACCGGACATAGAGCTTCTGCCGGTCGTCCTCGTACTCGATGTCGGTGATGGCGGTCGAATCCACGCGCATGGCCGTCCCTCCGGGGCATCCCCCAAGGCGGTAGAACCCGGGATTCCCGCAAGGGTTCCGAGCCGGGGCGAAGCATGACAGGCTCCGCGCCGAAGCGGCGCAGACCGCCCGGGAAAAGGACTCCGCCCCATGCAAACCCACGCCTACGTCGCCATCGTCAGCCTGCTCGCCCTGCTGGTCTATATCTGGATGAGCTTTCGGGTCGGCGCCGCGCGCAGCAAATGCGGCATCCACGCGCCGGCCATGACCGGCGATCCGGTCCTGGAACGCACGATCCGCGTCCAGGCCAATACGCTCGAGTGGCTGCCGGTCTTCCTGGTCTCGCTGTGGCTGTTTGCCCTCTACTGGAACGACCTGTGGGCCGCGATCGCGGGCGTGGTTTGGATTTTCGGCCGCATCCTCTACGCCCTCGGCTATGTCGCCGATCCCAAGAAGCGGGAGCTCGGCTTCCTGATCCAGCTGATCGCCACGGCGGTGCTGCTGTTCGGCGCCCTGGGCCGCGCGATCTGGGTGCTCGTCATCACCACCTGAGACTTGGCGGGGAGGGTGCGTCGGGCCTATAGGGCCGGCCATGCTTCTCCCCGTCGATCCTGCCCGCTACGGCGCCTTTCTCGCGGTGATGGCGGTGATGGCGATTACGCCGGGGCCGGCCAACATCTTCGCGATCGCTACCGGCATGCAGCGCGGCAAGGGCCAGGCCCTGGTCGCGGTGGCGGGGATGAACAGCGCCAGCCTGGTCTGGTTCGCCGGCGCCGCCCTCGGTCTCGGCGCCCTGGTCGCCGCCTTCCCGACGGCCTTCCACATCCTCGCGATCCTGGGCGGCTTCTACGTCGCCTGGCTCGGCCTCAAGTCGATCTGGTCGGGGATCAAGGGCGGCGGCGGGCTCGTCGATCGTCCGGCGGTGCATCGCGAGCGCTCGGCTTTCCTCGACGGCTTCTCGGTGCAGATCGCCAATCCCAAGGTTCTGCTGTTCTTCACGGCCGTGCTGCCGCCCTTCGTCGATGTGACGAGACCCCTGGTCCCGCAGATGGCGTTGTTCGCCGTAACGGCGGTCGGCATGGATACCCTGTCGATGAGCGCCTATGGCCTCGGCGGCGCGGCGCTGTCGACCCGGATGACCGAGCCGCGTTTCCAGCGCGCGTTCGCCTTCTTCGTCGGCGCGCTGCTGATTTGCGCGGCCATTCTGATCCTCCTGCGCGGCTAGACCCTTGGCGCAACCGCGCTCCGGCGCCATGTGTTGTGCTGACAGGGACGAACAACGGGGCTGACACGGCGCGCATCGCACGCCGCGCGGCTCCTGCTGGAGTACAACCGTGATGAACTTCAAGGCGACCGCCCTGGCGGCGATGCTGGTCGCGACGACGGCGCTGACCGCGTGCGCCACCGCCACGCCCTACCAGCCCAACGTCCCAGGCCAACAGGTCTCGGGCGGCTTCTCCGAGGCCCGGCTCGAACAGAACCGCTTCCGGGTGACCTTCTCGGGCAACACCCTGACCTCGCGCGACACCGTCGAGCGCTACCTGCTTTACCGCGCCGCCGAGGTGACGGTGAACGAGGGCTACGACTGGTTCTCGCTGGTCGAGCGGGCCACCGATCGCAAGGCGCGGACCTACGTCGACCCCGCCGGGCCCGCGTTCGGACCGTACGGATACGGCTACTGGCGGCCTTACTGGCGTTACTACGGGCCCCGCTACGGCGGCTGGAACCGCTGGGACCCCTGGTACGGCGATCCGTTCTGGGCCGACCGCATGGACGTCCGCACGGTCGAGAAGTTCGAGGCCACGGCTGAGATCATCATGGGCAAGGGCCCGAAGGCCGCCGACGACCCCCGCGCCTTCAACGCGCGGGAAGTGATGGCCAACCTCGGCCCGAGCATCCAGCGAGCGCCCCCTCCGGGACGCTAGCGACCAGGAAAAAGGGCGGCTCCTCGCGGAGCCGCCCTTCGTCTTTGGCGATGAGCCGTCGCTTAGCGCGGGGCCATCCGGATCGAGCCGTCCAGGCGGACGTCTTCACCGTTGAAGTAGCCGTTGCTGAGCATTTCCAGCGCCAGCGAAGCGTATTCTTCCGGCAGGCCGAGGCGCTTGGGGAAGGGAACGCTGGCGGCCAGGGCGGCCTTCACCGCTTCCGGCGCGCCGTTCATCAGCGGGGTCGCGAAGATGCCCGGCAGGATGGTGTTGACGCGGATGCCTTCGCTGGCGAGGTCGCGCGCGATCGGCAGGGTCATGCCGACGACGCCGCCCTTGGACGCCGAATAGGCGGCCTGGCCCATCTGGCCGTCTTCGGCCGCGACCGAGGCCGTGTTGACGATGGCGCCGCGTTCGCCGTCGATGGGCTCCAGGTCCAGCATGCCCTTCGCCGACTTGGCGATGCAGCGGAAGGTGCCGACGAGGTTGATCTGGATGATCATGTTGAAGGCGTCGAGGGCGAAGTGCTTGGTCTCGCCGGTGGCCTTGTCGCGGCCGGCGGTCTTCTGGGCGTTGCCGGTGCCGGCGCAGTTGACCAGCAGGCGCTCCTGGCCGTGGGCGGCGCGGGCCTTTTCGAAGCCGGCGTCGACGTCGGCGTCGGAGGTGACGTTGACCTTGCAGAAGACGCCGCCGATCTCGGCTGCAACGGCTTCGCCCTTGGCTTCGTTCATGTCGAAGATGGCGACCTTGACGCCCTTGGCGGCGAGGGCGCGGGCGGTGGCTTCACCGAGGCCGGAGGCGCCGCCCGTGATGACGGCGGCGATGGAGGAATCAAGCTTCATGGACGGCTCCCCGTTGGTTGTGTTGAATGGACTTCGAGGAGCGGTTTAGACCGATGAGCGCCAAATCCAAGCCGTCACCCGACGTCAACGACGTCATTGATCCGTCGAGGGCGCTCGTGCCCGAGGTGGTGAAGGTCAACGAAATCCGTGTCGCCAAAGGCTTCTGGCCCAAGATCCGGCGTTTCGCGACGCGGGTTCCGTTCGCCGCCGACGCCCTGTCGGTCTGGTGGTGCGCCCGCGATCCGGAGACCCCGACGGCGGCCAAGGGCATGATGCTGGCGGCGCTCGCCTATTTCGTGCTGCCCGTCGATGCGATCCCGGACATTCTCGTCGGCGTCGGCTTCACTGACGACGCGGCGGTGTTCGCGGCCCTGCTGGCGGTGGTCGGCAAGAACCTGAAGCCCAAGCACAGGCTGGCGGCGCAGGCCTTCCTGAAGAAGCTCTCGCCGGATGACTGAAGGCCTATGGGCGGCCTCGGCCGTCGCCGCGCTGATCTATGGACTGGTTCTGGTTGGGCGTCCGCCGTCCGCCCTGCGCACGATCGTCAAGACATTGGCGGTCGGGCTGCTGACCGTCCTGGCGATCATGCAGGGCGCGCCCTGGCTGTTGATCGCCGGTCTGGCGCTGTGCGCGCTCGGCGACGCCTTCCTGGCCGGAAATCCCAAGCGCTGGCTGACGTTCGGCCTGCTCGCCTTCCTGCTCGGCCACGGACTCTACATCTTCCTGTTCACCGGCCTGCGCGATCCGCGGGTCGAGCCTGGGGCGCTTCAGCTCGCGGCTCTTGCCGCCGTCGCCCTGGGCGCGGTGCTGATGCTCGCCCATCTGTGGAAGGCGCTCGGCCCGATGCGGCCGGCGGTGATCCTGTACGTGATCGCCATCGCGGTGATGACCGGCTCAAGCTTCCTGCTGTCCGCGGATTACTGGCCAGTGATGGTCGGTTCGATCGCCTTCATGGCCTCCGATGCGATCCTCGCCATCAACCTGTTCCGCGACGAGCAGCTGTTCGGCTCGCGCCGCGCGACCGATTGGGCGGTGTGGTTCCTCTACTACGGCGCCCAGGTCGGCATCGCCTGGCCGTTTATCGGCCCGACAGTCTAGCCCGCCGCGCCACCTGCTGCTCGCGGATGGTGATGAACAGGGTCGAGGCGACCACGATCCCGGCGCCGGCGATGGTGGCCCAGGTCGGGATCTCGCTGAAGATCAGGAAACCGATGGCGGCGCTGAACACCAGCCGGGTGTAGTCGATCGGCGCCATCACCGCTGCTTCGCCGACCTGCATGCCCTTGATGTAGCAGCCCTGTGTAATGGTCCCGATCACGCCCATGGCCGCGAGCAGCGCCAGGTCGACCGGCTCGGGCCAGCGCCAGACGAACAGGGCCGGCGGCAGTGAGAACACCAGCCCCAGCACCGCCGACCAGACCAGCAGGGTGAAGGGGCTGTGGTCGCGAGTCATCACCTTCATCCCGGTGATTGTCATGGCGAACAGCGCCGCCGAGCCGAGGGCCGCCGCCTGGCCCCAGCCGAAGCCGTGCCCGGGCGCGCCCGGCTGCAGCATCACCAGCACCCCGACGAAACCGGCCAGCGCGGCGGCGATCCGCATCGGCCCCATCTTCTCGTGCAGCACGAACAGCGCCAGCGGCACCATCCACAGCGTCCGCGTGAATGACAGGGCGTTGGCCTCGGCCAGGGGCAGCTTCTGGAAGGCGTAGAAGCTCATGATCATGGCGATCGTGCCGGCCGCCGACCGGAACAGCAGGATGCCGGGCCGGGTGGCGTGGAAGGCTCCCCGCCAGTCACGCAGGATCAACGGCAGCAGGACGAGCAGCCCCGCGGCCTGGCGGTAGAAGGTCTGCAGAGCCGCCGGATAGTCGTCGCCGAGGAACTTGATCAGCGTCGTCATCGCCGTGAAGCCCAGCGCCGAGCCCAGCATCCACAACGCGCCGACGACGTTGGGCGCCAGGCCGACCCGTTCTGGAGGGTCTTCGACGGGGGGCGGCTCGTCAGTCACTGTCTAGCCGGCGTTCTGGGCCGCCATCGCCGCCCGCATCTGCTCGGCCTGCTCGGGCGTGATGCCCAGGGCCGCCAGGATCGGGCTGCCGACCGTGGGGTCCCAGCTGCCGCGACCGCCGATGGTCAGACCGCCGTCGACGACGATGTGGGTGCCGGTCACGAACAGCGAGTCGTCGCAGGCGAGGTACAGGGCGGCGCGGGCGATATCCTCGGGCATGCCGGCCTTGGGGATTGGCTGGATCTTGGGGCCGACCTCTTCCATCCGCGCGGCCATCTGGTCGGCGACCTCGCGGGCCAGGCCCATGGAGGCGCCGAAGATCGAGGTGGCGATGAGGCCGGGGCAGATGGCGTTGACGCGGATCTTCTGCGGCGACAGCTCGGCCGCCGCGCAGCGGGACATGTGGATCACCGCGCCCTTGGCCGTGGAATAGGCGAGAGGGCCGAAGCCCGCCTGCAGCCCTGCGATCGAGGCGGTGTTGATGATCGAACCGCCGCCGCGCGCCGCCATCAGCGGGGCCGCGTACTTCATGCCCAGCGCCGGGCCGCGGACCAGCAGCGCGAAGGTGTGATCCCAGCCGGCCGCGTCCAGGTCGGCGACGCCGGTGGGGGAGCCGCCGTGGCCGGCGTTGTTGAACAGGATGTCGAGCCCGCCGAAGTCGTCGGCAGCCAGTTTCACCGCCTTGGCGATGTCGGCTTCGTTGGTGACGTCGCAGTGCGAATAGCGGACGCGGTCGGGGAAGCGCTTCTCGAGCATCGCCCCCTTTTCGTCCTGCAGGTCGGCGGCGACGACGTTGGCCCCCTCCGCCACGAACAGTTCCACCGCACCCAGGCCGATGCCCGAAACGCCGCCGGTGATCAGGGCGACCTTGCCCTCGAGACGTCCAGCCATGGTTCTCCCTCCCTGTTGCATTTGACGATCCCGCCAAGGCGGGAATGGCCGCGCCGCCATGTCTCCGGCGGTCGCGGCCTTTGTTTGTCGTGTCCGCTCGTCCTAGGTGACGATGACAACCTTGCCCATGGCCTTGCGGCTGCCGAGGTGGGCGATGGCGTCGCCGGCCCGGTCGAGGGTGAAGGTTTCGGACACGTGCGGCTTGATCTTGCCCTCGTCGTACATCTGCATCAGCTGGCGCACGTTCTCCTGGTGAGCCTTGGGATCGCGGGCCACGGCCGCGCCCCAGAACACGCCGACGATGTCGCAGGACTTCAGCAGGGTCAGGTTCAGCGGCACCTTCGGGATGCCGGCCGGGAAGCCGATGACCAGGAAGCGGCCGCCCCAGCCGGCGGCGCGGATGGCGGCCTCGGCATAGTCGCCGCCGACGGCGTCATAGGCGACGTCCCAGCCGTCCTTGCCGCAGGCTTCCTTGAACAGGTTGGCCAACTGCTTCGCACTATCTTTGTCGAACGGGCCCGTGGGATAGACCACGCCGCTCTCGGCGCCGCGCGAGATGGCCAGATCGACCTTCTCCTGGCTGGAGGCCGCCGCGATCACCCGCGCGCCCATGGCCTTGCCGAGCTCGACGGCCGCGAGGCCGACGCCGCCGGCGGCGCCCAGGACCAGCAGGGTTTCGCCGGCCTTCAGGTGGCCGCGATCCTTCAGACCGTACCAGCTGGTGCCGTAGGTCATCATGAACGCCGCCGCTTCCTCGAACGGCATGCTATCGGGGATCGGGGTGACGCGGGTGGCTTCCAGCGCCAGTTCCTCGGCCATGCCGCCCCAGCCGGTGCTGGCCAGCACGCGCTGGCCGACGGTCAGGTTGGTGACGTTCTCGCCGACGCTCTTGACCACGCCCGAGACTTCACCGCCCGGCGCGAACGGGCGGTTCGGCTTGAACTGGTATTTGTCCTCGATGATCAGAACGTCAGGGTAGTTGACGCCGCAGGCCTTGACCGAAAGGACGACCTGGCCGGGGCCGGCTTCGGGGCTGGGAAGCTCCTCGATGACCAGGGTCTCGGGTCCGCCCACGCTCTTGCTCAGCACCGCTCGCATGCCGTCTCTCCCATGCTCTTTCATTGATCGGCTCATCAGCGTATCGCGAGCCTGAAACGGGACTATAGGCCGGAGGCCGAGCTTGGCGAACAATTGTTTGAGTCTCGTGGTTCACGGCGGCGCGGGCTCCCAGCGCGGCCGCGACTACAGCCGCGAGATCGCCCACATGCGCGAACTGGTCGAGGCCGGTCGCGATCGACTGAAGGCAGGGGCCCTGGCGCTCGACGTCGCCGTCGAGACCACCCAGGCGCTGGAGGCCTCGGGCCTCTACGTCGCCGGTCGCGGGGCCTCGCCCAACACCATCGGCGACTACGAGCTCGACGCCTGCCTGATGGACGGCGCCACCGGCCGGGCCGGATCGGTCGCCGCCCTGAAGGGTTTCGAAAGCCCGGTCGCCGTCGCTCGCGCGATCATGGACTGGACGCCGCATGTGATGCTGGCCGGCGAGGGCGCGGCGCGGTTCGCCGCCAACAACGACATGACGCCGATCCTGGATCCGGACAGTTGGTTCACCCGCGCCGGGCAGGGAGAGGCCAACCATCCGCCGGGCGCGCTCGCCCATGGCACCGTCGGCTGCGTGGTCCGCGACGCCGAGGGCCGGCTGGCGGCGGCGACCTCGACCGGCGGCGTGTTCGGCAAGCTGCCCGGCCGGGTCGGGGATTCACCCCTGATCGGCGCGGGGGGGTGGGCCGACGACACGGTCGCGGTCTCCTGCACCGGCCAGGGCGAGTACTTCATCCGCATCGCCGCCGCCGTGCAGCTCGCCCACCGCATGAAGTTCGCCGGCGAGACCGTGGCGCAGGCAGCCGACGCCGTCCTTGCCCAGATCCGCGCCCTCGGCGGCGACGGGGGCCTGATCGCGATCGACAAGGACGGCAAGGTCGCCATGCCGTTCGTCTCCGCCGGCATGAAGCGCGCGGCGCTGCTGGCGGACGGGAGTATCGTGTCCGAGGCGTTCTAGCTGACGGATTAGCCGGGACGCCCCATTTCTGCTATGGAGCTTCCTTCCACAGCCATCCGGACCTTCCAGCCTTGGGCGCGACCCTCGATCTTGCTCGCGCGACGCCCGCCGTCGCCACTGCGCCGACCAACCTTTCGGGCCTGACCCGCAAGCAGCTGGCGGCCGCCATGATCGCGGCCGGTGCGGTTCCGGAGGCCAAGGCGAAGATGCGGTCGGCGCAGGTCTATCGCTGGATCCACCATCGCGGTGTCACCGACTTCGATCAGATGACCGACGTCGCCAAGGAAACCCGCGCGGCGCTGGCCGAGGGCTTCACCCTCGCCCGCCCCGAGATCGTCGAGCGTCAGGTGTCCAAGGACGGGACCCGCAAGTACCTGATCCGCACCGCGCCGGGCATCGAGGTCGAGGCCGTCTATATTCCCGACGTCGGCCGCTCGGGCGCCCTGTGCGTGTCCAGCCAGGTCGGCTGCACCCTGAACTGCACCTTCTGCCACACCGGCACCCAGGCCCTGGTCCGCAATCTGACCGCCGCCGAGATCGTCGCCCAGGTCCAGGTCTGCAAGGACGATCTCGATGAGTGGCCGTCCGATCGCGAGGATCGCCGCCTGTCGAACATCGTGTTCATGGGCATGGGCGAGCCGCTCTACAATCTCGACAACGTCGCCGACGCCATCGACATCATCAGCGACAACGAAGGCATCGGCATCTCGCGCCGCCGCATCACCGTCTCGACCAGTGGCGTGGTTCCGCAGTTGCAGGCGCTGGGCGAGCGCACCCAGGCGATGCTGGCCATCAGCCTGCACGCCACCAACGACCCGCTGCGCGACGTTCTGGTGCCGCTGAACAAGAAGTTCGACATCGCCACGCTGATCGAGGGCATCCGCAATTACCCGGGCCTCTCCAACGCCCGCCGCGTGACCTTCGAGTACGTGATGCTCAAGGGCGTCAACGACAGCCCGGCCGAGGCCAAGGCGCTGGTCCAGCTGCTCAAGGGAATCCCGGCCAAGATCAACCTGATCCCGTTCAACCCTTGGCCCGGCACGGATTATGTCTGTTCCGACTGGGGGACGATCGAGGCCTTCGCCGCGATCCTGAACCGCGCCGGCTACTCCAGCCCGATCCGCACCCCGCGCGGTCGCGACATCCTCGCCGCCTGCGGGCAGCTCAAGAGCGAGAGCGAGAAGGTCAGGGCCTCGGCGCGTCGCAAGGCGGAACCCGCGCTCGCCTCCGACTAGAAGCTTGCGCGCGCTGGCTCCGGCCGTGCTAACCGTAGGGCAGCGCGTTTCTGTCGGAAGTGTCGATGCCGCCTCAGCTCCAGTCGCCTGAAATCCAGGCTTTCGCCACGGGCTTCCCGGTCACCCTGTTTCATGCCGGGCTGACCCTTGTGATCCTCGTCGCTGGCACGGCGCTCTATGCGCTGCTCACCCCCCACCGCGAGATCCAGCTGATCCGTGAGGGCAACAACGCGGCCGCGATCTCCCTGGCCGCGGTTCTGGTTGGCTTGGCCATCCCGCTGGCCGTGTCGTTGACCGCCTCGACCTCGCCGCTGGAAATGGGCCTGTGGGGGGCGACGATCATCGCCGTTCAGCTGCTGGTTTTCCGAGTGATCGACTTCGTGCTGCACGGCCTGCCGCAACGGATCCAGGACGGTGAGGTTTCGGCCGCGACGCTTCTGGCGGGCGCCAAGATCGCCAGCGCTTTGATCCTTGCCGCGGCGGTTCGCTAGCGCGTCATGCATTTCCCGAGGCTTCCCGACTGGCTGGTCTATCTGGCCATCGTCGCGGCCCTGCTGATCGCCGCCGTCGGCCGTCGCGAGAAGGCGGACGCTCCCGCCCCGCCGCCGCCGGTGCCGGGCGAGGAGGGCGTGCCGCTCGGCCCGTCCTCACCGTTTGACCCCTCTGTCGTGGTCGAGGTTCCGGGCAAGCAGAAGCCGGCCTCGGGCACCGCCTTCTCCGTCGCGGACACCGGGGTCTGGCTGACTGCACGCCATGTCGTCGACGGCTGCACCCAGACCGCCCTTGTCGTGGCCGAGGGCCGCGGCGTCGCCGCCCAGGTCCAGATCGACCCCTCCGGCGAGGCGGCTGTCCTGACCACCGAGGGTGGGGCGCCTGCCCTGCCGCTGCTGACCTCCAACATCCAGCTCAAGCGCGGCGACCTCGGCTATCATCCGGGCTTCCCGCAGGGGCGGCCGGGCGAAGCGGTGTCACGTCTGCTGGGCCGGGAGAACCTCGTCGTGCGCGGCCGCGGCGCCCGCACCGAGCCGGTGCTGGTCTGGGCCGAGGTCGGCCGCACCGACAGCCTCAAGGGCACGCTCGCGGGCCTGTCCGGCGCGCCCACCCTGGACTCGGCCGGTCGTGTCGTCGGGGTGACGGTCGCCGAGGCGCCGCGTCGGGGCCGCATCTACACCACCTCGCCCGAGACCATGATCCGGGCCCTGACCACCTCGCGCCGCCGCGCCGCGACCTTCGCCAACGGCGAGTCGATCAATGTCGAGAACTACGGCCGCGTGGCCGACGGCCTGCGCCGCGACCTGCGCGTGGCCCAGGTGGTCTGCCTGGCGACCTAGGCGGGCTCTGCTTCGGCTTCCCGCTCGGCGGCGGCCTTGGCCGCCATGACCTTGGGCTGACGGATGGCTACGGCGATTGACAGGATGATCGCCACGATCCCGATCAGAGCAGAGTAGATAAAGAAGGTCAGGTAGCCCGCGCCCATCGCCTGGGCGCTGACGCCGATCTTGGCCCCTGCGCCGCCGAGGCTCTCGGGCGGGAGATTGTTGAACAGGCTCTTGAGCGGAGCGAGCGGCCCGCCCGCCTCCGCGGACTTGGCCGAGCCCTCGATGATGCGGCCTGTCTGCGATGCGATGAGCTTGCCGGGCAGGGCGTAGAGCGAAGAGAACAGAGCGTACTGCGTGGCTGTAAAGCCCGTCGAGGTGAGGCTCGACATGTAGGAAATCAGAGCTGTGCCTGCGACGCCGCTGGCGATGTTGTCGGAGCAGATGGCAATGATCAACACTGGCACGTCGTGCCCGCTGACGGCGAGCCAGCCGAAAACCAGGTTGCTGATCGGCTGCGCGAAGGCGCCAATGATCAGCGCGCGCATAAGCCCGAAGCGGATGACGATCAGGCCGCCCAGGAATACGCCGACCATCGTGGCGATGACGCCGAGCACCTTTCGGACCTCTGCGATCTCGAGCTTGCTGAAGCCTAGGTCCAGGTAGAAGGGGTTCATCAGGTTCAGGACGAAGTCCGACACCCGGTACAGGCAGATGGTCGCGAGGATCAGTCCCGCGACACCCGAGAAACGCTTGGTGAACTGCACCAGCGGCTCGCCCAGTGCGGTTGACATGTAGACGCCCGGCTTGGTCTTCACGCCGGGGATTTGCCAGGCGGCCAGGACCACAACCACCAGGCCCGCAACGACGCCGGCCAACTGCAGCCACAGCCCGTTGGGCTTGGCCTTCCAGGCCTCGGCCAAAGCCTCTCCACCGACCACCTTCGAGAGCAGGTCTGCGTCTCCCGCCAGACCGGACCCGAGCAACAGGGCGCCGAAGGCGACGATGCCGAGGCGGATGATCCACTCGATCACCACGAGCGTCGGGGGCTGTCTGATGTCGTCGGTATGGATTGGCCTGACGGTGTGCTCGCGCTCGCGTGGAGCCAGCAGGGTCGCGATGATGCCGATGCCCATCGCGACGGCCATGGCGGCGTAGGCGACGTTCCAGCCGAACGTCGTGGCCATGACCAAGGGCCCGGCGCCGGCGAGGATCATCGCCAGGCGATAACCCCACTGCACGGCGACGACGAGCGCGCCTTGGCCGTCCTCGTCGATGACCTCGATGCGCCAGGCGTCGATGACGATGTCCTGAGTGGCCGAGACGAAACCGACCGCAACGGCGACCAGGGCCATCAAGCCCAGACTCGACGCCGGGTTGATGCCCGAGATGAGCCACAGGCCGAGGACGATCGCCAGTTGGCAGACCAGGATCCAGGCGCGCCTGTGACCGAGCCATTTGTTCAGAAACGGGACCTTGGTCCGGTCGATCAGGGGCGCCCAGAGAAACTTGAACGAGAATGACAGCGTCGCCAGGCTGAACAGCCCGATCACCGACAGCGACAATCCCGCGTCCCGCAACCAGGCGGACAGGGTGTCGAAGATCAGCATGTAGGGGAGGCCGGAGCTGAACCCGAGGCCCAGCATCACCAGGCTTCGCCGCTCGCCGAACAGGGCGAGGGACTGAAGGAAGGTCCGCTTCGGCGCGGCCTTGGCTTCGGTGGTCATGGCGGTCGTTTCCCCCGAATGGCCCGGGGCCCCGCCCCGCAAATCAGGAGGCGACCTTGGCCTCTCCGGTCGCGTCCGTCCAGCCGACCCAGCGGGTCAGCACCGCGCGCAGGGCGGTCTCGGTCAGAGGCTTGACGAGGAAGTCGTCCATGCCCGCCGCCAGGCAGGCGCGGCGGTCGTCCTCGAAGGCGTCGGCGGTCAGGGCCACGATCGGGGTGACGACGCCTTTCTCACGCAGAATCCGGGCGGTTTCGACGCCCGACAGGCCGGGCATGCGCACGTCCATCAGCACCAGGTCGTAGCGACCGGCGGTAAGGGCGGCGATGGCTTCCTCGCCGCTGGCGGCGCGGTCGACGTGGGCGCCCTCGCGCTGCAACAGGGTGCGGGCGAGCAGGGCGTTGATCGGGTTGTCCTCGGCCAGCAGCACCCGGGCGCCGGGGGCCATGGCCTCGGCGACGCGGTCGTCTTCCTGCGGGCGTTCGACGGTTGCGCCGGCTCCGGCGGCGGCGAGCACGCGCGCGGCCAGCGAGGCCGGGCGCAGCGGCTTGATCAGGTAGCCGGCGAACCCGGCGGCGCGGCTCTTGCCGATCCGGGCGCGTTCGTCGGGGCGCAGCAGGATCAGGCAGCGGCGGCCCTCCGGCGCGCGGGGCAGTCTGCGGCCGGTCAGGGCGTTGTCGATCAGCAGCACGGCCCCGGCGGGCGCGACGGCGAGCAGGGCCTCGACGCTGTCGGCGGCGACGATGCGGCCGCCCAGGGCTTCGACCTGACGGCCGGCGGCCTCGCGGACGATCGGATTGGCCGAGGCGACCCCGACCGTGCGCCGGGCCAGCGGGCGATCGCGTACGATGCGCCCGGCCGGGTCCAGCGCCGCTTCCAGCCAGAACTCCGCGCCGCCGCCGGGGGCGTCGTCGACGCCGACCGTCCCGTCCATGGCGTCGGCCAGCCGCTTGACGATGGCCAGGCCCAGGCCCGCGCCGCCGACGGTGATGGCTCCGTGGGCCGGGTCGGCGTGGACGAAGGGCTCGAAGATGCGGGTGCGGGCGGCCACGGGCACCCCGGGACCGGTGTCGCGGACGGCCAGGCGCAGGCGCCCGCCGGGCGCGGCCTCGGCGGTCAGCAGGATGCCGCCGGTCTCGGTGAACTTGACGGCGTTGCCGGTGAAGTTGAGCAGCACCTGCCGCAGCCGGCCTTCGTCGGCCAGCACCGGCGGCAGGCCCGGGGCGACGGCCCAGGCGATCTCGACGCCCTTCTCGTGGGCGCGGGGGCTCATCAGCTCGGCGGCCTGGCGCAGCAGGTCGGAGATGTCGGTGGGGGCGGGGTGCAGCTCGATCTTGCCGGCCCCGAGTCGGGCCAGGTCGAGCACGTCGTTGACCAGTCCCAGCAGATGGTCGCCGCTCTCGCGCAGCGCGGCGACATAGGCCTTCTGCTCGGCGGTCAGCCGGGTGCCGTCCAGCAGCCTGGCCATGCCCAGCACGCCGTTCAGGGGCGTGCGGAACTCGTGGCTCAGGGTGGCCAGCTGCTCGGGCGTGATGGCGCGGTTTGCGTCCGACATGGCCGGACCCTAGCGCGCGCGGCTTAACGGGCGGTCAAGCCGCGCGGGCGGGCTTCGTGCGCAGCAGGAAGACCAGGAAAAGCGCCGCGAAGGTCAGATCGACCAGCGGCAGGGCGAAGGCGCTGGTCGGCGCCCGGCCCGCCTGAACATGCGTCCAGACCAGCAGGATCAGCGGCGCCTTGCCCATCACCCCCAGCCAGGCGATCGGCCGGTTCACGATCGGCTTCCAGGCGACCATGCCGTAGCCGATGCCGAGCACGGTGATCAGCAGGCCGGCCAGCTGGGCGGACAGCAGGTCCGGCGAGGGTGAGCCGCCGGCCGCTTTCAGGAAGGTCTCGGTGGCGAATAACAGCGGCAGTCCGGTCGCTAGGTTGAACAAGGCGCCGACGGCGAAGACGATCTTCCAGACGCGCATAGCTCTCCCCACGCATGTTGCGCGCAGGTCAGCACTTCAGGCGCTGACGGGAAAGGCGTCGCGGCCGCCTATTGCGACTGGGGCCGCCCATTCAGCGCCCAACGATGCGAGCCTTCGCCGAACGGGAGCTGGAAAAGGCCCAGGCCGCTGCCGTCGAGATGACTCTCGAAAACGCGCTGGATGTCTGTGGCGGGATCCTTGGGCAACGGCGCCCCCCGGCGATCCCGGCCGATGGCGATGCGCTCGACCACGAGCGACCGGTGAGCGGCCCCGCCATAGGCCTTCAGGGCCTCGACGATCTCGCTGACGAATTCTTCGGCGCTGCTTCTGCGGCGACCCATGACCACCCCCCGTGACCAAGACTGACTGACGCCACGAAACCAGAGGGGTCGTTGAGCAATCGTGAACAGGCTGTGGACAAACAGGACCTCAGGTCAGCCCTGGGCGTCGAAGAAGGCGTCGGGGTCCTCGACTTCAACCAGCTTGCCACGGCGGATCTCCAGGAACCGGGTCGCGGCCGTCCGCGTGAAGTAGCGGTCGTGAGAGACGAAGATGCAGGAGACCTCTGCCTCCTCCAGCTGCGCTTCCAGCGCCTCCTGGCCCTCGATGTCGAGGTGGTTGGTCGGCTCGTCGAGCAGATAGAGGTTGGGCCGTTCCAGCTTCATGCGCAGGAACATCAGCCGCGACCTCTCACCATAACTGAGCAGGGCGATCGGCTGCTGGATGCGGATGAACGGAAAACCCGCCTGGGCCAGCAGGCGCACGGCGTCCTTTTCTGTAGCGGACGGCGCGCCGGCGACATAGTCGAGCAGGCTCGACTTCAGCGGCAGGGCCCGCATCGACTGGTCGAACACCGCCAACCGCGTGGCCGGGTTGAAGCGCACCGCCGCCGTGCCGTCGTAGTGCTGTTGGTCCGGATCGAAGGCCGCCGCCAGGGCTGTCAGCAGCGTCGACTTGCCGGCCCCGTTGACGCCGAGGATGGCGATGCGGTCGCCGGCGGCGAGGGTCAGCCGGTCGATCTTCATCAGGGTGCGGGCCTCGTCCGGGGTCTTCACCGTCAGGCCCTCGACGCGCAGGGCGACCTTGGCGTCGATCTCGGCGTCGGACAGCTCCAGCTTCCGCTCGCGGGAGACGTAGGCGTTGGTGCGGTCGGCCTCGATCCTGGCGATGCGGGTCTCGATGGCGGCCTTGCGTTTGTTGAGTTCGGCGTTCTTGACCGCCCAGACCTTGTAGCGCGCGGCGGCGGCCTCGAGCCGCTTGATCTCCTTCTCCTCGAGCTTGCGGTGCGAAGCGGCGACGGCGTCACGGCGCAGCAGCTCTTCGCGGGCGGTGGAGAACGCGGTCTTGAAGCTGTGAACGCCGTCGGACCGCAGGAACAGGGTGCGTTCGGTGACCCGGTTCAGGAACTCGCGGTCGTGGCTGACGATCAGCATCGGCACGTCGAACCCGGCGGTCAGCCAGAGCTCCAGCGTATTGATGTTGGCGAGGTCGAGGTGATTGGTCGGCTCGTCCAGCAGCAGGATGTCGGGTTCTTCCAGCCGCGCCGCCGCCGCGATCAGCAGCAGCCGCTGCCAGCCGCCGGACAGGGAGCCGAAACGTTGCTCGGCGACCTCGGGCGCGACGCCGATCTCGTCCAGCAGCACGTCGATCCGCCAGTCGTCGTCGCCGAGCCCGATGGTCTCCAGCGACCGGCGCAGCACCTCGCGCACGGGCAGGTCGGAGAGGCCTTCGGGCGTATCCTGCGGCAGGGACCCGACGCGCAGATTACGGGACCGGACGATCGTGCCGTGGTCCAGTTCCAGCTCACCGGTCAGGCATCTGAGCAGCGTCGACTTGCCGGCCCCGTTCTCGCCGACCAGCGCCGTGCGGGCGCCGTCGAGCAGGAAGGACACGCCCTCGAACACGGGTTTGGAGCCGTGGTGAAAGCTGGCCTGATCCATGCCGAGCACGGCCTGACGGGGCGCCATATGAGGTCCTTGCTGAGGCCCACTTGGCCAAGCGGTGGGCGTAGCCGTTTTGGGGGAGGGTTCCAATCGTCGCCTTCCTCTCCCGCAGGGGGAGGGGGACCGCCGGGACGGCGGTGGAGGGGCAGCGCCGAAGCTGGACGGTTGGCCGCTGTGCACTGCGCTCATTTCTGAACCACCTGCGCTGCCCCTCCACCACGCTCCGCGTGGTTCCCCTCCCCGCGAGCGGGGAGGAAAGCTCCCCGCTTTACGCAACTTCCACCCCAACCCCGATGCGGCGGTAGATCAGCGCCTCGGCGATGTGCACCCGCTTCACCCCGTCCGCGCCGTCGAGGTCGGCGATGGTGCGGGCGAGGCGCAGCGCACGGGTCCAGCCTCGGGCGGTCAGGTGGCCGGCCTCGGCGGCGCGGCTCATCAGGGCCCGGGCGGCCTGGTCAAGGCCGGCCGCCTTGTCGAGGAAATCGCCGTCGGCCCGGGCGTTCAGGTCCGGCCCGTCGGGGCCCGCGCGCTCCACCTGCGCCTGACGTGCGGCGGCGACCCTCGCGGCGACCTCGGCCGAACCCTCCGACGGTGGCGGCAGGGCGAGGTCGGCGGCGCTGACGGGCGGCACGTCGACCTGCAGGTCGATGCGGTCGATCAGTGGGCCGGAGACGCGGTTCTGGTAGTCTCGCTGACAGCGCGGAGCCTTGCCGCACCAGCCTTTGCCGGCGCCGCCGTGGCCGCAACGGCAGGGGTTTTGCGCCGCGATCAGCTGCACCCGCGCCGGATAGCGGATGTGGGCGTTGGCGCGGGCGACCATCACCTCGCCGGTCTCCAGCGGCGCCCGCAGGCTGTCGAGCGCCTGGGCGCTGAACTCGGGCAACTCGTCCAGGAACAGTACGCCGTTGTGCGCCAGCGACACCTCGCCCGGCTTGGCCTTGAGGCCGCCGCCGGTCAGGGCGGCCATGCTGGCGGAGTGGTGCGGACTGCGGAACGGCCGGGTCCGCGTCAGTTCGCCCCGCGCGATCAGCCCGGCCACCGAATGGACCATCGAGGTCTCCAGCAGTTCGGCGGCCGACAGCGGCGGCAGGATGCCGGGCAGGCGCTGGGCCATCATCGACTTGCCCGAGCCCGGCGGGCCGCTGAACAGCAGATTGTGGCCGCCGGCCGCCGCGATCTCCAGCGCCCGCTTGGCCTGTTCCTGGCCCTTCACCTCGCGCAGGTCGGGGATGCGGCCGCCGTCGACGACTGGTCCCGGCCTTGGTTCCGACAGCATCTGCGTGCCCCGGAAATGATTGATCAGCCCGATCAGCGAGCGCGGGGCCAGCACCCGCGTGCCGCCGGCCCAGGCCGCCTCCGCCCCGCAGGGCTCCGGGCAGATCAGGCCAAGGCCCATGGCTCCGGCCGACACCGCCGCCGGCAGCACCCCGGCGACCGGCGAGATGGTGCCGTCCAGCGACAGCTCCCCCACCGCGACCCAGCCTTCGAGCGTGTCCGGCGGAATGATCCCCATTGCCCCCATCACCGCCAGCGCGATCGGCAGGTCGTAGTGGCTGCCCTCCTTGGGCAGGTCGGCGGGGGCGAGGTTGACGACGATGCGCTTGCCCGGCATCGCCAGACCGAGGCCGGTGAACGCGCCCCGAACCCGTTCGCGGCTCTCGGCCACCGCCTTGTCGCCCAGGCCGACGACGACCATGATCTGCTCGCCGCCGGTGAGCTGAACCTCGACGTCCACCCGGCGGGCTTCGACCCCCTGAAACGCGACCGTTACGACCCGCGCGACCATGCGCCCTCCGCGCTACAGGACCTGTGACTTATCCACAGATGCAACCATAACGCGTGGGTCGGATCAAGAACAAAAAAGGAACTAAAAAAGAAAACAAGCAATATCAGTCGAATAGGCGGCCGACTTCATCCTCAGGGTGCGGATGGTCAGCCCGGCATTACCTACGCGCCGCACGGAGGGCCGCTTCGATGGTGTCTGATGTCGGGCTGACCATCTTCGGGAAGCCCGCCAACTGCACAACGCCGAAAATGATCGCTATGATTCCGAGACCCAGAGCCGGGATCCCGAGGATGCCGACAAAGATCATAATCCAGCCTAGTCGTCGCTTCAGGGCGACGACCTGGGCCATGCCCATGTTCGGCTCCGCGACCACGCGATCCGCCCCCGCGTAACCACAAAGGACGTTGGCCTTCTGGTAGGCATGGAAGGCGAAGACGCCGTGTTGGCCAGGGTTTACGTAGGAGGCCAGTTCGTTGTCGGCGGCGACGTTGGCCTTCGACAGGACCCTCCCATCGTCGGCTTTGAAGCGAACGAGAGTATAGCTGACGCCGCGAGATCCGTTGAGGTAATGCTGCCCGACGGATTCGATAGCGCCCTTGATGGTTTCGATGCTCATCAGTCGCCCCCGCGCCAGTTTACAGCCTCATCATCTTAGGCGGCGGCGGGGTGTCAAGCGCGTTTGGCCTCAATGACATCCCACAGGATCGCAGCGGCGTCGGCGCCGCCGAAGCGCTTGAGCTGCTGGGCGCCGGTGGGGGAGGTGACGTTGATCTCGGTCAGATAGTCGCCGATCACGTCGATGCCGACGAACAGCAGGCCGCGCGCCTTCAGCTCCGGCCCGATGATCGCGCAGAGCTCCTTGTCACGCTCGGTCAGCTCGACCGCCGCCGCCCGGCCTCCGCGGGCGAGGTTGGAGCGGACTTGGCCCTCGGCCGGAATCCGGTTGATGGCGCCGACCGGCTCGCCGTCGACCAGCAGGATGCGCTTGTCGCCCTTGGAGACGGCGGGAATGAACTTCTGGGCGATGACCTGGTCGCGGCCGATCAGGGCGTGCAGTTCCAGCAGCGCGTCGAGGTTGGGATCGTCGGCCTTCAGCCGCACCACGCCCGAACCGCCGCCGCCGTGAAGGGGCTTGAGCACCATGTCGCCGTGGCGGTCGCGGAAGTCGTAGATGGCCTCGACGTCGCTGGTGATCAGGGTCGGCGGCTGCACGCCCGGGAAGCCGGTGACGAACAGCTTCTCCGGCGCGTTGCGCACCTCGGTCGGGTTGTTCACGACCAGGACCCTGGGGTGGACCTTGTCGAGGAAGTGGGTGGCGGTGATGTAGGCCATGTCGAAGGGTGGATCCTGGCGCATCAGCACCACGTCGATCTGGCTTTCGAGGTCAAGAACAGTGGGCTCGCCGAAGGTGGCGTGGTCGCCCTTGACCGCCTTCAGCGTCAGTGGCCGGGCGCGGGCGGTCACGCGGCCCTCTTCCAGCGACAGCTTGTCGGGCGTGTAGACCCACAGCTGATGACCCCGGTCCTGGGCCTCCATCATCATCATGAAGGTGGTGTCGGTCTCGATGTTGATCCCCTCGACGGGATCCATCTGCACGGCGACCTTCAGAGACATGGGAGCGCTTCCTTCGAGGGCCGACGACCGGCGGCTTCCGACTTAGCCACTCGGACGGCGGATCGCCAGTGGTGCGGGGGGCGAGTGTCTTCATTCCGGGCGCTGGGCCGGTCGGGGCGGTGGCTTTGGTGGTCGGAGCGGGGCTTCATCCCTCCAGTGTAGTCCTGCTGGACGAGGGGTGAGTTCGGGGAGAAAAGCCGAGAGATTCCGGGAGTTTGCGGTGGTGGAAACCGGAGATGGTGGAGATCGGGGAGCTGCCCCGGGCTTCCTTGCAGCGCCGCCGCAGCGGCTTGGCCGGCGTTTTTGAGGTCTGCGCGAGGGGTCGATTGTCGCCGAATGTCTCGCTTTGTCTCGAGACTATATGTCTCGAGAGTCTCGCCTTTTGGCCTTCCTCCCGCGAGCGGGGAGGGGGACCGCGCAGCGCGCGGTGGAGGGGTAGCGCCGGGGCTTCGGGATTGAGCGCGGTGCACGGCGGCTGACCGGACAGTCTCGCGCTACCCCTCCACCATGCTTCGCATGGTCCCCCTCCCCCTGCGGGGGAGGAACGCCGTATCCGCTAGTTCAGTCTGAGCCTGACCCGCTCTCGCGCCGCGCGGGCGGCGATCGCGGCGCCGCCGTCGAGCAGCTGCGCCTGACCCAGCGCCTGAAGCGCGCCCGCGAGCGCGCCCTGGCCTTCGCGGGCGGAGGCGACGTCGAGCCAGGGGCGGTGGTCGGTGGGGTCGAGCAGCGCGCGGCGCAGGGCCGAGCGCTCGGCCCTCGGCCAGTCCTTGGCCGCCTGGGCGCGGGCGAAGATGTTGTTCTGCAGCCGGATCAGCACCGCCCGGTCGCTGGCGGGCGTCATCAGCACGTCGAGCTTGGCGGCGACGTCCGGCGTCAAGCCCGTGCGCAGCGCCCGGCGCGACAGCTCCGAGGGTAGCACCACCCGGCCTTCGCTGAATGGGTCCAGCGCCAGCGGCCCCTCGACGGTCTCTATGCGCAGCAGGAAGTGGCCGGGGAAGTCGACGCCGCGCACGTCCAGGCCACAGCGGCGGGCGGCGTGAAGGTAGAAAACCCCCAGCGACACCGGGATGCCCTTGCGCCGCTGAGAGACGGCGATGACATCTGCGTTGTCCTGATGGTCGTAGGTGAACAGGTCGCCCTGCAGGCCCAGGTCCCCGGCCATCGATTCGGCGATCGCCTCCTCCGGCGATTCCCGCTCCAGCCGCGCCTTCAACCGCTCGGCGCCCTCGTCGGCGAAGGCCTGGGCGGCGGCCGCGTCGCGGTCGGGATCGTCATGGACGGCGCAGGCGAGGGCGGCCTCGAACAGCGGAAAGGCGTCGTCCGCCCTCCGCCCAACGTCCGCCAGAAATCCCTCGGCTTCGTCTCGGTTCATCCGCCTCTAACGCTTCAACTTCCCCGCCAGGCGTCGGGAATATGACGCGGCAGGCGGCCGGGCGCGAGCGCGATGAGATCAAGTCGTATGGTCGCGCCCTTCAGGGCTGGGCGTCCGGCGGCCACGGCGGCGGCGGCGCGGCGCAACCGCTCGCGCTGGCCGAGGTGCACGGCTTCCAATGCGTTCTCCAGCGACACCCGGCGCTTGACCTCGACCACCGCCAGCACGTCGCCCTTCACGGCCAGCAGGTCGATCTCGCCCTGGGGCGCGGCCAGACGGAAGCCGAGGATGCGATAGCCCTTGGCCATCAGCAGCAGGGCGGCCAGCACCTCGCCGCGACGGCCGGTCAGCCGCGCCCTCGTTCCCCGCGCGCTGCGGGCGGCGGTCACGGCGCTTCCTTCAGCGCCAGCGCCCGGCGGTAGAGATCGCGGCGGTTCAGGCCCAGCGCCTTGGCCACCTCCGAGGCGGCTTCGCCCGGCGCGAGCCGTGTCAGGGCCTCGGCCAGGGCGGCGTCGGCGTCGTCCTCGGTGGCGGCCTTCGCCTCGCCGGGGCCGACGAGGACGACGATCTCGCCCTTGGGGCTGTCGAGACGCTCGTCGGCGGCCAGCTCGGCGAGCGTGCCGCGCACGGCGGTCTCGTAGAGCTTGGTCAGTTCGCGGGTGACGGCCGCCTCGCGGTCGCCGCCGAACACCGTGGCCATGTCCTCGAGGCTGGCGCGCAGGCGCGGGCCGCTCTCGAAGAAGATCAACGTCGCCTGCACCGCTGCGAACTCGGACAGGAAGGTGCGACGGGCGCCGCCCTTGGGCGGCGAGAAGCCGGCGAACAGGAAGCGGTCGGTGGGCAGTCCGGCCAGGGTCAGGGCCGCCAGCGCCGCCGAGGGGCCGGGGATCGGGATCACCGCATGGCCGGCGGCGACGACCTCGCGCACCAGCCGGTAGCCGGGGTCGGAGACCAGCGGCGTGCCCGCGTCGGAGACCAGCGCCACCCGCTGGCCGGCCGCCAGCGCGGCCATGATCCTGGGCCGTGCGCGCTCGGCGGCATGCTCGTCGTAGCGCTGCATGGTCTTGCTGAGGCCATAGGCGGCCAGCAGCTTCCCCGTCACCCGGGTGTCCTCGGCCAGCAGCAGGTCGCAGCCGCTGAGCACGTCCAGCGCCCGCAGGGTGATGTCGCGCAGGTTGCCGATCGGCGTCGCCACGACATAAAGCCCGGGCGCCAGCGGGACGTCGGACAGGGGCGGCGGGGGCGGGTGTCGGGACAAGAGTCTCTCCGGAGTCGGAACAGGAGAGCGCCTTGCCCGCTGTCTCCAGTCAAGGGATACAAGACGATCCCCGTCCCGCGCCGGAGTTCGCAGGTCATGAAGAAGTTCATCGCAGGCGCGGTCGCGCTGGCTCTCGTGATCGTCGCGATCTACGGGGCGTACTGGTGGTTCGACCTGCGTTGGCGGCCCAAGACCATCACCAAGCACCAGGCCGAGATCACCAAGATCATCGAGCAGGCTGGCTGGGTCTCGCCCCGCCTCGACGGGCCGAAGCTCTACATGATCAGCTTCCGCAAATGCCCCGACTGCATCCGCTTCACCCACGAGGAATTCCCCGGCCTGCACAAGGCCGGCGTCGACACCCGGGTGATCATGATCGCGCGCGGCGAGTACAACGGCATCGAGAAGTCGACGCCGCCGGAACGGGCGACCGTGGCCGAGCTGTGGATCAACCGCAGCTGGCCGCTGCTCGAGCGTTGGGACTCGCTGCCGCCGGACGCCTGGACCGCCCAGGGCATCCCGCCCGCCGACGGCGACATCGGCCGCACCGCCGTGGTCGAGGCCGGCCGTGGGCTGGTCAAGGACATTACCCCGCTGCTCAAGGCCAACGGCGTGAAGTTCGCCTATCCGCTGCTGATCTGGTGGACCAAGGACGGCGAGATGAAGGCCTGCGCCTGCGAGAAGCGCGAGACCTACCGGTTCGTGCGGAAGGAGCTGGGGGCCTAGGGGCCTAATCCGTCGCCCTCGGGACGAGCCCGAGGATGACGAAACTGGGTAACTACAGCGGCGCGAACTTGGCCGTGAAGTGGCGCATGGCGCTGGGCTGCCAGGTGATGCGCATGCCCTTCAGGCTGTCCTTCTTCGCCACGATCTCCTCGAACACCTCGACGATGTAGTCGGCGTGGCTCTGGGTGTAGACGCGGCGCGGGAAGGCCAGGCGGACGAGGTCCATCGGGGCCTCGACCTCGGTACCGTCCGGACGCAGGCCGAACATCACGGTGCCGATCTCGCAGGAGCGAATGCCGCCCTCCTGATACAGCGCCACCGCCAGCGTCTGGCCGGGATACTGGCTGGGCGGGATGTGCGAGAGGAAATTGCGGGCATCGACGAACACCGCGTGGCCGCCGGTCGGCTTGACCACCGGCACGCCCATCGCCTCCAGTCGCTCGCCGATGTAGGCGCTGCTGCGCAGGCGGTAGCGCAGGTAGTCCTCGTCGACGATCTCGACGAGCCCTTGCGCGATCGCGTCGAGGTCGCGGCCGGCGAGGCCGCCGTAGGTCGGGAAGCCCTCGGTCAGGATCAGGCGGTTGCGGGCGGCTTGGGCGAGATCGTCATCGTTCAGCGCCAGCCAGCCGCCGATATTGGCGAAGGCATCCTTCTTGGCCGACATGGTCATGCCGTCGGCGAGGGCGAACATGTCGCGGACGATGTCCTTCACCGACCGCTCGCCCTGGCCGTCCTCGCGCATCTTGATGAAGTAGGCGTTCTCGGCGAAGCGACAGCCGTCGATGATGAAGGGCTTGCCGAACTCCTTGGCCAGGGCCGCGACGGCGCGGATGTTGGCCAGGCTCACCGGCTGCCCGCCGCCAGCGTTGTTGGTCACCGTCAGCATCACGCACGGAACCGCGTCACCCTGCCGGGTCAGGAAGGCGCGAAGCCGCTCCAGGTCCATGTTGCCCTTGAACGGGTGGTTGCTGGTCGGGTCGAGGCCCTCGGCGATGACCAGGTCGGCGGCTTCCGCGCCAGTCGACTCGATGTTGCCGCGGGTGGTGTCGAAGTGGGTGTTGGACGGGATCGCCTTGCCGGCGCCGCCCAGGATCGAGAACAGGATCGCTTCGGCCGCCCGGCCCTGATGGGTCGGAATGATGTGCTTGAACGGCATCAGATCCTTCACCGCCGCCTCGAAGCGGAAGAAGGACGGGCTGCCCGCGTAGCTTTCGTCGCCGGACAGCAGGGCCGCCTGCTGTTTGGCGCTCATGGCCGAGGTGCCGCTGTCGGTCAGCAGATCGATGAGGACGTCGTCCGACTTCAGGGCGAACAGGTTGTAGTCGGCATCCGCGATCAGGCGGGCGCGTTCTTCGGGCGTGGTCATTCGGATCGGCTCGACGGCCTTGATCCGGAACGGCTCGATGATGGTTCTCATGTCTTTGTATCCATTGAAGCGCAGGGCTCGGCGCGCTAACCGCTTTGGCGATGCCTTTATCCGTCCGCGCCGCCTACCGCGAGCGCCTTTCCGCAGGGGATATCAGACCCGACGCCGCCCAGGAGGCGGCGCTCGGCGCGCTGTCACGGCTGGAAGGCGACCTGAACGCCCTGGGCGAGCCGGGCTTTTCACTCTTCCGGAAGCCGAAGGGCGCGCGCGGCGTCTACCTCTGGGGTCCGGTGGGGCGCGGCAAGTCGATGCTGATGGACCTGTTCTACGACTCGGCCCCGGTGGCGAAGAAGCGGCGCATCCACTTCCATGTCTTCATGGCCGAGGTCCACGCCAGCATCGACGCCTGGCGCAAGGGTGATGCGGCCGCCCGCAAGGCCCGTTTCGGCCAGGCCAAGGGCGACGATCCGATCGCGCCCACCGCCGAACTGATCGCCGAGGACGCGCGACTGCTCTGCTTCGACGAGTTGCAGGTCACCGACATCGCCGACGCCATGATCCTGGGTCGGCTGTTCGAGGCGCTGTTCGCGAAGGGCGTGACCCTGGTCGCCACCTCCAACCGGCCGCCGGACGACCTCTACAAGGACGGCATCAACCGCCAGCTGTTCCTGCCCTTCATCGCCATGCTGAAAGAGAAACTTGAGGTCGTGTCCGTGCGCGGTCCGACCGACTTCCGCCTCGACCGGCTGCGCGGGGCGCGGACCTGGCTGGCGCCACAGGATCCCGACAACGAGCGCAGCTTCGACGCCCTCTGGGCCGACATGCTCGACGCGGCAGAGGAGACCGGCGCGACGCTGGAGGTGCTCGGCCGCAAGCTGCATCTGCCCCGCGCCAGCGGCGGCCTGCTGCGCGCCAGCTTCGCGAGTCTTTGCGAGAACGCGCTCGGGCCGCAGGACTATCTGGCCATCGCCGAGCGTTTCCACACCCTGTTTCTGGAAGACATTCCGCGCCTGACCCCCGCCCGGCGGGACTCGGCCAAGCGCTTCAACACCCTGATCGACGCCCTCTACGAGGCGCAGGCCAAGCTGGTTGCCGTCGCGGCCGTCGAGCCCGAAGCTTTGTATCCGGAAGGTGACGGGTCGTTCGAATTCGAGAGAACGGTGTCGCGCCTGCAGGAGATGCGTTCGGCCGACTGGCTCGAGCGGATTCGCGACTAATTCGCAACAAGCCCGGTTTCGTTGACACCCCCTGATCGCGGCTTAAAAGCGGCAGCGTTCTTCGCCCGTGCAGCAAACCGAGTGCCAGATGACCGAAGCCTCGCCGGGGGTCCGCGAGCGGCCCCTTTCGCCACATCTCCAGATCTGGCGCTGGCATGTCACCATGCTGGGCTCCATCCTCCACCGGGCCTGCCTGATGGCCCTGTATGTCGGCGCCCTGATCCTGGTCGGCTGGGCGCTGGCCCTCGCCTCCGGGCCTGACGCCTATGCGACCTACACCGGCCTGCTCGGCTCGCTGCTCGGCAAGCTGGTCCTGATCGGCCTGACCTTCGCCCTGTTCTTCCAGATCTCCAGCGTCGTGCGTCACGCGCTGTGGGACACCGGCCGGGCCTTCACCCCGAAGGTCGCCGACACCATCACCATCGCCAGCATCGTCTTCGCCGTGGTCGCCACCGCGGTGGTCTGGATCCTGGCCGGCGTCACCGGAGGCCTGTCATGAGCGGCAAGACCGTCGGTTACCGCACGCCGCTGGGCCGCGCCCGCGGCCTGGGCGCCGCCAAGCACGGCGTCGGCCACTTCATCAGCGAGCGCGTCAGCGGCCTGGCCCTGATCCCGTTGTCGCTGTGGGCCGCCTTCGCCGGCATCAAGCTGGCCGGCCGCGACTTCGACCTGGTCTCGGCCTGGATCGCCCAGCCGCTGAACGCCGTGCTGCTCGGCCTGCTGATCGTGGTCGGGTTCTACCACCTGCGGCTGGTCACCCAGGTCATCATCGAGGACTACGTCTACACCTTCGTGGCCAAGTCCTCGCTGCTCATCCTCAATCTCGTCGTCTGCGTCCTCGGCGCAGCCCTGGGGGTCTTCGCGATCCTCAAGGTGGCCCTCACCGGAGCGTTTTGATGTCGGCCTACAAGTTCATCGACCACAAGTTCGACGTCGTCGTGGTCGGGGCCGGGGGCTCGGGCCTTCGCGCCGCCCTCGGCTGCGCCCAGGCCGGTCTGAAGACCGCCTGCGTGACCAAGGTCTTCCCGACCCGCTCGCACACTGTCGCGGCGCAGGGCGGCATCTCGGCCTCGCTCGGCAACATGGGCCAGGACGACTGGCGCTGGCACATGTACGACACCGTCAAGGGCTCCGACTGGCTCGGCGACCAGGACGCCATCGAGTACCTGACCCGCAACGCGCCGGCCGCCGTCTATGAGCTCGAGCACTGGGGCGTGCCGTTCTCGCGCACGGCCGAGGGCAAGATCTATCAGCGCGCCTTCGGCGGCATGACCAAGAACTACGGCGAGGCTCCGATCCAGCGCACCTGCGCCGCGGCCGACCGCACCGGCCACGCCATGCTGCACACCATGTACGGCCAGTCGCTGAGCAAGGACGTCGAGTTCTTCATCGAGTACTTCGCCCTCGACCTGATCATGGAAGACGGCGTCTGCGTCGGCGTCACCGCGTGGAAGCTGGACGATGGCACCCTGCACCGCTTCCAGGCGCAGCGGACCATCCTCGCCACCGGCGGCTACGGCCGCGCCTACTTCTCGGCCACCTCGGCTCACACCTGCACCGGCGACGGCAACGCCATGGTGCTGCGCGCCGGCCTGCCGCTGCAGGACATGGAGTTCGTGCAGTTCCACCCGACCGGCATCTACGGCGCGGGCTGTCTGATCACCGAAGGCGCCCGCGGCGAGGGCGGCTACCTGACCAACTCGGAAGGGGAGCGCTTCATGGAGCGCTACGCCCCGAGCGTGAAGGACTTGGCGCCGCGAGACATGGTCAGCCGCGCCATGACCATCGAGATCCGTGAAGGACGCGGGGTGGGCCCGAACAAGGACCACATCTTCCTGCACCTCGACCACCTCGATCCGAAGATCCTGCACGAGCGCCTGCCGGGCATCTCCGAAACCGCCAAGGTCTTCGCCGGCGTCGACGTGACCAAGGCGCCGATCCCGGTGCTGCCGACCGTCCACTACAACATGGGCGGCATCCCGACGAACTATCACGGCGAGGTCGTGATCAAGAACGGCGACAACCCCGACCAGCCTGTCCCCGGCCTGATGGCCGTGGGCGAAGCCGCTTGCGTGTCGGTGCACGGCGCCAACCGCCTCGGCTCCAACAGCCTGATCGACCTCGTGGTGTTCGGCCGCGCGGTCGGCCTGCGCTGCGCCGAGGTGCTGAAGCCCGGCGCCACCCAGACCGAGCTGAAGCCGGCGATGACCGACGGCCACCTGGCCCGCTTCGACCACTTCCGCAACGCCTCGGGCCCGCGCTCCACCGCCTCGCTGCGGCTGGAGATGCAGAAGGCCATGCAGGAGGACGCGGCGGTGTTCCGCACCGGCGAGTCCCTCGAAAGCGGCGTCAAACGCATCGACGCGGTCCAGGCCGCCCGCAAGGACATCGGCGTCGCCGATCGCGGCCTGATCTGGAACAGCGACCTGATGGAGACGCTGGAGTTCGACAACCTGATCGGCCAGGCGGCGGTGACGGTGAATGGCGCACTGAACCGCACCGAGAGCCGCGGCGCCCACGCCCGCGAGGACAAGCCCGACCGTGACGACGCCGAATGGATGAAGCACACGCTCGCCTACTTCGACGACGCCACTGGCAAGGTCACGATCGATTACCGCCCGGTGCACAGCTACACGATGTCCAACGACATCGCGTACATCGAGCCCAAGGCCCGGGTTTACTGAGGACGTCATGGTTCAGCTCACGCTCCCCAAGAACTCCCGCCTCGGCAAGGGCAAGCACTGGTCCGCTCCGGCCGGCGCCAAGACCGTCAAGACGTTCAAGATCTATCGCTACGATCCGGAAGGCACGGAGAACCCGCGCTGGGACACCTATGACGTCGACGTCGACGCCTGCGGCCCCATGCTTCTCGACGTGCTGATCCACATCAAGAACGAGATGGATCCGACCCTGACCTTCCGGCGCTCGTGCCGGGAAGGGGTCTGCGGCTCCTGCGCCATGAACATCGGCGGCCGCAACACCCTGGCCTGCACCCACGGCTGGGCCGACACCCCGGGCAAGGAAATCTCCATCGCCCCGCTGCCGAGCATGCCGGTGGTCAAGGACCTGGTCCCCGACCTGACGCTGTTCTACGCCCAGTACGCCTCGATCGAGCCCTGGCTGCACACCGAGACCCCGGAGCCGCAGACCGAGTGGCTGCAGTCGCCGGAAGACCGCTCCAAGCTGGACGGCCTCTACGAGTGCATCCTCTGCGCCTGCTGCACGACGTCCTGCCCCAGCTACTGGTGGAACGGCGAGAAATACCTCGGCCCGGCGACCCTGCTGCACGCCTACCGCTGGCTGATCGACAGCCGCGACGAGGCCACCGGCGACCGCCTGGACATGCTTGAGGACCCCTTCAAGCTGTACCGCTGCCACACGATCATGAACTGCGCCCAGGTCTGCCCCAAGGGCCTGAACCCGGCCAAGGCCATCGCCGAGATCAAAAAGCTGATGGTGGAGCGGGTGGCCTGACGGCTACCCGAGTTCCAGCCCGCAGTGGGCTGCGAAATGCCGGAAGTCGTTGTCCAGCGTGATGAGCGGGACATCGGCGTCGATGCAGCACTGAGCGATGAGCGCGTCGAGAGCGCGCGCCTTCAATCCCTTGGCTCTCAGAGTCCTGCGGGCGATACCCGCACGATCCCAAAAGCCGTCGATCAGCGGCAGTAACGGCGCGTCGTTCAGTATCTCATCCATGGTCGGGTGACCGGTGGCGCCTGCCCTTACTTCCGTTACGACGGGTGGAGGCAGCCACAGGGCTTGATCTCTGATCGCCATCGAAAGTCGTCGGACTCGTGGATCAGGATCGCCCTTGAGAAACCCGATCAACGCCGAGGTATCGGCCGCGATCAACGTTCGCTGCCGAAATCGTAGTCCTTGTCCTCGCGCGAGGCGTCGATGTCGTATTCGAAGTCGACCTTGCCCTCCAGCTCTTGCAGGCCCTTGTAGAAGCGCTCGTGAGCAATCTTCTGAAGCCCGAGCCGCAAGGTCTCAGAGATGCCGACGCCGGTATGTTCCTGCGCTGAGGCCAGGAGCCGGGCGGGGACGAACGCCGTGATTTTCTTCATCTCGGTCATGCGGAGATCATGCCATAACTTCGGTATGGCGCCAAATGCTGGCATTCTCCGTTGTGCATGGTTCTCCCTCGCGCTCCTCTGGGGCGCGGCCGAGGGGTTTCTGTTCTTTGTCGTTCCCGATGTGATCATCAGCCTCGTCGCCCTGCGGCGAGGCTTTCGCATAGGGGTGATCGCCGCCCTGCTGGCCGCGACCGGCGCGATGATCGGCGGCTCGGCGATGTATGGCTGGAGCGTCCGCAACCCTGCCGCCGCGCGGGCCGCCGTCGTCGCCGTGCCGGCCGTGTCCGAGCCCATGATCGCCAAGGCCGACGCCGACATGAGCCGCGACGGCTGGCTGGTCGCCGCGCTCAAGGGGCCGCTGACCAGCACGCCTTACAAGGTCTACGCCATGCTGGCCCCGGCTCAGGGCGCGAGCCTGCCGGCCTGGGCGGCCGCCGCCTTTCCGGTGAGGCTGCCCCGCTTCCTCCTCGTGGCCGTCGGCTTCGCCATCCTCGGTCGCCTGCTTCAGGGTCGGATACCGCCGCGAATGCTGCTCGGGGCCTTCGCGTTCGGCTGGGCGCTGTTCTATGGCTGGTTCTGGTTCGGCCATCCGAACTAGTCTGTGGACCGTAAGGGCTGGGGCGCCGCAACGGCATTCGTCTAGGCTCAGCCAGTTCATGGCTTGAAAAAAGGTGACGCGGGCGTCATTTTCCGCGCGATCCAAGGGAGGGGCGGCTTGTCCGATCCGAAGGCGAAGGTTGTGATCCTGGGCGCGGGCCACGCGGGTGGCTCGGCGGCGGCGTTCCTGCGCCAGTACGGCCACGAGGGTCCGATCGTGATCATCGGCGACGAGCCGATCCCGCCCTATCAGCGCCCGCCGCTTAGCAAGGCCTGGCTGAAGGGTGAGGCCGATGCCGACAGCCTCGCGCTCAAGGATGCCGACTGGTACGCGGAGACCAACTGCGACCTGCGCCTCAGCGTCACCGCCACGGCCCTGAACCGGGGCGCCAAGACGGTGACCCTGTCGACCGGCGAGACGGTCGCCTACGACATCCTCGTCATCGCCACCGGCGCCCGCGCGCGTCGCCTGCCGATCCCGGGAGCAGATCTGGATGGCGTGCTGGAACTGCGCACGGCCGCCGACGCCGAGATCCTGAAGAGCACGCTGGGCGAGGGCCGCAAGCTGGCCGTCATCGGCGGTGGCTACGTCGGGCTGGAGGCCGCCGCCTCGGCCCGGGCGCTCGGCGCCCATGCGATGGTGCTGGAGCGCGAGCCGCGCATCCTCGCCCGCGTCGCCTGTGACGCGCTGTCGACCTTCTTCACCGACTATCACCGCGCCAAGGGCGTCGCCTTCGAGCTCGGCGTCGAGATCACCGCCTTCGAGGGCGAGAACGGCCGCATCAAACGCGTGCGCCTCGCCGACGGCCGCGGCATCGACTGCGACGCCGCCCTGGTCGGGATCGGGGCCATCCCCAACGACGAGCTGGCCAAGGACGCCGGGCTGGAGTGCGTCAACGGCATCGTCGTCGACCTCGAGGCCCGCACCGCGGATCCGTCGGTGTTCGCCATCGGCGACGTCACCCATCGGCCGCTGCCGCTCTATGATCGCAGCTTCCGGCTGGAGAGCGTGCCTAATGCGCTGGAGCAGGCCAAGGTCGTGGCCAGCGCCGTCACCGGCCGCGCCGCTCCGACGCCGGAGGTGCCGTGGTTCTGGTCGGACCAGTACGACCTCAAGCTCCAGATCGCCGGCATGCCCTTCGACGCCGACCGGATCCTGGTCCGCGGCGACCCGGCCACGGCGAAGTTCGCGGTCTTCCACCTCAAGGGCGACCAGCTGCAATCGGTTGAGGCCGTCAACGCCCCGCCCGAGTTCATGATGGGCAAGTCGCTCATCGCTTCGCGCAAGCCGGTGTCCGTCGAGAGACTTGCGGACCCGTCGATTTCCATGAAAGAGGTCGCCCTCTAGGGCGACAAAAAGAAGAAGGCGTCAGGGGAGTTCATGGCCAAGGTTACTTACGTCGAGCACGACGGCACCGAACATGTGGTCGAGGTGAAGACCGGCCTGTCCGTCATGGAAGGGGCCATCAAGAACAACGTGCCCGGCATCGACGCCGACTGCGGCGGCGCCTGCGCCTGCGCGACCTGCCACGTCTATGTGGGCGCCGGCTGGGAAGACAAGACCGGCGAGAAATCGGCCATGGAAGACTCGATGCTCGACTTCGCCGAGAACGTCGAACCCAACAGCCGCCTCTCCTGCCAGATCAAGATCACCGACGAGCTCGACGGCCTGGTCGTGAGCATGCCGGAGAGCCAACACTGACGATCCACCTCGCGGTCGTCGAGGGTGGCCGGGTCGTTTCGGGCGACTCCGCCGGCCTCGTCGTTCCGTGGTGGAGCTTCACCAAGACGGTGATCGCGGCGGCTGTCCTGCGGCTGGCCGAGGACGGCGTCCTCGATCTCGACGCCGTTGATCCCGATGCGGGATACAGCCTGCGCCAGCTGCTTCAGCACACCGCCGGCCTGCCCGACTACGGCGGCCTCGCCGACTATCACGCGGCCGTGGCGGCCGGGGACGAGCCCTGGAGCGCGGGTGACCTGCGCGATCGCATAGGCGACCGGCGGCCGTTCCGGCCCGGCGAGGGCTGGGCCTATTCCAACATCGGCTACCTGATCCTGCGCGAACGGCTGGAGGCGGTGACCGGCCTGCGTCTTGGCGAGGCGCTGTCGCGGTTGGTGCTGACCCCGCTCGGCGTCTCCGCGACCCTGGCCGAGACGCCTGACGACCTCGACGGCGTCACCGGCGTTCAGCCCGGCTATCATCCCGACTGGGTCTATCACGGCCTGCTGGTCGGTACGCTTGCCGACGCCGCGCGGCTGCTCGACGGGGTTCTGGCCGGTCGACTGTTCCCGGTCGCTAGGGTCGCCGAGATGGCGCGCTCCCATCCGGTGGGCTCCGCCATTCCCGGCCGTCCCTGGACCGCGCTCGGCTACGGGCTGGGGGTGATGACGCCGGATGTCGGCGCGCGGCGCGTGGTCGGCCACACCGGCGGCGGGCCGAACTCGGCCATCGCCGTCTATGCCTTCGAGGGACGGATCGGCGCCGCCTTCACGACCGGCGACGACGCTGGCGCGGTCGAGCGCGCCGCCGTGGGCGTCTAGAAGCCCAGCTCGCGCTGGCCGCTGTCGATGTGGGCCGCCTCGGGCAGGTGGCAGGTGAAGGTCGAGCCGTTGTTGGGCTCGCTCTCCAGCGCCACCCAGCCGCCGTGCAGCTCGACCAGCGCCTTGACCAGAGCCAGGCCCAGGCCCGGGCCGCCGCGGTCGCGGCCGACGAAGCGGTCGAAGATGTGGGCCTGGACGTGGAACGGCACGCCGCGGCCGGTGTCCTTGACCGATAACCGCACCTCGCCCGCCGCCCGAACCGCCGACAACGTCACCCGGCCGTCCGGCGGGGTCTGGCGCAGGGCGTTCTCGACCAGGTGATCCAGGACTTGGCCCAGCCGCTTGGCGTCGCCCCGGATCAGGCCGACGTCGTCGCCGATCTCCAGCACCAGATCGACCTTGGCGCTCTCGGCCAGGGCGGTCCAGCGGCCGCCGATCTCGGTGATCAGCTCGTCGACGCGGACGTCGCCGGTCTCCAGCGCCATCTCGTCGGCGTCGATGGCGGCGATGTCGAGCACGTCGTCGATCGACCGGCCCAGCTGCGTCGCCGCCTGCCGCACGGCGGACAGGTGGGCGCGGCCGCGCTCGGGGATCGCCTCGCCCATGCGGTCGAGCAGCTCGGAGTAGCCGATGATGGTCGTGAGCGGCGTGCGCAGCTCGTAGGAGACGTTGCCGACGAACTCGCGCTTCAGCCGCTCGGCGCTGTCCAGCGCGGCCTCGCGATCGGCCAGCGCGCCTTCGAGGCGGCGGGCGTCGGTGATGTCGGCGAAGGCTATAAGGGTGGCGCCGTCGGGCAGGGGGCGTGACTGCCAGGAGATGACGCGGTTGTCCGAGGTCCGCGCTTCGCCCGAAGTCGGCGCCCGGGCCTCGGGATCGGGGTCGGCGACCCGGCCCTTGAGCTCGCGCCAGAAGGCCATGTCGTGCAGGCGATGGACGCAGAGGTCGACGACATGCTCGAAGTCGCCGGCGGCCTTCATCTGCTCGTCGGTGATGGTCCAGAAGCGGCCGAACGCCTCGTTGTAGAGCCGCAGCCGGCCGTCGGAGCCGAACACCACGACCGCGTCGTTGAGCTTGTCGAGCGTCGCCTGCTGGACCTGAAGCTGGGCGTTGTACTGCGCCTTCAGCTTCAGCTCGCCGGTGATGTCGGAGAACAGCAGCAGCAGCCCGCCCATCGGGTGGGGCTGGCGAACCAGACGAAGGGTGCGGCCGTCGGGCAGGGTCCAGAGGTCGTCCGGCTGTGGGCCCAGGGTCTCGTAGCGGGCCAGTTCGGCGGTCTTCCACTTGGCGTAGTCGGCGGTCTCCGGCAGCCGCTGGCGCTGGCGCAGGCGATCGAGGATCTCGCCGTGGGTCGGGCGCTCGCCCAGCCAGGCCGGCTCCAGGCCCCAGAGCTGGGCGAAGGCGGCGTTGTGGAACACCAGCCGCCGGGTCGGGCCGAAGATCGCGACCGCCTCGGCGATGTGGTTCAGGGTCTCGTCGTGCGCTTCGACGTGGCGCTTGAAGGCGTCCTGGGTCTCCTGCGACGAGGTGCAGTCGGTGGTCCGCACCCCGACGCCGCCGCCTTCCAGCGGCTCGGCGGTGATGCGCAGCGAGCGGCGGCGGCCGCCGACCGAGACCCAGCGCACGGCCTCGCGCTCGTCGCCGAGGTTGGCGGCTTCAGCGGCCAGAGCGTCCGCACCCTTGTCCAGCGACAGGCCGCGGGCGGCGGCGTCCTGGGCGTCCTTGGCCCCGACCGCGTCCAGCCAGGCCTTGTTTGCCCACTGCACCGTGCCGTCGGCGCCGGCGATCCAGGCCGGGTCGGCGTTGGCGTCGAGGAAGGCGGCCAGCCGCGCGGCGCTGGGCAGGGCGGCTTCCTCGGCCGAGGCGGCGGTCAGGCGCAGCCAGGCCAGGGCGCCGGCGGCGCGGCCCTCGACCGAGACGGCGCCTTTGGGTCCACGGGCCTCGAAGGCGCAGGCCTCGCCACGCTCGAACAGCGCCCTTAAGCGGGCGGCGTGATCGGGGTCGCTGCGCATCAGGGCGTTGACCACGCTCTGCGGGTCGCTGGAGGTCAGGTCGAAGGCGGCGGCGCAGGCGGCCAGGCTTTCCTCGCCGGAGGCCAGGTGGGCGCGGCCGTCGTCGATGGCGAGCAGGGTGCTGTCGAAGGCTTCGGCAGAGGCCTGGGCGGCCTCTGCGCTGCCAGAGGCGGCGTCCAGCCGCGCTTGCAGGCGCTGCAGCCGCTGGTCCATCGCCCGCCGCTGCGCCAGCGCCCACAGGGCGACACAGATCGCCAGACAGATCGCGCCCGCCGCCGCGTAGCCGATCAGGTCCTGCTGCGTCATTGGCGCCCCGTCCGAATCATGACGCGGCCAAGATAGGCGAGGCGGAGCCCTGCGGCGACTGGCGAAGCGCGGGGCGGGGCGCCATCTTGTCCACATGAGCTTTCCGACCGACGCCGTCGCGCCTTCTCTCGACGATCTCGCGGCCATGGCCGAACGCGCCTTCGCCGAGCTTCCGCAGCCGTTCCGCGACCTGACCGCCGAGGCGGTGATCCGTGTCGACGACTTCGCCGACGCCGAGGTGCTGGCGGAACTGGGCATCGAGGACCCGTTCGAGCTGACCGGCCTGTACCAGGGCGTCGACCTGTCGCGGCGTTCGGTATTCGACTCCGCCGTCCAGCCGTCGATGATCTTCCTCTACCGCCGGCCGATCCTCGACGAGTGGGTCGAGCGCGGCGATCTGAGCCTCGAAGAGCTCGTCGCGCATGTGCTGATCCACGAGATCGGCCACCATTTCGGCCTCTCCGACGACGACATCGACCGGGTGGAGGACGAAGCGTGAACGAATCTGCTAGGGCTCACGCATGAGCGCGCCCGCCTTCGACTACGACGCCATCGTCAGCGACATGCCCGAAGCCCGGGTCAAGCGCGGCGAGAACTACGCCGCCAAGGGCTGGGTCAGCCTCGTGGAGTGTGACGCGTCCGGCGTGCTCGCCCATGTGCTCGGCGAACAGGGCATCGCCTATGTGGTCGAGGTCGCCGCGCCCGACGCCTCCGACGCCCGCTGCACCTGCAAGGACTTCGAGGAGAACCGTCTGCGCTGCAAGCATGTGGTCGCCACGGTGCGGGTGGTGCTCGACGCGGACGACGTCACCTTGCAGGACGGCGCCGATCGCCTGCCCCGCCTGCTCGACCAGCTGGAGATGGAAGAGCGCGACGGCGCCGTCGCCCTGGTCGAACGGGCCCGCCGCGACCCGGTCCTGCTGCGCCAGCTCGAGGGCGAGGCCGAGGACGACGCCTCCTAGCGGACGGCGTTAACGCCCGTTTAGAAGATGACGCCCGCGTCATTTTCTCGTTGACCTTGGGTCCCTTTAAGTGGACGGTGTTCACATTAGAGCGTGAGGCCTGATCAACGGGCCCCGTTTTCCATGGGCCGGAGGATCTGCAGTGACCGACAAGAACATCACCAAGGACGCGATGTACGACGCGGTCGCGCCGGACGATTTCGAGTCGATGCTCGAGCTCGACCGTTACGGCAACCGCTCCACCGCCTTCGACAAGATCATCTCCGCGACCCATGACCACTTCTGGGATCCGCTGGACAAGAACTACATCGACTTCGACGAGCCGTTCGACATGGAGAACCAGGCCCTGGTTCCCGAGGACATGGTCGTGGCGCTCAGCACCGACTACGTCTCCAACCATCTGTCGGACCCGAAGGAGCGCATCCGCTTCATCAATGAATCGGCGCTGCGCATGTTCTCGTCGATCCTGCACGGCGAGCAGGGCGCGCTGAACCTGTCGGCCAGTCTCTGCCACGTGCTGAAGGACCAGGGCGCGCAGGAATACGCCGCCAACCAGACCCGCGAAGAGGCCCGCCACGTCACCGCCTTCGCCAAGTACATCAAGGCCCGCTGGGGTCGCCCGGTGGAATGCGGCCCGACCCTGAAGGCGCTGCTGATCGAGATCATCGGCGCGCCGGAGGTCTACAAGAAGATCATCGGCATGCAGATGCTGGTCGAGGGCCTGGCCATGGGCGCCTTCGCCACCTTCTACGTCAAGCTGAACGACCCGCTCGGCAAGAAGCTGATGCAGCTGGTCATGACCGACGAGGCCTTCCACCACAAGTTCGGGAAGATCTGGGCCGACCGCACCATTCCCAAGCTGAGCGCCGAAGAGCACGCGATCATCGAGGACTGGGCCGCCCACTGCTTCCAGGCGGTGCTGTTCAACCTCGTCGGCCCGAACCAGCAGCGCGACCTGTACGAGAGCTTCGGCCTCGACCCCGACAAGGTCATCGCCGAGTTCGCGCAGATCATGACCGACGAGGTCCGTCGCGACAGCATGAAGGAACAGACCAACATCTTCCGCGTGCTGGTCAAGACGCTGCTCAACGCCGGCATCATCACCGACCGCACCAAGGCCTTCTACGGCATGTATGTCGACCTGGAAGAGCTGCGGATGGAGGGCGACCGCATGGTCGGCGACGACATCGCCGAGGACGGCATCCGCTATCTGCAGGCGATCAACTTCAAGGACCGCGACAGCAAGCCGGTCAGCATCGCCGCCGAGTAAGCACTACCCGTATCGGGTAAAAAACGAGCGCCCCGCCGAAACAAGGCGGGGCGTTTCGCGTTTCAGGACCTTCGCGTAGAAGGTCACCCCCATGAAGATCCTGTCCGCAATCGCCTGCGTCGCCGTCCTGGCGACCGGGACCGCCGCCTCGGCCGCGGCGCCGCAGCCGACCAAGCCGGTGGCCGCCAGCTTCTACAGTGGCCGCTGGTACGAAATAGCCCGCATCCCCAACGCCGGCCAGCGCGACTGCCAGGCGCCGACCACACAGTTCGTGGGCACGGGGACCGCCTTCGCGGTGACCCAGGTCTGCCACAAGGGCTCTGCGACCGGCGCCGCCAAGACCTTCAACACCAAGGGCCGCATCCTGCCCTCCAGCAACAACGCCAAGTTCGAGATGAGCTTCCTCGGCGGCATCAAGAAGCAGGAGTACTGGGTCCTCGACACCGCCGCCGACGGCTCCTGGGCGATCATGGCGACCCCGGGCGGCAACTACGTCTGGCTGCTGTCGCGCAAGGCGGTGCTGCCGACGGCGGCCCGGGACCAGATCGTCGCGAGGGCGCGGACGCTGGGGTACCGGCAGAAGCTGGAGTTCCCGGCGCAGGCTGGGTAGCGGGCTCGTCATGGTCTTGGCGACGCTCGCGATTACGCACTAGTCTCTGATTGGGCCTGACGATGTCGGGCCCGTGAGACTTCAGTCCGCGCTTTGCGCATGCCGGAGGCGCGATGGCCATGTCCCTTCATTCTCATCAAGGATCGGTGCTGATCGCTATCGCGGTCGCGGCTGGGGCCTTTGTCGCCATGCCCCGGGACGCCGAGGCCCAGACCTGGGTCTGCCCCGGCGGTCCTGGCCCAGGAGAGGTGGCGATCGGCGTCGGCAGCGGACCGGGCGCGGCGGGGGCGCCGATCTGCGCCAGCGATCCCAACGCCGCGGGCGGTGGGCCGACCTCGGCCGAAGAGCTGGCGGCAAGCTATGGTCCGGGTCCCGACCCGATGGCGCGCAAGCTCGAAATGGCGATCGCCATGCAGAAGGCCGCCGTCCTCGGGCAGGCCGCCGAACTTCAGAGGGACCAACGCTATCAGCGCTCCATCGTCGGCGGCTGGGACTTCTTCCAGGACGCCCCAAACGCGAGACCCGGCGAACTCTGCACCGCCTTCTTCACCAAGAAGGACGGCTATGTCGCGGTAACCGGACCCGGCGGCGACTCGCCGGGCGCCTTCCTGACGTTCTGGGGGCCGAACGTTCCCAAGCCCAAGGACGTGAAGCGGGTGAAGGTCAGCCTGCTGCAGACCGGCGGCGCGCCGGCACAGACAGTCACGGCGTTCAACACCTACAACCCCGCCGCCGACATCGGCGGCATCACCCTGGCCGTGCCGACGGTCGATGCGCTGCTCGACAACATGCTCGACGTGCACAGCTTCACCGTGTCGATGGATGGGCGGCAGGTCGCGGCCGTCGAGTGGACCGGGGGCTTGGCGGCGCGTGACCGGTTGCGCGCCTGCATCAAGGGCGCCCGACCCGGCTGATCCCCTCGACAGCCGCACGGCGCGCGAACGCCGGTCGGCCTTAGCGGCTTGGTTCTCGCTCCGCTCCGATGGTATGGCCCCACGTCCCCGCGTACCGGGTCTATGTCGCCCCGGCGGCGAGAGAGACGTCCATGACCAGCACCGCCGCCGCGCCGCATCCCGGCATGGGCTTCAAACAGTTCGTCGCCCTGATCGCCGCGCTGATGGCCGTCAACGCCCTGGCCATCGACTCGATGCTGCCGGCGCTGCCGCAGATCGGCCACGCATTCGGGGTCGCTGATCCCAACCAGAACCAGCTGATCCTCACCGCCTATCTGCTCGGCTTCGGCGTCGCGCAGCTGGCCTACGGCGTGCTGGCCGACCGTTACGGCCGCAAGCCGGTGATGCTCGCCGGCCTCGCCATCTATGTCGTCACCTGCGGGCTTTGCGCGCTGGCGACCTCGTTCGAGATGATGCTGGTCGCGCGGGCGCTGACCGGCGTCGGAGCCGCGGCGACGCGGGTGCTGACGGTGTCGATCGTGCGTGACAGCTACAGCGGCCGGCAGATGGCGCGTGTGATGTCGCTGTCCTTCATCGTCTTCCTGGCGGTGCCGATCATCGCCCCGTCGCTGGGCCAGGCGATCATGCTGGTGGCGCCGTGGCGCTGGATCTTCGGCGTGCTGGCGGTGTTCGGCATGGCGGTGGCCGTATGGATGTGGCTGAAGCTGCCCGAGACCCTGCACCCCGAGGACCGGCGACGGATCTCGATCAGCTCGGTGCTGGCGGCGTTCAAGGTCGTGCTCACCGACCGGGTGGCCATGGGCTACACCCTGGCGATGACGGTGATCATCGGCAGCCTGTTCGGCTTCCTGAACTCCGCCCAGCAGGTCTTCACCGATGTGTTCAACGCAGGGGCGACGTTCCCGCTGATCTTCGCCGGGATCGCCGGCGGCATGGCGCTGTCGTCGCTGCTCAACGCCCAGATCGTTGATCGCCTCGGCATGCGGAAGGTGTCGCACAGCGCCCTGATCGGCTTCATCGTCATCGCCGTCGTGCATGCGGGCGTCGCGCTGGCGGGCTTCGAGACCATCTGGACCTTCGCCATCCTGCAGGCCCTGATGATGTTCTGCTTCGGCATGGTCGCCTCCAACTTCGGGGCCATGGCCATGGAGCCGCTCGGCCATGTGGCCGGGATGGCGGCCTCGGTGCAGGGCTTCATCAGCACCGTCGGCGGGGCCATTCTCGGCTGGGCGATCGGCCAGCAGTTCAACGGCAGCACCGTGCCCCTGACCCTCGGCTTCGCCCTGCTCGGCCTCGGCGCGCTGCTGGTGGTGCTGTTCGTCGAGAACGGCCGGCTGTTCAGGTCCTCGACGCAGCCGGCGTAAGCCCGGCCGTCCGACACCAGTCTTCCAGCGCCGTCCTGATCGCGGTCTCCGGATCGGTGTCCGGCTTGAACGCCCACCAGATCACCGCGCCCTGCCAGACGTTGGCCATCTGTCGGCCGAGCCGGCCGGCGTCCTCGGCGTCGTCGCTCAAACGTCGCCCGAGCGCCTCGGCGAGGCGGTCACCCCAGGCCGCGCCGCGCGCGCGGAGCCGGGGGTTGCGGAAGTCCTCTCGCAGCAAAAGAAGCCCGTCCGCCACGCTGTGCTCTGCCGTTTCGCCGGGCATGAGCGCGATCAGCAGGGCGATGGCCCCGGCGGGGTCGTGAGACGCCTCTTGGTCGGCCGCTTTCGTCCTCGCGTCGAGTAGGTCCCAGGCCCTCAGCAGCGTCGCTTCCACCATGGCGTCGCGGGCGCCGAAACGCTGCACCAGGGTCGCCGGCGAAAGCCCCGCCGCGCGCGAAGCCACCGCGAAGGACAGGCCCGCTGGCCCGATCCGTCCGATCGTGTCCACGAGCCGGTCGAGCAGATCGCTGTCGGAGATGGTCTTGCCACGCGCCATGTCCGAATTTATAAACGATCATTCATTTATAATCAAGGAGAGCGGCGTGACCAGGATTGTCGGATACATCGCGGCCAGTCTCGACGGGTTCATCGCCACGCCGGACGACGGCCTCGACTGGCTGTTCGCCTACGACGGCATGGACCTCGGCGAGCATGACTACGGGAACTTCATCAAGGGCATCCGGACCGTGGTCATGGGCCGCGCGACCTACGATTTCCTGGCGGGCGAGGACACGCCATGGCCGTATGGCGAGCAGCGGACCCTCGTGGTCACCTCGCGGCCCATCCCCGAGCCCATGGGGCCGCTGGAGGTCCGTGACGATGTCGATGCGCTGATCGCCGAACTGCGCGGTCTCGACGACGGCGATGTCTGGATGGTTGGCGGGGGGCAGCTGCAGATGGCGTTCATGGAGCGGGGCGCGCTCGACGAGATCGAGATCTACGTGATCCCGGAGCTGATCGGCGGCGGCAAGCCGTTGTTCCCGGCGACCGGTCTGAGGGCCAGTCCCCGGCTGTTGAGCGCCAAGGCGCTCGATCGCGGCTGCGTGCGTCTGCACTACAGCCTCCAGTCGCCGACGGCTGCTTGACGGCGAACGAAAGCGGAACATAAATGGCGACGTGGAAGCCGTCGCCCTCTCCATCGCTGTCGTCACCCGGCCCGAGACCACGCTCGCGGTCACGCGCGGGGCCGCGCGGTTGCTGGTCGAGATGGCCTATGCGCCGCTGGCCGAGGTCTGCCTGCCCAACGGCCGGCGGGCTGACCTGATGGCGTTGGGACCGCGCGGCCAGATCGTCATCGTCGAGGTCAAGTCGAGCGCCGAGGACTATCTGACCGACCGCAAATGGGGGGAGTACGCGCCCTACTGCGACGCCTTCTATTTCGCGGTGGCGCCGCATTTCCCGATCGATCTGCTGCCGGCCGAGCCCGGGCTGATCGTGGCCGACGGCTTCGGCGGGGCGGTGGTCCGCGAGCCGCTACACATCCCGCTGGTCGCCGCCCGCCGCAAGGCCCTGACCCTGGCCTTCGCGCGACTGGCGGCGTTTCGGCACTAGCCGTTAGCGCGGCGCGCGCTTGGCCAGGATCCGCTGCAGGGTCCGGCGGTGCATCGACAGCCGCCGGGCGGTTTCCGAGACGTTGTGGCCGCACAGCTCGTAGACCCGCTGGATGTGTTCCCAGCGCACGCGGTCGGCGCTCATCGGATTCTCGGGCGGAGCCGGAGAGCTGCCGAGGGCCAGCAGCGCCCGGGCGACATCGTCGGCGTCCGCCGGCTTGGCCAGGTAGTCGACCGCGCCCGCCTTCACGGCGGCGACGGCGGTGGCGATGTTGCCGTAGCCGGTGAGCATGACGACGCGGGCGCCGGGCCGGGCGTCGCGGATGGCCTGGACCACCTTCAGACCGGTGCCGTCGTCGAGGCGCATGTCGAGCACGGCATGGGCGGGGGCGGAGGTCTTCACAGCTTCCAGAGCCTCGGCGACGCTGGCCGCCAGTCGCACCTCGAAGCCTCGCTGCTCCAACGCCCGTCCGAGCCGCGTGCGCAACGCGGTGTCGTCGTCGAGAACCAGAAGACTGCGGTCGGGCAGTCCGGCGACCACTTGATCAATTTCAGCCATACAGCTCGGCTCCTCCCCAAACCCACACGCTAAGAGTGTGCCCCCATCGCGTCATACTGTCGCGCTCCGGGCCTGGTCTTCAAGCCCCGAGAACGGATCATGTTCCGGGCGGGCCTCGATCGCCTCCCGCCGCCAGCGCGCCGTGATCACCGCGCCGCCCCTGCGCCCGTTACGGAAATCGACCGTCGCGCCGGTCCGTTCGAGCAGGGTCTTGGCGATGAAGAAGCCGAGGCCCATGCCGACATGGCCGCTGCGCATGCTCTCCGCGCCGGGCCGGCTGGTGACATAGGGCTCGCCCAGTTTCACCAGCACGTCCGGCGCGAAGCCGGGGCCGTCGTCGCGGACATCGACGACGATGTGGCGGTCGTCGAAGCGGGCGGTGACCAGGATTTCCGACTTGGCGAAGTCGACCGCGTTCTCGACGAAGGCGGTGAGGGCGTGCAGCACCTCGGCCAGCCGCCAGATCTGCGGCGGCGGCTCGTCGCCGGCGCCCGACACCACCGCCTCGACGCGGACGTCGGGGCGGTTGGCGTGCGGCTCGATCGCCTCCTGCACCATCTGCAGCAGGCTCATCTGCTCGTGCACGGCGTCGGTGGTGTCCGGGGTGCGGGTCAGCTGGCGCAGGATGTCGCGGCAGCGCTGAGCCTGGGACATCAGCAGCTCGGCGTCCTCCCGGAACGGGCCGGGCGGGGCGGAGCGGGCCATCTCCTTGGCGACGATGGTCATGGTCGCCAGCGGGGTGCCGAGCTCGTGGGCGGCGGCGGCGGCGAGCCCGCCCAGCGCCGACAGGCGCTGCTCGCGGGCCAGCACGGTGTGGGCGGTGTCGAGCGCCAGCTCCATCCGGGCCGCCTCCTGCGCCGCCTGCCACGCGTAGCCGGCGCAGAAGACGATCCCGAGCACCCGGGCGACGACGCCGCCGATCTGGTTGATGAGCGGCGGCGCGAACGGAGCGGCCTCGGGCGCCGGCAGCGGCATGGCGTGAACGGCCAGGACGATGCAGGCGATGATCGCCAGCAGGCACAGCACCACCGTGTGTCGCGCCGGCAGGGTCGAGGCGGCCAGCACTGTCGGGGCGATCAGCAGCAGCGAGAACGGATTGAGGATGCCGCCGGTCAGGAACAGCATCCCGGTCAGCTGCAGGATGTCGAAGCCGATATGGGCGGCGGCCTCGTTGTCGGTCGCCAGCCGCTGTCCGGACGAGGCCAGGCCGACGAGGACGTTGAGCCAGGCCGACAGCGCGATCAGGGCGAAACATGCGGCGAAGGGCAGGGGCAGGTTCATCGCGAACCCGACCACGCAGACGGTGATGGTCTGGCCCGCGACGGCGATCCAGCGCAGGCCGGTGAGGGTGCGGATACGCAGCCGCCCGCGCCTGGGCACGCCCTGGGGCCAGAGGGCGTCCCACCCTTGCGCGGCGGGGCGCCCGGGCCTATCGAGGCCGGGCTCTGGGTCCGCCGTCCCGGAGTCTGTGAACGCCATGCCGCCAGTCTGGCCTTAATTCGCGGTCGAAGGCGAGCCCCCGAGGGAGACACCGTTTCGTGACGCGCCAACGCCTCTACCTTCTCGTCGCCTGCGTGATTGGACTGCTGGTCGCCGGGGGGCTGGCCTGGAAAGCCGGCGCGTTCCGGACCCAGGAACAGTCGGCCGGCGCCGTCGGCGGCCCGTTCAAGCTGGTCGATCAGACCGGCAAGCCGATCGACGAACGCGCCCTGAACGGCAAGTGGAGCGCGGTCTTCTTCGGCTTTACCTACTGCCCCGACATCTGCCCGGGCACCCTTCAGGCCCTGACCGCGACCAGCGACGAGCTGGGCTCCAAGGCCAAGGACCTGCGCATCGTCTTCATGTCGGTCGATCCCGAGCGCGACACCGCGCCGAAGGTCAAGGACTGGCTCGACGCCCAGGGCGCCCCGGCCGGCACGCTCGGTCTCACCGGCACGCCGGAACAGGTCGCGGCGGCGGCAAAGGCCTATCGCGTCGTCTATGAGAAGGCGGGGACGGGGCCGGACTATCTGGTGAACCACTCGACGGCCATCTACCTGATGGACCCCAAGGGCCGGTTCCGCCGCGTGCTCAGTTACGGCATGACGCCGGAGCAGGTGGCCGACCAGATCCGCGCGGCCATGCGCGGCGATTGATCCGATTGCGCTGGACTTCGTTTACGCTGCAAGTGCTATGCTGCGCTGCACAACGACGAGGGTTCTATGCTCTACACCCTGCATGAGGCCGCCTATTACGCGGCATCGCCGATGCGGGCCGCCGCCCGCCTGACCCGGGACTGGTGGTCTTCGCCCCTGAATCCGGCGCGCGACACCGCGCTCGGACGCAACATCGCGGCCGGCGCCGACCTCTATACGAACGTCACCCGGCGCTACGAGAAGCCCGAGTGGCACATCGACGAGATCACCGTGAACCGCGCCCCGGTGCGGGTGCGGCCGACGGTGGTCTGGGAAAGCCCCTGGTGCCGGCTGATCCAGTTCGACCGCGACATGGCCGACATGCGTCACGCCGGGAAGCTGCAGCTCGACCCCGCGGTGCTGATCGTGGCCCCGATGTCGGGCCACTACGCCACCCTGCTGCGCGGCACGGTCGAGGCCTTCGCGCCCGACCACGCCGTCTTCATCACCGACTGGAAGAACGCCCGCGACGTGCCGATGCTCGAGGGCCGGTTCGACTTCAACGACTACATCGACCACATCAAGTCGATGCTGGCGGCGCTCGGCCACCGCGCCCACGTGGTCGCCGTCTGCCAGCCGGGCCCGCCGGTGTTGGCCGCCGCCGCCCTGATGGCGCAGGAAGAGCATCCGCGCCGGCCGCGCTCGATGACCTTCATGGGCTCGCCGATCGACGCCCGCCTGTCGCCGACCGTGACCAACAAGCTGGCCGAAGAGCGGCCCTTCACCTGGTTCGAGTCGAGCATGATCTACACCGTACCCGCGCCCTATCCGGGCATGGGTCGGCGCGTCTATCCGGGCTTCGTGCAGCTAGCCAGCTTCATGTCGATGAACATGGATCGCCACAAGGACGCCCACAAACGCTACTTCGACAACCTCGTCGCCGGCGACGGCGACAGCGCCGACAAGCACCGCGCCTTCTACGACGAGTACCTGGCGGTGATGGATCTGACCGAGGAGTTCTACCTCCAGACCATCGACCTGGTGTTCCAGAGCTATGCCCTGCCCAAGGGCGAGCTGATGCATCGCGGAACCCTGGTGGACCCGACCGCGATCACCGACATCGGCCTGATGACGGTCGAGGGCGAGCTGGACGACATCTCCGGCATCGGCCAGACCCAGGCGGCCCACGACCTCTGCTCGAACATTCCGGCCGAGCTGAAGCTGGACCACGTCCAGGAAGGCGTCGGCCACTACGGCGTGTTCAACGGCCGCCGCTTCCGCGAGGAAATCTTCCCGAAGGTGGCCGCCTTCATTCGCCATTGTGACCCGGACTTCCAGTAGAGCCGCTTCCACAGTCCGCCGACGCGCCCTATCTGGTGGGCATGAAGTTGTTCGGCGGGCCGGCTTTCTCACACGGTGATCGGATCGAGACGGACGGCCTGCCGGTGCGGCTGGCCGTCAACGCTCGCGCCCGCCGCGTCAGCCTGCGCATCGACCGGGTGAAGCGTGAGGTGGTGGCCATCGCCCCCAGCGCCCGCCGGCTGTCCGAGGCCGTGGCCTTCGCCCGCGAGAAGGCCGACTGGATCGCCGGCCAGCTCGCCGACCTGCCCGATGGCCAGCCGCTGTCGCCGGGGATGGAAATCCGCCTGTTCGGCGCGTCCTGCCGCCTGGTCGGCCAGCCCGGTCGCGCCCGCTTCGTTCCCGCGACCGAGACCGCGCCGGCGACCATCTACGCGCCCGACGATGCCGCCTTCGCCGACCGGGTGCTGCGGCTGGTCAAGACCGAGGCCCGGCGCTGGCTCGGCGAGCGCACCGCCTACCATTGCGCTCGGCTGGAACGGCCGATGCCGAAGGTGGCGATCACCGATACCCGTGGCCGCTGGGGCTCCTGTCGTCCAGCCGGCGTCCTCACGCAGGCCTCGATCCGCTATAGCTGGCGGCTGGCGCTGGCGACCGAGGCGGTGGCCGACTACGTCGTCGCCCATGAATGCGCACACCTGATCGAGGCCAACCACGGGCCGCGCTTCTGGGCCCTGGTAAAGGGTCTGGTCGGCGATCACCGCCCCCACCGCGACTGGCTGAAGCGCGAAGGCGCGCGGCTGCACGCCTTCGGCCGAGGCTGACGACGCCTAGTAGGGCAGCTGCTCCGGCGCCGGTTGCGGCGCGGGCTTTGGCTGCGGGGCCGGACCTTGCGGCTGGGTCTCCTCGCCGCCGCCCATGCCCAGGTTTGAGAGGATGTCACCGATCGCGTCGGGTTCCTCTACCTGGGCCGCCGCGTAGCCGCCGGGGATGGCCTGAGCCTTCAGACGGGGCAGGGCCTGGCCCATGAAGCTGCGCCAGATGCCGGCGGGGGCGCCGCCGCCCGAGACGCCCTTCATCGGCTTGTTGTTGTCCTTGCCGGTCCAGACCGCGGTCACGAAGCCGCCGGTGTAGCCGACGAACCAGGCGTCGCGGTAATCGCTGGTGGTGCCGGTCTTGCCGGCGATGTCGTAGTTCGGGACCCGCGCGCGCTTGCCGCTGCCGCTGATCACGACCTCGCGCATCATCTGGTTCATGTACTGCAGCGACGGCGAGCCGATCACCGAGCGCTTGGCCCGTTTCTCGAGGTTGTGGTCGTACAGCACCTTGCCGCCGGCGGTGCGGATGCGCTGGATGCCGTAGCCCTTGGCCAGGAAGCCGCCGTTGGCGAACGGGGCATAGGCCTGGGCCATCTCCAGCGGGCTGACCTCGACGGCGCCCAGCGCCATCGACGGATCGGTCTGGATCTTTGACGTGATGCCCAGCCGGCGGGCGACGTTGGCGACGTTGCCGGTGCCGACCTCGTTGGCCAGCCGCGCGGCGACGGTGTTGACCGACTGCGCCAGCGCCGTCTGCAGTGTGATCGCTCCGAGATACCGGCCGGTGTAGTTGCGCGGCTCCCAGCCGCCGATCTTCACCGGTTCGTCGACCACGACCACGGCCGGGGTCCGTCCCGCCTCCATGGCCGCCAGATAGACGAAGGGCTTGAAGGCCGAGCCGGCCTGGCGACGGGCGCTGGTGGCGCGGTCGTACTGGCTGTCGGAATAGTTGGCCCCGCCGACATAGGCGCGGATGCGGCCTTCGCCGTCGATGGCGACCAACGCCGCCTGCTCGACGCCCTGGGCCTTGGCCGCGTTGACGCCGGAGCGCACCGCGACCTCGGCGGCGGCCTGGATCGGCAGGTCCAGCGTGGTCTCGACGATCAGATCCTCGGTGGGCTCGCCGACCAGGGCGCGCACCTGCGAGTCGACCCAGTCGGTGAAGTACTGCGCACGCTGATTGGCGAGCACGGCGGAGACGCGAACCGGCTCCTTGAAGGCTTCGGCCCGCTCGGCCTTTGTGATCGCCTTGGTCTGAACCATCTCGTCGAGGACGATGTTGGCGCGGCGTTCGGCGCGGCCGGTGGCGGTGACGGGGCTGTAGCGCGACGGGCCCTTCATCATCCCGGCCAGCAGCGCGGATTCGCCGAGCGTCAGCTTGGAAGCGGGTTTGTTGAAGTAGCGGTGGGCGGCGGCCTCGATGCCGTAGGCGCCGGCGCCGAAGTAGACCCGGTTCAGGTAGAGCGCCAGGATCTCCTTCTTGGTGAACTTCATCTCCAGCCAGACCGACAGGATCAGCTCCTGCGCCTTGCGTCGCGGGGTCTGGTCCAGAGTCAGGAACAGGTTTCGCGCCAGCTGCTGGGTGATGGTCGAACCGCCGGCGGCGACGCACCAGCAGGAGACGTTCTTGACCATCGCCCGGCTGATCCCGATCGGGTCGAAGCCGGGGTGGTAATAGAAGCGGCGGTCCTCGATGGCGATAAAGGCCTTGGGAACGTAGTCCGGCAGCTTGTCCAGATCGACCGGCGGGGCGTACTGGCTGCCGCGCACGGCGATCAGCGCGCCCGAGCGGTCGAGGTATGAGATCGACGGTTGGCGGGTGACGTCGTTGAGCTTGGAGACGTCCGGCAGGTCCGTCGCGAACACCGCGAAGAAGGCGACCACGAAGATCAGGCCCCAGACGCCGAGCACGGCCCCCCAGTAGAACAGCGCCTGGAGCGGGGTGCGCCGAGCGCCCTGTTGGTTCGCCATCGTGGTCTTCGCTTATCCGGAAAGTTCGTGTGCGCTCTGATGAGCGTCTACCGCCTACTATCGTTGACAACATATGAACGCGACGTTTTCGCGGCGAGCGATAGCGGCCATAAGACCAGCGTGACCGATTCCCTCCAGTCAGCCCGTGAGATCCTGCGCCGCGTTTTCGGCCATGCCGAGTTCCGGGGCATGCAGGCGGATGTCATCGCCGAAATCCTCGCCGGGCGCAGCGCCATGGCCGTGCTGCCGACCGGCGGCGGCAAGAGCCTGTGCTACCAGATCCCCAGCCTGGTGCGGCCGGGCCTGGGGCTGGTGGTGTCGCCGCTGATCGCCCTGATGGCCGACCAGGTCGAGGGCATGAAGCAGTCGGGCGTCGCCGCCGAGCGCCTCGACTCCAACACCGATCCCGACGCCCGCCAGGACATCTGGCGGCGCATCGACGCCGGCGAGCTGGACCTGCTCTACATGTCGCCGGAGGGCCTTGGGCAGCCGTCGATGCTGAACCGCCTGTCGCGGGTGCCGCTGGCCCTGATCGCCATCGACGAAGCCCACTGCGTCAGCCAGTGGGGCCACGACTTCCGTCCCGACTACCGCAACCTCGGCCGCCTGGCCGACCTGTTCCCGGACGTGCCGCGGCTGGCGGTCACCGCCACCGCCGACGCCCGCACACGCGAGGATATCCGCGCCGAGCTGCGGCTCGAGACCGCCGCCGAGTTCGTCGACAGTTTCGCACGGCCGGAGCTGGCTCTGTTCGCCGAGCGCAAGCGCGGGGCCGGGCACGGGCGGGTCGAGGAGCTGGTGCTGGCGCGCCCGAACCGCTCCGGCGTCATCTACGCCGGCTCGCGCGAGGGCACCGAGAAGCTGGCCGAGCGACTGGCCGCATCGGGCGTGCCCGCGCTCGCCTACCACGCCGGCCTCGACAAGCACCTGCGCAGCCAGCGGCTGGAAAAGTTCCTTGAGGCCGACGCGGCGGTGATGGTGGCGACGATCGCCTTCGGCATGGGTGTCGACAAGCCGGACGTGCGCTACGTGATCCATGCCGACCCGCCCGCCTCGATCGAGGCCTACTGGCAGGAGATCGGCCGCGCCGGACGCGACGGCCAGCCGGCCGAGGGCATCACCCTCTATGGCTCGGCCGACATGGCCTGGGCCTTCCGCCGCAACGAGAGCCGGGACGTCACCGACGAGGTCCGCAGCGTCCAGAACCGCAAGGTCCGCCAGCTCTACAACATGCTCGACGGCGTGGCCTGCCGCGCGGCTGCGGTGCGGCGCTACTTCGGTGAGGAGGGCGTCGCCCGCTGCGGCGTCTGCGACCTGTGTCTGAACCCGCCTGCCGCGCTCGACGCCACGGTGGCCGCCCAGAAGGCGCTGGCCGCCGCACAGCGTCTCGGCGGTCGCTACGGTCGCGGACGATTGGTCGACCACCTGCTCGGCAAGACCAAGGACGCTTCCGACTTCGAGACCGGCCTCTCGACCTGGGGCATCGGCAAGGAGTACAGCGCCGCCGGCTGGCGCGACCTGATCGACCAGCTGCTGTTCGAGGGCCTGCTCAAGGAGGATCCCAACGACGGCCGGCCGCTGATCGGGCTGGGCGACGGCGACGGGGTCAAGGCGGTCTACCGCAACGAACGCCAGGTCCAGGTGCGCAAGGCCCCCGAGGGCCAGGACGCCTCCGGACGCATCGGCCGCTCCTCTTCGCGCGGCAAGCGCCGCGAGGGTCCCGAGCTGACCGGCGACGCCGCCACGCTGTTCGAGGCTCTGCGCGCCTGGCGTCGTGACGAGGCCCACGAGCAGCATGTGCCGCCCTATGTGATCTTCTCGGACCGCACGCTGGAGGACATCGCCCGCCTGAGGCCGCGATCGAACTCCGAACTGCTGCTGGCCAACGGCGTCGGCGACAGCAAGCTGCAGCGCTACGGCGACGCGGTGCTCAAGGTCGTCCGCGCGAACTGAGCGGGAAGACCGGCTTCGTCGCGCCGGAAGCGGCCGCTCATCGCATGAGAGAAGTTTAACGCGGCGACGGCGCAAACAGCCGCTACCGCTCTGGCGACACTGCTGGAGCTCGCCGATGCGCCTCGCCGTTCTGTCCCTGCTCGCCTGCCTCGTTGCGACGCCAGCCTTCGCCGACCCGGTCGACGACGTGATCACCGCCCAGATGGCGCGCAGCCACATCCCCGGCGCCGCCGTTGCGGTGGTCGAGCGGGGCAAGGTCGTGAAGCTGTCCGGCTACGGCAAGGCGAACCTCGAGTGGGACGCGCCGGTCGATACGGATACGACCTTCCAGATCGCCTCGGCGACCAAGCTGTTCACCGGCATTGTGTTGATGCGCCTGGTCGAGCGCGGAGAGCTATCGCTCGATGACTCCCTGTCCAAGTACTTCCCTGATGGTCCGGCGAGCTGGCGCGGCATCCGCGTGGGGCAGCTGGCCAACCACACCTCCGGCCTGACCCAGGGGTTCGGAGCGAACGCCCAGTACGCGACCTTCGACGAGTTCCTGACCGCGACCAAGCCGCTGCCACTGGTCCATGAGCCCGGCGCCAGGTCGCAGTATGGCCTGTCCGATTCTATCCTGTTGCAGGCGGTCCTCGAGAAGGTCTCGGGCAAGCCGTTGCCGACATTGTTTGCTGACGAGATATTCAAGCCGCTGGGCCTCACCCGCACCGGTTTCAATCACGCCGCCAATCGCGGCACGGTGCGCTGGGCCGGCGTGCTGCCGAAGCGGGCCTCGGTCTATGCCTGGGAGGACGGCCAGCAGCACATCAGCGACAACCTCTACCGCCCGATCACCTACGCCGCCGGCGGTCTGTTCTCTTCCGCGAGCGACTTGGCGAGGGTGTTCGCGGCGATCGACGAGGGCAAGCTGCTCAATCCCGAAAGCCTGCGCCTGATCGAGACGCCGCCAGTGCTCACCGATGGGAGCAGGGGCGGCTTCGGCGTCGGCTGGACCACGCGGACCTACCGCGGCGCGCCGATCGTCGGCCACAGCGGCGGTCCGGCGCTGGCGGACGTGGTCCGGTCGGAGGATCGCAAGCTGACCATCATCGTGCTGACCAACCAGCACCGCTTCTACCCGCTGCTGGCGGAGAGCGTCGCCGACCTCTACCTGCCGGCCGGGCCGCGCGCCAAGGCGATCGCCGACAAGCGGACGGCGCTGACCGCGACGGTGAAGGCGATCCTGACCTCGGCGGCGACCGGCAAGGTCGATCCGGCGGTCTTCACCGAGGCCGGGGCCGGGGAGATGGTCCCCTTCTTCGTCGAGATGCGCGGCACGCTGCTGACCGCAGTCGGACCGTTCAAGTCGGCCGACCTGATCGCCGACTCGGTCAAGGACGGCAAGGTCCGCCGCAAGTACCGCGTCGCGTTCGAGAGCCGCGAGCTGTTCTGGAACCTCACCGCCGAGATCGGCGGCAAGGTCGTCGAACTGATCCCGGTAGGCGAAGCCGACTAGACGTCGACCGCCGCGTCGAGGGCGTTTTCCTGGATGAACTCGCGGCGCGGCTCGACCAGCTCGCCCATCAGCCGCGCGAACATGTCGTCGGCGTCGTCGGCGTGGGTGACCTTGACCTGCAGCAGGGTGCGGGCCTCGGAGTCGAGCGTGGTTTCCCACAGCTGCTCGGGGTTCATCTCGCCCAGGCCCTTGTAGCGCTGGATCGACAGGCCCTTGCGGCCGGCGTCCATCACGGCCGCGAACAGGTCGAGCGGGCCGCGCACGGTGGTGCTCTTGTCCTTGCGGCGATAGACGGCCGAACCCTTGAACACCTCGGCCAGGGCGGCGGCGCGCTCGGCCAGACGACGGGCGTCGGCGGCGTGCAGCAGGGCGTCCTCGAGCACGATCTTCTCGGTGACGCTGCGCTTCACGCGGCTGAACAGGAAGCCGGTGTCGGCGCGCTCGCCCGACCACGGGCCGTCGCCTTCCTCGGCGTAGAGGTTGAATCGCACGGCGGCGGCCTGCGGATCGGGCTTGTCGCCCATCAATCCGGCCAGGGCCGACTGCTCGATGGCAAACGCCGGCGCGCGGGTCGCGAGCCGGTCGATGTTGGCCTTGGCCTGCCGCGCCTGGGTGACCAGGGCCAGCAGGTCCTGACCGGTCATGCGCTCGCCGCTGGAGAGGTCCAGCTCCGCCCCGTCGACGCCCTCGTCGATCAGGAAGGTCTCCATCTCGGCGTCGTCCTTCAGGTAGCGCGAGGACTTGCCCTTGGTGGCTTTGTAGAGCGGCGGCTGGGCGATGTAGAGGTAGCCGCGCTCGATCACTTCCGGCATCTGCCGGTAGAAGAAGGTCAGCAGCAGCGTGCGGATGTGGGCGCCGTCGACGTCGGCGTCGGTCATGATGACGATGCGGTGGTAGCGCATCTTCTCGATGTTGAAGTCCTCACGGCCGATCCCCGCGCCCAGCGCCGTGATCAGGGTGCCGACCTGATCGGACGACAGCATCTTGTCGAAGCGGGCGCGCTCGACGTTCAGGATCTTGCCGCGCAGGGGCAGGATCGCCTGGTTCTCGCGGTTGCGGGCCTGTTTGGCGGAGCCGCCGGCGGAGTCCCCTTCCACGATGAACAGTTCGGACTTGGCCGGGTCACGCTCGGAACAGTCGGCCAGCTTGCCGGGCAGGCTGGTGATGTCGAGCGCCGACTTGCGGCGGGTCAGTTCGCGGGCCTTGCGGGCGGCGTCGCGGGCGGCGGCGGCCTCGGCGATCTTCGACACGATCGCCTTGGCTTCGGCCGGGTGCTCCTCGAACCAGGTGGCGAGGCCTTCCTGGACCAGGCCTTCGACGGCCGGGCGCACTTCCGACGAGACCAGCTTGTCCTTGGTCTGCGAGCTGAACTTGGGGTCCGGCACCTTGACCGACAGCACGCAAGTCAGGCCTTCGCGGGCGTCCTCGCCGGTGAAGGTGACCTTCTCGCGCTTGGCCGCGCCCGAGCTCTCGGCATAACCGGTGATCACCCGCGTCAGGGCGGCGCGGAACGCCGACAGGTGGGTGCCGCCGTCCTTCTGCGGGATGTTGTTGGTGAAGCACAGCATGTGCTCGTGGTAGCTGTCGTTCCACTGCAGGGAGAGGTCGATCTCGATCTTCTCGCGCACGCCGCGCACCGAGATCGGCGTCTTGATCAGCGGCTGCTTGGCCTTGTCCAGGTGGCGCACGAAGGCCTCGATGCCGCCCTCGTAGTGCAGGATCTCTTCCCAGGGCTCGGCGTCGCGGTCGTCGCGGAAGTGGATGGTCACGCCGCTGTTCAGGAAGGCGAGCTCGCGCAGGCGATGCTCCAGCGTCTTCCGGTCGAACTCGATGAAGGCGAAGGTCGTGACCGACGGGAAGAAGGTCACCTGGGTGCCGGTCAGGGGCTGGCCCTCGCGGGTGTCGCCCTCGCCGCGGATCGGCGCGTCGCCGGTGATGCTCAGGGACGAGACCGCGTCGCCGCGCTCGAACCGCATCTCGTGCTGCTTGCCATTGCGGAAGATCTTCAGCTGCAGCCAGTCGCTGAGCGCGTTGACCACCGAGACGCCGACGCCGTGCAGGCCGCCGGAGACCTTGTAGCTGTTCTGGTCGAACTTACCGCCGGCGTGCAGCTGGGTCATGATGACCTCGGCGGCGCTGACGCCCTCGCCCTCGTGCATGTCCACGGGGATGCCGCGGCCGTCGTCGGTGACGGTGCAGCTGCCGTCGGCGTTGAGGATCACCTCGACCTTGGTCGCGTGGCCGGCCAGGGCCTCGTCGATGGCGTTGTCGACGACTTCGTAGACCATGTGGTGCAGGCCCGAGCCGTCATCGGTGTCGCCGATGTACATGCCGGGGCGCTTGCGCACCGCGTCCAGGCCCTTGAGCACCTTGATCGAGTCGGCGTCGTACTCGCCGTTGTGAACGGGCTCTTCGATGGGCTCGGGGGTCTCGTCGATTTGGTCGGTCATTCAGGCGTCCAGGACGGTCAGGCCGGACGGCTCCACACGGACGCCGAGGGCCCGACCCTTGAAGGGGTCGAACAGCGACTCGTCGGTTCCAGTGAGGAAGGCCTGGAGGTCGAGCGCCGCGATTTCATCGGCCAGCGCGGCCCGTCGGAACGGGTCCAGATGCGCGGCGACTTCATCTAGCAACAATATAGGGCTTGGCGCTGATTCTGCACGGGAAAGTCTCGCCGCCTGGGCCAAAACCAGGTTCAGAATCAAGGCTTTTTGCTCCCCGGTCGAACATTCCGCCGCCGGCCGGTCCTTTTCGGCGTGGATGACCGCCAGATCGCCCCGGTGCGGGCCCGTCAAAGCCCGTCCGGCGGCCCCGTCGCGCGGTCGTGCGGCGGCCAGGGCGGTGGCCAGCCGGGCCTCGATATCGGCGAACTCGACGCCCTCGGCGGCCAGCCTTTCCCACTCGCCGGTGAGGCTCAGCCGCGCCTGCGGGAACGGCCGCTCGCCCCTGCCGTCGATCTCGGCCTGCAGCGCGGCCAGCGTCCGGGCGCGGGCCTCGGCCAGCAGGGCGCCGGCCTCTGCCAGCCGCGCCTCCAGCGCCGACAGCCACATCGGGTCGGGCTCCGCGCCCTCGTCAGTGAGGAGCCGCATCCGTTCACGCATGGCCTTGTCGTAGGCGGTCGCGTGGGCGGCGTGGGCGGGCTCGGCCGCGAACACCAGCCGGTCGAAGAAGCGCCTGCGGTCGCCGGCGGCCTCGAGGAACAGCCGGTCTTGGGCCGGGGTCAGCCAGATCGGCCGGACATGGTCGGCCAGCCGTCCCGGCGGTACGGTGTCGCCGCCGATCCGCACCAGCCGTCGCGCGGCGCCCGGCTGGTCGGTCCCGGTCCCCAGCTGGGTCTCGTCGCCATCGTCGGCCACGACCACGGCGGCCACGGCCCAGGCGCGGCCGACCTTCTCGCCCGGCAGCCGACGGCCGACCTCCGACAGACTCGACCCGCGCAGCCCCCGCCCCGGCGACAGCAGGCTGATCGCCTCCAGCAGGTTGGTCTTCCCGGCCCCGTTCGGCCCGTACAGGTAGACGGTCCGGCCCTCGGCGCGCAGCTCCGCCCGCTCGTAGGAGCGGAAGTCGGTCAGGGTCAGGGACTGAATCGCCGAACGCATGGGGCTCCCTAGCACGACGGGCGACGGGCTCCGAAGCGCGGCCGCGCGGCGGGGGAAGGCAGGGTGTCTCGCTTTGCGGCGTGGGGCGGTGTTTTGCGCGGTGGAGGGGGTGGTCGGGTCGAGGCTCATCCGACCAGTGTGCGCCCGTGGCGGAGGGGGTGGAGAAGGCGGAGTTCGGGCGTGGAAATTCAGGGATTTGGGCGGCTGGGCAGTTTGTATGTTTTGCCGGATCGATCACTGCTCCAGCCCCGATTAGGGGGGGGGGCGACGGTATCCGGACACCGTGCAAACGCCGCTTCGAAGGAGGAGAGGCAGGGGCGGATTGTCTCGCAATGTCCCGCTTTGTCTCGCGATTATATGTCTCGAGAGTCTCGCTTTCATGGCCGGCTCCGACAGCGCTAGGGTGCTGCTTGTTGGGGCGAGGTCGCCCTGACTTGCCGTCGAACGGAGCTGGGGATGACATCGAAGCTGGCCTTGGCCGTCGTGCTGGCGCTGATCGGCGCGGGGGCCGCCAACGCGGTTCCGCCGCCGCCGCCCAAGCCCGCGCCCGACGGCGTCGTGCGTTACAGCAAGGAGGCGCTCGCCTCGACGCCGGCGCCCGATCTCGCCCGTCGGATGCTGGACGAGATCGCCGCGCGGATGGTCGAGTATCGGCCCGCCCAGCAACGGTTCTATGCCCGTCCCAAAGCGGCGTTTCCGGGCGTGTGCGCGGTCGAGGCCATGAGCCCGCGGTTGGTCTGGCCCGGTGATCTGGCCTGGGTCGACGGCGTCGCCATCGAGACCCACTACCGGTTCACGCAGACCACGACGGTCGCGGAAACCACCGCAGCCTGCGAGGCGCTCACGGACGGCGCCACCTATTTCCCGGCCTCGAGCCCGCAGGTGGTGATGCGGGTTCTGGAGGCCTGGACCCAGGCCCAGGCCGCCATCGCCGGGGGATCGCCGCCTCCGGGCGCCTGCAGGCATCAACTCGAGAAATGCGCCGTGAAGGCCGTGCTGCCGACGCTGCCTGTCACCGCGATCACCCGGGTGTTCGAGGTGGACTGCCCAGCGAAAACCCATTGCTACACCCTGCACATCGAGACGGGCGGGGACTTCTGGGTCGTCACCCTGAAGACGAAGACGCCCGCCGAGGCGGAGCGGTCGTTCAACTGGGTGGAGGACAGGCTCGTCGGGGTCGATATCGGACCCTAGCGCGCGCCCAGCCGCGCCAGCACCTCGGGCGGGATGCCGTAGTGCTCGATGATCGGGCGGCGGTCGCGCTGGCCGGCGATCTCGCGCTGGATGAACAGGCCCCAGACCGCGTCGGCGGCCGCTTTCAAAGCGGCGGGGCGGGCCTCGTCGTCGGCCTTCGCGAGGGCGGCCAACGTTTCCTCGACCCGCCTGCCGGTCGCGCCCATGGCGGCGGCCTTCTCGCCCTCGATCTCGGTCTGGACGGCGGATAACGCGCCCTTGCGGTCGGAAGCTGCGGAGAGGGTCTGGGGCAGGCGGAAGGACATGAACGGCACTCTAGCTCCCCTTCTCCCGTTGGGAGAAGGTGTCGGGCAGAGCCCGACGGATGAGGGGTTGCTGATATGGGATTGAACGCGCTTTCGCGGTCAGCGCTCCACACCCTCATCCGACCGCTTCGCGGCCACCTTCTCCTTGGGAGAAGGAAAGTTGGGGCGCGATGTCGGTTTTGGGCGCTCTCGTGCGTCCTGGGGACGAAACACCGGCTGAAGACAGAAAGGACGACGCGATGAAAGTCACCCAGCATCTGTGGTTCGAGAAGGATATGGCGGCGGCGATCGCGCTCTACACCTCGCTGATCCCCGGCTCGAAGATCGTCAGCACCACGGCGGTGATGGGCGAGAGCCCGGCCGGTCCGTCGGGCAGCGTCTCGATCACCGCGTTCACCCTCGGCGACCAGGACTACATGGCCATCGAGGCCGGTCCGCTCGACCCGTTCAACCACAGCTTCTCGATCATGGTCGAGGTCGATACCCAGGCCGAGATCGATCGTCTGTGGGACGCGCTGGGTGAGGGTGGCAGCATCGAGCAGTGCGGCTGGTTGCGGGACCGCTGGGGCCTGTGCTGGCAGATCGCGCCCAAGCGCCTGGGCGAGCTGATGCGGGATCCAGACCCCATGGTGATCAAGCGCGTGACCGAGCAGATGCTGAAGATGGTCAAGCTCGACATCGCCCCGCTCGATGCGGCGGCGAAGGGGTAAGGGGCGGGCTCAGGAACGGCTCAGGATGTTTCTCGCTCAAGTCGTCTCTTCGATCCGAGCATGAGCCATAGGCCCGCGAGGAGCCCGAATGCGCTTAGCAGCAGCGGCACAATCAGCGCTTCGTTCTGCTGGTGATGGACAACCACACCGTCCCAGCAGCGGCCTTCCTCGTTGAAGCAGCCACGCCAACGCCAGTAGCCCTGATAATAGAGTAGCCCGAAGGCCGCCGTGGAAAGGCTGGTCAGCGCGAGCCAGATCCAGCCGATCGCGCGCGGCATTGTCGCTACACCCGCAGCGGCATCAGCACGTACTTCACGCCGGCGTCGGTCGGGTCCAGCACCAGCGTCGGACTGGCCGGGTCGGCGAAGCGGAACTCGGCCGTCTCGCCGCCGATCTGGCCGGTGACGTCGAGCAGGTAGCGGGCGTTGAAGCCGATCTCGAAGCTGTCGCCGTCGTAGTCGATCTCCAGCTCTTCCACGCCCTGGCCGGCTTCCATGTTGCGCACGGTCAGGGTCATGCGGCCGGGCTCGACGGCCATCTTCACCGAGCGGCTCTTCTCGGCCGAGATGGTGGCGACGCGGTCGACGGCCTGGGCGAACAGGCTGTTGTCGACGAGCATGACCTTGCTGTTGTCGCGCGGGATCACCCGCATGTAGTCCGGGAACGAGCCGTCGATGACCTTGGAGGTCAGGGCGGCGGCCTGGCCGAACTCGAAGCGTACCTTCTGGGCGCTGACCTGGAAATCGACCGTCTCGCCGGCGTCGTCGAGCAGGCGGCGGATCTCGTTGATGGTCTTGCGCGGCACGATCACGCCGGGCTGGCCGGCGGCGCCCTCGGGCGCCGGCATCTCGGCCAAGGCCAGGCGGTGGCCGTCGGTGGCCACGCAGCGCAGCATCGGCTGGCCGTTCTCGACGACCGTGTGCACATACAGGCCGTTCAGATAGTAGCGCGTCTCCTCGGTGGAGATGGCGAAGCGGGTCTTGTCGATCAGCCGGGCCAGGTCGTTGGCGTCGACCGGGATCCGCGCTGACAGGCCGTCGGAGCTCATCACCGGGAAGTCGCCGGCCGGCAGCACCGGCAGGTTGAACTTGGAGCGGCCGGCCTGGACCTGCAGCCGGGGGTCGTCGCCGGTGAAGGACAGCGACACGTCGGCGCCGTCCGGCAGCTTGCGGACGATCTCGTACAGGGTGTGGGCCGGGGCGGTGATCTGGCCGGGGACGTCGACCTGGGCCGCGCCCTGGTCGATGATCTCCATGTCCAGGTCGGTGGCCGAGAAGCCCACCTGCTCCCGTTCCGCCGTCAGCAGGACGTTGGACAGGATGGGGATGGTGTTGCGCCGTTCGACCACGCTCTGCACGTGCCCGAGAGCCTTCAGCAGCGCCGCCCGCTCGATGGTAAGCTTCATGTCTCGTCCGAAGTCCGGGTGTCTGGATCGCGAATCGCACGGCCCCCGCCGATCCGCTTTAAAGAGTGGCTGACGACATTAGCGCAAACAGCGGCTTGGGGAAGAGGCGGGGCCTTGCGAGGCGACGATTGGCCCCCATCTGTTGAGAACAATTCTCAACTGGAGCCGCCGTCGATGCGCCTCGCCCTGAAGACCGCCACCTACGCGACCATGCACCTCACGGTGGCGATCGCCGTCGCCTACGCCCTGACCCGCGACTGGCGCATCGCGCTCGCCGTCGGCGTGATCGAGCCGATGGTGCAGACGGTGATGTTCAACCTGCATGAGCGGGCGTGGACGAAGGCGGATGCGCGGCGGTCGGAAGCGTTGGCGCCGACTGCTTAGCAAGCCCTCCTCCTCGATGGAGGAGGGTTGGGTGGTGGTGTGGATTCTGACGTGGGGCAAAGGGCTCCGCTGGGCGCGGGAGTCACACGGAGCTTGTCCCGCACCACTGCGGTCACACCACCATCCCCGGCCCTTCCTCCATCGAGGAGGAAGGGAGACGCGTGAGCTACGCCTTCGTATCCACCGAGCCACCGGCGGCGTCGCCCTCGGCGGCGTAGGGGTTGGCGGCCGATGCGTCCGACGGCTCCGGCGCCGCCGCCGCGCCCTTCGCGGCCACCACCACCACGGCCGGGCGCAGGGTGCGGCCGAACAGGGTGAAGCCGGCCTGCATGGTCCGCACCACCGAGCCGGGGGGCAGGCCCTCGCCGGGCTCCTCCGCCATCGCCTGGTGGACGTGCGGGTCGAACTTCTCGCCGGGGGTCGGGGCGACGCGCTTGAGGCCGTTGCGGTCGAAGGCCGCCAGCAGCTCCTTCTCGGTCATCTCGACGCCGATGACGAAGTTCTTCACCGGCGCGTCGGCGCTGTCGCGCGGGGCGTGGGCGGTCGCGGCCGACAGGTAGTCGGCGGCCGGGAACAGGTCCTTGGCGAACTTCTGGATCGCGTAGGCGCGGGCGTCGTTGGCCTCGCGCTCGGCGCGGCGTTTGGTGTTGTCGGCCTCGGCGGCGTAGCGCAGCACCTGTTCCTTCAGGGCCGCGACCTCGGCCTCGAGGGCCTCGATGCGGGCGGCGTCGGCGCCGTCTTCCAGGTCGTACTCGCCGTCGTGTCCGTTGGCCGTGGTGTCGTCGCTCATCTCACTCATCCGTCCAGCATCCGCCCGAGGACGCGCGCGGTGTAGTCCACCAGCGGAATCACCCGGGCATAGTTCAATCGGGCCGGCCCGATCACACCGATCGCGCCCAGCACCTTCTGTCGGCCCGACATATAGGGCGCCGCGATCAGGGCGGAACCCGAAAGCGAGAAAAGCCGCGTCTCGGCGCCGATAAAGATGCGCACGCCCTGCGCGTCGCGGACGTCGTCGAGCAGGCCGATCAGCTGTTCCTTCTGCTCCAGATCGTCGAACAGGCGGCGGACCTTCTCCAGATCCTCGAGCGCGTTCGGGTCGCCGAGCAGGTTGGCGCGGCCGCGCACGATCAGGGCGCGGTCGCTGTCCTCGCCCCCGCCCCAGGCGGCAAGGCCGTCCTCGACCAGTCGGGCGGCGGTCTGGTCGAGCTCGCTGCGGGCGCGGTCGAGCTCGACGCGCATCTCGGTTCGGGTCTCGGTCAGGGTCCGGCCCTTGAGCCGCGTGCCGAGGAAGTTGGACGCCTCCTGCAGCGCCGATGGCGTCAGGCCGGGGGCCAGCCGCATCAGCCGGTTCTCGACCTGGCCGTCGTCGAAGACCATCACCGCCAGAGCCTGGTCGCCGCCCAGCGCCACGAACTCGACGTGCTTGACCCCGGCTTCGCGCACCGGACTGACGACGATGCCGGCGCCGCCCGCCAGCCCCGAGAGAATGCCGCTGGCCTCGTTCAGCGCCTCCTCGAAGCTGCGGCCGCGGGCCGACAGCCGGGCGTCGATCTCGCGCTTCTCGGCCTCGCCGACGTCGCCGACCTCAAGGAATCCGTCGACGAACAGCCGCAGACCGACGTGGGTCGGCATCCGCCCGGCGCTGGTATGGGGGCTGTCGAGCAGGCCCAGATGGGTCAGGTCCTGCAGGGTGTTGCGGATCGAGGCGGGGGACAGATGGATGCCGCCGCGCGACAGGGTGCGCGATCCGACCGGCTCCCCGGTCTCCAGGTACGTTTCCACCACCCGGCGGAAGATGTCCCGCGCGCGCTCGTCCAGATCGGTCAGGGTCGGGGTCCGCAGGGGGCCGCCGGTGAGGATGGAACTCATGATCTCTTTCAGGGCGTCGGTGGACGACCCTTCCTTCGATAGGATAAGCGGCGCCTGACCGCGCGCAAGTCGCGCCCTTTATTCCGGGACTTACAATGCGACCCTCAGAACGCGCCGCCGACCAGATGCGCACGGTCACGCTCGAGACCGGCGTGAACCGCTACGCCGAGGGCAGCTGCCTGGTGACGTTCGGCCACACCAAGGTTCTGGTCACCGCCAGCGTCGACGAGGGCGTCCCCGGCTGGATGCGCGGCAAGGGCGCCGGCTGGGTCACGGCCGAGTACGGCATGCTGCCCCGCGCCACCCACACCCGCGGTCGTCGCGAAGCCGCGCAGGGCAAGCAATCGGGCCGCACCCAGGAAATCCAGCGCCTGATCGGCCGCTCGATGCGCGCCGTGGTCGACATGAAGGCGCTCGGTGAGCGCCAGATCCAGATCGACTGCGACGTGGTCCAGGCCGACGGCGGCACGCGCACGGCGGCGATCACCGGCGCCTGGGTGGCGCTGCGGCTGGCGACGAAATACCTGCTCGACGAAGGCGTCATCAAGACCGACCCGATCCGCGACCAGGTGGCGGCCGTGTCCTGCGGCGTGTTCAGCGACCTGCCGGTGCTCGACCTCGACTACGAGGAGGATTCCTCGGCCGAGGCCGACTCGAACTTCGTGCTCACCGGCGCCGGCGACATCGTCGAGATTCAGGCCACCGGCGAGAAGCGCGGCTTCACCCGTGCCGAGTTCGAGGCGCTCTACGGCCTGGCCGAGAAGGGCATCGGCGAGCTGTTCCTGCTGCAGCGGGCGGCGGTGGGCGGCTAGCGACCTCTCCCTCCCTTTATGGGGAGGGTGTCTCGCGAAGCGAGACGGGTGGGGTACGGCCAAGGCGGAGCCCCACCCTGACGGCTTCGCCGTCTGTCCCTCCCCATGACGGGGAGGGAGGGCTCACGCCCCGCCGTAAGCCTCTTCCCCATCGTCGTCGTCCTCGATGCCCAGGCCGCCGCCGGGCTCGAAGGTGACGATATCGCCGGGCTGGCATTGCAGCTCGCGGCAGAGGGCGTCGAGGGTCGAGAAGCGGATCGCCCGGGCCTTGCCGGTCTTCAGGATCGACAGATTGGCGATGGTGACGCCGACGCGGTCGGCCAGCTCGGTCAGCGACATCCGTCGCTCGAGCAGGATCCGGTCGAGGGTGACTTTGATGGCCATGCCTTACGCTCCCCGGACCTAGATGGTCAGCTCGGCTTCGCGACGAAGGCGGGCGCCTTCGCGGAAGACCTCGGCGAGTACGAACACCACCAGCACGGCGAACCAGACGGTGACGTTGAAGCCGCCGACCTGGCTGTCGGCGCCCGGGGCCACGGCCATCAGCACGGCGCGCAGCAGGTAGCGGGCGATCTCCATCCCGGCCAGCACAAAGCCGATCAGCCGCAGCCGGCGGATATTGTCAGGATGGAAGGGGTCGCCCGCCGTCAGGGTGGCGAACACCTTGCGCAGGTGGCTGACGATGTTCAGCAGAGCGGCGACATAGAGGGTGATGTAGACGAAGCCGGCGATCAGCATCGGCCCGACGGCGGTCATCTCGTCGACCTCGCCCCGGACCTCGAGCTGCTGGACAAGGCTCTGCAGCGCGTCGGGGTTGAAGCTCAGCAGCAGGCCGGCGATCAGCGCCAGGCCGAGCGCGCCCAGGCCCACGAACAGGGCGTAGTAGACCACGTCCAGAATGATCTTCAGGAAGCTCGAAACCGAGCCTGGCCCCATGGCGCGCATGGCGCTGTCTCCCCCAGTACCGACCTTGCCTCCCGGAACGGGAGACGGCCGCGGACGGACGGCGTAACGCCGCCCGTCCGCGGTTTGTCTTCAAGACGCCGACCTGCGGGTCGGCTTCACCGAAGAGAAACGCCGGGGCGTATCGCTCGGGAGAAGCCGGCCCTCAGGCAGGCGGCGAGAATGCCCTGACCGGGGCTCTCATGAAAGAGAGCCCGGTCAGATCGAGTGGGACACGAACAGGACCGCGGCGAGCGGCAGGGCGGCGAGCAGGGCGGCGTTGACGAAGGTCATCGCGATGCGATCGACGAGGTTGGTCATTTTTTGAGCGGACATCATGTCTCTCCATGTTGCAGTGCGAAAGAAAAGCGGACCGTTTCCGCCTCCCGGACCCGCCTCGCGGCCTGTCCGTGAGGTCTGTGTAGCCAATCATCGTTTCTCGATCAAAGGATTTATCGTTTTTCGATATTAAACTTGCGTAACATCATTACGCGGCCGTAATGCACTGCAGCATAGATCGGGGCCGCCTTGCGCCGGCCGCGGTTCGGGGCGAGGAAGGCCGTCGAAAGGATCCCGTCATGCCTCTGCAACTCGCCCCCGGAACCACCCTGGTCGCCGCCACCCATAATCCCGGCAAGGCCAGGGAGCTGGTCGCCCTGCTCGACGGCCGCTTCGAGATCCTGTCGGCGGGCGCGCTGAACATTCCCGAGCCGGACGAGACCGAGAGCACCTTCGTCGGCAACGCGCTCTTGAAGGCGCGGCATGCGGCCGACCTGTCCGGCAAGATCGCCATCGCCGACGACTCCGGCCTGTCGGTCGCGGCGCTGGACGGCGCCCCCGGCATCTTCTCGGCGCGCTGGGCGGGACCCTCGAAGGACTTCGCCGAAGCCATGGCCAAGGTCGAGGCGCGGATCGTCGAGACGGGTTCGGAGGACCGCTCTGCCTGGTTCACCAGCGCCCTGGCGGTGGCCTGGCCGGACGGGCCGTCGGTGGTGGTCGAAGGGATCGTGCGCGGGACCCTGACCTTCCCGGCGCGCGGCCTGCGCGGCTTCGGCTACGACCCGATCTTCATCCCCGAAGGCCACGATCAGACCTTCGGCGAGATGGACCCGGCGGCCAAGGACGCCATCAGCCACCGCGCCGTCGCCTTCGCCAAGCTCAAGGCCGCCCTGTTTTGACCGACGCCGCCCAGCCGCTGGGCGTCTATGTCCACTGGCCCTACTGCGCGCGCATCTGCCCCTATTGCGACTTCAACGTGGTCCGCGACCGGAGCCAGGCTGAGCAGCGCGACCTCGCCGTCGCCATCGTCGCCGACCTGGAGGCGCAGCGGGCGCTGACCGGGCCCCGGCGGCTGGTTTCGGTGTTCCTGGGCGGCGGCACGCCCTCGCTGATGGATCCGGACTGGGCCGGCGAGATCGTCGAGACCGCCAAACGGCTGTGGACGCCGGACGCCGACCTGGAGGTCAGTCTCGAGGCCAACCCCACCGACGCCGAGTCCGGCCGCTTCGCCGGTTTCCGCGACGCGGGGGTGAACCGGCTGTCGCTGGGCCTGCAGTCGTTCGACGACGCGGCGCTGAAATTCCTCGGCCGCAACCACGACGCCGGCCAGGCGCGGCGGGCGGCGGACATCGCCGCGGCGACCTTCCCGCGCCTGTCGGTGGACATGATTTACGCCCTGCCGGACCAGACGGCGGCGGCCTGGCGCGAGCAGCTGCGGGCGGTGATCGACCTCGGCGCCGAGCACGTCTCGCCCTACCAGCTGACCATCGAGGCCGGCACCGCCTTCGACCGCGCGGTGCGTCGGGGCGTGTTCACGCCGCCGGACGACGAGGTCGGCGGGGCGCTCTACGACACCACGCAGGCGGTGCTCGAGGGCGCGGGCTTCGAGGCCTACGAGGTCTCCAACCACGCGAAGGGCGAGGCCGCGCGGTCGCGGCACAACCTCGTCTACTGGCGCGGCCAGGACTATGTCGGCGCGGGGCCGGGGGCGCACGGGCGACTGACGCTGGACGGTGTGCGCACCGCCACCACCGCACCGTCGGGGATCGGCGGTTACATCGCGCGGGTGCGGGGGGCGGGGACCGGTTTCGACGCCGAGCCGCTGACGCCGGTCGAGGCTGCCGAGGAACGCATCCTCATGGGGCTGCGGACCTATGAGGGCGTGGCGTGGGAAGAACTGGCGGCGCTGGGGCTGGGGACTTCGAGCGCGGTGGTGCGTGGGCTGGTCGGGCAGGGCTTGTTGGTCGACGACGCCCAACGCCTGCGCGCGACCCCGGCGGGACGGTTCGTCCTCGACGCGGTGACGCGGGACCTAATTCTCAGCCAATCCTCCCCATGAAATGGGGAGGGGGACCGGCGGAGCCGGTGGAGGGGAGTCGCCGCACAGCCTTGAGCGCCGTGGAATGAGTCCGTGCACCGACTCCCCTCCACCACGCTTCGCGTGGTCCCCCTCCCCGCGAAGCGGGGAGGATTGGCGTTAGAGGCTTAGGCCATTGTCGGAATGACGAAGCTCGAGTCCCCGACCTCGCCTTCCGGCCAACGCGCGGTGATGGTCTTCACCTTGGTCCAGAACTTCAGGCCTTCCATGCCGTGCTGGTTGGTGTCGCCGAAGGCCGAGCGCTTCCAGCCGCCGAAGGTGTGGTAGGCCACCGGCACCGGGATCGGCACGTTGATGCCGACCATGCCGACCTGGACCCTCGCGGCGAACTCGCGGGCGGCGCGGCCGTTGCGGGTGAAGATGGCGACGCCGTTGCCGTACTGGTGCTTGCTCGGCAGCTCGACGGCCTCCTCGAAGGTCTCGGCGCGGACCATCTGCAGGACCGGGCCGAAGATCTCCTCGTGATAGGTCTTCATCCCCGGCTTCACGCCGTCGAAGAAGCTCGGTCCGATGAAGAAGCCCTTCTCGTAGCCCTGCAGCGCGAAGTCGCGGCCATCGACGACCAGCTCGGCGCCCTCGTCCTGACCGATCTGGATGTAGTCGGCGATCTTCTGGCGGTGAGCGGCGGAGACGACCGGGCCGTACTGGGCGTCGAGGTCGTTGCTGACCCCGACCTTCAGGGTCTCGATCTCGGCGATCATCCGCTCGCGCAGCTCGTCGGCCACGGCCTTGCCGACCGGGACCACGACGGGCAGCGCCATGCAGCGCTCGCCGGCCGAGCCAAATGCGGCGCCCGACAGGTCCTTGACCACCTGGTCGAGGTCGGCGTCGGGCAGGACGACGCCGTGGTTCTTGGCGCCGCCCATCGCCTGGACCCGCTTGTTGTGCAGCGTGCCCTGCGAATAGACGTAGTGGGCGATGTCGGAGCTGCCGACGAAGCTGACAGCCTTGATGTCGTCGTGCTGCAGGATCGCGTCGACGCTGACCTTGTCGCCATGGACGACGTTCAGCACCCCGGCCGGGGCGCCGGCCTCCATCATCAGCTCGGCCAGACGGACAGGAACGCTGGGGTCCTTCTCCGAAGGCTTGAGGATGAAGGTGTTGCCCACCGCGATGGCGACGCCGAACATCCACATCGGGATCATGGCCGGGAAGTTGAACGGGGTGATGCCGGCGACCACGCCCAGGGCCTGGCGCATCGAATAGACGTCGATGCCGGGGCCGGCGCCCTCGGTGTATTCGCCCTTGAGCACATGCGGGATGCCGCAGGCGAACTCGATCACCTCGAGGCCGCGCTGGATGTCGCCCTTGCTGTCGGCGATGACCTTGCCGTGCTCGCTGGAGAGCAGCTCGGCGAGGTCGTTCATGTTGGCTTCGACAAGGCGCTTGAACTCGAACATCACCCGCGCGCGGCGCTGGGGATTGGTCGCCGACCAGGCCGGGAAGGCCGCCTGGGCAGCCTGGACCGCCTTGTCGAGCTCGGCCGGGGTGGCCAGCTGCACCCGGGCCTGGATCTCGCCGGTGTTGGGGTTGAAGACATCGCCGAACCGGCCCGAGGCCCCTTCGAAGGCCGAACCGTTCACGAAATGGCGGATATCCCGCATGGCGCTTCTCCCGGACGCGAGTTGAGGCGCGCGTTTTAGGCGCTCTGCCGTGTCAGGCCTAGACGCTTTGCGACGCGGTTCGCCGCGACTAGACTCCGGCGTTATGGCAGACGCCGCGATCCTCTCCGCGCAACCCTCGGCCGCCGTGTCACGGCGCGCGCACATCGTCGATGTGCTGATCGAGGAGCGGGCGCCGAAGCTGTCGCGCTCGGCCGCCTGGCCGCTGGTCCGGCCGCTGCTTTACGCGCTGCTGGGCTACCGCAGGGCGCGGGCCATGGCCGACGCCATCGCCCCGATGGACGGCAGGGCGGCGCTGGACTTCGTGTCGGACCTGCTGGCGCTCGACGTCGCGGTGCGGGGGCTGGAGCATCTGCCGCGCGAGGGCCGCTGCATCGTCGTCGCCAACCATCCGACCGGTATCGCCGACGGGGTCGCGGTTTACGATGCGCTGAAGGCCGTGCGGCCGGACATCGTCTTCTACGCCAATTCCGACGCACACCGCGTCGCGCCCCGCTTCGACGAGACCCTGATCCCCGTGGAATGGGTGCCGGCCAAGCGCACCCGCGACCGCACGCGCCTGACCCTGACGATGACCAGGGCGGCGATGGAGGCGGAGCGCTGTCTCGGCGTCTTCCCGGCCGGCAAGCTGGCGCGGCGTGGCCCGGACGGCGTGCCGACCGACCCGACCTGGATGCCGACGGCGATGTCTGTGGCCGACAAGTATGACGCGCCGGTCGTGCCGGTGCATGTCGCTGGCCCCTACGCGACGCTGTTCCATCTGTTCGACCGGGTCTCCGACGAGCTGAGGGACATCACCCTGTTCCATGAGCTGCTGAACAAGACCGGGCGGCGATTCACGGTCACCGTCGGCCCGGCGATCCCGGCCGATCGCCTCGACCCCGACGCGGCGGTCGCCAGCGCCGCGATCAAGGCCTATGTCGAGCGCGTGCTCCCCTTAAGACCCGATCAGCCGTTCGCATGACCCCTCTCGCTACGCTCGCCCTCGCGGACGACGCCGCCACCGCGCGGCTGGGCGAAGCCGTGGCCGCGCGCTTGAGGACGAGGGAGGCGGTGTGCCTGACCGGGCCGCTGGGCGCCGGCAAATCGACCCTGGCCCGGGCGCTGGTCCGGGCTTTGACGACCCCGACCGAGGACGTGCCGAGCCCGACCTTCACCCTGGTGCAGTTCTACGAAGCCGCCGCGTTTCCGCTGGCCCATTTCGACCTCTACCGGCTGAGCAGTCCGGACGAGGCCTACGAGATCGGCCTGGACGAGGCGTTGGAGCAGGGGGCGGCGGTGATCGAATGGCCACAGCGGCTGGAGGGCGATCTGCCGCCCGACCGACTCGATATAGACATCGCCATCGATGGTGACGCGCGCACGGCCGTGATCACCGCCCACGGGGCCTGGGAAGGACGCAAGCTTGAGTTCTGAGCGTGAAGCGCTGAAGGCGGGCTTCCTGGCCCGTCACGGCTACGGCGACGCCCGTCGCGAAATCCTGAGCGGCGACGCCTCGACCCGCGCCTATGAGCGGATGTACCCGGCGACCGGCGGCAGCCTGATCTTCATGGACCAGCCGCCGGCGCTGGAAACGCCGATCTGTCCGCCCGGCGCGACCGAGGCCGAGCGCACGGCGCTGGGCTACAACGCCGCCGCCCGCCTGGCCGCCGGCTCGGTTGCCGCCTTCGTGACCACCGCCGCCTATCTGCGCGAGCGCGGCCTGTCGGCGCCGGCGATCCTCGCCCATGACATCGACAACGGCCTGGCGGTGCTGGAGGACCTCGGCGACGGCCTGTTCGCGACCCTGATCGCGGATGGCCAGGCCGAAGCGCCGCTGTACGAAGCCGCCGTCGACCTGCAGGTCGCCCTGCACGCGGAGATGCCGCCGGAGGTGCTGAGCGTCGGCGACGTGCGCTGGCCGCTGCTGACCTACGATGCGCTGGCCCTGAAGGTCGCCACCGACACCTTCCTCGAGTTCTGGCCCCGGTTCGCCGAGATCCCCGCCTTCACGCCCGACGCGGTCGCCGAGTGGGACGCGCTGTGGGCGCCGGTCTGGGTGCGGGGCGAGGCGGGCGCCACGGTCTTCGCCCATCGCGACTATCACGCCCAGAACCTGCTCTGGCTGCCGGATCGCGACGGTGTCGCCCGCGTCGGCCTGCTCGACTTCCAGGACGCCCTGCGCGCGCACCCGGCCTGGGACCTGCTGCACCTGCTCCAGGACGCCCGCCGCGACGTGTCGCCGGAGCTCGAGACGGCGATGCTCGACCGCTACCTGGCCGCGCGGCCGGCGCTGGATCGCGAGCGGTTCCTCGCCGACTACCGCGCGCTGGCAGCCTCCAACGCCGCCCGCATCCTCGGCCGGGTGTTCGCGCGCCAGGCTCTGCTCGGCCGGCCGCAGTACCGCGAGTACATGCCGCGCACCTGGCGAGCGCTCGAACGCAATCTGGCGACGCCGGGGATGGAGGGGCTGAAGGCCTGGTTCGACCGCCACGTCCCCGTGGAGGCGCGCGCATGAGCGGGCCGAAGGTCGCCATGGTGCTGGCCGCGGGCCTCGGCACCCGTATGCGCCCCCTGACCAACGACCGGCCCAAGGCGCTGGTCGAGGTCGGCGGCCGGGCGCTGATCGACCATATGCTCGACCGGTTGGCCCAGGTCGGGGTCGAGACGGCGGTGGTCAATGTCCACGCCTTCGCCGACCGGCTGGAAGCGCACCTCAAGGCCCGCGACGCCACCGGCGTCCTGCCGCGCATCATCGTCTCCGATGAACGCGCCGAGCCGCTGGAGACCGGGGGCGGCATCAAGCATGCGCTGCATCTGCTGCCGGACGAGCCCTTCTGGGTCGCCAACATCGACTCGGTCTGGATCGACGATGGCGACAAGGCCCTGGAGGCGGTCGCCGCCGCCTGGGACCCCGCGACGATGGACGTCTGCCTGCTGACCGCCTCGACCACCGAGTCGATGGGCTTCCACGACACCGGCGACCTGTTCCTTGAGGACGGGAAGGTCCGCTTCAAGGATCCGGGCGAGACCGCGCCGTTGGTGTATGTCGGCGTCCACATCGCCAAGCCCTCGGTGGTCAGGGACGGACCCGAGGGGCCGTTCGGCCTGCTGCCGCTGTGGAAAGCGCTGGTGACACTCGGCCGCGTGCATGGCGTCTCGCCCCCGGGACTGTGGATGCACGTCGGCGACCCTGTCGCGCGCGATTTGGCGGAAGAACGGCTTAGCCGATGAGCAGCCCCTTCGAGTATCCGGCGCCGCGCTGGTTCTCGATCCCGGCCCACCGGTCCTTTCTCGACGACCTCGCCACGGGGCTGATCGCGGCGCTGCCGGAGCCTGAAGCGCTAGCCGACGCGGTGGTGCTGACGCCCACCCGGCGCGGCGCCCGCTCGCTGGCCGAGGCCTTTGTGGCGGCGACCGGCGGCCGGGCCGTGCTGCTGCCGCAGATCCGCGCCATCGGCGACCTCGACGAGGGCGAGCCGCCGTTCGAGCCCGGCAACCTGTCGCTCGACATTCCGCCGGCCATCGATCCGCAGCGCCGTCGCTTCGAGCTGGCCCGGCTGGTCTCCGAGCACGGTGATCTCGGCCGCGACCTCGACGCCGCCGGGGCGCTGGAGCTGGCCGACGCCCTGGCCCTGTTCCTCGACAGCTTACAGATCGAGGAGATCAAGGACCCGGCCGGCAAGCTCGACACGCTGGTCGACCTCGACATGGCCGCCCACTGGAAGCGCTCGGCCCAGGTGCTGCGCATCGCGCTGGAGCTCTGGCCGGCCCGGTTGCGGGAGCTGGGACTGATCGACGTCGCCGACCGCCGGGTCCGCCTGCTCGACGCCCTGCGCGAGCAGTGGACCGCCCATCCGCCCGAGCATCCGCTGATCGCCGCCGGCTCGACCGGCACGGCCCCGGCCTCGGCCCGGCTGCTGGCCGCCGTGGCGAGCCTGCCGAAGGGCGCGGTGATCCTGCCCGGCCTCGACGAGGGTCTGGCCGACACCGCCTGGGCCAAGGTCGAGGAGCAGCATCCGCAGGGGGCGATGAAGCGGCTGCTGGGCCAGTTCCACATCAACCGTTCGCAGGTGCGGCCGTGGCTGCCGGACAACGACTCGCGCGGTCGCTGGCGTCGCCGCCTGATCAACGAGGCCCTGCGCCCGGCCGAGTCCACAGCCGACTGGCGCGGCGTGCTCAAGACGTTCCGGGACGAGGGCGAGGCCGCCGGTGTCGACGCCCTTCAGGAAGGCTTCGACGGCCTGTCCGTGGTCGCCGCCCGGCATGAGGAGGAGGCCGCCGACGTCTGCGCGCTGCTGCTGCGCGAGACGCTGGAGACGCCCGGCAAGACCGCCGCCTTGATCACCCCCGACCTTGCCCTGGCCCGCCGGGTCAGCGCCCGGCTGGCGCGGTTCGGGGTCATCGCCGACAGTTCCGCCGGGGCGCCGCTGGCCGGCTTTCCGGTGGCGGTGCTGGCGCGGATGGTCGCCGACTGGGCGGTCGATCCGCTGTCTCCGGTGCTGCTGCTGGCGATTCTCAAGCACCCGCTGGTGACGCTCGGTCGCGAGCCGGACGATCTCGCCGCCCTGTCCCGCACCTTCGAGGCCGGCCTGCGGGGGGCGCGTCCCGGTGACCGCGACGCCTTGCTGGCCAAGCTGGCGATAAAGCACGGCGACGCCCTGCCGCTGGCGGCCGACCTGTTCGCCGCCCTCGACCTCGCGCTCAGCGACTTCATCGATGGCCCGGCGACGGTCGAGATCGCTACGCGCGGGCTGGTCGAGGCGATGGAGGCGCTCGGCGGCCTGAGCGTCTGGTCCGGCCCGGCTGGGGAGGCAGCGTCGGCCCTGCTGGCCACCCTGCTCGTCAATGGCGAGGCGCTGCCGTCGGTCAGCGCCCGCGCCTTCGCCGACCTGATCGGGGCGCTTCTGGACGGCGAGAGCCTGCGCGCCGGCGGTGTGCCGCATCCGCGCCTGCGCATCCTCGGCGCCCTGGAAGCGCGGCTGCTGCGGGCCGACCGCCTGATCCTGGCCGGCCTCGAGGACGGGGTCTGGCCGCGCGGCGCGCCGATCGACCCGTTCCTGTCGCGTCCGATGCGCGAGCGCATGGGCCTGCCGCCGCCCGAGCGCCGCCTCGGTCTCACCGCGCATGACTTCGCCCAGGCCGCCTGCGCGCCGGAAGTGACGCTCGTCCACAGCCAGCGCCGCGAGGGCGCCCCCGCCGTGGAGTCGCGTTGGCTCTGGCGGCTGCGCACCCTGGCGCGCGGCGCCGGCATCGAGCTGCCCGGCCGGCCTGAACTGCTCGACTGGGCCCGCGCCCTCGACTCGCCCGGTCGCTACACGCCGGTAAAACGGCCCAATCCGGCGCCGCCGGTCGCCGAGCGTCCAGACACCTTCGCCGTTACCCGCATCGAAGCCCTGACCCGCGACCCCTACTCGGTCTGGGCCCGCGACATCCTCAAGCTGTTTCCGCTGGAGCGCCCCGACGAGCCCGTAGAGTCCAAGGCGCGGGGCACCGCCATCCACACCGCCTTCGAGAACTTCGCCGAAGCCTGGGTGGACGGCGAGCCCGAGGATGCCGTCGGCCTGTTCGAGCGGCTGTATCTGGAAGCCCTGGTCGCCCAGGGTCTGCCCCGCGCCATGCTGGCCCGCGAGCGCGCCCTGGCCCGGGAAGCCGCCCGCTGGGCCGCCGACCTCGAACGCCAGCGCCGCGCCGACGGCCGCGCCATTCACGTGGAACAGGGTGGCCGCCTCGCGCTCAAGGTCGATGGCCGCGCCTTCACCCTGACCGCCAAGGCCGACCGCATCGAGATCACGCCGGAGGGTCTGGGCCACGTCCTCGACTTCAAGACCGGTGGCGCGCCCTCGGCCAAGCAGATCGACACCGGCTTCTCGCCCCAGCTGACCCTGACCCTGGCCATCCTGCTTAGCGGCGGCTTCGAGGGGCTGAAGGCCTATGCCGGCGACCTGACCTATCTGCGCGTCACCGGCCGCCGGCCGCCGGGCGAGGAGATCGTACGCAAGTCCGCCGGTCCCGAGAGCGAGGAGGCGGCGGCCAAGGCCTATGAGGGGGTGATGAGCCTGCTCGCCCTCTATCAGGACCCGGCGCGCGGCTACCTGTCGCGCACGGCGCCGCAGTTCGTGAAGACCTACGCCGGCGACTACGACCATCTGGCGCGGGTGTTCGAATGGTCCACCGGCGGCGAGGGGGAGGGCGGCGAATGAGTGGTCACGACCTCAACCAGCGCCGCGCGGCCGACCCGTCGCTGAACGCCTTCGTCACCGCCAACGCGGGCTCGGGCAAGACCAAGACCCTGATCGACCGCGTCGCGCGGCTGCTGCTGCGCGAGGTCCAGCCGGCGGCGATCCTGTGCGTGACCTACACCAAGGCCGCCGCCGCCGAGATGCAGCGCCGGCTGTTCGAGGTGCTGGGCGGCTGGTCGGTGATGGAGGACGCCGAGCTGCAGCGTCGCCTGGTCGAGCTGGAAGGCGACGACGCCGGCCCGCGCGACACCCTGGCCCTGTCCCAGGCCCGGACGCTGTTCGCCAAGGCGCTGGAAACGCCTGGCGGGCTGAAGATCCAGACCATCCACGCCTTCTGCGAGAAGCTGCTGCGGCGGTTCCCGCTGGAAGCCCGTGTCTCGCCCGGCTTCACGGTGATGGACGACGCCGCCTCCGCCGTGATCGCGGCCGAGGCGCGCGGGCAGGTGGCCAACCATGCGCTTCTGGTCGAGGGCGTGATCGCCGACGCCTACGCCCGGCTGGCGGTGGCGCTGGACCATGACAGCTTCCAGGCGATGTTCGCCGCCTTCGAGCAGAAGCGCGACGCCATCGCCGGCTATGTCGAGCGCAGCGGCGGCTTTGGCGGCATGCAGGCCCACGTCTGGAAGACCTGCACCGACCTCGATGAGCCGACCAGCGCCGAGGACATCGCCGCCGCCGCGATGGCCGCCCGCAACCCCCGCCTCTACGCCGACGCCGCCGAGGTGCTAGCCCTGGGCGGCAAGACCGACGCGAAGTGCGCCGAGGGCTTGCGTTCGGTGAACGGAATCGACGACGCGCTGGCCGTGTTCTTCACCGCCAAGGGCGAGGGCACGCCGGCGACCTGGGTGGCCAAGACCTCCGGGCTTAAGAGCCGCGAAGACCTGCGCATGGCGCTGCTGTCCGAGCAGGCTCGGCTGGAAAAGGTCCGCGAGATGCTGCGCGCGGCCAAGGTCGCCGAGAGCACGGTCCAGGTCCTGGCCCTGGCCAGCGCCTATGCCGAAGCCTACCGCCGGGCCAAGGCGGAGCGCGGGGCGCTCGACTTCGCCGACCTGATCCTGCGCACCAAGGAACTGGTCGCCGAGCGGCCAGACGCGGCCTGGGTGCTCTACAAGCTGGACGGCGGCATCGACCACATCCTCGTCGACGAGGCCCAGGACACCGCGCCCGAGCAGTGGGAGATCGTGCGCCAGCTGGCCGGGGAGTTCTGGTCCGGCGCCGGGCTGCGGGGCAGCGACGCCACCGACCGCACCCTGTTCGTGGTCGGGGACGAGAAGCAGTCGATCTACAGCTTCCAGGGCGCCGATCCGCAGCGACTGCTCGACGAGACTCGTCGCTACATCGGCCAGATCGAGGCCGCCGGCCGCGCCGCCTCGGGGGTGCCGCTGCTGGTTTCCTACCGCTCGACGCCACAGGTTCTGAGCTTCGTCGACGCCCTGTTCGTGGCGCCCGAGACCCGCCGGGGCGTACCGCCGCCGCAGGGCGAGGACATCGTCAGCCACCGCGCCTTCCGCGCCGACCATCCCGGCTGCGTCGACCTGTGGCCGCTGGAGCGGGAGGAGAAGGGCGAGGACCGCGACGCCTGGGACGCGCCGCTCGACACCGAGGCCGAGACCTCCGCCAACCGCCGCCTGGCGCGTCGCATCGCCACCGAGATCGAGGCGCTGGTCGCCCGTGGCGACGCGGTGTTCGACAAGGAGACGCGGGCCTGGCGGCCGGCCGGCTTCGGCGACGTGCTGATCCTGGTCCGCCGCCGCCGGGTGCTGTTCGAGGAGATCATCCGCGAGCTCAAGCGCCGGGGGGTGCCGGTGGCCGGCGCCGATCGTCTGACCCTGTCGGCTCACATCGCCTTCGACGACCTGATGGCCCTGGCCCGGTTCGTCCTCTACCCCGACGACGACCTGACCCTGGCGGCGCTGTTGAAGACGCCGTTCTGCGGGCTCGGCGACGACGACGTCTATGCGCTGGCCAAGGACCGCAAGCCGGCGAGCCTGTGGGCGGTGCTGCAGCGTCGCGCCGCCGAGCGGGCGGAATGGGCTGCGGCGCTGGAGTTCCTGGCGGTGGCCAAGGCGCTGTCGCGGGTCCATTCGCCGTTCGACTTCTACGCCCGGGTGCTGGGCCTGACAGGGCCCGGCGGTCGCTCGATGCGGGCGGCGATGCTGACCCGGCTGGGGGCCGAGGCCGGCGACGTGCTCGACGAGTTCCTCGCCCGCACCCTGGCGGCCGAGGGACAGGGCGTCCGCGACCTCGAAAGCCTGACCCACGCCTTCGTCGGTCTCGACATCTCGGTGAAGCGCGAGATGGACGCCGACACCGGCGAGGTGCGGGTGATGACCACCCACGGGGCCAAGGGGCTGGAAGCGCCGATCGTGTTCCTGCCCGAGACCACGGTGACCCGCACTGCGCGCGGTTCGCCGCTGATGGAGACCGCCGACGGCGGCTTCCTGTGGAGCCTGCGCAAGGACGACGACTGCGCCGCCAGCGCCGCCGCCCGCGAGGGGCGCGCCGCCCGCGAGGAGGACGAGGCCTGGCGGCTGCTCTACGTCGGCCTGACCCGAGCGCGAGACCGGCTGGTGCTCTGCGGCCGTATCGACGCCCGCACGGCGGACGACAAGGTCGGCGGCTGGTACGCGGCCATGCGCGCCGCCTTCGCCCACCCCACCGTCGAGCCCGGCGTGCGGATGACGCGCGTCGGCGAGATGGAGATCCAGCGCTTCGGCCCCGACCCGCTGACCCTGCCCAAGGGCAGCGCCGCGCCGCGCGTCGTTTCCGCCTTGCCGGACTGGGCGCGTGGCCTGGCCCCCGCCGAGCCGCCGTCGCGGCGCTATGCGTCGCCGTCTCAGCTGGCCGAGCAGGCGTTCGGGCCGGCGCCCTCGCCGCTGGCGCAGATGGAAGGACTGGGCCGCTTCCGGCGCGGGGACCTGATCCACCGGCTGCTGCAGCTGTTGCCCGACGTGGCTCCGGCCGAGCGTCGCGCGGCCGCCGCCGGATTGCTGTCGCGCGAGCCCGACCTCACCGATCCGCAGCGCCGTGAGATGATCGCCGCCGCCTTCGGGGTGCTGGAGGATCCCGTCTTCGCCGAGGTGTTCGGGCCCGGCTCCCGCGCCGAGGCCGGCATCGCCGGGACCTCGCCGCGTCTGCCGGACGGGCTGGCGGTGTCGGGCCGGGTCGACCGGCTGCTGGTCACGCCGGACCGGGTGCTGGTCGTAGACTACAAGACCAACCGCCCCGCGCCGGCCGACATCGACGCCGCCGACGCCGCCTATCGCATCCAGATGTCGGTCTACGCCGCGGTGCTGGCCGAGGTCTTCCCTGGACGCCGGATCGAGGCGGCGCTGGTGTGGACGGACGGACCCCGGCTGATGCCGGTTCCAGAAAACATCGTGGCCGCCACCCTGGCGGCTCTGCCCCGCGCGTCTTGATGAGGAACGGGCTCGGGCCTACATCGTTGGCTGAAGGCGAGGGGCGGACGATTCCCCCTCGACCAGGAGAAACCCCATGAGCACCGTCACGGTGACCGACGAGTCCTTCGAGCGCGATGTGCTCCAGGCCGAGAAGCCCGTCCTTGTGGACTTCTGGGCGGAGTGGTGCGGGCCCTGCAAGCAGATCGCCCCGGCTCTCGAACAGATTTCCGAGGAACTGGCCGACCATGTGACCATCGCCAAGGTCAACATCGAGGACAGCCCGACGACCCCCTCGCGCTACGGCGTGCGCGGCATCCCGACGATGATGCTGTTCCGCGGCGGCCAGATGGCCTCGATGAAGGTCGGCGCCATGCCCAAGCAGAAGATTCTAGAATGGCTTTCCGAAGCCGGCGTGCAGGCGGCGTAAGACCGCCGGCCTGAGGTTTCAGGTCTCTCAACGACGAACGGCCGCCGAGTGATCGGCGGCCGTTTTCGTTTGTGGGCGCCCCACCCCGTCATCGTCGGACCTGTTCCGACGACCCATGCGTGATGGGCCCATGGAAAAGGGCGCGAAGTCGCCCGCGCCCTGCTGGAGATTGGCCGTGTTCATAGGTCCTCGCGACGAGCGCGAGGAGGACGGACGTTGGTGGAGCTCAGCCCTAACGAACCAGGCTGGTGACCACGTCCACGCCCCACACCACGATCGGCGCGGCGACGAAGAGGGCGGCGAGCGCCCCGAAGAAGGTGGCGAGGCAGGTCGCGTCCGTCTTGCACGGTTTGGCGTCCAGCCGTTGATCGGCGAGCGACATCTTCAGTTTCCTCCCTAGAACGCGGCCCTCTGACGGAGCTCATCAATTCCAAGACGGACAGGATGCTGCCTAGTTCCCTATTTTTGCAAGGGGTATTTGTCACATTCCCTTGTGCGGCAAGGCGTCGCTACCGGGGCCAGGTGGCCTCGTCGAGCGCGAGCGCCTCGCCGGCGAGGTAAAGCGAGCCGCAGATCACCACATGCGGCGGCGGGCCCTCGACAGCGAGGGCGGCCTCCAGACCGGCGGTGATGTCGATTGCGGCGACCGCGTCCAGCCCATGCGCCTGAGCCGCGGCGACCAGCCGGTCGGTGGGGCTGGCGGCGTCGGCTTCGAAGCCTACGGCGACGATGCGGGGCCTCAGTTCGGCGAAGGCGGCGAAGAAACCGTCGGCGTCCTTGTTGGCCAGCAGGCCGCAGACCAGCGCCGTCGGCCGGCCGTCGCGCACGGCGAGGTCGCCGATCGTGCGGGCCAGCGCGCGTGCGGCGTGCGGGTTGTGGCCGCCGTCGAGCCACAGGTCGGCCCGGGCGGCCCTGGCGCGTTCGCCGAGCGGTCCAGTGGTCAGGCGTTGGAAGCGGGCCGGCCAGACCGCGGCGGCGATGCCCCGGCCGATGGCGTCTTCGTCGATCCGCGCCTCGCGCAGTTGCAGGGCGGCGACGGCGGCGAGGGCCGCGTTGTCGACCTGGTGTGCGCCGATCAGCGACGGGGCGGGCAGGTCGAGCAGCCGGTCCTCCATCTGCACCGTAAGCCGGTCGCGCTCGATCCAGCCGTCGAAGTCGACGCCTAGCGCCGTCAGCGGCGCGCCGAGCGCCCGGGCGCGGGCCTCGATGACCTCGAACGCCTCCACAGGCTGGCGGCCGACAACGACGGGAGCGCCGCGCTTGATGATCCCGGCCTTCTCGCCGGCGATGCCCGAGAGGTGGTCGCCGAGGAACTCGCGGTGATCGTAATCGACAGGGGCGATGACGCTGACCGCCGGCCGCTCCAGCACGTTGGTGGCGTCCAGCGAGCCGCCCAGTCCCACCTCCAGCAGGCAGAGGTCGGCGTCGACCTCCGAGAAGGCCTGGAAGGCGGCGGCGGCGGTGATCTCGAAGAAGGTGATCGGCTCGCCGCGATTGGCGGCCTCGACATGCTCCAGCACGGCGGCGAGGTGGGCGTCGCTGATCAGGGTCCCGGCCAGCCGGATACGCTCGGCGAAGCGAACAAGGTGCGGGGAGGTGAAGACGTGGACCTTCAGCCCCGCCGCTTCGGCGATGGCGCGCAGGAAGGCGACGGTGGAGCCCTTGCCGTTGGTGCCGGCGACGTGGATCGTCGGCGGCAGCTTGCGCTGCGGATTGCCCAGCGCCGCGCACAGCCGGTGCATCCGCCCCAGCGACAGGTCGATCAGCTTGGGATGCAGACCCCGTAGCCGCTCAAGGGCTGCGTCATGGGCTCGGAGGTGGTCACTCATTCGAAGCCGAACCGGTGAGCGAGGCTAGGCCGCCTTCTGCCCGTTGCGGCCCATCATCAGGGTCTTGAGCACCGAACCCAGCATCGTCGGCAGTTCGTGGCGGGGGACGACGCGGTCGACCATGCCCTTCTCGACCAGGAACTCGGCGCGCTGGAAGCCCGGCGGCAGGGTCTCGCGGATGGTTTGCTCGATCACGCGCTGGCCGGCGAAGCCGATCAGGGCGCCCGGCTCGGCGAAGTGAATGTCACCCAGCATCGCGTAGCTGGCGGTGACGCCGCCCGTGGTCGGGTCGGTCAGCACGACGATATAGGGCAGCCTGGCGCGCTTCAGCTCCTGGATGGCCAGGGTGCTGCGGGCCATCTGCATCAGGGACAGGGTCCCTTCCTGCATCCGGGCGCCGCCGGCGGCGGTGAAGGCGATCAGCGGGGCTTCACGGTCACGCGCCTCGCGGGCGGCGGCGATGAAGGCCTCGCCCGCGGCCATGCCCAGAGATCCGCCCATGAAGGCGAAGTCCTGGACCAGGGCCACGGCTTCGAGACCGCCGAGCTTGCCGACGCCGATGGCCATGGCGTCCATCTCGCCGGTCGCCTTGCGGGCGGCGGCGAGACGGTCCTTGTAGGGCTTGCCGTCGGTGAATTTCAGCGGGTCCTCGACCACGCGCGGCGTGTCGATGGACTCATAGGCGCCGTCGTCGAAGGTGAACTTCAGGCGCAGCTCCGGGCCGATCCGCATGTGGCGGCCGGCGGGCGTGACCCACCAGGCGGCCTCGAGGTCGGGCCGATAGATCATCTCCCCGGTGTCGGGGCATTTGACCCAGAGGTTCTCCGGCGTCTCGCGCTTCACGAAGGCGCCGCGCACCCCCGGAGCGATGCGGGACAGCCATCCGCTGCGTTCGCGGGAGCCGCCTCGGGTCGGTTTGTCGTTCTTCGGGTCAGCCATCGCCATCGCTTCAAGCATCCCTGACTCGTGCGGATCGCACAGCCTTAGCCAGCTCGCCGGCCTTGGAAAGAACTCTTTCGGTCACGTTTTCGTTCGATCCCGATTCGAGGGCGCCCGCGATTTCGTCGACCAGGGCCGATCCGACCACGGCGGCGTCGGCCACACGGGCCACTTCGGCGGCGCGTTCGGCGGTGCGGATGCCGAAGCCGACAGCGACCGGCAGGCCCGAGGCCGCGCGCAGGCGGCGGACGGGCTCGACCACGGCGTCGGCGTCGGCCTCCTTCACGCCGGTCACGCCGGCCACGGAGACGTAGTAGACGAAGCCCGAAGTCCGCCGCATCACGGCCGGAAGCCGCTTGTCGTCGGTGGTCGGGGTGGCCAGGCGGATCAACGCCACGCCGTTGGCGTCGAGGGCGTCGGCGAGCGGATCGGACTCTTCCGGCGGGCAGTCGACGATGATCAGGCCATCCACGCCCGCCTTGGCCGCGTCGGCGGCGAAGGTCTCGTAGCCGCGGTTCAGCACCGGGTTGAGGTAGCCCATCAGGATGATCGGCGTGTCGGCGTCCTTCGCGCGGAAGGCGGCGACCATGTCGAGCGTGCCCTGCAGGGTCATGCCGCCAAGAAGCGCCCGCTGCGAGCCGAGCTGGATCGACGGGCCCTCGGCCATCGGGTCCGAGAACGGGAAGCCGACCTCGATGATGTCGGCCCCGGCGGCGGGCAGGCCGTCGAGGATGGCTTGCGAGGTCGCCCGATCGGGATCGCCGGCGACGACATAGGCGATGAAGGCGGCGCGTCCCTCCGCGGCGAGAGCCGCGAAGCGCCGGTCGATACGGTCTTTGGTCAAATGGTCCGCCCCAGCGCTTCCGCCACGGTGAAGATGTCCTTGTCGCCCCGGCCCGACAGGCACATGGCGATGATCCCGTCCTTGCCGACCTCGCGCGCGACTTCGCCGAGCTTGGCGATGGCGTGGGCGGACTCGAGGGCCGGGATGATGCCTTCCAGCTCGGCGCAGAGCTTGAACGCCTGCAGCGCCTCGTCGTCGGTGCAGGTCAGGTACTGGGCCCGGCCGACGTCGTGCAGCCAGCTGTGCTCCGGCCCGATGCCCGGATAGTCGAGGCCGGCGCTGATCGAGTGGGCGTCGGTGATCTGGCCGTCGGCGTCTTGCAGCAGATAGGTCTTGTTGCCGTGCAGGACGCCCGGGCGGCCACCGGTCAGGGAGGCGGCGTGCTTGTCGGTGCCGAGGCCGTGGCCCGAGGCCTCGACCCCGAAGATGCGCACGCTGTCGTCGCCGAGGAACGGATGGAACATGCCGATGGCGTTCGAACCGCCGCCGACGCAGGCGACCACCGCGTCCGGCAGCCGGCCCTCGAGCTCGAGGATCTGCTCCCGGGTTTCCTGACCGATCACCGACTGGAAGTCGCGGACCATGGCCGGATAGGGGTGCGGACCGGCGGCGGTGCCGATCATGTAGTAGGTGTCCTCGACGTTGGTCACCCAGTCACGCATGGCCTCGTTCATGGCGTCCTTGAGGGTCGCCGCGCCCGAATGCACCGGCCGCACCTCGGCGCCGAGCAGGTTCATGCGGAACACGTTCGGCTTCTGCCGCTCGACGTCGACCGCGCCCATGTAGACCACGCAGGGCAGGCCGAAGCGGGCGGTGACGGTGGCCGAGGCGACGCCGTGCTGGCCGGCGCCGGTCTCGGCGATGATCCGGGTCTTGCCCATGCGCTGGGCCAGCAGGATCTGGCCCATGCAGTTGTTGATCTTGTGCGCGCCGGTGTGATTCAGCTCCTCGCGCTTGAAGTAGATCTTGGCCCCGCCGAAGTGGGCGGTCAGGCGTTCGGCGAAATACAGCGGGTTGGGCCGGCCGACGTACTGCTTGAGGTAGCCCTTGAGCTCGGCCTGGAAGGCCGGATCGGCCTTGGCCTCGGCGTAGGCGCGGTCCAGGTCGAGGACCAGCGGCATCAGGGTCTCGGCCACGTACCGGCCGCCATAGTCGCCAAAGCGGCCGTTGGCGTCGGGGAAGGCTGACCAGTCGTTGGGTTTTGTGGAAGCGTTCATGGCGCCAAACGTTACGGCTTAAGGGTTCAGGCGCGGCGGACCGCTTCGAGAAAGGCCGAAATCAGGAGCGGGTCCTTTATCCCCGCGCCGCGTTCCACGCCAGAGGAAACGTCCACGAGCGGCGCGCCGCTCTGCCACAGCGCCTCGGCGACATTCCAGGGATCGAGGCCGCCGGCCAGGAACCAGGGTCGCTCGAAGCGGCGTCCCGACAGCAGCGTCCAGTCGAAGCTGGCCCCCACGCCCCCGGGCAGATCGGAGCCTTCGGGCGGCTTGGCGTCGAACATCAGGTGCTCGACCACGGTCTCGTAGGTGCGGGCGGCGTCGAGATCGGAGGCGGTCGAGATCGACAGCGCCTTGATCACGCCCGCCCCCGTGCGGACGGCGACCTCGCGGGCCCGCGACGGGATCTCCTTGCCGTGCAGCTGGATCAGGTCTGGCTTCAGGATCGAGGCCAGCCGTTCAAGCAGGGCGTCGTCTGCATCGACCGTGACAGCCACCACCTTCACGTTCGCCGCCCGCGCGGCTGGAGCCAGCCGGGCGGCCGCTTCCGGCGTGATGTCGCGCGGGCTCTTGCCGAAGAAGACGAAGCCGATGTGCGACGCGCCGCCGGCGATCGCGGCTGCCACGGTCTCGGGCGTCGACAGGCCGCAGATCTTGGCTGTCGGCATCAGGTCTTCTTGCGGGTCGAGGCCGGCTTGGTCGGCGCCTTGGCCGAAGCGACCGGCGTCACCCGCGGCGCCGGAACGGTCTTGGCTGGGGCTTGCTGCGTCTTCAGCAGATCCCGGATCTCGACCAGCAGCGCTTCGGACGGCGTCGGCGCGGCCGGCTCGGCGGCCGGTTCCTCGGCCTGCTGGCGGCGCAGGCTGTTGACGATCTTGACCAGCACGAACACGGCGGCGGCGACGATCAGGAACTGGATGATGGTGTTGATGAAGGCGCCGTAGCCGATGGCCACCTTCTCGATCTCGGCGGTGAGCGGATCCTCGGGCTTGAGCACCAGCTCCAGTCGCGAAAAGTCGACGTTGCCGAGGATCAGGCCGATCGGCGGCATCACCACCTGATCGACCAGGGTCTTCACGATCGAGCCGAAGGCGCCGCCGATGATGATGCCGACCGCGAGGTCGATGACATTGCCGCGGGCGATGAATTCCCGGAATTCCTTGACGACGCTCATGGCTCTGCTCCCGTTTCCAACAGGCCCACAGCCTCCCGGTCCACGCCGATCAGGTCAAGGGCGCGCCTGCCCGGACCCGGTAGCCTAGTCGGCGTTGAGGCGCTCGCGCAGTTCCTTGCCGCTCTTGAAGAAGGGCACATGCTTGCCCTTCACCGACACCGGCTCGCCGGTGCGCGGGTTGCGGCCGGCGCGGGCCGGACGCGAACGGACGGAGAAGGCGCCGAAACCACGCAGCTCGACCCGGCCGCCCGTTTCCAGGGCGAGGGTCATCTTGTCGAGAATCACTCCGACCACGCGTTCGATATCGCGTTGGGTCAGATGCGGATTCTCGTGAGCGAGCTTTGCGATCAGCTCAGACTTGATCATGGCGCTCCCCGGCACGTCAGCGACGGCGACCTTTGCCCAATCAATCGTGAGTCTTCAAGGGGTTGTAAGAGTCATCGTCGTTAAGCGCCGGGCAAGGACGTCGTGAAATGCTCGTTTCTGACTTCTTGGAGGGGTCAGGTGAGTATCGAGCGTGATCCGGACGCGTCGCAGACGAGCGACGCGTCCGCTGAACATATGCGTGGCCCGAGGATCGGCGTCACCCTGGCCGGAGCCTCCGGTCGGCCTCTCGCGATTCGTGGCGTGCTGCGCCCCGTCATCGCGCTGGGCGAAGGCGGCCTGCGCGGTCAGGCCCTCCATTTCGCGGTCGGCGAGCGCGGGCCCGATGGGCGTCTCGCGCCCATCGACCTGCATGCGCGCAATCCGGTCGAGATCGAGCGTGTCGATCTGACCGCCGCCGAGAACGCCTTCGAGGCCATCGAGCCCACCGCGGAAGGCGCGCGGCCGCCGCTGTTCTTCCTGCCGCTGTCCTGGAGCACCGTGCGCAATCCACGCGCCCGCCGCCGGCTGATGCAGCTGGCCGCCGCGGCCCAGCTGAAGCTGCGCAACATCGTCATGTGCGAGATCACCGGCATCGAGCGCGGCACGCCGCCCTCGGTGCTGCGAGAGGTGGTCGGGGCGCTGCAGCCGATCTTCCGGGGCGTGCTCGCGGCGACCCAGGGCGACAAACAGGGCCTGCGGGCCATCACCGACTGCGGCTTCACCGGGGTCTCGATCGAGGCGCGGCTGCTGGGCCTGGACGAGGCGACGGTGCTGCGCAACGTGCTCACCCTGCAGACGGTGGGCCCCAACGTCCTGGTCCACGCGGTGCGATCGATGAACAGCCTCGGCGCCATGCGCGCGGCAGGGGTCAGCTGGACCAGCCTCGAACTGGTCCCCGGCGCCCCGGAGTCGGCCGCCCTGGCGCAGCACGCGACCGGCGAAGCGCCGACGCCTTGATCTCGACGGCCGCCTGCTGATCGCAGATTCGTCGCGGAGCAATGGACGCGCTCCAAACGCTGCGGCCTGCTCAAGGCTCGCGGCGTGCGGAGCTCAATCTTGGCCCAGACCTTCTTCGTCCTGATCCTGGCGCTAGTCGCTTCTGCGCATGATCCTATGGGTCTGGTCGCTCCGGCCGCGCCTGCTCCGCAGCCGTCGTCGCCGCCGCGAGGGCCCCGGGCGCCGGAGCCGCCGCTGTCTCCGGCGCCAGCTCGTCCGGCCAAGAGCGGCCTCGTCTATTCGCCGGCCACCGATACTGAAGAGTCAGCGCCGAGATGGGCCAAAGAGGTGCTCGCCACCTCTCCCAGCATGGCGGTGACCGATCCGGTGGCGCGGAAGTATCTGCTGTGCGCGTCCCTGTTCGACGTCAACACCCAGATCCTGGACACCATGATCCATTTCAGGAGGCCGGGCGAGGAGCGAGAACTGGACCAAAAGGTAAGGATCGACATCAAGCATTTGGGGCCCGCGCTCCTTAAGCGGGGCCGCGCAATGGCGCCGTCGGTCGATCAGACAGCTTACAGCCGGGTGAAGGCGGCCACCGACAAATGGGCCTGGAAGCTTGCGGACCAGACTATCGTTGGCGACATGCCCGAGTACGCCGGCTGCCGTCAGTTGCCGGAGGTCGAGGCCGCCCTGACAGGGCGCTGATCTCCCCGCTACACCCCCGGAGTCCGGTCCTGGCCCATACTCTTTCCGCCCTCGCCCTGATGCTGTTGTATCAGGCCCACGACCCGATGGGCCTGATCGCGCCGCCTCCCAGCACCCCGCTGCCCGCCGTCGCGCCCACGACTCCAGCCCCTTCCGCGGAGGCGGAGAGTCTGCCTCCCTGGGCGTTGAAGGCGTTGGCCAAGGCGCCCGGCGCCAAGCTCGGCGACGCCATGGCGGGAAAGTATCTGCTGTGCGCCTCGCTCTTCGATGTCAGCGCCAAGATGATCGAAGCCGTGGTCGCCTTCGAGCCGCCCAGCGCAGATCGGGATATCGGCGTGCAGGCCCTGTCCGAGATCAAGCCCCTGGGCGCCATACTGATGAAGCGCGGCCGCGAGATGATCCCGCCGGGAGAGAGGGCCGCCTACGGCCGTCTGAAACCGCTGACCGACAAGTGGTCGTGGGATCTCGTCGACCGAAATCTGGTGGGGGACATGCCGCGCTACGCTGGATGCGGAACCCTGCCGGAGGTGGTCGTCGCGATGAAGGGCCGTGAACTCTAGGCAAAAGAAAACCCCGCGCGGATCGCTCCGCGCGGGGTTCCTTCAGTCTAGTGCGGTCTGGAAGGCGGTTAGTCCTTCGAGGCCTTCTCGCGCAGGGCCGCGCCGAGGATGTCGCCCAGCGAGGCGCCCGAGTCCGAGGACCCGAACTGCTCGATGGCTTCCTTCTCTTCGGCCATTTCCAGCGACTTGATCGAGACGGACACCTTGCGGGCCGCCTTGTCGACGTTGGTCACCTGGGCGTCGAGGCGGTCGCCGACGGCGAAGCGCTCGGGGCGTTGTTCGCCACGGTCGCGCGACAGGTCGGACTTGCGGATGAAGGCCGACATCGGGGCGTCGTCTTCACCGAAGCGCACTTCGATGCCGCCGGTGGTCACTTCCGACACCGTGACGGTGACGATCTGGCCCTTGCGGAAGCCGTCGCCAGCCATCGGATCGCCGGCCAGCTGCTTCACGCCGAGGCTGATGCGTTCCTTCTCGACGTCGACGTCGAGAACCTTGGCCTTGACGATGTCGCCCTTCTTGAACTTCGCCATGGCTTCTTCACCCGGGACGTTCCAGTCGAGGTCGGACAGGTGGACCATGCCGTCGATGTCGCCGTCGAGGCCGACGAACAGGCCGAACTCGGTGGCGTTCTTGACTTCGCCCTCGACGGTCGAGCCGATCGGGTGCGTGGACAGGAAGGCTTCCCACGGGTTGTCGAGGGCTTGCTTCAGGCCCAGCGAGACGCGGCGCTTGGAGCTGTCGACGTCGAGCACGATGACGTCCACTTCCTGGGAGGTGGAGACGATCTTGCCCGGGTGGACGTTCTTCTTGGTCCAGGACATTTCCGAGACGTGGACCAGGCCTTCAACGCCGGCTTCCAGCTCAACAAACGCGCCGTAGTCGGTGATGTTGGTGATGCGGCCGGTGTACTTGGCGCCCACCGGGTACTTGGCTTCGACGCCGTCCCAGGGATCGGACTGCAGCTGCTTCATGCCGAGGCTGATGCGCTGGGTGTCCGGGTTGATCTTGATGATCTGCACCTTGACGGTGTCGCCGACCGCCAGGACTTGCGACGGATGCGAGACGCGCTTCCAGCTCATGTCGGTGACGTGCAGCAGGCCGTCGATGCCGCCCAGGTCCACGAACGCACCGTAGTCGGTGATGTTCTTGACCACGCCTTCGCGGACTTCGCCCTCTTGCAGCTGGCTGACCAGCTCGGTGCGCTGTTCGGCGCGGGCTTCTTCCAGGATGGCGCGACGCGAGACGACGATGTTGCCGCGCGGACGGTCCATTTTCAGGATCGCGAAGGGCTGTTCCTTGCCCATCAGCGGGCCGACGTCGCGCACGGGGCGGATGTCGACCTGCGAACCGGGCAGGAAGGCCGAGGCGCCGCCGAGGTCGACGGTGAAGCCGCCCTTAACCCGGCCGACGATCGAACCCATGACCGGCTCTTGCTTGGCGAACACGACTTCCAGGCGGGTCCAGGCTTCTTCGCGCTTGGCCTTCTCGCGGCTGAGGACAGCCTCGCCCAGGGCGTTTTCGAGGCGCTCGAGGAAGACCTCGACCGTGTCGCCGATCTTCAGCGTGGGCTTGCCGTCGTCATCGACGCCGAATTCCTTGATCAGGATGCGGCCTTCGGTCTTCAGACCGACGTCGACGATGGCGAAGTCCTTCTCGATCCCGACGACGAGACCCTTGATGACGGTCCCTTCGGCGAAATCGCCGCCGGCGCCGCCCATGGAATCGTTGAGGAGGGCTTCGAAGTCGTCGCGGCTGGGGTTCAGGCTGAGATCATCGGCCATGTGTTGAATACAGTCTCTTGGTTGCTGAACGGCCCAATGCGGCGGGATTGCCGCGGAGTCCGGGCGTTCGGAGGTTTTCAGGATTTGTTTGAGCGCCCGCGGCCATCGAGGTCGGCGCGTTGGATTAGCCCTTGGCGGTTTCCCACCGGCTGCGCGCCGTCTCGACGATGCGGCGGGCCGCATCGAAGGCCGCGTCTATACTCATTTCGGTCGTATCCAGCAAGACGGCGTCGTCAGCGGGCTTCATCGGCGAGTCGGCGCGGCCGCCGTCGCGTTCGTCGCGGATACGGATGTCGGCGAGGATCTCGTCGTAGCTGACGTCTTCCCCCTGGCCGGCCAGCTGCTTCCAGCGCCGGTCGGCGCGGGTCTCGGGCGTGGCGGTGACATAGAGCTTGGCCGGGGCGTCAGGGGCGATGACGGTGCCGATGTCGCGGCCGTCGATGACCGCCCCCGGCTCCCGGGCGGCGAAGGTCAGCTGGAAGTCGCGCAGCGCCTCGCGCACCGAGGTGTAGACGGCGACCCGACTGGCGGCCTCGCCGGCGCGGCGGGTGCGGACTTCCGGGCGCTCGAGCTCGGCCGGATCCAGCGAGCGGGCGGCGGCCAGGGCGGCGGCTTCGTCGCCGAGATCCTCGCCCCGCTCCAGCACCTTCACACCCACGGCGCGGTAGAGCAGGCCGGAGTCCAGCACCGGGAAGCCGTAGAGCTTGCCCAGCTTCACGGCGATGGTGCCCTTGCCCGAGGCGGCTGGACCGTCGACGGCGATGACGAAGGCGCTCATTCCGCGTTTCTCTTCGGCTGGCTCAGAGCGCCCAAAAGGCACACCAGACTGATCGTACCCAGCAGCGTGACTGGCAAGACATAACGGGACATCACCGTGATCCGGAAGCCTGACGGGTTCTCGGTCTTGTCGATAACGTACAGGAGGGGCCCGGTCCCGTGACGGCCACGCTTGTTCCAGGTTCGTCCGTCGTGGAGGTCGATAGCCCAGATCGAAAGCCAAGCCGCGAGCAGAACTCCGAAGCATCCCGCCAGGGCGAAGAGCGTGCCCCTCGGCGTCGTGGGCGACACGAAGTCTTGGATCATTGAATGTCGCCGCCCAGGCCGCTCATCAGGGCGACGAAGGTGGGGAAGCTGGTGGCGATCATGCCGGGCTCGTCGACCCTGACCGGCTCGCGAGCCGCGAGGCCGAGGATCAGGTGGCTCATGGCGATGCGGTGGTCGCCGTGGGTCACGACCGTGCCGCCGCCGCGCGGGGCCTGACCAGTCCCGCGGACGATGAAGCCCTCGGACTCCTCATCGACCTCGACGCCGCAGGCCTGAAGGCCTGCCGCCATCAGGGCGATGCGGTCGCTCTCCTTGACGCGCATCTCGCCGACGCCGCGCATTATGGTCTCGCCGGTGGCGAAGGCCGCGGCCACGGCGAGTATGGGATACTCGTCGATCATGCTCGGGGCCCGCTCGGGCGGGACGACGACGCCGGTCAGGGCGGAGTGGCGCACGACGATGTCGCCCACGGTCTCGCCGCCGGCTTCGCGCTCGTTGGTGATGGTCAGGTCGGCGCCCATCTCGATCAGGGTCTCGAACAGGCCGGTGCGCGAGCTGTTCAGCATCACGCCCTCGACGGTCAGCTCCGAGCCCGGAACGATCAGTCCGGCCACGATCGGGAAGGCGGCCGAGGATGGATCGCCCGGCACGTCGACGTGGGTTCCGCTCAAGCTCTGACCGCCGGGCAGTCGGATGTGGCGGCCGTCCTCGCGGTCGGCGATCACCACCTGCGCCCCGAAGGCCTTCAGCATCCGCTCGGTGTGGTCGCGGGTGAACTCCGGCTCGATGACGGTGACGCCCTCGGCGGCGCTCAAGCCGGCCAGCAGCACCGCAGACTTCACCTGGGCCGAGGCCACCGGCAACGTATAGGTCAGGCCCTTCAGCGCCCCGCCGTGCAGGGTCAGGGGCAGGCGGCCGCCGTCGCGGGCCTCGTAGCGGGCGCCCATGGCCGACAGCGGCTCCAGCACCCGGCCCATCGGCCGTTTCCTCAGCGAGTCGTCGCCGGTGAAGGTCGCGGTGATCGGAAAGCCCGCCGCCGCGCCCATGATCAGCCGCACGCCGGTGCCGGCGTTGCCGCAGTCGATGACGTCGGCGGGGGTAGAGAAGCCGCCTTTGCCTTCGATGGTCCAGGCGCCGTCGCCGGTCCGGGTCACGGTCGCGCCGAAGGCCTGCATGGCCTTGGCGGTGGCCAGGATGTCCTCACCCTCGAGCAGTCCGGTGACGGTGGTGGTCCCGTGGGCGAGGGCGCCGAGGATCATGGCGCGGTGAGAAATCGACTTGTCGCCCGGGACGCGAATACGTCCCAGCAGGGGCGCGCCGGGTCGGGCCGAAAGCACGGCGGTGGTCATGCCGGGCGGAACTCCGGAAAAGGGCGGGAGAAACAAAGGGTTTTGCTTTTGACAGCGCCCCCGTCGCGTGGCAAGGGAGCCGCCGCTTTCAAGCCTCTATAGGATATCGCCCCTTGGCAAATCCCGAACTGGGCGCAAAACAAATCTGCCCCAACTGCCAGTCTAAATTCTACGACCTCGGGCGTCGCCCCGCGCACTGTCCGAAGTGCGGCGAAGACTTCGATCCGGAAGAGGCCATCCGCAGCCGCCGCGTGCGCGCTCGCACGGCCACGCCGGACTACGAGGCCGACGAAGAGAAAGAAGAGAAGCCGAAAGTCGCCGAAGAGGGTGATGACGGCTTCGAGGAAGAACCCGATTCGACTCCGGAGATCGACGACGAGGCCGCGGCCGAGCCGATCGAGACCGACGACGACGCCAACGACGACCCCGCCACCCCGGCGGCGGGCGCCGATGACCTGGGCGTCGATTTCGCCGAGGACGAGGATCTCGCCGAAGACGCCGACGAAGACGTGCCCTTCCTCGAAGACGAGGAAGAAGACGACTTCCCGGAAGACGAAATCGACGGCCTGCCCGGCGAGGACGACACCGAGGACCGCTAAAAAACAGGGCCCCGCAAAATTTACGGCGCGGGGCCTTGATCGGCGAGGGATCACGGCATAGAAGTCGCGCCCTCGCCACCGGCCCCGCCGGTTGCGGGACCCGAGACCTCGGGGCTTTAGCTCAGCTGGTAGAGCGCTTGCATGGCATGCAAGAGGTCAGCGGTTCGACTCCGCTAAGCTCCACCATAAAGGCCGCTTCCCACCGGAAGCGGCCTTTTCCACATCTGGATCCCCGCACCCTCCCGCCGAAGTCGCGCACGTTCGTCGCCGCCATCGTGGCGGTCGTCGCCAGTTCCGGGCCGTTTATCGAGGGTTTGTTGCGACCTGCTGCGCCGGGCGGCTGCCTGAGACGACATCGTCCAGGAGCCCCCCATGTCCGCCTTCGGTCTGCTCGTCCTTTTGCTTCAGGCCTACGATCCCATGTTCGGGACCCCGCCGCCGCCCAAGCCCGCGGCTCCGGCGCAGCCCACCACCGTCGCGACCGGCGGGACCGGCTACGCGGCAAAGCCTGCCAGCTATCCCTGGCCGCGCTTATGGCCCGCCAACTACAACACGAACTGGCGCGGCCGGAGCGCCTATACGCCGGACCATCTGACCCTGCCGCAGCCCACGCCGGAAGAGCTGAAGGAGGACAGGGCCTACTACGCCTTCGCCGTCCAGAAGATCGACTACGGCATGGACGTGCCCGGACATCGGGCCGAGGAGTACAAGGACTTTGGCCCCGGCGGCATTTCCGGGCGTGTCGGCCAGTTGAAGATGGGCGAGTTCGACACCTGGAGGGGGCAGATCAAGAAGCCGCACCTGACCATGGTCCCTTACGACGGCCGCTTCGAGGTGGTCGGCGAGCATCCGGTCGGCCAGTTCACCTGCAAGCAGGTCAAGTTCAGCATGTCCCGCGGCAAGCAGAGCGTGTCGAGCATGGACCTGTTCTGTCTTGGCACGGACGGCAAGTGGGACTGGGTCACCTGACCTGAGATCCGCGCGACGGCCGTTGTGATCGACGAAAGGTCCGATTTCGTCGTCGTCACGTTGCGGGTGAGCGCGGCTGCGGGCTGCTTCCGGCGGACATCGCCAGGAGCCCCCCATGATCACCCCCGCCCTCTTCGTCCTGATGCTGCAGGCCTACGACCCGCTGGCCGGCGGTCCGCCGCCGACCCCGCCCGCCAAGGCCGCCGTCGTGAGCGGTCCAGCCGGCGCCCGTTCGCGCCCGGAAGCCTATCCGTGGCCCGAACTGTGGCCGACCAACTACAACGATAACTGGAAGGGCAAGACTTACGAGCCCCGCTACCTCGACCTGCCCAAGCCGGATCCCGTGGCGGTCGCGGCCTATTACAAGTTCGCCGAACAGACCATCAACATGGGCATGAACCCTCCCGGCCACCGCCCGGACGAGCATCGTGACTTCGGCCCCGGCGGCATGGCCGGCCGGATCGGCGCCATGAAACTCGGCGAGGTCGAGACCTGGAAGGGCAAGGCGACCCGCCCGATCCACAAGCTGACACCCTATGACGGCCGCTTCGAGATCATCGGCGACTACCCGGTCGGCGCCTTCGAATGCCGACAGGTGAAGTTCACGATGTCGCGGGGCGCCAAGAGCAGCGTCAGCAAGCTCGAGCTCTACTGCCGCGACAGCAAGGGTGAGTGGGCCCAGGTCAGCTAAGACCGGTCCACTTGCGAACGGCGGGTGCGATCGCCACCTGTGTTCTACGCCGTGGGGCCGGCGCCTTCTGAAGGGCCGATCCCACGGACGAGTCGCTTTGACGAGGACTCCGTAGAGACGATGACGACACGCCCGCTGCTCTTCGACAGCCCCTTTCTTCTGGGCTTCGACCACACTCGCTCCCTGATCGAGCGCGCCGCCAAGGCCGCCGGCGAGAGCTATCCGCCCTACAATGTCGAGGCCCGTGACGACGGTGGCGTGCGCATCAGCCTGGCTGTGGCCGGCTTTTCGCCCGACCAGCTCGAGATCCAGGTCGAGGGCAAGCAGCTGACCATCGCCGGACGCCGAGGCGACGGCCCCGAGGCGGGCGAAAAGGCCTACCTCCACCGGGGCATAGCGGCGCGTGGCTTCATCCGCGCCTTCGTGCTCGCCGACGGCATGGTGGTGAGCGGCGCGCTGCTGCAGCACGGCCTGCTGCATATCGACCTCAACCGGCCTGAACCCGAGCGGCTGGTGCAGCGGATTCCGATCCGCACGGAGGACTGACGGTGCTCGATGACCTGAAAGTAACCGGGGCCGGCTGAACCGGCGGCCCTCGGACGCGTTCCCAGATTGAAGGAGGTGGTCCTATGACACCCCAACTGCTGACCAAAGAAGCCTTTGCCGCCCTTGGCGCTCCCGACCTGGTCTATGTGCGGCCGATCACGGCGGCCGAGATCATGGCCGACACCCCGGCCGACGCCCTGCAGGGATTTTCCCTCAGCCCGAGCCAGACCCTCTACGCCGTCCACCGCGCCGACGGCGAGCGCCTGGCGGTGCTGACCGATCGCGACTCCGCCATGGCCGCTGCCCTGGCCCACGAACTGGCCCCGGTGTCGGTGCACTAGGCGCGAACAACCGCTGAAACGGCGAAGGGCGCGGCTGGCAGGCCGCGCCCTTTTTCGTATGCGACGGCTTGCAGATTAAGCCGCCGAGGGCTGAGCCTCGCGGGCCAGCAGGGCGTGGATCGACTCGGCCGTGCGGGCTTGCCGCAGCTGCTGGCGCAGGTCGCCGTGGCGCAGCAGGCGCGACACCCGGGCGAGGGCTTGGAGGTGCTCGGTGCGGCTTTCCGCCGGCGCGAACAATGCGAACAGCAGGTCCACGGGCTGGTCGTCGACCGACTCGAAGGCCGTCGGCTGCTCCAGGCGCACGAAGACGCCCCGGGTGCGCTCCAGCCCGTGCAGACGGGCGTGCGGCACGGCGACGCCGTGGCCGACGCCCGTCGAGCCGGCGGCCTCGCGCTCGAGCAGGGCGTCCAGCACCTGCTCGGCGTCGAGCCCGAAATTGCGCGCGGCGATGTCGGCGATGACCGACAGCACCTGACGCTTGCTTCCGCCCCCAGCGCGCGGCGCGATGGCGCGCGGCTCGAGCAGGTCTCCGATGTTCATACGCGTAAGGCTCGCGAAAATTCAGACCGGCTCGGGATGGCGATCGCCGTCAGGCGTTTGCCCGAGCTCCGTTGCCGTTCTGTGACTGTGTGCGTTCTGGATCGATCCAGCCGATATTTCCATCCGGCCGGCGGTACACCACGGACAACCCGCCGTGGGCGGCGTTCCTAAACACGATTGTACGGGATTCAGTCAAGTCGAGCTCCATCACCGCCATCGAAACGGTCATGGTTTTGAGCGCTTCCTCGGTTTCGGCGATGATCATGCCGCTGGGAGGGGTGTGGCTGTCGACGCCGTTCCAGTCGTCTTCTTCGTCGTCGTCGGAAGCGCGCAGCACGTAGAAGGCGGCCGTCTCGGCCTGTTTGGCGGTGGCCTGTTCGGTGTGGCTCTTGAGGCGGTTCTTGTAGCGACGGACCCGGGTCTCGATCTTGGCGAGCGCCTGACCGAAGGCCATGTGGGCATCGCCCCCGGAGCCATGGCTCTGGAGCAGCTGCCCCGAGCCAAGCCTCAGAGAGCAATCGACGCGGAACGCGAAGCCCTCCTTGGTGACGACCACTTCGGCTGCTCCGCCGCCGCGATCGAAATATTTGCCAATGGTGTTGGTGAGGTCGTCCGAGACCCGCATCCGCAGGGCCTCCCCGACGTCGACGTGTTTGCCGGACACTTGCACTTGCATACCCGATAGAACGCGCCTGGGCCGAAGTGGTGTCAAGTAAACCGACGTTCGCTCCCAGGTTTGTGAGCGACGGTGTTCGAGCCGTCAGGCGAGCCCGAAAAACGCCAGCACCTTGTCCAGCGCGAGCAGCGCCGCGCGGTAGCCTAGAACCAGCAATCCGACGCTGATCCCGCTGATCGCATAGCCGATCAGGGTCAGGATTCCGTCCCGCTGCACCAGCGACAGCCCGAACGCTGCGATGGCCGCGGCCGGGGCCATGTTGCCCAGCGGAATCGGCAGGATCAACACCAGCGACAGCAGGAAACAGGTCAGGCCGATCATGCGGTCGCCAACGGCGCCGAACATGAAGCCCCAGCGCGGCCGCGACACCTTCTCGATCCGCTCCAGCGTCGGCAGCAGCTTGGTGACGGCCTTGCGCATGTCCGACCGCTTCATGCTGCGGTCGTCGATGAAGCCGGGCAGCCACGGGCTCTGGATGCCGACCGCCACCTGTGGCGACAGCAGCACCAGCGGCACCGACAGGAAGCTCGATGAGCCCGGCGGCAAGGGCAGCCAGTTGGGCGCCGAGAAGATGAACAGCAGCGCCCCGAAGGCCCGGCGGCCGAACCGGTGGACGATCTCGCCGACCGACACCGTGGGGTCGGGGTCGAGGCTGATCTCGCGGAGGATGGCCGACAGAGGCAGTCGGACTTCAGTCGATGTCATTCAGGGCTCCGGACGCGCACCCATAACGCACGGGCGGGCCGTTCGGCTCGCGGGGAACTCAGACCGTGGCGCGAAGCATGCGCCGACGTTCGACCGAGGACGGAATACGCATGGCCTCGCGGTATTTGGCTACCGTCCGCCGGGCGATGTCCACCCCCGCTTCCTTGAGGATGTCGACGATGGAGTCGTCGGAGTGGACGTCGATCTCGACCCGCTCGGCATCGATCAGCTGGCGGATCTTGTGGCGGACGCTCTCGGCCGAGTGCGCCTCGCCGCCCGACGAGGAGGCGATCGAGGAGGTGAAGAAGAACTTCAGCTCGAAAACGCCGCGCGGGGTCGAGACGTACTTGTTCGAGGTCACCCGGCTGACCGTGCTCTCGTGCATCGAGATGGCGTCGGCGACGGTCTTCAGGTTCAGCGGGCGCAGGTGCTCGACGCCATAGGCTAGGAAGCCGTCCTGCTGCCGGGCGATCTCGCCGGCGACCTTGAGGATTGTGCGGGCTCGCTGGTCGAGGCTCTTCACCAGCCAGTTGGCGTTGGCCAGGCAGTCGGAGACGAAGGTCTTGTCGGCGTCCGAACGCGCGCCACCCTGGACGCGGGCGTGGTAGCGCTTGTCGACCAGCACGCGGGGCAGGGTGTCGGTGTTCAGCTCGACCAGCCACATGCCGCCGGCGCCCTCGCGGATGAAGACGTCGGGGGTGACCGGCTGCGACGGCTCGCCGCCGAAGGCCGCGCCCGGGCGCGGCGTCAGGGCCCGGAGCTCGCCGATCATGTCGCGCAGGTCGTCGTCGTCGACGCCGCAGGCCTTGCGCATGGCGGTCATGTCGCGGCGGGCGAGCAGGTCGAGATTGTTCAGCAGCGCTTCCATGGCCGGGTCGAGCCGGTTGCGCTCCTTCAGTTGCAGCGCCAGGCACTCGCGGACGTCGCGGGCCATGACGCCGGTGGGCTCGAAGCCCTGCAGGCAGGTCAGGACCTTTTCGACCAGATCCAGCTCGCAGCCGAGCCGCTCGCTGATCTCCGCGAGGTCGGCGCGCAGGTAGCCGCCCTCGTCGGCGGCGTCGATCAGCACGGCGGCGATGGCGCGCTCGGCTTCGGTCAGGCGGGCGTGGGCGAGCTGGTCGTGCAGGTGCTCGACCAGGGTCTTGGCGCGGGAAAGGCGGTCCTCGAGATCGTCGTCGCCGTCGAAACCGGAACCGCCGCTGCCGGCGCGGGACCAGTCGATGGCGCCGCCGGCCTGGCCGGCCTCGTCGCCGCCCTCGCCGGAGTGGCGCTCGCCGGGCGACAGATCGTCAGGGGTCGCGTCCATCTCGACGGTGGCGGTGTGGTCGGGCGCGGTGTCGGCGGCGTACTCGACGGTCTCGGCCTTCACGGCCTCGGGTTCGCCCTCGGAGTCGCGATCGTCGCGCTGAAGCAGCGGATTGCGTTCGAGCTCGGCGTCGACATAGGCCTCGAGCTCAATGTTCGTCAGCTGCAGAAGCTTGATAGCCTGCTGCAGTTGGGGCGTGATGACGAGGCCCTGGCCCTGTCTAAGCTCAAGTCTTGGCCCGAGCGCCACGCGTGTCTCCCCCGCCCCGATGCGAACAACAGCGTGCAGGATCGACGGCGAAGGTTAACGCCACCCTTAAGTGGCCCCCTTCTTGCAGAGGCGCGCGGTCGCACCCGTCGCAAACTCAGTTGAAGCGGTCGCCCAGATAGACGCGGCGGACGTCGGGATTGTCGACGATCTCCTGCGGCGCGCCTTCGAACAGCACCTCTCCGGCGTGGATGATCGAAGCCCGGTCGATGATGTCGAGCGTTTCGCGGACGTTGTGGTCGGTGATCAGGATGCCGATGCCGCGGCCCTTGAGGTAGCCGATCACCTCACGAATGTCGGCGATCGCCAGCGGGTCGATGCCGGCGAACGGCTCGTCGAGCAGCATGAAGCTGGGCTCGCTGGCCAGGGCGCGGGCGATTTCCACGCGGCGACGCTCGCCGCCCGACAGCGACACGGCCGGCGAGTTCTTGAGGTGGGCGATGCGCAGCTCGTCGAGCAGGGCCACGGTGGTCTGGCGAGCCTTGGACGGATCACGCTCGCGCATCTCGACCACGGCGAGGACATTCTCCTCGACCGTCATGCCCCGGAAGATCGAGGCTTCCTGCGGCAGGTAGCCGACGCCCATGCGGGCGCGCTGGTACATCGGCAGGCTGGTGATGTCGCGGCCGTCCAGCGTGATGGCGCCCTGGTCGACGGGAATCAGGCCGGTGATCATGTAGAAGCAGGTGGTCTTGCCGGCGCCGTTGGGACCGAGCAGACCCGCGACCTCGCCCCGGGCCAGCTTGAGGCTGACACCGCGCACGACCTGGCGCTCGCCGAAGGACTTGGTCAGCCCCTCGACGACCAGGCCGCCGTCCGTACTCTGCTGGACCGGCTGGCTCGCCACTTACCGCGAGGTCCCTTGGTTGGGATAGAAGACGCCGCGCACGCGGCCGCTCTTGCCCCGGCCCTTGGTGTTGGAGCTCAGGTTGGCTTCGCCGCTCTTGGTGTTGATCACCATCCGGTCGCCGCGCACGACGCTCTTGCCCTGCACGACGATGACGTTGCCGGTCATGGTGATGGTCTCGTTGCGAGCCGTGTAGATCGCGGTGTCGCCGCGCACGGTCCGCTCCGGCGTGACGAAATAGACCTGGCCGCGGGCTTCGATGCGGTCGTAGTCGCCGCAACCGTCGCCCTTCTTGACGGCGAACATCTTGATGCTGTCGGCGCGCAGCCGCGTACGGCCCTGCAGCGCCTCGACCGCCCCGCTCCAGTCCGACAGGCACTGGCTCTGGACGACGACCTGGGAGTCGGCGGTGATATCCATCGGCGCGCGCGGATCCAGCTGGGCGAGCGCGGAGCCGGCCGACAGCAACATCCCCGCGGCGGCGACGCCGGCGAGCCCAGACTTCAATTTCGCGCTGCGCATGCGCGCTCCCGACATGACCATGACTCGTCTTAATCCGTATTCACGCGCGTGCGAACCCTGCCTCGGAACTCGATGCGGTCGCCCTTGTCCTTGACGGTGTAGCTGTCGGCCGAGACCTGGCCGACGGGGCCGTCGCCCTCGATGCCCTTCTGGCCGACCGCGAGGCCGGTGCGGGTGTCGATAGTGGTGTCGTTGGTGGCCACGCGGTTGCCGGCGCCGTCGTCGATGCGCACGTCGCCGGTCAGCCGCAGCAGCTGTGTCTTCTCGTCGTAGGAGCCCTTGCGCGCCATGATCCGGCGCGGGGTCGCGGTCTCGGCGCCGACGACCATGATCGGCTCGATCAGCGCCACCTGGCTGGGCGAGCGCTCGTCGCGCACCGCCTGCTGGGCGCCGATCAGGAAGCTGCGGCCGTCCTCGACGCGGCCCTGGAAGCGGGCCCCGACCATGCGGATGATCGGGTCATCGGTCTTCAGCGGCTTGGGCGCGCGCATCGCGCTGGCCGCGACCATGCCGACGAGGCCGAGCGTGATCACGGCCATGACCAGCGGCAGGCCGATGCGCATCCGCTGGATCAGCGACCGCCGCTGCCGCCAGCGCGCGAAGGCCGCGTCGCGGTCGATCGGCTCTGCGTGATGGGCGGCTTCGGTCACGGGTCGGCTCAGCTGTGGGCGAAGATGTCGATGTCTTCCCAACCGGCCAGGTCGAGCCGGGCGCGGATGGGCAGGAAGTCGAAGGCGGCCTGGGCCAGGTGCTGACGGCCTTCGCGGATCAGCATCTCGTCCAGCTTGGCCTTCACGCCGTGAAGATGCAGCACGTCCGAGGCTGCGTAGGCCAGCTGCTCGGGCGACAGCTTCGCCGCGCCCCAGTCGGAGCTCTGCTGCGCCTTGCTCAGGTCGACGCCGACCAGTTCCTTGACCACGTCCTTGAGGCCATGGCGGTCGGTATAGGTACGGGCGAGCTTCGAGCCGATCTTCGTGCACCAGACTGGAGTGGTCTCGACCTCCAGATGGCGTTCGAACATGGCGATATCAAAGCGTCCGAAGTGAAAAATCTTCAGCACCGACGGATCGGTCAGCAGCGCCTTGAGATTGGGGCAGTCATAGGCGGGCCGATTGAGCCGCACGATATGGGCGTCGCCGTCGCCGGCCGAGATCTGGACCACGCACAGCGGATCGCGCTGCAGGCTCAGGCCCATGGTCTCGGAATCGACGGCCACCGACGTCACGCCCGCGAACAGGCCCGCCGGGATATCGCCTTCATGCAGATGATTGGCCAACTTCGGACCCCTCCCTCTCTACGTCACTATACATATAGGAGAGGAGGGTGGTGCCCAGGAGAGGACTCGAACCTCCACGACCTTTCGGTCACTGGCACCTGAAGCCAGCGCGTCTACCAATTCCGCCACCTGGGCTCGCTAACCGGCGGGAAGCCCGACGGCGCGAAGGCGTGCGTATTAGGGCGCCCGATTGGGGCCGTCAACGCCGCATTGCGCGCGGGGGCCACAACGTCTATCCGGGCGCATTCCTACTGGTAATCCAAAGGCCGCAGCATGCGTGGGCTCGTCACCGTTTTCGGAGGAACCGGCTTCGTCGGTCGCCAGGTCGTGCGCTCGCTCGCCAAGCAGGGCTGGCGCGTCCGCGTCGCCGCTCGCAACGTCGGCCGCGGCTACCGCATGCGCATGCTCGGCGACGTCGGCCAGATCGAGGTCGTCCAGGCCAACGTCCGCAGTTCGGCCTCCGTGATCCGCGCCCTCGACGGCGCCGAGGCCTGCGTGAACCTGGTCGGCGTGCTCTACGAGACCGGCCGCCAGCGCTTCCAGACGATCCACGCCATGGGCGCCAGGGTGGTGGCCGAGGCCGCCGCGCAACGGGGCATCGTCAATTTCGTTCAGATGTCCGCCCTCGGCGCGGATATCGACTCGGCCTCGAAGTACGCCCGCACCAAGGCCATGGGCGAGCAGGCCGTGCGCGAGCTCATCCCCTCGGCGGTGATCGTGCGGCCGTCGGTGATCTTCGGACCCGAGGATCAGCTCTACAACCGCTTCGCCGCGCTTGCCGGGTTCAGCCCGGTGCTGCCGCTGGTCGGCGGCGGTCACACCCGCTTCCAGCCGGTTTTCGTCACCGACGTGGCCAACGCCATCGCCGCCGCCCTGAGCCTGCCCGAGGCGGCCGGCCAGACCTATGAACTCGGCGGCCCGGCGACCTACAGCTTCCGCGAGATGATGGAGTTCCTCGTCCGCGAGACCGGCAAGGCCCGCGTGCTGCTGCCCGTGCCGTGGCCGATCGCCAAGGTCATCGGCCAGGTCGGCGACCTGCAGACCGCGCTACTGCCGGTGATCCCGCCGCTGTTGACCTCGGACCAGGTCGAGCTGCTGCGCGGCGACAATGTCGTCAGCGAAGGGGCCCCAGGCCTCGCCGAGCTGGGCATCACCCCCAGGACCGTCGAGGCGATCGCCCCGTCCTACCTGTACCGCTACCGCAAGGGCGGCCAATACGCCGCCGCGCCGGAAGGGGCTTTCTAAACACGGAATCCTCTCCCTCTTGGGAGAGGTGGCCCGGCAGAGCCGGGTCGGAGAGGGATGCGCGACCATCGGCCGGCGCTTCGCCTCCCTCTCAGTCACCGCTCCGCGGCGACAGCTCTCCACGAAGGAGAGCATCAATCTAAGTCGCGTAGATGATCCCCAGCCCGATCACGCCGACGACGATCCGCCACCATCCGAACGGCGACAGGCCGCGCTTGCTGACGAAGTCGAGCAGCACCTTCACCACCACCAGGCCGGACAGGAACGACACCACGAAGCCGATCGCCAGCAGGCCGAGGTGGTCGCCGACCATCAGGCTCTCGCGGCTCTCCCAGAAGTCCTTGGCGAAGGCGCCGACCATGGTCGGGATGGCCAGGAAGAAGCTGAACTCGGCGGCCGCGCGCTTGTCGACGCCCAGCAGCACCCCGCCGACGATGGTCGCGCCCGAGCGCGAGACGCCGGGGATCATCGACACACACTGGATCAGGCCCACGCCCAGCGCCGTCAGCAGCGGCAGCTTCATGGCGTCGTCATGCCGGGGCGCCGGGCTCCAGCGGTCCAGGGCCAGCAGCACGAAGCCGCCGACGATCAGCGACCAGCAGATGATCGCCGGGTCCGCGAACAGCACCTGCTTGATGAAGCCGTAGAGCAGGAAGCCGAAGAACACCGCCGGCAGGAAGGCGATCAGCACGCTCAGGGCAAAGCGTCGGGCCTGCGGATCGGTCGGCAGGCCGATCAGCACCTTCCACAGCCGGCTGAAGTACAGCGCCACCACCGCCAGGATCGCCCCCAGCTGAATCAGCACCACGAAACTGTCCCAGGACGGGTCCGTCAGCCCCAGCGCGGCCTTGGCCAGCAACAGGTGGCCGGTCGAGGAAACCGGGATGAACTCCGTCAGACCTTCGATCAGACCGAGGATGATGGCGGCGAGAATATCGTTCAAGAAAACACCTGGATTTGACTAAGGTCCATTTTGTGGACCGAATATGCCGAGGCTGGCGACCTGGGCCGTGCAAACGACTCGCAACAGGCTGCATATCGGTCAACAAAGTTGATCATCGCATTTTTCGTGCCGTTTCCGCGCGCTAGACGCCGCGACACGCAAACTTTTCCTTCGAGATGACGGGTGCGCGGCATGGCCGAGCGAATGCTGAAATTCACGACCATCGAACGCCGCACTCCCGAGAAGCGGGACGCGCAGGCGCGCGACCGGGACTTCCTTGAAATCTACGCCGACTTCATCGACGCCAAGGCGACGGAGCAGGCGTCCCGCTGTTCGCAGTGCGGGGTCCCCTTCTGCCAGACCCATTGCCCGCTGCACAACAACATCCCCGACTGGCTGCGGCTGACCGCCGCCGGCCGGGCGGAAGAGGCCTACAGCCTGTCGCAGGCGACCAACAACATGCCGGAGATCTGCGGCCGCATCTGCCCGCAGGACCGGCTCTGCGAAGGCAACTGCGTCATAGAGCAGTCGGGTCACGGCACGGTGACGATCGGCGCCGTCGAGCGCTATCTCAGCGACCGCGCCTGGGAAGAAGGCTGGGTGAAGCCGCTGCAGAGCCTGGGTGAGCGCGGCCAGTCGATAGGCATCGTCGGCGCCGGCCCCGCCGGCCTCGCCGCCGCCGAGCAGCTGCGCGAGCAGGGCTATGCCGTCACCGTCTACGACCGCCACGACCGCGCCGGCGGCCTGCTGATCTACGGCATTCCCGGCTTCAAGCTGGAAAAAGACGTTGTCGAGCGTCGGACCAAGCGCCTGGCCGATGGCGGCGTCGTCTTCCACATGAACTTCGAGGTCGGCCGCGACGCCACCCTGCCGCAGCTGCGCGAGCGCCATGACGCCGTGCTGCTGGCGACCGGCGTCTATGCCGCCCGCGACCTGGAGCTGCCCGGCTCGGGCTCGACCGGCGTGGTCGCCGCGCTCGACTATCTGATCGCCTCCAACCGCAAGGGCCTCGGCGACGACGTGCCCGACTACGACACCGGCAAGCTCAATGCCGAAGGCAAGTCGGTGGTCGTGGTCGGCGGCGGCGACACCGCCATGGACTGCGTCCGCACCGCCATCCGCCAGGGCGCGACCGCGGTCACCTGCCTCTATCGCCGGGACAAGGAAAACATGCCCGGCTCGATGCGCGAGGTCGCCAACGCCGAGGAAGAGGGCGTGGTCTTCGAATGGCTGGCCGCCCCGCGCGGCCTGCTCGGCGACGCCAGCGCCGTCACCGGCGTCCGCGCCGTGCGCATGCGCCTTGGCCCGCCCGACAGCTCCGGCCGTCGCGCGCCCGAGGCCGTCGAAGGCTCGGACTTCGACCTGAAGGCCGAGCTGGTCATCCAGGCGCTCGGCTTCGACCCCGAGGACCTGCCGGTGACCCTGGCCGCCCCCGAGCTCACGGTCAGCCGCTGGGGCACGGTCAAGATCGACCGCAAGACCCAGGCCGCCAGCCTCGACGGCGTCTTCGCCGCCGGCGACATCGCCCGCGGCGCCTCGCTCGTCGTCTGGGCCATCCGCGACGGCCGCGACGCCGCCGCCTCTATCCACAGCTACCTGCTGACCAAGGCCGAGACTCCGGTCCTGGTCGCCGCGGAGTGAACGCCATGAGCGCCGAACTCGACCGTTATCTCGCCAACCGCAAGCTGCTGATCGACGGCCACGCCTACGATCCGTCCAGCGAGCGCGACAACTGCGGCGTCGGCCTTGTCTGCGCCATCGACGGCAAGCCGCGCCGCGAAGTCGTCGAACTGGCGATCAAGGCCCTGAAGGCCGTCTGGCACCGGGGCGCGATCGACGCCGACGGCAAGACCGGCGACGGCGCCGGCATCCTGCTGTCGGTGCCGCAGGACTTCTTCGCCGACCAGGTTCGCAACACCGGCCACCGCCTGCGCGAGGGCGTCATCGCCGTCGGCCAGGTGTTCCTGCCGCGCACCGACCTCGGCGCCCAGGAAGCCGCCCGGACCATCGTCGAGAGCGAGGCCCTGCGCTTCGGCTTCTACATCTACGGCTGGCGCCAGGTGCCGGTCGACACTTCGGTGATCGGCGAGAAGGCCAACGCCACCCGTCCCGAGATCGAGCAGATCATGCTGTCGCCGCCGGCCGGCATGGACAGCGCCGCGCTCGAACGCGCGCTCTACCTCTGCCGCAAGCGCATCGAGAAGCGCATCGCCGCCTCGGCGATCAACGAGTTCTACATCTGCTCCCTGTCGGCCCGGTCGCTGATCTACAAGGGCATGTTCCTGGCCGAGAGCATCGACACCTTCTACCCGGACCTGCAGGACGAGCGGTTCTCGGCGGCGGTGGCGATCTTCCACCAGCGCTACTCGACCAACACCTTCCCGCAGTGGCGCCTGGCGCAGCCGTTCCGGATGCTGGCCCACAACGGCGAGATCAACACCGTCAAGGCCAACACCAACTGGATGAAGAGCCACGAGATCCGCATGGCCGCCCAGGCCTTCGGGGATTTCGGCGAGGACGTGAAGCCGGTGATCCAGTCGGGCGGCTCCGACTCCGCCGCGCTCGACAACACCTTCGAGATCCTGGTCCGCGCCGGACGCGACGCGCCGATGGCCAAGGCCCTGTTGATCCCGGAAGCTTGGAACAGCAAGACCGACGAGCAGATGAAGCCCGAGCACCGGGCGCTCTATTCCTACTGCAACGCCGTCATGGAGCCCTGGGACGGTCCCGCCGCCCTCTGCGCCACCGACGGCCGCTGGGTCGTGGCCGGCAAGGACCGCAACGGCCTGCGTCCGCTGCGCGTCGCCTATACCGACGACGGCATGGTCATCATGGGCTCGGAAGCCGGCATGTGCGGCGTCGCCGAGAGCCGGATCGTCCGTAAGCTGAACATCTCGCCCGGCCGCATGATCGCCATCGATCTGGTCGAGGGCCGCCTCTACGACGAGGAGGCGATCATCGACCGTCTCGCCGAGGCGCACCCCTACACCGAGTGGCTCGGCAACATGGTCGACCTCGAGGAGAAGATCGGCCCGGGGCCGGAGCCGCGTCGCTACGCCGGCGAGGAGCTGGCCCGCCGCCAGGCCGCCGCCGGGATGACCCTGGAAGATCTCGAGATGGTCCTGGCCCCGATGGTCGAGGACGGCAAGGAAGCGATCGGCTCGATGGGCGACGACACGCCCCTGGCCGTGCTGTCGGACAACTATCGCCCGCTCAGCCACTTCTTCCGCCAGAACTTCAGCCAGGTCACCAACCCGCCCATCGACCCGCTCCGCGAGACCGGGGTGATGAGCCTGAAGACCCGCTTCAAGAACCTCGGCAACATCCTCGTCGAGGACGAGGCCCAGACCGACGTCTACGTCGCCGAGAGCCCGGTCCTGACCACCGGCATGTACGACCGCATCCTCGGCTACATCGGCGAGAAGAACCTCGGCGTCATCGACTGCACCATGCCGATCCCGGCAGCGGAGGCGCGCCCCGGCGATGCCCTGCGCGCCAACCTCGACCGCATCCGCGCCGAGGCCGAGGACGCGGCCCTGCGCGGCTGTTCGACCATCGTCCTGACCGACGAGACCATCGCCCCCGACCGCGTCGGCATGCCGATGATCCTGGCCACGGGCGGGGTGCACGCGCACCTCGTCGGCAAGGGCCTGCGCTCCTACGTCTCGATCATCGTGCGCTCGGCCGAGTGCATGGACACCCATTACTTCGCGGTGCTGGTCGGCGTCGGCGCCACGGCGGTCAACGCCTGGCTGGCCCAGGAGAGCTTCCAGGACCGCCTCGACCGCGGCCTGCTCGGCGAGGCCACGCTGCGCGACGTCTGCGTCAACTACAAGACCTCGATCGAGCAGGGCCTGCTCAAGATCATCTCCAAGATGGGCATCGCGGTGATCTCGTCCTACCGCGGCGGCTACAACTTCGAAGCCGTCGGCCTCAGCCGCTCGCTGGTCGCCGAGTTCTTCCCGGGCATGCCGTCGCGCATCTCCGGCATCGGTCTCGCCGGCCTCGAGAAGCGCACGGTCGACCTGCACCGCCGCGCCTGGGATCCGGCCTTCGTCGCCCTGCCGGTCGGCGGCTTCTACAAGTCGCGCCGCTCGGGCGAGGCCCACGCCTTCGACGCCCGCATGATGCACACGCTGCAGCACGCCTGTAACACCGGCGACTATGAGAGCTACAAGCGGTTCTCGGCCGGCATGCGCAACCTGCCGCAGATCCAGCTGCGCGATCTGCTCGACTGGCGCAGCGATCGCAAGCCGCTCGAGGCCGACGATGTCGAGAGCGTCAACGAGATCCGCAAGCGCTTCCTGACCCCTGGCATGAGCCTCGGCGCCCTGAGCCCGGAAGCCCACGGCGCGCTGAACATCGCCATGAACCGCATCGGCGCCAAGTCGGTCAGCGGCGAGGGCGGCGAGGACCGCGCCCGCTACCGGCCGCTGGCCAACGGCGACAACCCCAACAGCGCGGTCAAGCAGATCGCCTCGGGCCGGTTCGGCGTCACCGCCGAGTACCTGAACGAGTGCCGCGAGATCGAGATCAAGGTCGCCCAGGGCGCCAAGCCCGGCGAGGGCGGCCAGCTGCCCGGCTTCAAGGTCACCGAGATGATCGCCCGGCTGCGGCACGCCACGCCCGGCGTGATGCTGATCAGCCCGCCGCCACACCACGACATCTATTCGATCGAGGATCTGGCGCAGCTCATCTACGACCTGAAGCAGATCAACCCGGACGCCCGGGTGACGGTGAAGCTGGTCGCCATGACCGGCATCGGCGCCATCGCGGCCGGCGTTGCCAAGGCGAAGGCCGACACCATCCTGATCTCCGGCAGCGTCGGCGGCACCGGCGCCTCACCCCAGACCTCGATCAAGCATGCCGGCGGACCCTGGGAGATGGGCCTGTCGGAAGCCAACCAGGTGCTCACGCTCAACAACCTGCGTCATTCCGTCCGCCTGCGGACGGACGGCGGCATCCGCACCGGCCGTGACGTCGTCATCGCCGCCATGCTCGGCGCCGAGGAGTACGGCATCGGCACCGCCAGCCTGATCGCCATGGGCTGCATCATGGTCCGCCAGTGCCATTCCAACACCTGCCCGGTGGGGGTCTGCACCCAGGACGAGGACCTGCGCGCCCGCTTCACCGGCACGCCGGACAAGGTGGTGAACCTGTTCACCTTCATCGCCGAGGAGGTCCGCGAGATCCTGGCCCAGCTGGGCTTCCGCTCGATCCAGGACATCGTCGGCCGCACCGATTTGCTCACTCAGGTGTCGAGGGGCGGCGAGCACCTCGACGACCTCGACCTCAACCCGCTGCTGGTCCGGGCCGATCCGGGCGGCAACAAGCCCTACTGCACGGTCGAGGGCCGCAACGAGGTGCCCGACACCCTCGACGCCCAGATCGTTCGGGATGCCGCGCCGTTCCTGCAACGCGGCGAGAAGATGCAGCTGACCTACACCGTGCGGAACACCGCCCGGGCCATCGGCGCCCGCGTCTCCAGCCACATCACCCGCAAGTTCGGGATGAGCGCGCTGCCGTCGGATCACCTGACCATCGAGCTCAAGGGTTCGGCCGGCCAGAGCCTCGGCGCCTTCTCTGTGCGCGGCCTGCGGATCGTGCTCACCGGCGAGGCCAACGACTACGTCGGCAAGGGCCTCTCGGGCGCCACCATCGTCGTCAAGCCGTCGCCGCACCTGCTGGCGCCGGAGAGCAACGCCATCCTCGGCAACACCTGCCTGTACGGCGCGACGGACGGAAAACTGTTCGCGGCCGGCCAGGCCGGCGAGCGCTTCGCGGTCCGCAACAGCGGCGCGGTGACGGTGGTCGAGGGCTGCGGCGCCAACGGGCTCGAGTACATGACCGGCGGCGTCGCCGTAATCCTGGGCGCCGTGGGCGACAACTTCGGGGCCGGGATGACCGGCGGCATGGCCTATGTCCTCGACCTCGCCGGCCGCTTCCAGGGCCTGGTGAATCCGGAGAGCGTGGTCGTCCAGCGGCTGTCATCGCCGCACTGGGAAGCCCAGCTCAAGCGCCTGATCGCCGAGCACGCCCACGAGACCGGCTCCGCCTTCGCCGAAGGCCTGCTGCGCGACTGGGACCGCATGCGCGACTACTTCTGGCAGATCTGCCCCAAGGAGATGGTCGGCCGCATCGATCATCCGCTGCGGGCGGAAGAGGCGGCGTTCGAGCGGGCGTAAGAGACGGGGACATGCACCGGCTTCGCCGGATCATGTCCTCTAGTCTGCCTCGTCATCCTCCGCCGGCGGCGTGATGATGTCGGCCAGGCTCTCGCGCTTGGCCCGCTGGCTTTCGGTCAGCGGGACGCCGTCGTCCTCGGCGGCGGTGTCGGCGGTGCGCTCGGTGTCCATGAAATCCTCCTGTCGTGGAGGAAGCCCGCCCGTTCGGTCGCGTTCCAGCACGGCGGCGCGACGGGCGGCGCTGCCGTGTCCGCAACCTGCCAGGCGCGGATCGACCGCACGACCCGCTCCATCGGCGCTTGCGACACGCGGATGGCGCCCGTCTGGGGCTGGTCGAGGTCGATGATCATGGCGATCGACAGCGACACCAGCCCGGTCAGCACCGACGACATCAGCAGCCGCCGCCGATCGGTCGCCAGCACATGGCCGAGGATCGCGCAGGCCACGGCGGCGTAGGCGAGCACGCCCCAGATGATCGAGGCCGGGATACGCGCCTCCGCCGCGGTCTGGCGGGAGCCGGCGACATCGAAGGCGGTATTGGTCGCATCGATCAGCGCCGCGGTGACGTCATCGCGAGCCGTCGCCGTCTCGCGCTGCGTCGCCCGCCAGATCAGCGTCTGGATCTCGTTGCCGCGCGCCAGAAGGGTCCGCTGCTCACGCGGCGTCTTGTGGCCCAGCACGATGGCATAGCGAGTCTCGGCGTAGTTGGACCACAGCGTCGGCAGCACGGCTCTGTCCGGGCCGATTGCGAGCCTTGAGCGCAGGTAGGCCGTGCCGAGAGCGTTGGCTTCCTCGTTCACCCATCCGCGTCGGGCGTCGTAACGGTCGGAAGCCATGGCGAAGGTAAAGCCGATCAGCAGGCCGAGCAGAGCCAGGGCCGCCGACAGCATCAGGCCAGAGCCATCGCCTTCGGCCTTGGCGTCCCGGTCCGGCCGTTTCCCGAGGATTGCCCGGGTCACGCGGAAGGCGATTTCGGTCAGCGCGATCAGCGTCAGGGTGACAACGATAGTCGCGAGCCACAGGGGCATTACGGGCGTTGGCATGACGGCAGGCTCGGGCCACCGCGCCTCAGGGTCCATCGGGTGAATTCAGGAGACGGCCGGACCCGTGTACCGGGCGCGCGGCCGGATCAGCGCGCCGGTCTGCACCTGCTCGACCGCGTGGGCCAGCCAGCCGGCGGTGCGGGCCACCGCGAACAGGCCGAACGGCGCATCGGCGGGCAGGTCGAAGCGCTGGGCCAGGGCGGTGAGCGGGAAATCGATGTTGGCCGCCTCGCCCGTGGTCGTCTCCACCGCCGCCTTCAGCGCCGCATAGTCCGCCGGCAGGTCGAAGGCCGCCAGCAGCGCCGCGGCGCGCGGGTCGCCGGCCGGATACAGCGGATGGCCGAAGCCCGCGATCGGTCCGGCCCGCGCCAGCCGTCCGGCCACCGCCGCCTCAGCCCCGATGCGACGGGTCTCCTCGATCAGGTTCTGCACCCGCCCGGCCATGCCGCCGTGCAGCGGTCCCGACAGCGCCGCGAGGCCCGCTAGCGCCGACGCGGCCAGAGAGGCCCCGGTCGAGGCCGTCACCCGGGCGGCGAAAGTCGAGGCGTTGAGCTCGTGGTCGGCCAGCAGCACCAGGGTCCGGCGGATGGCGTCCGCCGCTTCGGGACGGCCCCAGGCCATGGCCAGCCGGGTGTGGATCGGCCCCTCGGCCGTGGCGCCCGCCGCCGCGTCGGCGACCAGGTCGAGCAGCGCCGTCGCCTCCGCCGCCAGCGCCAGCGGCGCGCGGCCCCGGGCGGGAGCGTCGAGGCCGGCGCGCTCTGACAGCGCCGCGAACAGCCGGGCGCGTAGGCTGTCGGCGACGGGGGGGCTGGCGCGTTCGACGCCCTTCAGCACCGCGCCATGGCCGCCGCGCAGCAGCCGTGCGACCGACTCCAGGGTCGCGCTCTCGGCCAGCTCGACGGCACCGCGTCCGCGATAGAACAGCCGGCCATGAGAAACGGTGGTGATGGCCGAGTCGAGCAACGGCTCGCCCCAGGCGATGGCCCCGGCCGCTACGTCGGATGCCTTGCGGCCGCGCCGCTTGCGCTCGGCCAACTGGCCGATGTCCGACAGGCGATAGCGGCTGCGACGCGGATCGTCGGGATCGGGCCGGGTCTCGATCCGCCCCCGGCTGACATAGGCGTAGAGGGTCTGCGGCCGGATCCCGAGCCGTTCCATCGCCTGTTCCGCCGTTAGCCAGTCGCGATCCATCACTACACATTGATTATGTTGATCAAGATTGACGATAGCATGTTGCGGGTCGATTTGTCCTCGCGAAAGAGAAGGAGAAATCAGATGTCCGATGGCCTGGAGAATGTCGTCGCCGCCGAAACCGTGCTGTCCGAGGTCGATGGCCTTGCCGGCCGGCTGGTGATCCGGGGCTGCTCGCTCGACGATCTGGCCGGTCACGCCAGCTTCGAGGATGCGGTCCACCTGCTGTTCGACGGCTTCTACGAGGGCCTGCCCGCAGACGTCGGCCCGGCCCTGGGCGCCGCCCGCGCCGAGGTCTTCCGCGAGACCGCTGCGATCGACGCCGGCCTGCTGGCGCTGGACCCGGTCGAGGCGATGCGCGCCCTGACGGCCCGGCTCTCCGACGGCGACGACCTCGCCACCGCCCTGAAGCTGATCGCCGCCCCCGCCGTGTTCACCCCCGCCGTCCTGCGCGCCAAGGCGGGCCTGGCGCCAGTCGAGCCGGACCCGACGCTGTCGCACAGCGCCGACATCCTGCGGATGCTGCGCGGGGCGCCGGTGAGCGAACAGGAGGCCAGGGCGCTGGACGCCTATCTGGTCACGGTCAGTGACCATGGCCTCAACGCCTCGACCTTCGCCGCCCGGGTGATCGCCTCGACCCGCGCCGGCCTGACCTCGGCCGTGCTCGGCGGTATCTCGGCGCTGAAGGGTCCGCTGCACGGCGGTGCGCCGGGTCCGGTGATCGAGATGCTCGACGCCATCGGCAAGCCCGAGAACGCCCGCCCCTGGCTGGAGAACGCGCTCGATCGCGGCGAGCGGCTGATGGGCTTCGGCCACCGCGTCTACAAGGTCCGCGACCCCCGCGCCGACGCGCTCAAGGGCGCCGTCCGCAGGCTGACCGAGGGCTCGAACACCGCCCCTGGCCGCCTCGCGTTCGCCGAGGCGGTGGAGGCGGCGGCCCTGGCCATTCTCCACGACCGCAAGCCCGAACGCTCGCTGCAGACCAACGTCGAGTTCTACACCGCCCTCCTGCTCGAGGCCCTGGCCTTCCCGCCGTCCGCCTTCACCGGCGTCTTCGCCATGGGCCGGGTGGCGGGTTGGCTCGCACATGCCCGGGAACAGCTGGCCGGCGGCCGGCTGATCCGGCCGCAGTCGGTCTACGTCGGCCCGGCGCCGAGGAAGGCGGCTTAGCCATTGCGGGCGCCTTGCGTGGTTCGAGACGCTCGCTCGAGGCTCGCTCCTCACCATGACCGATTTCTGAGTCAGTCATCCTGAGGAGCGGACCTTCAGGTCCGCGTCTCGAAGGACGCACGGCGAGATACGCACCTTCGGAGCATGTTCCCGACCGGTGAGTCCGCTACACTGCGCCCATGACCACCCCGCTGACCCTCGCCGAGACCACGGCCCTGACCCGCAGGATCACGCGGCTGTCCGTGGCGGTGGCGGTCGTGCTGGTGGCGACCAAGGGCGCCGCCTACCTCGCCAGCGGCTCGGTGGCGCTGCTGGGGTCGCTGGCCGATTCCGGGCTCGACCTGCTGGCCTCGCTGGCGACGCTGTTCGCGGTGCGGTTCGCGGCCACGCCGCCCGACGCCGAGCACCGCTACGGACACGGCAAGGCCGAGGCCTTCGCCAGCCTGCTCCAGGGCGGCCTGGTCTTCGCCTCGGCGGCGCTGATCGGACGGGAGTCGATCGTCGGGCTGATCAACCCCAAGCCCATCGAAGCCGGTGGCTGGGCGCTGGCGGTGATGGCCCTGTCCATCGTCCTGACCCTCGGCCTGATCACCGCCCAGTCGCGGGTGCTGAAGCAGGCCAGCTCCGTCGCCGTCCAGGGCGATCGCGCCCACTACGCCGCCGACCTCGGCTCCAACATCGCCGCCATGATCGGCATCGCCGGCGCGACTCTGCTGGGCCTGCACTGGCTGGACGGACTGGCCGGCCTGATCGTAGCCCTGTGGCTGATCTGGGGTGCGATCGGCGTGTTTCGCGAGGCCGGCAACCAGCTGATGGACCACGAGCTGCCCGAGGCAGACCGCCAGCGCATCGAGGCGCTGATGCTCCGGGACGATCGCATCAAGGGGGTCCATGACCTGCGCACCCGCGCGTCGGGACCGTTCGTGCATATCCAGCTGCACGCCGATCTCGACGGCGACTGCTCCCTGGCCGAGGCGCACAGCGTGGTGGTGGCGGCGGAGAAGCGGGTGCTTGAAAGCTTCCCCTCCGCCGACATCATTATCCACCCCGATCCGAGCGGACGGGCGGAACCGCATGCCGGCCCATTCGCTGAAAGCCTCACAAAACCAGCGCGGTAAACGCGCCCTTAACGTGCACGGGGGCTATGTGCGCGATTGAACCCCCCGGACCGTCGATGAGCGTCGAACGCACTCTTCACCACTTCCCCCTCGACCCCGCCTCCCGTCAGGTTCGGCTGGCGCTGGGCGAGAAGCGGCTGGCCTTCGCCGAGGTCCAGGTGCGCTGGTGGGAGCAGCCCGCCGAGTTCATGACGCTCAACGCCTCGGGCGTGCCGCCGGTGCTGGTCGAGAACGGCGCCAAGGGCCGCGTCGTGGTCTGCGAGAGCCGCGCCATCCTCGAGCATCTCGAGGAACAGAACCCCGAACCGCCGCTGCTCGGCCGCGATCCCGGCGAGCGGGCCGAGGCCCGTCGTCTGCTGCAGTGGTTCGACCGCAAGTTCGACGCCGAGGTCTCCGGCTATCTGCTGCACGAGAAGATGGAAAAGCGCCTGCTCGGCTATGGCGCCCCGGATCTCGCCAACCTCAGGGCCGGCCGCGAGGGCCTGCGGGTGCACTTGAAGTACATCGAGAGCCTGCTGGCCGAGCGCGACTGGCTGGCCGGACGCCGCATCTCGATGGCCGACATGGCCGCCGCGGCGCATCTGTCGGTGATCGACTATTTCGGCGACGTGCCCTGGGCCGACGTGCCGGCGGCCAAGACGTGGTACATGAAGATCAAGTCCCGTCCGTGCTTCCGTCCCCTGCTCGTCGATCGTTGGCCGGGGATGGCGCCGTCGCCCCACTATCACGACCTTGATTTCTGACACCCCAGAAGACCGCATCCGCGAAAAGGCCCTGAGCCTCGGCTTCGACGTCTGCGGCTTCGCGTCCGCCGCCGACGCCTGGCCGGCCGGCGACCGCCTGGCGACCTTCGTCGGCGAGGGGCTGCACGGAACCATGGGCTGGATGGCCGAGACGCTGGAGCGTCGCCGCCATCCCACCGGCATGTGGCCGCAGGCGCGCACGGCGGTGATGCTGGGCGTCAACTACGGGCCGGACAGCGATCCTCTCGAAGCTCTGAAGGACCGGTCGCGCGGGGCGATCTCCGTCTACGCCCAGGCCGACGACTATCACGAGGTCATCAAGGGCAGGCTCAAGCAGCTCGCCGGCTGGATGGTCGCCAGGGCCGGCGGCGACGTGAAGGTGTTCGTCGACACCGCCCCGCTGATGGAAAAGCCGCTGGCCCAGCGCGCCGGCCTCGGCTGGCAGGGCAAGCACACCAACCTGGTCTCGCGGGAGCTGGGCAGCTGGCTGTTCCTGGGCTCGGTGCTTACCACGCTGGACCTTGCCCACGATGCGCCGGAGGTCGACCACTGCGGTTCCTGCCGCGCCTGTCTCGACATCTGCCCGACCAACGCCTTCCCGGCGCCGTTCCGGATCGATGCGCGGCGGTGCATCTCCTACCTGACCATCGAGCACGCCGGTCCGGTGCCGGACGAGTTCCGCGCGGCGATGGGCAACCGCATCTACGGCTGCGACGACTGCCTGTCGGTCTGCCCCTGGAACAAGTTCGCGGCCACGGCGCGGGAGAGCGCCTTCCACGCCCGCGAGGAGCTGCGTGGTCCGTCGCTGGCCGAACTGGCGGCGCTGGATGACCCCTCGTTCCGCGCGCTGTTCCGCAAGAGCCCGGTCAAGCGCATCGGCCGCGACCGCTTCGTCCGCAACGTGCTCTACGCGATCGGCAACAGTGGGGATCCGGCGCTTATGGCGAGCGCGGAGCGGCTGTTGGACGACCCGTCGGACGTGGTGCGGGATGCGGCGGGCTGGGCGGTAGCGCGGTTGGTGGCGCTGTAGCGCTTTGCGTGGTTCGAGACGCGCTTCGCGCTCCTCACCATGACTAACTATGAGTCAGTCATCCTGAGGAGCGAGCCTCAAGCGAGCGTCTCGAAGGACGCAGAGCGTTACGACAAGCGTTCCGCCAGCCGCAGCATGAACGCAGCGCCTTGCCGCATCTGCTCGAGCTCGACGTACTCGTCCGGCTGGTGAGCCTGATCGATGTACCCAGGCCCGCAGATCACCGTCGACAGTCCCGCGCCCTGGAACTGGCCGCCCTCCGAGGCGAACGGCACGACCCGCATCGGGCTGTTGTCGCCGGTCAGGCTCCGCGCGAAGGCCTCGGCCGCCCCGTCGCGCTCGGGCGCCATCGGCGGCACGTCGGCCAGCACCTCGAACACGGCCGAGGTCTCCGGGTAGCGTGCCTTGAGCCGGCGATCGAGGTCGGCCACCTGGGCGCGGAAGTCGGCCAGCAGGTCCAGCGCCCGCTGTCCGGGCTCGCAGCGCAGGTCGAAGACGATCTCGCAGCGCCTGGCCAGGATGTTGGCCGCCGTGCCGCCGTCGATGCGGCCGATGGTCAGGCTCGTGCCCTTCGGCTCGAACGGTGAGGCGGGGTCGGCGCCCAGCTGCAGACGATCGGACAGGACGGTGAGGGCGGTGATCAGCTCCATCGCCGCCATGTTGGCCGAGACGCCCAGGTGCGGCTGGCTGCTGTGCGCCTCACGGCCGGTCACCACCACCCGGAAGAAGGCCGCGCCCTTGTGGCCACTGACCGCCTTCATGCCCGAGGGCTCGCCGACGATGGCCAGGGCCGGGCGGGGCAGGTCGCGCGCGATCACCGCGATCATGTCGGGCGCGCCGAAACAGCCGACCTCCTCGTCGTAGGAGAAGGCCAGATGGACGGGCCGGTTCACCGCCTTGAAGTCCGGGACCGCCGCCAGGGCCAGGGCGATGAAACCCTTCATGTCCGCCGTCCCGCGTCCGAACAGCCGGCCGTCACGCTCGGTCAGGACGAAGGGATTGGACGTCCAGGGCTGGCCGTCGACCGGCACCACGTCTGTGTGGCCGGACAGGATGACCCCGCCCTCGACCATCGGGCCGATGCTGGCCAGCAGGTTGGACTTGTCGCCGTCGTGGCTGGCGATCCTGCGCGCGTCGACGCCGTTGTCCGCCAGATAACCCTCGATCCAGTCGATCAGCGCCAGGTTCGACAGCCGCGAGGTGGTGTCGAACCCGACCAGCTTGCCGAGGATGTCGACGGCGCGGGCGGTGAGGGCGTCGGTGGGGGTCATAGGCATGTAACTAGGCCGCGACGCCGCAACCGCCAATCCTCTCCCTCTTGGGAGAGGGGGACCGCCCGAAGGGTGGTGGAGAGGGACGCGCTCCCGCCAACCGGCAGGCCGCGGTGGTCGTCGCCGTACTGTCCCGAATGACCCTGCATGCGAAAGCGCCTCCCTCTCCACCATGCTCCGCATGGTCCCCCTCCCAAGAGGGAGAGGATTGCCTTGGTGGTAGTCAGTTCACCCCTCTACGCGCAATGTCTTGCCCCGTATCGCCTTGCCCCGTAAGGCCTTGCCCACATGTCCCACGCTGGCCTCATCCTCACCCTCGCCTGTCCCGATCGCCGGGGCATCGTCGCCGCCGTGTCCGCCTTCCTGGCCGAGCGCGACTGCAATATCCTCGACGCCCAGCAGTATGACGACGCCGAGACCGGCGCCTTCTTCATGCGGGTGGTGTTCGACCCCGACGGCCACGGCGCCGAGGACCTGCGCGTCTCGTTTGCGGGCGTCGCTAATGCGTTCTCGATGCGCTGGAGCCTGCGCGACCCGGCCGTGCGCAAGCGGGTGATGATCCTGGCCAGCAAGTCCGACCACTGCCTGGCCGACCTGCTCTACCGCTGGCGCATCGGCGAGCTGCCGATGGACATCGCCGGGGTGATCTCCAACCATCCGGCCGAAACCTATCGCCACGTCGATCTCGCCGACCTGCCGTTCCACCACCTGCCGGTGACCAAGGACACCAAGCTGGAGCAGGAGGCGCAGGTCTGGCAACTGATCCGCGACAGCAAGGCCGACCTCGTCGTGCTCGCCCGCTACATGCAGGTGCTGTCCGACGGTCTCGCGGCAAAGCTCGAGGGGCGGTGCATCAACATCCACCACTCGTTCCTGCCCGGCTTCAAGGGCGCCAAGCCCTATCACCAGGCGCATGCGCGCGGGGTGAAGGTGATCGGCGCCTCGGCCCACTACGTGACCGGCGACCTCGACGAGGGTCCGATCATCGAGCAGGATGTCGAGCGCATCAGCCATCGCGACACGCCCGAGGACCTGATCCGCAAGGGCCGCGATATCGAACGCCGCGTGCTGGCTCGCGCGCTGCGCTGGACGCTGGAAGACCGGGTGCTGCTGAACGGTCGAAAGACGGTGGTGTTCACGGACTAGCGTGTCGTCCTTCCTCCCCGCTCGCGGGGAGGGGAACCGCGCAGCGCGCGGTGGAGGGGTAGCGCCGGCTTATCAGAAATGAGCGCGGTGCACGGCGGCTATTCGTCCAGCCTCCGCGCTACCCCTCAGTCAGGCTCCGCCTGACAGCTCCCCACGCGTGGGGAGCAAGATTACCTCTACCGCCCGAACGCCGAGCTGCCCGCCGCGGGCAGGACGTCGACCAGCTGGATGCGGAAGATCAGCACGCTGTTGGGCGGGATCGGGCCGGCGCCCTGTTCGCCGTAGCCCTGCTCCGGCGGGATGTAGAGGGTCCATTCGTCGCCGGGCTTCATCTGCTGCAGGGCCTCGACCCACGCCGGGATCAAGCCGCGCAGCTGCATCACCGCGGGGGCTCCGCGCTCGAAGCTGGAGTCGAAGATCTCGCCGCTGATCAGCTTGCCTTCGTAGTGGACCTTGATGTCGTCGGCGGGCTTGGGCTTGATCCCGCCCGCCGGGCCCTCGGCCACGACCTTGTAGAGCACGCCCGACGGCAGGGCCTTCACGCCCGGCTCCTTGGCGGTCTTCTCCATAAAGGCGGTCGCCGTCGAGGCGTTGGCCTGGATCAGGGCCGGGTCGGCCTCGGCCGAGCGCTTGCCACAGGCGACGACGGCCAGGGCGGCGAAGGCGATGACGAGAGAGCGTCGAAGCATGGGTGACTCCTAGACCGCGCGGGGCGGGTAGCCGTGGTCGCGCAGGGCGTCCATGATTTCCTGGGTGTGCTGGGCGTCGCGGGTCTCGATCATGATGTCGAACTCCGCGCCCTTGGCCGGCACGTCGAGGGCGAGGCGGTTGTGGGCCACCTCGATGATGTTGCCGCCGTATTCGCCGATCACGTGGCTGACCGTGGCCAGCAGGCCCGGCCGATCGTCGCCGATGATCCGCAGGCTGACCAGCCGCTGCGCCCGCACCAGCTCGCGGGTCAGCACCGAGGCCAGCAGCCGGGTGTCGATGTTGCCGCCGGTGATGACCAGGCCGCACTTCTTGCCCCGGAACCGTTCCGGATAGGCGAGCAGCGCCGCCAGCGAGGCCGCGCCGGCGCCCTCGACCACGGTTTTCTCGACGTTGCAGTACAGCGCCAGCGCCCGCTCGAAATAGGGCTCCTCGATCAGCAGCACGTCCTCGATCAGCGAGCGGACGACGCCGTAGGTGTTGGTCCCGACCTGCTTGACGGCGATGCCCTCGGCGATGGTCTGGCCGCCGCCCTGGGCGTTGACGCCGCGCATGCGGGCGGTGAACGAGGGGAACATGGTCGGCTCGCAGCCGAAGATGCGGATGTCCGGCTTGATCGCCTTGGCCGCCGTGGCCATGCCGCTGATCAGACCGCCGCCGCCGATCGGGATCGGCAGGATCTCGAGGTCCGGCACGTCTTCCAGCATCTCCAGGGCGACGGTGCCCTGGCCGGCCATGACATCGTAGTCGTCGAACGGATGGACGAAGGTCAGGCCGCGCTCCTCGCGCAGGACCTGGGCGTGGGCGGCCGCCTCGTCGTAGCTGTCGCCATGGATGACCACCTCGGCGCCGTGCTGGCGGGTGTGCTCGACCTTCACGAACGGGGTGCCCTTGGGCATGACGATGGTGACCGGCACGCCGAGCCGGGCGCCGTGGTAGGCTAGGCCTTGGGCGTGGTTGCCGGCGCTGGCGGCGATGACGCCGCGATTGCGGTCGGCCTCGCTCATCAGCAGCAGCTTGTTGAGCGCGCCGCGCTCCTTGTAGGCGGCCGTGAACTGCAGGTTCTCGAACTTGACCCACACCTCCGCCCCGGTGATCTCGGACAGGGTCCGGGAATAGCGGCAGGGCGTGCGTTCGATATGGCCGGCCAGCCGACCAGCGGCCGCCTTGATGTCGTCTAGGGTCAGGGTCATCGTGGGCTTGCGGTTAAAGGGCGCGGGCGCCTACCGCAAGCCCCGCATCAGGTCGAAGCGCCGCATGGCCTTGCCGGGAAGCTCGGAGACCGGGCCCAGCGGCAGCGACTCCGCCGCCCGCCGCACGCCATAGGCCGCGCCGCGCAGCAGCGACGCCGCCGACGGACCGCCGACGAAGCCGTGGGCGACATTGACCTGGCGATTGGCCAGCTCGCGCTTGAAACGATAGTCGCCGGCTCCGAGATCGAGGCGGCTGTAGGGGGCGTCGTCCATCCAGCGCAGGATCGACTGGAACAGGATCAGGCCCGGCGAGTAGCGCTCGAAACAGGCGTCGTGGCCGATGATCCAGCTATGCACGGTTCCGCCGCTGCGGATGTTCAGCTGGGCGGCGGCGAGCTTGTCGCCCAAGTGCAGGGTGAACAGCACGCCGCCGAAGTCCGGGTCGCGGCTGGCGAACAGGCCGCGCAGCAGCCGTGGCGGCCAGCCGCCGTCGAACAGGTCGGTCTGGCCGGTGGCCTTCCACGCCGCGCGCTTCCAGGCGACCAGCTGGTCGAGGTCGGCCTTGGAGCGGGAGAAGGCGTTGAACGTCGCCGGCCCGACCTCACGCTCGACCTTGCGGCGCTTCTTGTCGATGTCCTTGAGCACCGAGGTGCCCGCTTCGCGCCGCTCGGCCTCGTAGGCCGGATAGCCGGCGGAGACGTCGATGATGCGCGAGACCTCGGCGCCCTTCGCATGCGGGGCGAAGGCGGTCTGGTTCTCAAGCATATGGCTGAAGTCGAGCCGGCCGACGCCGAACGCCTTGATCAGCGCCCGGGGGTCGATCTCGAGTCCGGGTTCGGCGACCACGCCCTGATAGTCGCACATCGGCGCGCCGACCGGCATCGCGGTGAACGGTCCGACCCGGGCGGCCACGAAGCCCCGGGGATCGTCGACGCCGCCCAGCACAGCCACGCGGACGCCGCGCTCGCCGGTGGACGGACCCTGGGCCCGGGCCACCGCCCGGGCCCAGTGAGGCGACAGGAACGGGCTTTCCAGCATCGGATCGGCCGCCTGCAGCGCCGCCCACCGCGCCACGGCGGCGGCGGTCAGCTCCCAGGGTCTGACGACGTCGATCTGCACGGTTGTTCAGGGCCTCGGCGGGTAAGTTGAGCGAACAGTAGTCCGCAGGAGTTTCCGGAGGGTTTAGGCGATAGGCGCCCAATTCGTCGGCGTTGAGGCGCTGATCACCGCCAGGCTCTGGTCCCTTCCGCCGAACCGCGCCTACAGTCGCGGCACAACGAGTTCCCGGGGGATCCTCATGCGCCTTGCCGCCGCCGCCACGCTGGCCGTTTCCATGCTCGCGGCGACCGCCGCCCAGGCGGAGGGCGGCAAGACGGTCGCCGTCACCGCCGAGCGCCTGCTCGATGTCGCTACCGGCAAGTATATCGAGAGTCCGCTGGTGCTGATCACCGACGGCCGCATCACCGCCGTCGGCTCATCGGCGTCGATGACCATTCCGGCGGGGACCCCGACCATCGACCTGCCCGGCCAGACGCTGCTGCCGGGGCTGATCGACATGCATGTGCACCTCGACTCCAGCCCGCTCTACGGCGGCTACACGGGCCTGCGCTTCACCGACAGCTTCTGGGCCGTGGTCGGCGCGGCCAACGTCCAGACCACGCTGAAGGCCGGCTTCACCACCGTCCGCAATGTCGGCTCGGACCGCTACAACGACGTCGGCCTCAAGCAGGCGATAGACGAGGGTATTCTAGAGGGACCGCGCATCGTGCCGGCCGGCTATTCGCTCGGCTCGACCGGCGGCCACTGCGACAGCACCTACTTCCCGCCGTCGATGGACCAGACCGGCCCGGCGGTGATCGACGGCCCCGAGGAAGGCCGCAAGATGGTCCGCCGCATGCACAAGTACGGCGCCAAGGTGATCAAGATCTGCGCCACCGGCGGGGTCTTCTCCAACGACGGCGTCGGCGTCCAGCAGCTGAGCGTCGCCGAGATCCGCGCCATCACCGACGAGGCCCATATGCAGGGCCTGAAGGTCGCCGCCCATGCCCATGGTCCTGAAGGCATCCGCGCGGCCATCGAGGGCGGCGTCGACACCATCGAACACGCCTCCCTTGTCGACGACGCCGGCATCAAGGCGGCGATCAAGGCCGGCGCCTTCTTCGGCATGGACATCTACAACACCGACTACACACAGTCGGAAGGCCGCAAGAACGGTGTCCGCGAGAGCGAGATCGAAAAGGACCGCGCCATCGGCGAGGCCCAGCGGCAGAACTTCTGCAAGGCGGTGAAGGCTGGGGTGAAACAGATCTTCTCGACCGACGCCGGCGTCCATCCGCACGGCGGCAACGCCAAACAGTTCGCGGTGATGGTGAAGTACTGCGCCACCCCGCTGCAGGCGATCCAGTCGGCGACCGTCAACGCCGCCGAGGCGCTGGGTCAGTCGGCCGACGTCGGCCAGGTGGCCGTCGGCCGCTGGGGCGACCTGATCGCGGTGAAAGGCGATCCGCTGGCCGACGTGACGGTGCTGGAGCGCCCGACCGCGGTGATCAAGGGCGGCGTCGAGGTGAAGCTGTAGGGAGCATTGCGTGGTTCGAGACGCGCTGCGCGCTCCTCACCATAACTGTCTCAGAAGCTAGTCATCCTGAGGAGCGAGCCCTCAGGCGAGCGTCTCGAAGGACGCAGTGACTAGACCTCGCAGGCCGCCTTGGCTTCGGCGCGGAGCTCCGGGATCCCCGTGCCCTTCTCGGACGAGGTCGCCAGCACGCGCGGGAACGAGGCCGGGCGCTTGCGGATGGCTTCGACGGTCCGGGCGACCACGGCTTCGACCTCTGCCGGCTTCATCTTGTCCGACTTGGTCAGCACGATCTGGTAGCTGACCGCCGCCGTGTCGAGGGCGTCGAGGGCGGTGCTGTCGACGTCCTTCAGGCCATGGCGGGCGTCGATCAGCAGATAGACCCGCTTCAGGTTCGGGCGGCCGCGCAGATAGGCCCGGCCGAGGTCCTGGAACTTGTTGGCGACGCCGCGCGAGACGCGGGCGAAGCCGTAGCCGGGCAGGTCGACCAGCCGCAGCTTGTCGTCGAGGTTGAAGAAGTTGATCTCCCGCGTCCGGCCCGGCTCGTTCGAGGCCCGGGCCAGGTACTTCTGACCGACCAAGGCGTTGATCAGGCTCGACTTGCCGACGTTGGAGCGGCCGGCGAAGGCGATCTCCGGCAGGTCGGGCGAAGGCAGTCCGTCCATCTTCACCGCCCCCATCATGAAGGCGACGGGGTGGGCGAAGAGGATCCGGGCGGCCTCGAGCTCGTCAGCGTCGAAGATCGGGGTTTCGTCGGTCAACCGACCGCCTTCCCCTCGCCGCGGAAGCGGGCGAGGAAATCGTCGATCGGGTTCTCGACCTTGAGCCGGTGCATGATGATGTACTGCTGGAAGATCGAGAACACGTTCGAGAACGTCCAGTACAGCAGCAGGCCCGCCGGGAAGCCGGCCATGATGAAGGTGAACATGATCGGCATCAGCTGGAAGATGCGCTGCTGCATGGGATCGGGCGCCGGCGGGTTCATCGCCGTCGTCAGCCACATGGTAAAGCCGTAGAGCAGCGGCAGCGGGCCCAGGTGCACCAGGGCCGAGACGCCGCCGATCAGCGGGGTCGAGGCGACGTCCCACGGGATCAGGCCGAACAGGTTCAGGATGGTGTGCGGATCGGGCTCCGACAGGTCGCGGATGTAGCCGAAGAACGGCGCATGCCGCATCTCGATGGTGACCGACAACACCTTGTAGAAGGCCAGGAAGATCGGGATCTGCAGCAGGATCGGCAGGCAGCCGGCGATCGGGTTGACCTTCTCCCTCTGATACAGCGCCATCGTCTCCTGCTGCATCTTGGTCGGGTCGTCCTTGTACTTCGCCTTGATCTCCTCCATCGGCTTCTGGAGCTTCTTCATCCGCGACATCGACTCGTAGCTCTTGTGAGCCAGCGGGAAGAGGATGATCCGGACCAGCAGCGTCACCGCCAGGATGGCGATGCCGAAGTTGCCGACCAGGCCGAAGATGAGCTCCAGCGCCATGAAGAAGGGCCGGGTGAAGAACCACAGCATCCCCCAGTCGACGGCCTTGTCGAAGTCGGGGATGGCCAAGGATTTTTCATAGCCCTGCAGGGTCTGGACGACCTTGGCGCCGGCGAACAGGCGGGTGGTCTCGACGACCTGGGTTCCCGGCGCGATGGTGCGGGGGGCGCCGAGGTAGTTGGTGTCATAGATGTCGACGCCGTTGTCGGTAGTGACGCGGTAGTTGGCGCTGATCTTCTCGGACTGGTTCGGGATCAGGGCCGCCAGCCAGTACTTGTCGGTGACGCCGAGCCAGCCGCCGGTCGAGGCGAAGGTCTGGGCTTCCTTCTTCTTCCAGTCCTTGTACTTGCGCAGGCGCAGCTCGCGGCCTTCGTCGCCGTTGGACAGGATGCCGATCGCGCCCTCGTGGACGTTCTGGCCCTTGGCGGCGGAGGGGTGCAGGCCCTGGCGCTGGACCGAGGCGTAGGGCGCGACCGTGATCGGGGCGCCGCTGGTGTTGGCCACGGTGTCCTGCACCGTGAACATGAACTTGTCGTCGACCGAGACCAGGCGTGTGAACACCAGGCCGTTGGGCGCGGTGTAGGTCAGGGTCACGGGCTTGCCGGGGGTGAGCACGTCGCCGGACTTCACGGCCCAGACGGTGTCGGGGGTGGGCAGGCCGGGGATGTTCTGGCCGGTCCAGCCGAATTCGGCGAACCAGGCGTGATCGGTTCCCTCGGGACGGAACAGTTCGACCGGTGGCGAGTCCTTGGCCAGCTTCTCGCGGTAGCCCTTCAGGAACAGGTCGTCGATGCGGGCGCCCTGCAGGCGCAGCGAGCCGGACAGCGCCGGGGTGTCGACGGCGACCCGCGGGCTGGCCGCCTTGGCCGCGCTGCGCGACAGGATCACCGGCGCGCTCGACGCGGTCGGGGCCTTGCCCTGCGCCTCGGCGGCGACCTTCTCCTGGGCCTTCAGTTCGGCGGTGCGGCGCTGGTTGGCCGGGCCGAGGATGAAGGTCTGGTAGCCGATCAGGATGACGGCGGCGATGACGACGAACACGATCGTGTTGCGGGAGTCGTTCTGCATGGGAGCGGGCTAACCGGAACGGGAGGGATCGGACGTCGCGCCAGGAGACGCGGACACGGGGTCTGGATCGATGCCAGGATCGGGGGCGAGCCTTAACAGCGCGCTTTTCACATCGTCAAGGAGACGCTCCCAAGGGCGCGTCGTCGTACCACCCCGGGCGATGAATACATAGTCGCAGCCCGGGTCGCCGACCTGGGGCAGCAGCAGGCGCGCGGCCTCGCGCATGCGGCGTTTGGCCCGGTTACGGTCCACGGCGCCGCCGATCTTCTTGGTCGCCGTGAAGCCGGCGCGAATGGCGGGGTTGTCGTCGGTCCGGTCGCGCCTCTGCACGACCACGGCGCCACGCGCCGCGGAAGGCGCTTTAGCGGCCAGGAGAAACTCCGGCCGCTTTCTGAGACGCTCGATGATGGGTTCTTCGTCCACGTCCCGTTCCCGTCGTCAGACGCAGATGGGGACGCGCCCAGCCGAAACTAGGCGGTCAGACGCTTGCGGCCCTTGGCGCGACGACGGGCGACGATCTTGGCGCCGTTCTTGGTCGACATCCGCAGCCGGAAGCCGTGACGGCGCTTGCGCACGAGACGCGAAGGCTGAAAGGTCCGCTTGCTCACGGGGTAGCTCCGAATTCTAAAGGTCTAGACGCGCCAGGCCGGGGCCCGTCGCGATGAGCGGGGGGAGATACGGGAAGGGCGTACCCGAGTCAAGCGAACCCCTTACAGATCCGGCCGGATGATCGCCTTGCCGACCACCTGGCGGTCGGCGAGCAGGTCGAAGGCCTCGCGCCATTGATCCAGCGGCAGTTCGGCGTGGACGCGAGGGCGGATGACGCCCTCGTCGGCCATCTTCCAGATCGCCTCCTGGTTCTCGCGGCCGCGCTCGGGGAACTGGCGGCCGTACTCGCCGGCCCGCACGCCCATCACCGAGAAGCCCTTGATCAGCGGCATGTTGACCGAGACCGTCGGGATCCGGCCCGAGGTGAAGCCGATCACCAGCAGCCGGCCGTCGAAGGCGATGCAGCGGGTGCTCTCGTCGAAGATGTCGCCGCCGACGGGGTCGTAAATGACGTCCGCCCCGCGCCCGCCGGTGATCTCCTTCACCCGCTCGCGGAAGCCGCCGGTGACGTTGACGGTCGCGTCAGGGGCGTACTCGTCGGCGACGATCCTCAGCTTCTCGTCGGAGGCCGAGGCGGCGATCACCTTCGCGCCCAGGGCCTTGGCCATGTCCACGCAGGCGAGGCCGACGCCGCCGGCGGCGCCGTGCACCAGCACCCACTCGCCCGGCAGTACCCGCGCGCGGCGCACCAGGGCCACGTAGGCGGTCAGGTAGGCCGCGCCGTAGGCCGCGGCCTGGGAGAAGCTCAGCCGCTCGGGCTTGGGCTTCAGGCTCCGCGGATCCATCACCGCGTACTCGGCGAACCCGCCCAGACGCGCGCCGCCGACGACCGCGTCGCCGACCTTCCAGCCGGTCACGCCCTCGCCCAGCGCCGCCACCTCGCCGGCCAGGTCCAGCCCAGGGGTGAAGGGCAGGGGCGGCTTCATCTGGTACTCGCCCTTGGTCATCAGCAGGTCGGGGAAGTTGACGCTGGCGGCGCGCACCTTGACCAGCACCTCGCCGGGCCCGGCGGTGGGCGTGGGGACCTCGCGCACATGCGTGCCGGCGTAGAACTCGCCCAGACTTTCGACCACCAGCGCGCGCATGTCTCACTCCCGTTGTTGCGGGGGATTCTGGCGTGTTTCCGCTGCGGGAGTCACCCGCCTCCCTCCCCTTTATGGGGAGGGACAGGCCGCGAAGCGGCCAGGGTGGGGCAAGTGGCTATGCGCGAGACGGCGCCGACCTCGGGTCATCCGTACCCCACCCGTCTCGCTACGCGAGACACCCTCCCCATAAAGGGGAGGGAGGGGCGATCACTTCAGCATCCCGTCGTACGCCTGGCGCACGAAGCCCGCGATCTCGCGGCAGGCGACGTCGGCGCAGGGGATGGCGCCGGTGAAGGCGGTGAAGCCGTGGGCGAGGCTGTCGTAGCAACGGTAGATCACCGGCACGCCGGCGTCCTTGAGCCGCTTGGCGTAGCATTCGCCCTGGTCGACCAGCGGGTCGAAGCCGGCGGTGCTGACGATGGCGGGGGCCAGCCCCTTCAGGTCCTCGGTCTTGATCGGCGACAGGCGCGGATCGACCGGGTCGGCGTCGGGGCCGATGTAGTGAGCCATGAACCAGTTCATGGTGTCGCGCGACAGCGGGTAGGCGTCGGCATAGGTGGTCATCGACTGGGTTTCGCTGGCCACGTCCACGGCCGGATAGATCAGCAGCTGCAGGGCCGGCTGCGGCTCTCCGTTGCGCTTCATCTCCTGCGCGACCACGGCGGCGAAGTTGCCGCCCATGGAGTCGCCGCCGATCGAGGCCTGGCCGTCCGGCGCGCCGAAGCGGGCGGCGTTGTCGCGGCCCCAGCGATAGGCGGCCAGCACGTCGTCGAGGCCGGCCGGGAAGCGGTGCTCCGGCGCCAGCCGGTAGTCCACCGACAGCACCGCGCAGCGGGCGATGCGGGCCAGGATCTGGCAGAAGACGTCGCTGGTCTCGAGGTCGCCGATCACCCCGCCGCCGAAGTGGGCGTAGATCATGATCGGCGCGGTCGGATCCTGCTCGGCCGGCCGGTAGGCGCGCAGCTTCAGCGCCCCGCCGAGACCGTCGATGGAGAGGTTCTCGATGCGCACGCCTGGCTCGGGTTTACCGGCCATCGCGGCCAAGCCCGAGGCGCTGCCCGCACGGGCGTCCTCGGCGGTCAGCGATGACATCGCCGGCATCCGCTTGGCTCCCGAGGCCAGGAACTGAAAGCGCGGGTCGAGCGTGCGGCCGCCCTGATAGACGACGCCGCCGCCCGACATCACCCGCAGCACCGGCGTCGGCAGTGACATCAGCACCTTGAGCAGAGCCTTCTGAACGGCGGGGTCTGCCATGGTGTCTCCGGCTATGGGGTCAGGCGCGGCAGGGCGGGGATGCCGCCCAGGATCAGCTTCACGGCGAAGTCGGCGGCCGCGGCGGTGTCGATCGGCCGACGCTCGAGCATCTTGTCACCGACCTCTCGCGCCACGGCGATACAGGCCGCCGCCAGGTAGTCGGCGTCAACGGTCGGCGCATTGCCGTGCTCGATGGCCTCGGCGAAGGCCTCGCGGACCTCCTCGAACACCCGCTCCATCTCCGGAGTCTGGATGCGCATGTGCGGGTGCTTCTCTCCGGCCGGACGCTTGGCCTGCCAGCTGCCGTGCTCGTCGGCGAGGAAGTCGAAATAGGCCTGGATCGCGGCGCGCAGATAACCGTCGAAGTCGTTCGACGTCTCCCAGCAGGCGCGCAGGATCGGGCGGAAGCGCGCGGCGCCGTCGTCGGCCAGGGCCTCGAACACCTCCTCGCGCGAGCGGAAGTAGTTGTAGAAGGTCCCCGAGGCTAGGCCGGTGCGGCGGATGATGTCGCGCACCGTCGCCACCTCGTAGCCCAGCTCGGCGAACACCTCGCGCGCGGCGTCGAGGATGGCGCGCCGGTTGGCGACCTTTGTCGCCTCGCGTTTGCCGGCGGAAAGAAGAACGACCTGACTCATCGCCTACAGGCTACCAGTCAGGCGTCCGCAAGCAAGCGGCGCGCGACGGTCATGCGCGGGGTTTGAGGCCGCTCTGCTTCATCCGCCACAGGAGCAGTTCGATGCGGTCCTGTCCGAAGAACGGCTCGCCCTCGAAGACCATGGTCGGTACGCCCCAGTGGCCGGCGGTTTCCAGCGCCTGCTGGTTGGCGGCGATGGCGGCGTCGAGCCGGTCGGCCTCGTCGCGGGCGGAGCGCTCCAGCGCCTCGGGATCGAGGCCCGCTCGGGTCGCGGCCTGGGCCAAATGATCGCCCAGATGCCAGTCGTCGGTCACGCCCGACCAGATCAGCGTTCCGGCCTCCGCGATGTACTCAAGCCCGCGTCCGGCCTCGGCGGCGGCCTGGCCCATGCGGGTCAGGCGGTGGATGTGCGGCTGGTCGACGGGGACCTCGCCGCTCTTGATGTCCATCAGCACCGGGTCGGGACGCGGCCAGCGCAGCGGCGTGCCCTGCATCTGGCCGAGGCGGTAGACGTCGCGGGCCAGATAGGGCGGCCAGAGCGGGTTCACCCGCTTGAAGAAGCCGTCGATGCGCACCGCGATCGGCAGCACCGGCCGCACGACGATGTCGAGGTCCCAGTCCTGCTCCAGTCGCTGCAACTGCGGCGTCGCCAGGTAGGAATAGGGGCTCCGGAACGACCAGAAGACATCCACGCTCAGGCTCATCGTTTTCTCCCCTTTGGTTACTCATGAGTATGCAGCTACGGTGGCGGGAACAAAAGTGGGAGAATTCGAGAGCGCCGTGGCCGCACCCCAGGTCCAGACCCGAAACGAGCGCGCCCGCGCCCGTCCGCGCGAGATTCTCGACGCCGCCCGTGACCTGTTCGCGCGCAAGGGCTTCGAGGCCGCGCGGATGGACGAGGTCGCCGCCGCCGTCGGCGTCACCAAGCCCGCCGTCTACCGCTACTTCCCCGGCAAGGACCGCCTGATCGAAGCGTTGATGGAGGAGGACCTCGCCGTCCCCAGCCGGGCCGTGAACGCCTGGATCCTGGCGCAGGAGGGCTCGGCCGCCGAGCTGCTGGAGGGGTTCGGCGAGCGGATGGGGGCGATGCAAGCCGGTGGGCTGTCGCGCGGCTATCTGGTCCTGGCGCTGGACGAGGGCGAACGACGCCCGGAGATCGCCGCCTTCATCCGCCGCGAAGTCCTTGCCCCCGGCCTGCTGGCCCTGGCGGCGGCGTTCGAAAAGCTGATGGCGCGAGGGGAGCTGGCCGCCGGCCACGATCCGCAGCTGATGGCGCGGCTGTTCTTCGCGCCGTTCCTGCAGACCACGCTCGGTGTGGCGGGTTACGCGTTGCCGGTCGGCGACGACGAGGCGCGGGCGCGATACCGCGCGTTCCACGTGGCGGCGTTTTTGCGGGCTTTCGCCAACGGCTAATCCTCTCCCAAGAGGGAGAGGATTGCCGCGCTAAACCTCCACGACCTCCGCGCGCGCCTTCACCGGGATCGCATTTCCCGCGGCGTTCGCCCGCTTCGCCCCGCGCTCGATCTCCTTGAGCAGGTCGTGGACGTAGATGCCGAAGTCGACCTGGATCGTGTGGCGCTTGGCCGCGTAATACTGGCCGGTGTGGGTCTGTTCGTCCTTCGCGGTGATCCGCTCCATCTCGGCCTCCGACGGCGGCAAGTACTTGCCGGTCAGGTAGGCGGCAACGAGCTTGGACTGCTGCTCGGCGAAGTTCACCAGGGTCGGCAGCGGCTGGGCCAGCGCCATGTAGAACAGGTTCGGCACCCCCGGCTTCATCATCCGCTTGTAGAGCGGCAGGCGGTGGTCCTTGTCCGGCACCAGCTCGGCGTTGTCGAAGAACGGGAAGCGCATGTCGTAGCCGGTGGCGAAGACGATGGCGTCGACGTGCTCGACGCTGTCGTCGGCGAAGCGGACGTTGGTCCCCTCCAGCGCCTTGATCGCCGGCTTGAACTTGATGTCGCCACAGCCCGCCCGGGTCAGGAACTCACCGCTGACCGAGGGGTGGGCTTCCAGCGGCTCGTGGTCGGGCTTGGGAAGGCCGTAGTCCTCCATGTTGCCGAGCGTCTTCTTGATCATCTTGCGAGCCATGGAGAGGCCGAGCTTGCGCGGCATCCAGTGCGGCATCGAGCTTTTGTCGGCCGGCTTGCCGTTCATGTACTTGGGCAGCACCCAGACCCCGCGCCGGGCCGAGACCCACAGGTTCTTGGCGATCGGCCGCTGGGCGAGCTCGCTGGCGATATCCATCGCCGAGTTGCCCATGCCGACGACGACGACGTTCTTGCCGCGCATGTCGACCGGATCGAACGGGTCGCTGTAGGCGTGGCTGTGGAAGGCCGGGCCGTCGAACTCGCCGGGATACTCGGGAATGCGCGGGCTCCAGTGGTGGCCGTTGCAGACGAACAGCACGTCGTAGACCCGGGTCTCGCCGGTCGACAGCGTCACCTCCCACAGGCCCTCGGCGTTGCGGCGCGCCTTCTCCACCGAGGTGTTGAAGGTGATCGTCTCGCGCAGGCCGAAGTGGTCGACGTAGTCCTTGAAATACTGGTGCAGCTGGGCGTGGTGCGGGAAGTCGGGCCAGTCGCTGGGGACGGGATAGTCCTCGAAGGCCAGCCGCCACTTGCTGGTGTCGATGTGCAGGCTCTCGTAGCAGGCCGACATTCCGTTCGGGTTCTTGAAGTACCAGTTGCCCCCGACCTCGTCCGACATCTCGAAGCAGTCGTAGGGCACGCCCACGTCCTTGAGACGCTTGGCGGTGGTGAAGCCGCTGCAGCCGGCGCCGATGATGCAGGCCTTGGGCAGACGCTCGGCCACGATGGAACCTCCCTGGATCTCTTATGAGTTATCGTTGTTCAGGAGAGGTTGTGCCCGCATTACGCGGGCGTCAACGGTGACGCTGCGGTAGCGGCGTTCGGCCGCCCTAGCCGCCGCAGCGGGCGTTGCACTTGACCCATTGCGGCGGGCAGATCTCGTCCTCGGCCGACAGGCAGAAGTAGTATTCCTGCGCGCACGCCCGGCGGCATTGCTGCACGGTCTGGCTCGACGACAGGTTGGTCGGCGACACGGGCAGGGGCGCGGGGATCAGGCCGGCGAGCGCGCTCGCCGAACCCGGTTCCGCCACCTCGGAAACGTCAGGTTCACCGACTGTTCCCCTCAGGCCCGCCTCGGCGGCGGGGCGTTCGACCGTCGGTATGCGACCGCGATCCTGCGCGCCAGCCGGTGCGGCGCAAAGGATCGCGAGCATCAGAAGGGCGGCGAGACGGCGCATGATCAGAGGGTTTTAGCGGTCGGCGGTTAAGATCGCGTTAACCATTAATTTTAGCACCCCGTTCATACTCTGTTCGTTTCAAGGCTCGCGGCGTCAGACGGTGCGCTGGGCGCGGTCCTTGTCATTGGTCGCCTTGATCATGTCCTTGACCGCCTGCCACTGGTCGTCGCCCCATTCGGTCATGCGCGAGAAGTTGCCGCCGCTGGCGTTGTACTGGCCGCCGTCGATGGCGATGGTCTGGCCGTTCACATATTCCGACCCCTTGGACAGCAGGTAGACCGCCAGATTGGCCAGCTCGGCCATCTCGCCGACCCGGTTCATCGGATTGCCGCTCATGTTCTCATAGGCGCCGCGCTGCTGGCCGGGGTTCAGGCGCGCGCTCATGCCTTCGGTCGGGAAGGGCCCCGGCGCGATGGCGTTGAAGCGGATGCCCTTGGGGCCCCATTCGACGGCCAGCGACTGGGTCATGACGTTGAGGCCGGCCTTGGACATGGCGCTCGGCACCGTGAACGGGCCGCCGTTCCAGACCCAGGTGGTCAGGATCGAGATCACCGACGCCTTGCGGCCCTCGGCAATCCAGCGCTTGCCGCATTCCAGCGTCACGAAGAACGAGCCGCGGAAGACGATGTTGGCGATGGCGTCGAAGCCGCGCGGCGACAGGTCCTCGGTGCGGCTGATGAAGTTGCCGGCGGCGTTGTTGACCAGGCCCGTCAGCGCCCCGCCGTCGGCCCAGATCGCATCGATCATGTCCTTGATCGCTTCCGGCACGCGGATGTCGCAGGCGATGCCGACGACCTTGCCCCTGGCGTCCGGGTGGGCGTCCATCAGCTCCCTGGCCGTATCCTCCAGCACGTTGCCGCGCCGGCCGCAGATGTAGACGTCGGCGCCCAGCATCAGGCAGGCCTCGGCCATCACCTTGCCCAGGCCCGTGCCGCCGCCGGTGATCAGGACCCGCTCGCCGTCCATCAGGCCGGGGCGATACATCAGGTCGTCGGGTTGGAAAGGCATGGCGAAAGCTCCCTGTTTTTCGAAACTGGGCGCGCCTTCCCGTGGGTAGGTCAAGCGGGCTGAAAGTCTGGGGCTGCCGAAAAAGTTTCATCTACCCATGTTATCAATCAGGGGTAGTGTTCCCCGCTCACGAAGAGCCGGAGGGAAGCGAATGAATGTATCGAAGGACGTCAGGACGTTCGATGACCTGATCATCACCGAAGAGTTGGCGGACGGTCCGGACGCCGCCGCCGCCGCCGCGGTCAGGGCGGCCATCAGCGCCGGCAACTACCCCGTCAATGGCGTCAACTACGCGCCTTTCCAGGTGAAGTTCGCCTACGCCTCGAGTTTCACGCCGATCTGGTGGGACATGATGTTCCCGATGATGTGGACGACGGTGACCTTCTTCCAGTTCAGCGACACCACCACCGGCCAGTTCCTGCCGCTCGGAGACGTGATGACCACCGGCCTGCAGCAGAATTCGCCGGGGTCGCCGCTGCCGCTCGACGGCGGCGTGATGCTGTTCGCGCCCACCGCCGCCGATCCCACCGCCCTGGCCCATCCGACCGGATTCACCTGGATCCTCGACGATCATGGCTCGGGCAATTCGCACGACATCACCTACTGGCAGCCGAACGCGCCGGAGGGCTACACGGCGGTGGGCATGGCGTTCGGGGCCAGCGCGCCGAACCCGGCCAACTACTGGTGCGTGCGCAACGACCTGATCATGGCGGTGTCGAACTACAACATCTGGAGCGATCAGGGTCAGGGCTGGTCCCATGACGGCAACGTCAACGCCCCCTGCTTCAGCAATCCGGTGCAGACCGTGCCGGAAGGCCAGATGCTGCTGATCCCGAGGGTCTGTCTCAGCGACGAGAACCAGGGCGCCGTCCAGCCCTGGGCGCTGGTCGTCAGCCAGGCGCAGCTGCCGGTGACGCAGTTCTTGCCGCCCGATCCGCCATTCGACCCCAAGATCGTGTCCGGGGCGACCACCACTTACGGCCTCGGGGACGTGTTCATAGTGCCCTATACGGCGGTCGTGGGAGACGCGAGCTTCCCCAACCAGCCCTCGTCGTCGCCCTTCTACTTCATCGCCGCCGAGTCCTACTGGCTCTGCACCAGCAGCATGTCGACGCCGGGCGGCGGATCGCAGACCATCTCGGTCACGGTCGGGGTCACCCAGACCAACTCGACCACCTTCCAGCAGACCACGACGATGTCGGTCTCGGCCGAGTTCGGGGCCAAGTTCGGCGACTTCTCGAGCAAGGTCTCGGCGACCTATACGCAGTCGTTCCAGCTGACGACCGCGCAGAGCACCACCAACAGCACCCAGGTCGTCACCTCGGTGACCCTGCAGATCCCCAAGCAGCCGACGACCTGGTTCTGGTCCCGCCAGACCCAGCTCGCCGTGTTCCGCTCGGGCGGCTCGCAGATCACCCCGATCTCCTACGGCAACAACGACCAGCGCTTCGTGCCCGACGACGTCGCGAAAAAGTAGTCTGGGGCTAGTCCGGGCGGCGGTCGGCACGGCAATATCAGTCGGGCCGACCGCCTGCCGTGCTAGGGTTCGCCCATGAGTGTCGCCTTCACCAAGGAAGAGGATTACGAGTCGGTCGCGGCGAACCTGCCCGACCGGCCCGTCTCCTCGCACCCCAATCTCGTCACGCCCGAGGGCCTGGCCGCCATCGAGACCGAGCTGGCCTCGGCCCGCGCCGCCTATGCCTCGGCCCAGGGCGGGGACGTCAAGGACGACCGCACCGCGATGGCCCGGGCGACGCGCGACCTGCGCTACTGGTCCGCCCGTCGCGGCAATGCCCAGCTGATCGAGCCGACCCGTAATGAGGGCGTGGTTCGGTTCGGCGGCACGGTCTCGATCGAGCGCGAGGACGGGCGCCGTCAGACCTGGCGCATCGTCGGCGAGGACGAGGCCGACCCGGCCGCCGGCAGCGTCTCCTACATCTCCCCGCTCGGGCAGGCGCTGCTCGGCAAGTCGGTGGGCGACGAGGCGGTGGTCGCCGGCGGCGCGGTCGAGATCGTGGCAGTCTCCTAGACCGCTGCCCAAGAAAAAGGCCGCGCCCCCCGGAGGGAGCGCGGCCGATCGCCTGCGGGGGGCTGCAGGCTTACCCGTTGGGGGCGGGATTAGTTGTAGGCGGCCGAGACGATGAACGAGCCGGTGTAGACGCCGGTGGTGGCGGTCGAGGTGATCGGGACCGAACCGCCGACCTTGAAGCTCAGGCTGCCGGCCGAGCCGAGGGCGTTGCT